>Ga0315336_1001514_pt1 | contig 44268 bp, 31 predicted proteins | sample ASW5metaG_FD_204512 | JGI IMG/M metagenome (GOLD analysis project Ga0315336, IMG submission 204512) | Ammonia-oxidizing marine archaeal communities from Monterey Bay, California, United States - ASW #5 | ecosystem: Environmental > Aquatic > Marine > Intertidal zone | place: USA: California... | reverse complement strand
GATTCCAACCCATGCCCGCGCTCTGCGATAAGCCGAACAGGTCGCCGCTGGGACGTTCCCGCAGCATCTGTTCGCTCAACGGCAACTGTCCGGCCGGACCCGCCGCGTGTGTGCTGATATCGCTCAACTCGTGAGCAGATAAGGCCAGCAATTGGTTCAAAGTCGAGTTCGGCATGATGTCGTGTTCCGGACGAATGGCTGTCGGCTGGACCGGCATAGGATTGGACCGGCGTGGGATTGGACCGGCGTGGGTGTCAACGCGTGGGAATCCCAGGTGTTGGACCCGGCCGCCAAACCGCCGTTGCGTGTGCCGCTGCTGTGTGTGGAGTGCACGGTTGGCGGGCGGGTGACGACCCATCGTTCAGGTCGAATGGTAGTCGATTGCCGAAAAAACTTCCCCCGACCGCTGTGGAAGATGGCCGATCTGTCACCGGGTTGGTGGTCCGGAGCGACTCGGCAGGTGTTGTGCAATGGAGTTCCCGGTCAGGTTCCGGCATACTGAATTGAGGTGGTTGGCCGGGCTGTGCGAGAACGACTCGGCGGGTGGGCCGGCCTGCCGCGAAGCTGGGTCGGGTAATCAACGAGCGAGACGACGGGCAGAATCGGTGAACGGAGTGGAAGTGTGATGTTCACGCGCGAACTGATTCTGCACGGCTACCACAACACCGGCTGGTTTCTGTTCTCGCTGGCGCTGATCATCGCGGCCTGCACATTGGTTGTCGTGTTGATGCGGTACGAGCGGCGATTGGTGCCGGGGCGCGTGGGCAACCTGCTGATGGTGTTGCGGTTGCTGGTCCTGCTGGTCTTGCTGCTGACGATGCTCGAACCGGTGCTGAGTTGGATGCGGAAGCAGGATACGACGGGGCGGATCGTGGTGGCGATTGATCTGTCCGAGAGCATGGGGACAGCGGATCGGCACGCGACGGACGCGGAAAAGCTGCGATGGGCGCGAGCCCTGGGCATCATCGGCAACTCCGAAATCGATGCTCGGTTGGATCGCTGGTTGGTGGATTTGGACGCCGGACGCGAGCCGCAGTGGATCGCGGACGGTGAGTCAGCGGAGCTGGCCGCGGCGCGACGCCAGAACCTGCAAAGCGTGTTTGAGCAGATCGACGGTCTGAGCCGCAAACAAATCGCCCTGCGATTAACGACTCAGACCACGCGGCCTTTGATCGAGCGGCTGAGCGAACACGGCGCCGTGGACATCCGTGTGTTCGCCGGACGCACGGCCACCGCCGATCCAACCAATCTGGAACAACTGGTGGAAACTCCGCCGAGCAGTCTGGTCAGCCAGGTATCGGATCTTGGCCAGATTCTGGATGCGTCGATCAGTACTTCGGAGAATCAGACGGTGTTGGGTGTTGTTTTGATGACCGACGGCCGTGACAACAGCGACCGCGATCCGATCGCGGCGGGAGCCCGGTTGGCGCAGATCTCGGCTCCGGTGTTTCCCGTGATGATCGGCACGTCCTCGCGCCCCAAGGATCTGTCGGTGGCTTCGCTGGATTACCCCCAGACGATTTTTCGAGACGATCAGGCGTTGCTGGCAGCCACGTTGAATACGGCGGGATTTTCCGGCACGGAGATCCGTGTGGTATTGGAAGATGAGGACGACGAGCAAGACGAGCCCGAGACGCGGGTGCTGACACCCGACGCGGAAACAACCCGCGTGGAATTCCCGCTGGATGCCAGTCGTATCGGCCGGCGGGAATACACGCTGCGGATCGACCCGCAGTCGGGCGAGACGCGCGATGACAACAACAGCCAGTCGTTCGCCGTCAACGTGGTCGACGACCAGGTGCGGGTGTTGTTGCTGGAGGGATCGGCTCGCTGGGAGTTCCGGTTTCTGGACAACGCCTTGACCCGCGACGAACGCGTGGATGTCAAACGTGTGGTGTTTGAACAACCGTACCTGGGTGTGCTGCCGAAACCGTTCTTTCCACGCAGTCTCGGTCTGTCCGAGCCGCCGCTTTCGCTGGCGGATTCTCCGTTTGCGGAACCGGAACTGATCATCATCGGTGATGTGGCTCCCGAGCATTTGACCGAGCCGGTGTGGAAGCTATTGGAACAATTCGTGTCGGAGTCGGGGGGCACGCTGGTGCTGTTGGCCGGTAAGCGGGCTTTTCCTCGATCCTATCGTTCGCCGACGCTGGATGGCTTGCTGCCCATCACGGAGTTGCAAGAGGCCAGCTTTGACGGGGTCGACGCCTTGGGGGCGCCCACGGAACGGGGGCTGCCGTTGCGACTGACGCCGGATGGACAGCGACTGCCGATGTTTCAGTTGGCGAACGACCCCGACGAGAACGACACGATCTGGTCGGAATTGCCGGGACACTCGTGGGCGCTGATGGGCACAGCCAAACCGGGGGCCTCGGTCTGGGTTCGCGGAGTGGGAGCGGACGGGGACGACGGTTTGGAGACGGAACGGAATTCGGGGATCATGGTGCATCAGCATTACGGTTTCGGTCAGGTGCTGTGGATTGGAATCGACAGCACCTGGAGATGGCGGCATCGCGTGGGCGATGCCTACCACCACCGATTCTGGGGACAAGTGAGCCGCTGGGCCGCGGAAAACAAGGCGGCTGCTGGAAATCAGTTCGTCCGCTTCGGTCCCAGTCGGGCCGACATCGAGGTGGGCCAGGATGCGGTGATTCTGGCCCGGTGGACGCAGCAGTTTCTGCAGCAGCATCCCGATCCGCAGGCGCGGGCCGAGATTTTTCGCGCGGACACGGCGGACGGGACCCCGCCCTTGACCGTGCTGGATTTGCGTGCCGAACCGGGGCGTCCGCTGCTGTTCCAGGCCACAGCCGTTTCGCTACCCGTGGGCCGCTATCGCGTGCGGTTGGTGGCCGATGGAGCTTCGCTGGGTGCCGAGCCGATTGAAACGGGTTTGTATGTCCATGAAAAGACCACGTTGGAGCTCAGCGACCTGAGTGCCAATTCCGATGTGTTGACACGGCTGGCGGAAGTCAGCGGGGGCCGCGTGTTTCAGCCGCACGAATTGGACGGCCTGGCCAAGATGTTTCAGCCTCCGGGACAAAGCCAGGCCTTGCGCACCGAAACCGAGTTGTGGGATCATTGGCTGGTACTGATCCTGTTTTTCGCGCTGTTGACCACCGAATGGGTGGTTCGCAAACTCAACGGACTGCCGTGAGGCCTGTGCCGTGAGGCCCGTGTCGTGGGCGGCCTGCCAGCGGGCTGGCCACGCGCGTCGCCCGGGACGTGCGTCGCACTTGCTCGGGTATCAAAGCCACAGGTGGAGTTTGTGTTTCAGGCTTTCCGGGAGTCGGCGTTCGATGGCCTTGCGGATTTGCGGTTCGTGGTACCGCGTGCTGAAGTGCGTGGCGATGATCAGCTGATTCTGAAACTTGTCGGCGCGCTCCAGCAGGTCGTCCAGATGTGTGTGGCCGAACTTGTGAATTTTCTGTTTGCGATGTTCGGGGCGATAAAAGGTGAGTTCCGTAATCAGAACTTCGGATTCGTAGACGGGCGGGTAGTTGTCGAGACCGGTTGGCGCTGAATCGCCGACATAGCACACGAGGGGAACTCGGATTTCATCCGACACTTCTTTGCCGGCGATGCGCAGATCGCGGATCTGGTTTCCGGTCAGTCCCTGGTATTCTGGTTTGAGCTTGCGGCGGCGGTCCCAGACTACGTAACCGACCGAGGGCACGGTGTGGACGGTTTCGAAAACGGTGACCACGTTCTCTCTTGAGAGTTCGTATTCGTCGCCGGGTTCGACTCCCACGATGTTGCACACCATCCGTCCTCGGTCCAGCCGTTGCCAGGCTGCGAGCATCCGTTCGACGTTGCCCTTGATGCTGGCCGGAAGGTAGATGGTCGGAGGGTCCATCTTCATCATGCGACGGCGGGCGACGAGCACCGGCAGTGCGGCCATGTGGTCGAGATGTCCGTGTGTGATGAAGAATGTCTGCGTGCCCATGAAGGACCAGGGACTGCCGCCCAGGTCGAACCCGAGTTTCAATTCGGGAATCCGCCAATAACTCTGTACGGCCGCCCGGGAATAGCCCTCGATCGTCAGGTTCTTGTAAGTCAGCGACTTGATGGGCAGGTTGTCAATCATGGTCGGCCGCGGTGGATGCGAGTGATTCTTGATGGAACGCAGCGATCGGCATTGTGTGTGGAATGGACCGCGACGCGATGCCGGTTGCCGGCCTCAGCCGTCGCCGAAATTGCCTGTGTCAGCCCCGCGTGTCTGAGTTGTGTGGACGCCATCACATATTGGTCGTGGGATTCAAACCAGCGTCTGGCTGGTTCCGGATTCGATGCTCCGCGCTTCGGCGTGGCACAGTCGCAGCGCATCACGTGCCAGTTCGGCGGACAGGATCCGTGGCTCCTGGTTTTCGCGTACCGCATTCACGGCGGTTTGCAGTTCGTCGGTGAAGGCTGAGTACCATTCAGCGCCGCCGGTCAGTTCGGGGTGGCTGACTGCGTCTGTGATCACTGTCAGCGGCCGGTCCACGATCCATTCGCCTCCGTACGTGCCGGCGTTGAACAGGATGGTGGCCGCATCGAGGTACAGTTCAAAGCCGTGCGTGAATTGCAGCGCGGCAGCTCCCAGGCCACCGCTGACACAACTCACAGCCAGTCTGGGATCGTCGTAAATGTACTGAGTGTGCACATGGTTGACGAATCCGTCTTCGGTAATGCCTCGCGAAAACACTTCGCGGGGAACTCCGCCGATCAGGCTGATGAAATGGTTGTCGTGGATGTGCAGGTCGATGCCCCAGCCGCCCAACTTGCGAAAGTCGGACATGTCGTCCGACCAGTTCGGTGGTGTGATCACGCGGCGGAAATGAGCCGCGCACAGCTTGCCGTAGCGGCCCGAACGCACGCAATCCACGGCGAAACGAAATTCGGGAAAGAAGGGCAGCACGTGTCCGACCATCAGCAGTGTTCCCTGCTGCCGGGCGGCTTGCAGCATGCGATCCGCGGCGGCCAGTTCGACGGCGATCGGTTTTTCGACCAACACCGACTTGCCGGCGGCAATCGCGTCGAGCGTCACCTGTTCGTGCAGGTCATTGGGCAGGCAGATATCGACCAGATCGATCTCGGGGTCGGCCAGCAGTTCCCGGTAGTCCGTGTAGGTTCGCACATCCGACAGGTCGACCTGACCCGCCGGGGGACCGAAGTTGCCCTGGATCCCGGTCCAATCTCCAGCCAACTTGGATGTGTTGCGGGTGGCGATGGCTGCGACCCGTCCGCCGTCGAGCTGACGGGCGCCTTCAAAGTGGGTGTAGCCCATGAACCCGATGCCAATGATCCCGATGTTCACCATGATCTCACCTTGCGCGTGACACAAAACGGACAGCCGCAGGCCGGCGACCACAATCAATCGGGCCGGCCGGTGTTTCCAGACCGGCGGGTCAACGCGGTCGCCTGGCGTCGCTGCATAGCATCCTTAGGGGCTGCAGCCTCGTCAAGTCGCGGCTGCGACAAACCGAGAACTCGCCGCGTGTTGCGGCCCGTGGATTCCCGGCGGCCGCGTTTCCCGGGTGCCGGAACCGGGTGGGTCGGGTCCCGTCGAGCCGTCGATTCGGCGGCATCCGCCGGCCTCCCGGTCGAACGGACCAGCAGATTGCCCTGTCTATCAGGTTTTTCCCGCCCTCGCATCCGGAACAACTGGCATCATCCCGAACGTCGTATGCAGGTTTCGCAGATAAGCACGATTTGATTGACGCGGTTTGGCCGCACGGCGTAGTGATGTCGATGAAGCGTGTGCTGGCTGGGAGTTGGCGACGGCAGAGCCGCTGTGACCCGGCCAGATGCGACGTGAAATCACGCGATCGTTGCGCACGGCGTGTTCGTGGCAGGGATGGTCGCTTTGGAATTGGTATAGGATTGCAAGAACGAGCAGGCGGCGCCGGAACGTAGCGTTCCGTTCGGCCTAGCGAGAAGGAGTTCACAACATGCTCGTATTGTCCCGACAACGCGACGAGGCGATTATGATCGGTGATGACATCGTCATCACCATCGTCGATATTCGTGGAGACAAGGTGCGGCTGGGCATCGACGCCCCCAAGGCGATTCCCGTGCATCGACAGGAAGTGTACGAGGCCATCGAACGCGAGAATCAGCGGTCGAACAACCCGCCGCAGGCCAGCCAGAGCACCGTCAATGAACCGTCGGACGGTGAGGCGACGGCCTGAGGGAACCCGGTGCTCCGTCGGATGAGCCGCCGCCGTGCGGCCAGACGCTGTGGCATGGGGCCAGAAATTCCCGCGGTGGGCAGGCTGCAGGCTGATTCCGTCCCCGCGTCCATGCTCCGCAACCGTTCCCTCGTACGGGAATGTGTCGGCACGACCTGCGGTCCAGACGCCGAAGTCTCAGAACACGGTTGGCCCTCGGAGGACGTCCGTGATGGGTTCCACCGGTTGTTCCACCCGTTGTTGACCCGCGCCGTGATGCTGGGCTGAGCGACTCGGGGACGGTTGCCATCGCGCACCAGATCGAGGCCCCGTCGTGTGTCCTGGTGGTTTGCCAGAGCCGCGTCATCCGCCGCCATCGACGTGGCCGATGCGGGGCATGAGAACCATGGGATCGTGGGGAGCCCCGAGAATTGTCTTGAGGCGCGGCCCGCACGAGGTGCGTGTTCGTTGAAAAGTCGATGCGATCCTCTAAGATAAGATTCCCACCTGAGTTCGCAGGCGCGGTGTGTGTCTGCATGGCCCCGACCTGTTTCCCAACGGAGAGTTCCGACCCGTGGCCGAAAGCAGCAGTATCGCCCAGTGTGTGTCCGACTCGAAAGCGGCACTTGACGCTCAAACCCGCGCGATGGTGGAGTGGCATTTTGGCCCCGACACCGGATCCCAGTTCTGGCTCGAAAAGAGCAAGGAACTGGACTTCGATCCGCTGACGGACGTGCAGTGTTTTGAAGATCTGCGGAAGTTCCCGTTGTTCGAAGACGAGTGGTTGCGGGGGGGGCCCGTGCGCCGCTGGTTGCCACAGCCGCTGCAGGACAAGCCGGTGTACGTGTTCGAGACTGGGGGCACGACGGGCATCCCCAAGTCGCGCGTCGTGGTCGATGACTTTCGGATCGACTACGAGATGTTCAGCGAGACGTTGCCGGACGAGAGTTTTCCTCGAGGTGCCAATTGGCTGATGCTGGGTCCCTCCGGACCGCGCCGCCTGCGTCTGGCCGTGGAACATCTGGCCCAATTCCGCGGTGGCATCAGTTTTTGTGTTGATCTCGATCCGCGTTGGGTCGTGAAGCTGCTGAAGCGCGGCAAGATCGAAGAGGTCAAGGAGTATAGCGACCACGTGATCGATCAGGCCGTGACCGTGCTGTCGGCCGGGCACGACATCCAATGCATGTTCACCACTCCCAAGTTACTGGAAGCCTTGGCCATGCGTTTGTTGGACGCAGGGTCCAGTGTGGCGGAATCCGGCATCAAGGGGATCTTTTGCGGCGGAACTGAATTTACGCAGCAGTGGTACCGTTTCGCGCGGGAAGAGCTACTGGGGCCCGACGTGTACATTACACCCACGTACGGCAACACGCTGATGGGGCTGGCGTGCGGTAAGCCGTTTGATCCGGAAGACAATTTCAAGATCACTTATTACGCGCCGCAACCCCGAGCGGTCGTGGAAGTCGTTTCGTTCGATGATGCGAACCAGGTTGTCGGGTACGGTGACACCGGACGCGTGAAACTGTACACGTTGACGAGCGAGTTGTTCATCCCCGGTTTTCTGGAACGTGATGAAGGGGAGCGTGAGGAACCGCATGCCAAGTATCCCTGGGATGGTGTCAGCGGCGTGCGGCCGTACCACGAGTTTGCGACGGCGACGACGGTCGGAGTTTATTGAGCCGGAGTTTATTGAATCGTGGGGAACGGTCGGCTCGGCCGAAACGACCTTATCCAGGCCTTTGGTGGCGCGCATACTTGCTGTTGAGAGCTGTGCTGTTGAGAGCTGTGCTGTTGAGAGCTGTGGTGTTGAGAGCTGTGGTGTTGAGAGCTGTGGTGTTGAGAGCTGTGCTGTTGTGGCCATGTCTGTTGTTTCAGAAAGGGTGGACGCGTGCTGGAAATTCCTGTGATTCGCTGGGGACAACCCTACGAAAGTCTGGAGAAAGATACCGTCGTCCACTTCGAGACGGGCGAGGTCCTGGCGGAAGTGCATCAGGCCAACGCCGGGCTGATCAAGATGGACATGCGCAAGCAGGCGCGCGCCCGGGAAATTCTCTGCGAAATCCCGGTGTCCGAACTGGTCGACATGTGCAAACAGGCTGCCGATCTGTATCTGAATGCGGACTTGCCGCTGGGCAACGGCACGCAGAGTCCGGAGGACTTCTACAAGATCCAGAGTGCCACAACCGGGCTTCCGGAGCACATGTGTGCTTCGAACATGAAGAAGAATTCGTTTGTACTCAACCACATGCAGGACATCCTGGACGCTCTGACGCGCGGGTTGCCCACCGAGATTCTGACGCGGGGCTACGGCATGGAAGACCGTGGCGTGATGGTCAGCTACCAGTCGAACAGTCCGATACTGGGGATGGTACTGCCATCCAATTCGCCCGGAGTGCACACGCTGTGGATGCCGGTCATCCCGCTGCAGATCGGATTGGTGCTCAAACCCGGACCGCAGGAGCCCTGGACACCCTACCGGATGGCGGAGGCGTTTTGTCAGGCGGGTGTTCCGCGGGAAGTGATTTCGATTTATCCCGGCGGCCCCGAAGTGGGGGCGGCTGTGTTGGGGGCCTGTGAGCGGGCGATGATCTTTGGTGGCACTCCCACCGTGGAACGTTATCACGGCGATCCCCGGGTTCAGGCTCACGGACCGGGATTCAGCAAGATCCTGTTTGGCGACGACATGGTGGACGATTGGGAGCAGCATCTGGACTTGATGGTGGATAGTGTGCTGGTCAACAGTGGCCGCAGCTGCATCAGTTGTTCCGGAATCTGGGCTTCACGTCATGGAGCGGAGATTGCGCAGGCGCTGGCCGAACGCCTGGGGCCAGTGCAACCTGAGGCAGCCTCGCACCCCGAGGCTCCCCTGGCGGCGTTCACCCTGCCCGGTGTTGCCGAAGCGATGCACAATCAGATCGACGAGGGTTGCCGGGCGGACGGGGTCACGGAAGTCACCGAGCCGCTCCGGGAAGGATCGCGGTTGGTGCAGAAAGAGCGCGTTGATTATCTGCGTCCCACCGTGCTGCACTGTTCCAGTCCGGATCTGGAGATGGCCAACACCGAGTACATGTTCCCGTTTGTCTCGGTAGTCGATTGTCCTCAGGAGAAGATGATCGAGAAAATGGGCCAGACGCTGGTCTGCAGCGGCATCACCGCAGATCCTCAGTTGTCGCGGCAGTTGCTGGATGCGACCAGTATTGACCGGTTGAACATCGGCGCGGTCAAGACGATCGCGCTCAACTGGCTGCAGCCGCACGAAGGGAACATCATCGACTTTCTGTTCCGCGCCCGGGCCTTTCAGAATGAGCCGCCTCCGGCACACTGAGCCTCGGCCGGAATTGGCGCAACGGTCAGCTGGAAAGTCCCTGTCGCGTGGGCCCCAGGTCTGCGCTGGGGGCATTGCTGTTCTGGTCTGTTCGGTGATTTGTTAAAGTAACCTGTCGCGGGAGGGCACAGCCGCATCTCAGTTCGGCGCTCAGTCACCGACGGTTCCCCGCGCGTGCCTTCAGTTTGCTACGGGGCCTGCCATGACCAGACGATTCTCGTCCACTGTGTTACTCGGCTGTTGCGTCGCCATCGTGTATCCGAGCCTGCTCGCGGGCCAGACACGCCTCCGTCCGGCGGGTGACGAACGCAAATTCACGGCTCCGACTCCCCGCACGATCCGTCCCGGGAAAACCTCGGTCAAATTCGAGATCGTGGCCGAGCGTGGTGCGGGCCTGCGGGCTCAACAGTGGCAACAGGCTTTCGCCAAAATGGGCGTGTCCGTGCGAATTTACAGCGCGCGGACCCGAGTCACCGAGTCGGTGAGCGAGCGCGTTGTCGGCACGTTGCGTTACGTGACGGTCAAGGGAGAATTGGATCGACGCGGACGGTTGATTTGCGGCGACAAACATTTCGCTCGGAGCGACACGGCGAAATTGGGCGAGTGGATTCGCGAGTTGAAGACCTATGGAGCCCAGGGTTCACCGGAAGGCAAACCGGTTTGGGGCTTGAACCAAGACCAGTTTCAAGCGGTGTATGATCGTCTGTCCGTGGTGGTGGACAAACCGCTCTCCGGCACCACGTTGAGCGCGCGGCTGGCCCAATTGCCGATCCCGGTTCCGCATCCACTGCGGATGACGGTTGCCGCCAGACGCTGGGTGAATTCGGCTGCCTCGCAACCGCCGGCGGGAGAAACCGCGCTGTCGGCTCGAAACACCCGTGGCTTCAGTGTCGGCAGTGTGCTGGCCCTGACACTCAGCCAGTGGGGCATGGGGTTTCGTCCGTTGCGTGGACCGGACGGTCGGATTGAGTTGGTTGTGGATCCGCTGCCGGAGATTGCACGCGCCTGGCCGGTTGGATGGGACTTGCCCAAAGATCGCACGCAATTGCAAACCGCGCCCCAGTTGTTCAAGCTGTTTCCGGTCGAGCTGACCGACGTGAAGTTGCTTGATGTACTGCACGCGGCGGAAGCCCAGAGCCAGATCGCTATCTGGTCGGATGCATTCCGGATTCGCCGTGAACGGAATCTGCAGCTGGATACGTTGCGGGTTTCCTTTCCCAAGAAGCAGGTGTCGTGGAGCCAGGTGCTCAGGGCGGTGACAACCCCGCGGCAGATGCGACAAAAACTGGTCATCGACGAACGGGGCCGTCCGTTCATCTGGATTACGACGCTCGAACGTCCGGGCGCTCGTCCTTGACGCCCGTTGAGATTGAGCAATCGAGTATGGCAGAGGCTGGCAAGGCGGACGGAGCGTCCGAGGTGGAGCCGCGTGAGAAAGTGCGTGCGTTTCCGACCACTCCCGGTGTGTACCTGATGAAGGATCACCTGGGACGTGTGATCTATGTCGGCAAGGCACTGAATCTGCGCAATCGGGCTGGCAGTTATTTCACGCAGGCCGCGGCGAGTGACCGACGCACGGCGGATTTGGTTCTGGAAATCCGTGATTTGGACTACATCGCCACGGACAGCGAAGTCGACGCCCTGTTACTCGAAGCGCGTTTGATCAAGGACATCCAGCCCAAGTTCAACCAGGATCTCAAGGACGACAAGACGTTTCCGTACCTGGAAATCACCACCCGCGAGGACTTTCCCCGAGTGGAATTCACTCGGAAACCGCAGTCCAGCGGAACAAAACTCTACGGGCCGTTCACCAACGCCAAGAAGCTGCGGGGCACGATCGCCGTGTTGCAGAAGATCTTCCGCTTTCGGACCTGCGCGCTGGACATCGACGAAACGGACGAGCGTTGGCGCTGGTTTCGTCCCTGTCTGCTGCACAGCATCGACCAGTGCACGGCTCCTTGCAATCTGCTGATTGACAAACAGGCTTACCGCGCCGATATCGGGCGGCTGCGGATGTTCCTGGATGGGAACAAGGGCAAGTTGCTCCGGGAATTGCGGAACGAGATGCAGCAGGCGTCCGCCGAACGTGCCTACGAAAAGGCAGCCCGGATCCGCGACGACATCGCGGCCCTGGAGAGTCTGAACCTGAGTGGCAACCTGGAAGACCACGCGCAGCCCGAAGTGTTTTACATCGATCCCAAAAAGGGGATGGCTGGCCTGCGGCAGGTGTTCAATCTGCCGGATTTGCCGCGGCGAATCGAAGGCGTGGACATCGCTCATCTGCAGGGTGGCGAAACCGTGGCCAGCCTGGTGCAGTTCATCGACGGGCTGCCGTTCAAGCATGGATACAAACGCTACAAGATTCGCACGGTCGAGGGAGTGGATGACTACGCGGCGATTCGTGAAGTGGTCAGTCGCCGCCTGCGGAGGCTGGTGCAAGAAGGGGAGTCGTTGCCGGACGTGCTGCTGATCGACGGCGGGCGAGGCCAGTTGAACGCGGCGTTAGCCGCGATGCGGGCCATCGATGTGGAAGCTCCGTTCACGATTTCGCTGGCCAAGCGGGACGAAGTGCTGTTTGTGCCGGGCGAAGTCGAACCGCGTCGATTGAGTCGGCATTCCTTTGCCTTGCGGTTACTGCAATATGTGCGTGACGAATCCCATCGTTTCGCGCAGCACTACCACAAGATTCTCAGAGGCAAGTCGGCATTCAAGTAGCGTCGTGGTTCTCAGGCTGTCCTGCGCGCGTGGCGGTGCAGCGTATCGGCCAATTGGCCGACGGGCCCCAGTTTGTGGGCGATTGCCGCCAGATCGGGAGAGGGGCCCGCCTGCGAGGATTCGTCGCCGGTCTCCAGCCTGTGGTGCGACCAGTACGACCAGCCCACGATTGGGATTCCGGGGGCCGCGGCCTGGATGTCCAGTCCCCAGCGGCGCGTCCGATCGTTCCAGGGATCGATATCCCACAGGATCACGTCGGCGTCAGCGGCTGGGATGCAACAGCCATCATTCCGCAACAACTGGCTGTAGGCTTGCTGCAACGCGCGATCGGGTGTGCGGATACTGACCGCGCTTTGGCGAGCCAGCTCGGGGGCGGGCTGCGATTGGAAAGCAAAGGCTTCGTCGCGGCCGGCTGTGATTGGCAACGGCAATGCGCTGTTCCGCAGAACGCGGATTTCTTGTCGCAGCCGCCACACGGCAGCATCCATGGAGACGCGGATCGCCAACGGCCAGGTCGTGCAATTGCGTCCTTCCGACTCACACCACGGAGAATAGCAGCAGACACAACGGGCCAACGGAGCCAGATGCAGCAGCCGTTGGCACTCGGAATGCGGGTATTGTTCGGGCCAGGATTGGACGATGAGCAGCAGATCCGGGGACTGAGATCCTTGCTCCAGAAACGTGATCGCCTCGGCAGTCGTTGCCACAGGGTGCAGCGACAGGTCGGGACAGGTGCCCAGAAACGACTGCACGGGCGCTGCACTCGCGGCGGACTGCAGTCCGATCACGAGACCTTGCCAGATCGGGTTGTGGTTTGATGCATCCAACGCGATTTCGCACCCCGTCAATCGACGGTGGACAGCACATTCAAGTTGACGCACAGAAAACGCAGCACGTCCCGGACGGAAATGATACCCACGGGACGTTCCTGCTCATCCACGACCGGGATGTGGCGATAGCCACCCAGGTGCATTGCGTGCAGTGCGTAGGCGATGGAGTCATCGACGGTGACGGTGTCCGGTTGCGCGGTCATCAGTTCACTGACCGGCTGGGACAAATCCTGGGCTTTGTTCAGGATGTCGCGTTCGGTCAAGATGCCCACCAGGGAGCCGTCCTGGCCGACCAGCAGGCAGCCAATTTTGTGTTGTCCCATTTGTGCTACGGCGGCTTGAACCGTCGTGGCCGTAGCAACCATCATTGGTTGTTTGGGTTCCAGGGCCGCGACCGCCTGATCGGCCAGCACGGACTCCAGGGCGCTGGTTTCGACACCGACTCCGGACAACGGCTGGCCGCAGGTATCACACGAGTCCATGCCTTCGATGTTATCATGGCCGCAGTCGGGGCAGATCATACCGGCCAGCTCCTTGTGGGTTATTCGACCGTCCAGGTATCTCCTGAATTGAACAACTTCTCCAGATCACCGGGCCCCTGGTCTGCGATGGCCTGTTGCACCTGATCGCGCACTCCCTGATCATAGACCGGACGATCCACGTCTCGGAACACGCCCATCGGTTCGGGGAAGTCAGGGTAACGCATGCGGGCCAGCAGAAAGGCCAGGCTGGGTTCGGCGGCCTTCTCGTCGTGGAACAGCAGGTCGTCTTCACTGATGCCACTACCCAATTCGACGACTTCGGGACGGCTCATTTCGCTGACACGGATTCCCTTTTCATTGTTGGGGCCGAAGATCAGCGGCTTGCCGTGCTCCAGGTAAACGGTGTTTTGGGGTTTCTGGTCCTTTTTCGAGGCGTAGTAGAATGCTCCCGAGTTGAACACGTTGCAGTCCTGATAGACCTCGACAAACGATGTGCCCTTGTGCGCGGCGGCACGTTGCAGGACGGACATCAGGTGTTTGATATCGACGTCCACCGAGCGGGCCACAAAGGTGGCTTCCGAGCCAATGGCGACACACAACGGGCTGAGCGGATTATCGACCGATCCCAAGGGGCTGCTCTTGGTTCGGGCTCCCAGCGGGCTGGTCGGCGAGTATTGTCCCTTGGTCAGTCCGTAGATGCGATTGTTGAACAGGATGATATTCAGGTCGACATTCCGGCGAATGGCGTGGATCAGATGGTTGCCACCGATGGACAGCGCGTCACCGTCTCCGGTGATCACCCACACACTCAGATCGGGCTGGGCCAGTTTCACGGCGGTGGCAATGGCGGGCGCTCGCCCGTGAATTCCGTGAAACCCATAGGTGTTCATGTAATAAGGAAACCGGCTGGAGCAGCCAATTCCGGAGACGAAGACGAAGCGCTCCTTGGGGATTCCCAAAGTGGGTAGCACCTTCTTCATCTGCGCCAGGATGGAGTAATCACCGCACCGCGGACACCAGCGGATCTCCTGATCGCTGGCAAAATCCTTGGCTGTCAGCACCGGCAGTTCCATACTCATGAGTTGTCTTCCAGCATAGAATCGATCTGATTGATGAGTTCGCCGATCAGGAATGGTTTTCCTTGGACTTTGTTATAACCCTGCGCATCGACAAGGAATTGCGAGCGGAGCAGCAGGCGGAGTTGTCCGTCATTCAACTCCGGCACCAGCACGCGCTCGTAGTTGCGTAACAGGTCGCCCAGATTGCTGGGGAACGGATTCAAGTATCTCAGATGGGCATGGGCCACGGACTTCCCATCCCGATGACATTGCCTCACAGCACTGCATACAGAGCCGTAAGTGCCTCCCCAACTGACGACCAGCAACTTCCCGGATTCGGGCCCGTCGACCTCCTGTTGAGGAATGAAGTTCGCGACCCCGTTGACTTTTGCGGCGCGGACTTCGGTCATGTGCTGATGGTTCGCCGGTGAGTATTCCACGTGACCCGTGACGTCCGCTTTTTCCAGGCCCCCGACGCGGTGTTCCAGTCCGGGCGTACCGGGGACGGCCCACGGGCGGGCCAGTTTCTGGTCCCGTTGATAGGGGTGAAATGGTTCGCCCTCGATGGCGGTGGGGTGCTCGATTGTGATCGGTTTGAGTTCATCCAGATCGGGAATCTTCCACGGTTCGGCACCGTTGGCAATATATCCATCGGACAGCAGGATGACCGGCGTCATGAAATTCACGGCGATGCGAAAGGCCTCCTGGATCATCACGAAGCAGTCGCCGGGTGTGGCCGGCGCTACGACGGGCAACGGGCACTCGCCATTGCGACCGAACATGGCTTGCAGCAGATCGGATTGCTCGGTCTTAGTCGGCAATCCGGTGCTGGGCCCGCCGCGCTGCACGTTGATCACGACCATTGGCAACTCGGTAATGCACCCCAACCCCAGAGCCTCGCCCTTCAGGCAGATTCCGGGGCCGGAACTGGCGGTGACAGCCAAGGAACCGGCGAACGCGGCGCCGACCGCGGCAGCCATCGATGCGATTTCGTCCTCGGCCTGGAATGTCCGGACATCGAAGTTCTTGAGTCGCGAGAGCTCGTGCAGGATGTCGCTGGCCGGTGTGATCGGGTAACCACAGTACAGCAACGGTTTTTTTGCCAGCTTGCTGGCGGTCGCCAGTCCAAAGGCGATGGCCTCGTTCCCCGTGATCTTGCGATAGCGACCGGGGGGCAGTTTGGCGGGACTCACGGCATAGTGCACCGTGAACGATTCGGTGGAGAAGCCGTAGTTGGAGCCGCCTTGCAGTGCTTTCAGGTTGGCATCGGCCACATTCGGCTTCTGGGCGAACTTGGACGTGACCCATTCACGGGTCGCCGTCGGATCGCGGTCGTACAGCCAATAGACCAGGCCCAGGGCAAAAAAGTTCTTGCAGCGATCGGCCTCACGTTGCGACAGTCCCAAACCTTCGACCGAGTCTCGGGTCAAGCGGGTCATCGGGACTCGGTGCACCCGATATCCGGCCAATGCCTCTGAGTCGTCCAGCGGGTTGACGTCGTAGCCGGCTTTGCCGCAATTGGACTTGTCGAACGCATCTTCGTTGATGATCAGCGTGCCGCCACGTTTCAGGTCGGCGATATTCGTCTTCAAGGCCGCGGGATTCATGGCCACCAGCGTGTCCACCTGGTCGCCTGGAGTGTAGATGTCGTGGCTGGAAAAACAGAGTTGGAATCCACTGACACCACTCAAGGAACCGGCGGGAGCACGGATCTCGGCGGGAAAGTCCGGCAGTGTGCTCACGTCGTTTCCGAAGGCCGCCGAAACGTTGGTGAATTGTGTTCCCGCCAATTGCATCCCGTCGCCACTATCACCGCAAAAGCGGAGGACGACGGTTTCGACCGACTCGAAGCTCTTGCCGTTCGTTTTCGGAGAAACTTCAGTTGAAGCCATTATTCGCAGACTCCTCGCCACTTCATCAACGAAAGATCAATTTACAATGGAAGCTCAGCTCAGGTTACAGCTAGCTTACGTTACAACAGGGGGGAATTGTTTGGAGGGCAATGGCTGATGACAAGCCACTTGGTCAGGCTCCTTCGCGATGCCGAGCAATCGAATGCACGCGCGACGCCTGGTTGTAGACGGCTTCGGGAAAATGTTCTACCAAGAACTGCACCACAGCCTTAACGTCGATGATGCCGACAGGGTGTTGGTCCGGGTTCACTACGGGCAGCCGTCGATACCCGCCGCGATACATCGAGGAAATTACATCGGAAAGTGTTGCATCAGCGGGAATCGTATGCGGGTCCGCGGTCATCACGCTGCCGAGGGGTTGTTCGAGGTCCATTCCCGACGCCAGGACACCCAGCATGTCGCGTTCGGTGAAGATCCCCACCAGGCGGCCGGAATCGCAGACCACGGCACTGCCGTGGCTGTGGATCCGCATTTCCGCCACCGCATCGGCAATCGAATCGGTGGGGCTCAGCGTCGGCCGGGTCGAAATCGCAAGCTGTTCGACCGGGGTCGAAGTGAGCAGGTCGCGTAATTCCTGTCCACACGATTCGGACATTTCAGCTTCCAAGAGAAAAGACGCATTTCAACATGCGCACATCCATCTGGCCAGTCACCCCCGCGTAGTCACCCGTGGACAACCAGCGTCACATCAACGATGAACCTCAGACTGGGAACCGGCGCTGCGTTGGTTCCGTCTGCTTCGGGGCGCCGGCAGCGGTCTCTTGTCCAATCCATGACGCGTTGTAGGGAACCCGTTCCAACCCAAGGTCTGTGTCATTTTCGCAGCAATTGCCGATATTGAAAAGTCCCAGTTCCCTGATTCCAGCGAGTTTATGAGATTCCTGTTGCCGCAGCAGGCGAACGCTCCGAATTGTTCAGTCGCGGCGTGGTGCCGGTCCGGTTTGGCGCGCGGAGCGGCAGCTCATCTTGTGGCATTGCCGCGTTTTTTGAATAATCCCGGCCGAGTTCATCTTCGGGCCGTCTGCCCGCCGGCTGTTTTGTGAGCGGCGGATCGCCGGCCCTGCCGTGGAAAAGGACGCCTGCGTGTGATCGAGCCCCCCTCACAGCCACTGGCCAGGGCACTTGAGGAACTTCGACTCTGCCGTCCCGCGGCCCTGCGTGCCTGTCGCCGGCGCGTCAAACGCCTGGCCCATGATCTGCCCGCATTTGATTCGGTGTGGATTGATGCTCTGGTTCAGGCGAACAAACTGACGTCCTTTCAAGCGGACATCCTGCAATCTCGGGACGCGCAGCGACTGCGCGTCGGTCCCTTTGTGCTGGAGGATCAACTGGGAGCGGCGGGTCCAGAATCGCCCACCTATCTGGCCAGACATGGGTCATCGTCCGCGCGGTGTGTGCTGAAGATCTTCGACGTTTCCACCCACACTTCGGATCACGGCGGCGAGCATCTGCAATCGCTGGTTGCACGTGGCGGCAGCCTGGATTGTCCGGCGGTGATCGTGCCGCATGCCTGTCGGGTCGACGGCCAGCGGCTGGTCCTGGTCAGTCGCTACGTGGGTGGAATGGACTTGACCGAACTGGTGGTACGGCGTGGCCGCTTTCAGCCGGCCACGGTCGTCGCGCTGGGCCGACAGTTGATTCAGGGGCTGCTGCGCCTGGAGCAGTGTGGCCTCGTTCATGGTGAAGTTCGGCTGCAGAAAGTGCGGCTGACCCCTCGGGGGCAGGCGGTTTTGGTGGACGCCGGGATTCGACAGGCGACCGGTCAAGGTCGGCTGATTCATCTGGGACACAAACCGGAACAATGCGACGGGGTCGCTCCGGAACTCGTGGGCAGTGGGCAGCAGGCGACCGTCGTGTCCGACGTGTATGCACTGGGCTGCCTGTTGTGGCAGTTACTGGCTGGGCGGCCCGTGTTTCCACGGGGGGACCCGCTGGCCAAGCTGGCGGCCCATCGCACCTGTGATGTGCCCGACATTCGGGAATGGGCTCCGGACGTCCCCGCTGACATGGCCGCCACATTGAACCGCATGACGGCCGTCGATCCGGACCACAGGTTTCAGAGTTTCCTCGAGGTTCAGGGGCAGTGGGGCGGCTGTCGGGCCGCCGATCGCCGCGTGCTGGCGCGGTCTCTCAACCGATTCCAGCATGGGGCGGTGCACACATCGTCTCTCGCGCCACGGCGACGCTGGCCATTGGTCGCGGCCGTATTGCTCGCGGTTTCGGGAGCGGCTGTCAACCTGGCGGACCGTGGAGCCATGGCCGGATTGCTCAGCATTGCACCCGATTGGGTCACGCTCCCTTGGACTCAGGTCGGAGGACAATCCGGCGGCCTGACACCGTTGGATGTCGGGCCCGGCGCTGGCCGGCCGTCTCAGCCTGCCGATCAACCGTCCCCGGAATCCGATCCCCAGGCGCTGGCTGGCGATGCACCGCCTCGTCGGCTACCGATACCGACCGCCGACGGAGTGCTGCAACTTGAGTCCGGAGTGGTCTATGACGCAGCGACGGTGACCGCCGATGCGGCGCTGATGGTCCGTTGTTCCGGCGATGGCCCGGCGCACATTCTGGTGCAACGACGGGCGCTGCGGCTGGAAGCGCCCAGCGTCTCGGTCAGCAACGTGCATTTTCGAGTGGTCGGCCCCGCGGCGCCGCCGAGGCCGGACAGCGGTGGTGAGGCCTTGAACACGATGCCCTCGGCCTTGTTGCTGGTGCGGAGTGACGCGCTGTCGCTTTCGGCGTGCCGATTTGAAGATGATCGCCCACGGGATCGCCCACGGGATCGACAGCTCCCGGCGGCGATCGGGTTGGCTTGGAGACCCTTTCCAGATGGGGCCGCGTCCGGTCACGAGGTTTGGATTGAAGACTGCCTGTTCCATCGAGTGCACATGGCGGCGCACCTCAGCCAGTCTCCCAGCCGACTTCAGTTTACGAACTGCCTGGTCGTTGGGGCCGGGATGCTGTTCAGCCTGCCGGGAGCAGGACAGCCGGACGCTCAGGTCGTTTGTGAGCAGGTTACGGTTCGGGGAACGGTGGCCTTGATGGGGCTGAGACCGGTCGGTTCTCCTGCATCGCCGCGTCCGCTGGCTGTGCGGATGACGCAGTCGGTGATCGACGTGACGCCGGGGGGAGCTCTGGTGTGGATTCCGGAGTCTGTGGCGATTGCCGGTCCTGCGCCGCTGGTGGAGTTCGCGGGGCACGCCGTGCTGGCCAGCCCCGATGTTGCCCTGCTGCGGCGGGGCGACAACAGCGACCCAGGTGCTGTTGAGCGGGGGTTGGTAGCGGTCGAGGGCGTGGCGACATCTCCATTTCGCTTCGCGGGTGCCGCCGATGCTCAGCCTCGGAATTCGAGGTTGAGCGATTTTCAGTCGCCACCCCGCGTGTCGGACGGCGACGATCCTCAACACCCGCCGGGGATCGATGCCCAGACGCTGGCCACCGCGCTGGGCGCGCGGAACCCGGCATCTCGGCGCCCCTGAAGCGGCCGCGACCGGAGCCTGCCTGCGGTCTGGGAAACGCTGTCCTCCAGCGCTGGGAACCGGGACGACTTGCATCCGTGTGGCTCGAGCCGTTAGCCTGCACCAGCGCAGAAGTCCCGGGTTGAGACCACATCTCGTGCAGAGCCAGGAGTGTCGTCCAGAGCTGGGGGTGACGGGAGGCCCGGCTGGCAGTGCGGGGCTCTGGCCACGTCAGGATCCGGAAATCAACAGAGACTTGAGACGGAAACCCCTCGATCATGAGCACGCCAGAGTCCCAGGTGGAACGCGACCGGCAGGCGATCCGCACCGCGGTCGAGGCCGGCGGCATCGGCCCCCGGCTACGCACCTATACCCGCCTGTCCGGGCCGGGTTGGTTGCAAGGTGCCATCACGTTGGGCGGCGGCTCCCTGGCGGGCAGCCTGTACCTGGGCGTGTTGGCCGGGTATGGCCTGATGTGGTTGCAGCCCGTGGCCATGGTGCTGGGCATCATCATGCTGAGCGCCATTTCCTATGTCACGCTCTCGACAGGCGAGCGACCGTTTGACGCGATCAACCGCCAGATCAATCCGGTGCTGGGCTGGGGTTGGCTGATTGCCACCATGATGGCCAACCTGGTCTGGTGCATGCCGCAATTTGCCTTGGGCACGGCGGCCGTGCAGCAGAACCTGATGCCTCAGGTGTTTGGTGAAGAGGCGATGTCCGACGTCACGGCCAAGGCGATCATCATTGCCGTGTTGTTTGCGGGATGCCTGTTCGTCGTCTGGTTTTACGATTCGGGAAATCGCGGGATTCGCTTGTTCGAAGGCATGCTGAAGCTGATGGTGGCGGTCGTGGTGCTCAGCTTTTTCGGTGTCGTGGTTCAAATGAGCATCAGCGGCGACGGTTTGCCCTGGGGGCGCATTCTGGCGGGCTTCATTCCGGATTTATCGATGTTGACCGAACCGTCGTCCGAATTTGCCGCGGTGCTGGCGGCCAGTGCGGCCCCCGGTTTCTGGTCAAACGAAATCGTGACTCAGCAGCAAAAAGTCATGATCACAGCGGCGGCGACGGCCGTGGGGATCAACATGACGTTTCTGTTGCCCTATTCCATGCTGCGCCGCGGTTGGGATCGTGAATTTCGCGGCTTGGCGATGTTTGACCTGTCACTCGGTCTGTTCCTGCCGTTTTTCCTGGCCACCAGTTGCGTGGTCATCGCCGCGGCTTCCCAATTTCATGCCACGCCGGCACCGGGTTTTGTGCAGGCCGAGGGGGCGACCGAGTCCGCAGTGGCACCAGCCAAGAATCTGGTGTCGGGCTACACAAAACTACTCGACAAACGCCTGAAACATGAGTTGGGAGCTGCAGATTTCGACAAGCTGCAGGATACGGACCTGGAGTTTCAGCGCGCGTCGCTGAGTGTCGCGGATCGTCAGCTCGCGGCGATGTTGGTCAATCGCGATGCATTCAATCTGGCAGCGGCCCTGGAGAGCTTAACCGGACGTGTGATGTCCCATTATGTGTTCGGCATCGGCGTGCTGGGCATGGCGATTTCGAGCATTATCATCCTGATGTTGATCAACGGTTTTGCACTGAGCGAGATGGTCGGGATGCCAAACAGCCGGACAGCCCAAAGGCTCGGCGCGGCACTGGCGGCGTTGACGGGAGCGTCCGGTCCGTTCTTGTGGTCCGGCGACGCCAAGGTCTGGCTGGCCGTACCCACCTCGATGTTCGGCATGGTGCTGTTGCCGATTGCCTATTTCACGTTCCTGATGATGATGAATTCCGACAAGCTGCTGGGGGAGCACGCCCCCCGCGGCCCGGCGCGTGTGGCCTGGAACCTGCTGATGGGGCTGGCGAGCGTGATGGCTGCCTTTGGCAGTTTCTGGAGCATTCGTTCCAGTCCCTATCCGTGGGTGGGAGGCAGTTGTCTGGGAGCGTTTGTTGTTCTGGCAGTCTGTTTTCATTTTCAGAAACGGACTCCCGCCACACCCTGATCGTTGCTGCACGCTGATCGGCGATCGTTGATTGGCCGATCGTTGATTGGCCGATCGTTGACTGGCCGATCGTTGACTGGCCGATCGCCGGTGCACGTGAGGGACACGGGTCGTAAACTGGATCTGGCGTGGCCGTATGTCCGACCGGTTCGCGCGTCCGTTGGCCCAGTGCAGGCCGGATTTCGGGCCGCATGTCCCAGCGGTCATTCCGCCGGGGGCGGTTGTGCATCCGGCGTGGCGTCATCGGCCGCCGCTGGTGCCGCCGTCGCCGCCAGGGATTCCGACACGGCGTCGGGCAACTGGCCGCTCTGCACCGCCGCCAGCAAGGCTTCCTCGGTCAGGACCGGGATGCCCAGTTGTTGGGCCTTGGCCAGCTTGCTGCCGGCATTCTTGCCGGCGACGACGATGTCGGTTTTGGACGAAACACTGCCGGCAGCCCGTCCCCCGTGGCTGCGGATCAGTTCCTTGATTTCGTCGCGTTTGAAGTGTTCGAGTGTCCCGGTGACGACCAGCGATCTCCCTTCGAAGATGCGACCGGAAGCGTTGTCCTCGGGCTCCTCAGGCCGGGGGGTCCCCAGGTGGACGCCAGCGGCCCGCAATGCGCCAATCAGGTCCGTTCCGTCGGGGCTGGTGAAAAACGTGTGGACCGTACCGGCGATGATCGGACCGATTTCATCGACTTCCGCCAGGTGTTCTTCGGATTGTGCGGCGATCTGGTCGACGGTCCCAAATCGCTCGTCCAGGACGCGAGCGATGCTGGAGCCCACATTGCGGATGTTGAGTCCGGTCAGCAGACGCCACAGCGGACGCTGCTTGGAAGCCTCGATTCCCTGCAACAGGTTGTCGACCGACTTCTGCCCGAGCCGTTCCATGGTCAACAGGGTCTCGCGGTGGGTGTGCAACTGGTAGATGGCGGCCAGGCTGTCCAGCAGGCCGGCGGCGTGCAGTTGCGCAATCAACTTGGTCCCCAGCCCTTCGATGTCCATGGCTGCCCGGGAAGCAAAGAAGCCGACCGTTTCACGGATCTGAGCCGGGCAACGGGCGTTGGGGCAACGGACATAGACACCACCCTCATCCTGCACCACTTGCGTTCCGCACTCGGGACACGCCTCGGGAAAATCGAACGTTTGTTCCGATCCGTCCCGCCGGTGTTCTTCGACGCGGACCACATGCGGAATGATCTTGCCCGCCTTTTCGACAACGACCCAGTCACCCACGCGGATGCCCAGACGTTGCAATTCATCGCGATTGTGCAGGCTGGCCCGGGCCACGACGGTTCCCGCGATTTCGACCGGTTCCAATTGAGCGACGGGCGTCAGGGCTCCGGTCTTTCCGACCTGGATCGTGATGTTGCTGCAACGCGTCACGGCCTCGTAACGTTCCCATTTGTACGCGATCAGCCAGCGCGGGCTCTTGCTGGTGCGGCCCAGGGCCTCGCGGTCTGCCAGCCGATTGGCTTTGAGGACGATTCCATCGACTTCGAAATCGAGCGCGTGCATGCCTTCCACGAGCTGATCGGCGTAGCGGATTGCGGCGGTGATGCCTTGGGCCGAGCGGGTGCCGGGGGTGACGGGCATTCCCATGTTGCGTATCGCGTCCAGAAAGGCGATGTAGTCCGCGTACTGGGTGCCCTCAACGTAGCCGAGTCCGTGCGCCAGGAACCGCACCTTGCGCGCGGCGCACTGCTGCGGGTCGAGCAGTTTCAGCGCGCCGGCCGTTGTGTTGCGAGGATTGGAAAAGGGGTCGTTCCCCGACTGTTGCTGCTGGGCGTTGAGCCGCGCGAAATCCGTATTGGAGATAAAGGCTTCTCCCCGCACTTCCAGGATCTCGGGGAACGCCTGAGCATGCAGCCGCAACGGCACTCCACGCAAAGTGAGTGCGTTGTGGGTGATGTCGTCGCCTTGGCGACCGTCGCCGCGCGTCAGAGCCTGTGTGAGCTGGCCTCGCTCATAGACCAAGGCCACGGCGACTCCGTCAATCTTGTATTCGACCGTGTACTCCAATTGATCGATATCCAGGCTTTTGCACAGCCGTGTGTCGAACTCGCGTAGCGACTGTTGATCGTACACATTGTCAATCGACAGCATGGGCAGCCGGTGCTGTACCGTCTGGAATCCGCTAATCGGTTCGCCGCCCACCTTGCGTGTGGGGCTATCGGCCACGGCGCATTCCGGATGTTTCGCCTCGAGTTTTTCCAGGCGTTTCAGTAGACGATCGAAGGCGATGTCGCTGATTTCCGGCGCGGCCTCGACATAATACAACCGGATGTGGCCATCGATGGTCTGGCGCAGTTCCTCGATTTGCTGTTGAGGCGATTGGGGCATCGGGGGGGCTGCTCGGACAGGGGCTTGCGAGAATCAATGCGCGTTCTGCGGCGACGGCATGCGAATCACTCCGGGGATTCCGCCGACGGATCGCGGGTTTCTGTTGCCACGGCCGGCGCTGGCGTGGGCCGTGATCGATTGGAATTCGCTCGGTGTTTGAGTGCCTGACGGCGATCGACGATCAGCGCCAACAGGGCCAGCGTCAAGATGATGGCGACTTCGGAGATGAGTAGGCTGGTGGCTCGTTGTTCCAGGAACACGTTGACGGGTGAAAGCGGATCGCCGAACAGCGTGGAGAGACTCGCCAGAATGGTCACGACGAAAATGCTGGCGGCCACAACCGTGAGGCGAAAGAACACGTTCAGCCCTCGGTCCGCGTCCGCTTGTTGCGCGTCAGCCGGCAGGTCGGCGGTGCTGGTTTCGGGTTGCCGATCGATGGAATTCACGAGTCCGTACGGGTTGAAAACCGAAGGGGCGGGTACCGGGCACGCTGTCTGATGTCTGATCCTGCATAGCTGGCGTGGCCCGGGAAAGCAAGCGCAACTTGGGACGCGGTTGGGCAGTCTTTTCCCGTCGCCCGCGACTTGCTAGACTCCGACCTCGTGTCGGTTTCCCACGCGCCCGCGACGGCGCCCCTGGTCCGGGCGCACCGTGGCCACCGCCCCACGGAAAAGTCACGCCGATGGTGGTGGTTAACTCCCTTTATTATAATGGTTTGCGTTCGAAATGCGCCGTGAAGACATTCGAAACATCGCCATCATCGCGCACGTCGATCATGGGAAAACATCGTTGGTTGATTGTCTGTTGAGGCAAAGTGGCCAGTTTCGTGACGCCCAATTGATCGGCGATTGCATTCTGGATTCCAACGATTTGGAGCGTGAGCGGGGCATCACGATCCTGGCCAAGAACATCGCCCTGACGTACCGGGGGGTGAAGATCAACATCATCGACACTCCCGGACACGCCGATTTTGGCGGGGAAGTCGAGCGGGTGTTGCAGATGGCCGACGGGGTGCTGATCCTGGTGGACGCGTTTGAAGGGCCCAGGCCGCAGACCCGTTTCGTGGTCAAGAAGGCACTGGAATGCCGCTTGAAGCCCCTGGTGGTGATCAACAAGATCGACCGTGGAGATTGCCGTCCTGAACAGGTCTTGTCTGAGACGTTTGACTTGTTCGTCGAATTGGAGGCTGACGACCAGGCCCTGGACTTTCCCTACATTTTTACCAGCGCGCGAGACGGTTATGCCACGCACACGCCGTCGGAGCGAACGGGCACGATCACTCCCCTGCTGGATATGGTCCTGGAGAATGTTCCCGGACCGGAAGCCGATCTGGAACAGCCGTTTCAGATGATGGTGACTACGCTCGAGTGGTCCGAGTACGTGGGGCGGATTGCCACGGGCCGCGTTGTCAGCGGCCGGATTCACCGCGGCGATCGTGTGGCTGTGATGCGGGCCGACGGTCGTCAGGACGATGCCAAGGTCGATTCGGTGCAGGTGTTCGACAAACTGGGCCGGCAGGATGTCGACGTGGCGGAGGCCGGCGACATCGTGGCCCTGGTGGGATTGCCCGATCCGGAAATTGGTGACACCGTCGCCGATCTCGAGCGGCCCGTGGCGCTGGAACGCATCAGCGTGGACGAGCCGACATTGTCGATGCTGTTCACGGTCAACTCGTCTCCCATGGCGGGACAGCATGGGAAGTACTTGACGAGTCGTCATCTGCGGGAGCGGCTGTTTCGAGAACTGGAGTCCAACGTTGCATTGCGAGTGGAAGAAGCGAATGACAAAGAGTCCTTCATCGTCTCGGGGCGTGGCATTCTGCATCTTTCGGTGCTGATCGAACAGATGCGTCGTGAAGGTTATGAGCTTTCGGTGGGCAAGCCCCAGGTGATTCGCAAACGGATCGACGGGCGTTGGCACGAGCCGTATGAACGGCTCGTGATCGATGTTCCGACGGCCGATGTGGGACCCGTGATGGAGATTGTTGGCAACCGTCGCGGCCAGACCGACAGCATCACATCGAACGAGGTGGGGATGACGCACCTGGAGTTCCTGATCCCTTCACGCGGTTTGATCGGCATCCGCACGCGGTTGCTCAACGCCACGCGGGGCGAGGCGGTGATTCATCATCAGTTCGAGAGTTATCAGTTGGCCAACGCGGAGGTCCCGCGCCGCAGCAATGGCGTTCTGGTCTCCCAGGTGCACGGCCAGGCGGTCGCGTATGCCTTGTGGAAACTGCAGGAGCGTTCCGAGTTGTTCGTGGGACCCGGCCAGGCGGTGTACGAGGGGATGGTGGTCGGTGAAAACTCGCGTGAGGGGGACATGATTGTCAATCCCGTGCGGACGAAGAAACTGACCAATGTGCGTGCCTCGGGCGCGGACGAGAGCATCCAGCTCAAACCCCCGCGCGAGATGACACTGGAGGCCCGGTTGGAGTACATCGAGGATGATGAATACGTCGAAGTGACTCCGGAAGTCATGCGATTGCGGAAGATTCATTTGACCGAACAGGACCGCAAGCGGCACAATCGCAACCAGAACTGATCTCTGCACGTTGCCGGACCGTTGCTGCAAATTGGACCGATGATGGATAGCGCCACTACGGGATTGAGCGTGTGCCTGCTGGCCTATCTCGTGGGATCGATCCCGTTTGGTTACCTGACCGCGCGTCTGGTCAGTGGAGATGACATTCGTCAATTGGGCAGCGGCAACATCGGGGCCACGAATGTCGCGCGGATCCTGGGGGCGCGTTGGGGCCTGGCGGTGTTGGTTCTGGACGCGTTCAAGGGAGGCTTGCCGGTGTGGGGCGTTCCACTGCTGTTGGGGTTGGATACTGGCAGCGGAACGGCGAATTGGCGGGTGCTGTGTGGTCTGTCCGCGGTGGTGGGCCACATCTTCCCGATCTGGTTGAAGTTCCGCGGCGGCAAGGGGGTGGCGACGGCGTTGGGCGTGGTGCTGGTTTTGGGTTGGCAGGCGACGGCGGTGGCCGCGGCGGTGTTTCTTCTGGTCGTGCTGTCGACGCGGCTGGTGGCACTGGGCTCGATTCTGGCTGCGATCACATTTTCAGTGGCACAACTCTGGCTGCTGCTGTTCGACGCCAATTCGAATTGGAGTACGGACTGGGCGCTGGGAGTGTTCAGTGTCTTGGTGCCGTTGCTGATTCTGATTCGCCACCGCAGCAACGTGGTGCGCATGTGGCAGGGAACCGAGCCGCGGTTCCGGTCCGGTGGCGGCAGCGATGTCGCGGATCAGCCAGCGGCAGTCCCCAGCGAACGGGAAGTCGAATAATCGGACGCATGGGGTTCGACAGCTGCGGCTGCGTTTCCGTGGCACAGGCGGGGCGCTCGGCAGCCGGGCTTCATTCCGGTTTGGTCAGCCGCTGCACGCGGATGACAAACAGCACGAACAGCAACACGCTGGCGGTACCGATGATCCACCAGTTGCCGGGAACCAGCCGATAGGTTTCAAAGCCGGGCGTTTCGATGACGTTCAGCGCGGCGGCCATCGGGTTGAGCAACAGCGCGGCTTGTACGGTGCTGAACCCGAAGGGCGCATCCTGTCCCATCCAGACCAGCAGTGTTCCCGCACAGAGGGTGATCAGCACGGTGTAGGAGATCACAGTGGCGGTGGCTGTGGTCCGTGTCAGGCTGCTCACGGCTGCACTGAGGGCCAACGCGAAGACCGCCGTCAGCAACAGGCAGCGCAACACGTCAACGACCTGGGTCAGCAGTCCGGGTTTGATCAGGATCATGACTCCGTATCCCGGCAATGTGGCCAGCAGGATCAGGAGCAGCGTCCACACGACGCTCATCAATTTGCCTCGGACAATGATGCCGGTGGACAGTGGGGTCATCCGCAGCAGGTCCCAGCCGCCACTTTCGATTTCGGTGCTGATCAAACCGGACGCAATGCTTGGTGTGAGCAGCACAATCAGCGCCACCTGCAGCAGCACCATGATGCCGCCAATCGTCTCCACACCCCAGTCCACGGTTCCCATGGTGGCGGCCAAGGTCAGTGCCAGCGAGATGATGGAGCACAGCAGTACCAGCCGGATGGTCCAGCTCAAACGGCCGAAACGGCGGCAGCGGAATTCTTTGACCATGATCGGGTTGGTCAGCAGCCCGATCCCGCTTTTCCTCCGCTGCGGGTCCACCAGAAAGATCGCTCGGCGGATCACACGGTCCAGGGTGCTCAATTCGTCGGTGATCTGTCCCTGGTCGCGGGCGGTATCGAAAATCCGGTGATTCAGTCGTGAAATGGTGACTCCGGCGAACCCCAACGAGGTGACCAGGGCCATTCCATAATAACGCGTGGCAACGCTTTCGACGTTGATTCGGCCCTGCGCACCGATGTCGCCGTGCCCCAGCACCTCCATGATCGCTGCGATCGGCGACACGCACCGCAGCCAATCGGCGATGTTGGTCGTCAGGCCGCCGGCCCCTTGCAGAAACAGATGCGGGCCCAAAGTCAACACGGACAATGCCAGCACCGCACCGTAGGTCATCCGCAATGCCGAATCGTTGCTGTTGACATACGAACTGATCATCAGACTCAGAGTCGTGCATTGCAGAGCGATGATGGCCAGCAGTCCGTAGAGCATGCCAATGTCGCTACCCAGCGACACTCCGCCCATGGCGTAGCAGGCGGCGGCCGACGGGACACTCATCATCAACAGCAGCAGCACGAATCCCAGCACTCCGATCAGCTTGCCCATGTAAATCTTCAGTGGTCCCATGGTGCTGTTGAGCAGCAGTTCCAGTGTGCCCTGGTTCTTTTCACGCACGATACTATTGGCGGGGAACACGGGGGCCAGAAACAGCAGGCTGGTCAATAGTCCGTAACCGAAAATCTTGAACACGGCGCGGGATTGCGTGCCGTTGAGTTCCACGCGGGCGTCGCTGGGCCAGCGGACGATGATCAGCAAGGCAAACGTCACGGCCAATCCGATCAACAGAATGGCCGCTTTACGCGTCCTGAGCGTTCCGATCAACTCGCGTTCGATGATGGGGTTGCTCATGCCACCGTCTCCGCACTGTCGGCTGGTTGTTCGGCTGAGTCCGCCGTCTGAGTGACCGATAGAAATGCGTCCTCCAGATCGGTCTGCAGTTCGCGGAATTGCGTGACCGGTACCCCGCCTTCGATCAGTGCGTTGAGAATCTGTCCCAGGCCCTCTTCGTCGCGCGTCGTGCGGAAGCGTACGATCGACTCAGCTTCGGATGCCGTGACCGAGGCGGCTTCCGGTTCGAACGCGTTCATGACCGACTGAGCTTGAGCGATTATGGCCGCTTGCGGCAACTGAATCTCGATCGTCCGCTGCTGTCGCACTTGTTGCATGATGTCGGTCAAGGTTCCAAAGGCCTCCATTCTGCCGTTGGAAATGATGGCGACCTGGTTACAGATGCGGGACAATTCCGGCAGAATGTGGCTGGTGACAATCAGCGTCTTGCCCATTTCGGCCAGCGTGATCAGCAGCGCACGCATTTCAATCCGTGCCTGCGGATCCAGGCCGTTGGCCGGTTCATCGAGAATCAAGACTTGGGGATCGTGCAGCAAGGTTCGAGCGATGCCCACGCGCTGCTGCATGCCGTGGCTCAAGCTGTTGACAAACTTGTCCTGCATGTAGGTCGACCCCGTGGTTTCCATGACTTCCTCGATTCGTATCCGCCGCTTGCGGCGACGAATTCCGAATGCCGCTCCAAAAAAGTCGAGGTATTCGCGGACGCGCATGTTGTCGTACGATCCGAATTTGTCGGGCATGTAGCCAACCAGCCTGCGGATCTTGCGTGCTTCCGTGGCGCAATCGGCGCCGGCGATGCGAGCGGATCCGGCTGTGGGGCGGGCCAAACCGACCAGGATGCGGATCGTGGTCGTCTTGCCGGCGCCGTTGGGGCCAATGAAGCCCAGGATATTGCCGCGTTCCAGGGACAGCGACAGATTATCCACTGCGGTGAAATTGCCGAATTTCTTCGTGAGTTGGTCGGTGACCACCACCGGCTCCGAGTTGCTCATGCGATGCTCCAGTTTGTTCCCGAAGGTTTATGCTGATCCGCGGACAGGCTTTGAAACGAAAGACGCCGCGGGCTTTCTTCTTCCGACGGCAACGACCGGCGGCAATCACTCTTGCAGAGTGACCCCCGATACTTCCAGTTGCAGCCCGTTGAACTGCCATCGACTGGAACGATCATCGTCGACCTCAGAGGAGTGTTCCGCGTGGTCGCCGACGTAAATGCCGATGGTCAGGCCACCCGTCTCATCGAGCTCAAGCTCCTCGGCCTGGTCAATATTGACTGTGATACGACCCACGGGGCCTGTGTGTGTTTCAATCGGAGTGACCCGTTCTCCCAGCACTCCGTTGACGCTCACTTCGCGACCCGAAGCATCAATGTGCATTGTCAACTCGGCGCGATCCAGCTTGATCGGCAACACCTCGGGCGGCAACTGAAATCGAAAGTGTGAACGACTTGCTCGGCGGTTTTCGATCCACTCTCCGTTTCGGTTGCTGTAGGCGGATGACGCCGACCGGTTATTGGGACCACCGGTCGAGCGAAATAGCAGGAACGCGGAGGGGATCTGGATGCGTGTATCGGGCGGAGTCTGCTTGATGGTCAAGGGGATGGACAGCAGGGCCGAACCCACCTGGCGGGTGGCGTCGGGAAATGAGAACTTGAGATCCAGAGGATCGGCCCAGGCCAGCAGGGTCGGTGCGCTGGGGAAAAACGCGCCCCGCTTGCGGGTTAACAGCTTCTGATAGACCTGCTGACGCCGCCGCTGTTCATCCGACAACAGGGCGTCGCCAATGTACTGGTTCTTGGCCAGGACGTGGTCGGGCCCCGAGCGAAATGTGCCATCGTCTTCCAGTTCGGCCCACAGCCCCCGTTGTTTGGGAAGGGCAATGACCAGGTCGTTCACGTTCTGAAATCCGCCCGTCGCGAACCGGCCCCGTAGTCCTTCGGACGTGAATTCCGCCACGGCCGACGGTGCTGATTTCAGCGGCCCGTAGTACTGGAACGGAGCGTTGCGGACGCCCGGTGGCAGGTGGAGTTGTTCCCAGGTCCAGTCGTCCAGATCCGTCCAGACCATCCGCCGAGTCCGGCCCTCCAGTCCCGACATGTCCGGAAAGAACATTCCGTTGGATGCGGAGCCAATGGCCTGGCTGGATTCCTGAGAATTGAAGGCCGCCAGCATGCCACGGAGGTTCACATCGTTCGCACCGGGTACGAGCTGAACCAATTGGGCGGTGGCCAGTGTGGGCGGGACCTGCTGTCGATTCACGCTGCCCAGCCAGATCAGCAGTCCAGCGGTTGCCAGTGCGCCGAACGGGGCCAGCCATCCCAGGTGTTCCCCCTGTTTGCGGCGCGTCAGAAACCAGCCGGCGAGCAGCAAGAACAGGCTCAATCCGCCGAGGATGCCGAGAATCTGTTGACGGCTCAGAATGGCGTAGCCGATTTGCTCTGCCAGGAACGGTTCCAGATCCTCGTTCTTCAGAGGGTTCTCCGGCTTGTTTTCAAAGAACTGCGTGGCCAGGTTCGCCAAGGGTGCCAAGGGCACGTAGGGCGTCACGAAATTCAAATCGTCTCGGGCGAGGTCCCTGTTCGTTCGGTCACGGATCCAGGCACGCGGGCCGAGGGTGGTGACCAACACGCGACCGTTGCCAACCTGCCGCCAGTACGCGGCCGGCCAGCCGTTGATCGCGTACGCCAGTTCGACGTCACCGGGGATGACACGCACCAATGGAATTGGCTCTTCGAATTCCCGTGGCTCACTCTCTGCCGGGGTTTTCGCCTTTCCCTGTTCACCGGTCAGCAGGATCGAAGTCAGGCTGACGCGGTCGACAATGTGGGTATCAAAGGCGTCGCCGAGCAAGGATGCCACGATCTCTGGTTGGACCTGATCCAGCATGATCCAGGCGTAGCCGCCGGACTGGATCCAGCGGCGCAGCGCCGCGGTACCCGCCGGATCACTCTGCAAACGGTCTGTGCAGATCACCACCTGGTCCATGCCCTGCAGCAGTTCGCAGTTGGCCGGAAGGAACTTCTCGTGGAATCCGACAAGACTCTTGGGCAAGTCCCGGTTGACCCGGGCCGTGGACGCCAACACCCGTCGCAGTTCGTCGCCGTACCGGTCACCGATAAAGCCCGTTACGCTCCGGGCTTCCGATAGGGGCAGAACCCCTTCGTGTACGCGGGCACCGTCTTCGGCACGCGTCCATGAGTCTGGGTTCGTTCCGTCAGCCTGCATCAGAGTCCGGAACTCCAGCCGTTTGCGGTTGCGGGGTTGTGCCGGGGGCAGGATTGGGTAGGTCGTTTCCAGAATGGACCGCGGGGGAACCCACACGCGGCGACCGTATTGCAGCAGCGGATTCTCTTCGAAATACGTGGCGACCAGGACTTCCTTCGGCTGATTGGAACGGTTGGAAACGGTGATGGCCAGCGCTCCCCAGACTCCCGCCTTGTAACGCGAGACACCGGTTCTGGCGCCGGCCTGCATCAGCCGGAGTCCGTTCTTGGTGGAATCCACCTTCGGCTTCGGGCCGCTGGGCGTCGTGGTTTGTGCCTCGGCCGCCGGCTCGGAGGCTGTCGGATTGTCGGGCGTCGTGGCATCTTGGGCATCGGTATCACGGGCCTGGGTATCTGGCGGCGATTTCGCGTTGTCGGAATTTTGTTTGGCAGCCTGCCCGCGGTTTGTGCTGCCGCTCTGAGACGCGGTGTCTTGTGCCGCGGTGTCTTGTGCCGCGGTGTCTTGTGCCGTCAGGGGAGCCGCGTACGAGAGACTCCACAAACAGGCCGACATCAGCATGGCGGCCAGCGGGTGTCCCGAGCGGGCGCCGGCCCGTCGTCGCTGGCCGTTTTGGCTGCCGAGAGCCGCGTTGGAATTCCATTTCAAGACGCCGTGGGCGCGCGTTTTGAGCCGGTGCAGAGGCCAGGGGTGGAGCCGAGGGTTTGCATTCATGGTGACCCACTATAACCGCTCGACACAGCAGTTGCAGCAAACAGTCGCTGCGCGGAGCGGAGATTTGTGGGGGACCGTTGGCCAGGAGATCACAACCGGTTGGATGCTGCCGGGGCCCGTGCCGCGTCGGGGCCGGTTGCGTTGGGCCGATTGCGTTGGGCCGGTTGCGTTGGGCCGGTTGCGTTGGGCCGGTTGCGGCGGGGCCGGTTGCGTTGGGCCAGTTCAGTTGGGCCATTCACTGCGGCATCGATGGCAGCGAAACCCGACCAGCGAGGCCGTACCGGGAATCGGCAGGTTCCCGCGGCCATATTGCGGATCCGCCAACTCGATGGGTTCCACCTCCGGATGCTGGCAGAATCGGCAGGTCCGGTTGGCATTCAAAGCGCGGGCTCGATGCACGGCACAGCCCTCGGACGGCTGATGTGGGTCCGTGGCCCGGTGGAGCGTCAGGGCGGTGTTGCGCCGTCCCACCGCGAGCAGAAATGGCAGAACCACCGGCGGTCCCGGGTCTTCGATGGGCGGGGAGAAAATGCTGAGTCGGCTCATCCTTGAGCCTCCCTTGATTTGTGTCTGTGCAAGGCCGACCGGATTCCGTTCCGGCCAATCGGCATGGCGGCACGCCATCCTGGGGTGCCGCAAGTCGCGTCGCAAACCTATATAATCGTCACAATCGAATCTCGCAAGTCGGATGCGGACCAGAACGCTGAACATATGTACCGACGCTGCTGCGTAAATGGTATCGCGGCCAAACGGGCAATCTTCTAGACTTCGCCGCCTTTTCGCCACGGGACTCACCCGTGCGCACCGAGCTGTCGCATCCTATCCGTCGTGCCGTGTCTGATCGCAACGCATGTCTGCCGTCTCACAATCTCACAACCTGGTTTGCCGCCTGGGAGCTCGGACGGTCAATGGTGTGACCCTGCTTGGAGACCTGACTGTGTTTGCCACACGCCTGGCAGGTTGGATGCTGTCCGGCCTACCGCGCCGTGCGGTGCTGGTGGACTGTCTGCACAACATTGGAGTCCGCAGTCTCTCGGTGGTCATGGTCACGGGGACGTTTATCGGCATGGTCTTGTCGGTTCAGTCCTATGATCAATTCCGGATGTTCCATCTGGAATCTCGCTTAGGTGCGGTGATCACGATGTCGCTGGTGGCCGAACTGGGACCGGTATTAGCGGCCACCATGTTGGCTGGTCGCGTGGGCAGTGCGATGGCGGCCGAACTGGGAACGATGCGGGTCACGGAACAGATTGATGCGGTCCGCGCGCTGGGGGCTCATCCCATCCAGTACCTGGTGGTGCCGCGCTTCCTGTCCTGTGTGCTGATGATTCCGCTGCTGACGGCGGTGGCGGATGGATGCGGGATTCTGGGCGGCTGGTTGTTCAGCACCCAGTTGCTGGGTGTGGACAGTTTCAATTACTGGTTCTACACCTGCAATTACGTGACGGCATACGACGTGATGTCCGGATTATTGAAGAGCACGTTCTTTGGGGCGGCGATTGCCTTGATTGCCTGCCATCGGGGTTTTCACTGCGGGGCGGGTGCCGAAGGCGTGGGGACCGCCGCCACCGAGTCTTTCGTGATGTCCTTTATCGCCATTCTGATTCTGGACTTCTTTCTCGGTGTTTTCACAAACAACCTGTACTACATGATCTGGCCGGGACACATGTCGATCATCTGACGGCTTCCGGTTTTGCCATGCGTTTGGTCATTGCCGCGATTTTCAGGAACAGCGCCGGAGCAGGAGAAACAGATCATTTCCGATGACGCGCCGATCGTTGAGCTGCGAGACCTGTCGTGTCGTTTTGGTCAGCAACATGTGTTGCGCGACATCAACATTTCGGTTCATCGTGGCGAGACCTTGGTCATCATCGGAGAGAGCGGCTGCGGCAAGAGCGTCACCTTGAAAGCGATGATGTCGCTGTTGCCGCCGACCTCGGGTTGCGTGCTGTGGAACGGCCACGATGTCCGCGATCTGGCGACTCAGCAATTCAACCGGATGCGGTTGCGGTTTGGTTTTTTGTTTCAGGGGTCGGCTCTGTTCGACAGCATGGACGTGTATGACAACGTGGCCTTCGGTCTGATCCACAACACCGACATGCGTGGTGAGGCGATCCAGCCGATTGTGCATCAGGGATTGCGGGATGTCGGGCTGCCCATCGATGTTTGTGGCAAGAAACCCGCCGAATTGTCGGGTGGAATGAAAAAACGCGTGGCCTTGGCGCGGGCCCTGGTGATGACGCCGGAAGTCATGTTCTACGACGAACCCACCACTGGCCTGGATCCCATCATGAGCGACGTGATCAACGAATTGGTGTTGCAGACTCGGGAGCAACGGCAGGTGACGAGCGTCGTCGTCACGCACGACATGCGAACGGTCACCAAGATTGCTGACCGGATCCTGATGTTGTATCCGGTGAGTCAAAAGAAGCCCGATGAGTCCCAGGTGGTATTTGAAGGCACTCCCGAACAGGCCTTTGCGTCGGACGACCCGCGGGTGTCTCAGTTTGTGCGCGGAGAAGCCCGAGACAGAATCCGAGAGTTGTCGTGTGCCTGACTGCAATCCGTACTCCGCACCGAACAGCCCTGGCTACGGAGAATGGCGATCTCATGATTGAGGAGTATTCCTGGAAATGAATGAGCGGCAGATGCAGTTCCGCGTGGGTTTGTTCGTGATCTGCGCCCTGGCGATCATGGGTACGATGGCGTTTCAATTCAGCGATCTGCGCATGTTTTGGGAAACGTATTACACGGTGTCGTTCGAATTCGAAAGCGCCGACGGAATCCACCCGGCTTCGCCGGTCCGCAAGAATGGAATCCAGATTGGAGAAGTCCAGGCGATCCGTTTCGCCGACGGGCAAGGTGTGCTGGTCGACGTGAATTTGGATCAACGCTACCAGTTGCGTGCCGACGCCCGACCACGCTTGGCGCGCACCATTCTGGGTGATGCGAGCATCGAGATTATGCCGGGGCGCTCACGGAAGCTGCTGCCGGCTGGAGCGCGCGTCAAAGCGGTGCGCGTCGACAGCCCGCTGCAGGTTGTCGAGCGTTTGGAGTCGCGGTTTGACGAAACCATCGTCGCCCTGCAATCCACCAGCCGGGAATGGCAGCGGGTGGGACGCAATTTGAACCATGTGCTCGAGACAAATCAGGGCGATTTGGGAACAGTCATCGACAAGGCGGCCGGCTCGCTCGAGGAGTTTTCCAACACGATGCGTACCGCGAACTCGGCCTTGAGCAACGCCAATCGGATCCTGGCCAATCCCAACTACCATCGCAACCTTGAGCGGGCGATTTCGGCCTTGCCCGGCCTGGTGGATGAAACGCGGCAGACCATTGTGGCTGTGCGGTCGGCGGTCACCAAGGTCGACAAGAACCTGGACTCGATCCACACCGCCACGCAACCTCTGGCCAAACACAGCCAGTCCATTGTGACTCGGCTGGACGCGACGTTGGCCAATCTGCAGGACGTGTCGGCAGAATTCAAGAACTTCAGTGGCCTGATGCAGAACCCGGACGGAACGCTTCAAAAACTGATGTCGGATCCGCACCTGTATCGCAACTTGAACAACTCGGCCTCCAATCTCTCGGTCGTGCTGCAGAGCACGGTGGCCATCATGCGGGATTTGCGGATTTTTTCCGACAAGGTGGCCCGTCATCCCGAACTGATGGGTGTCAGCGGAGCGTTGAACGGCAGTTCGGGGCTGAAGACGCCGAACAGCGCGGCCGAAAACGGCACACCGCGGACGTCGGGTTTGCGGCGGATTATCGAGCGTAAGTGAATTGATATAACGAGGTAACGGAAATCAGTATATCCGGGTTGACTCGATTTGGGGAACCACATATTGTTCGGCCCTCAATCGACGAGCCGGAATCGGGCTCGTCAAAAACCTGGCTTGATTTTCATGCTAATCGCGCCCGGAAGTGGCTGGAGTCCTTCGCCCCCCTGGGACCCGCTGCTTCCGGGTTTTTTTGCGCGGTGCGACCGTGAATCAAGGTCATGGCATCGTCAGGGCTGGCCGATCGCGGCCCGCGGATTGCGATTCGCAGACCGGCCTGTGCGCAGTCGATCGCTGCCGGCTCGCCACGATCCGGACGTCTCACGGAAATATTCCGCGTCAGGTGCGTGGGGGCTGTGCGTCGAGGAATTGCCTGAGAAACCGGGCAATCCAACCGCGAACATGGTACGATTTCCGTGGTGTGATTGTGTGTATTGCGACGCACACCAAACGCGGTCGTGCGGTGGGAGCGGGGGCAAGTCTCGGAATGCCGTTTCCGCTGGCCGTGTGCGGCCTGTTCCGGCACCGTCGAGTGACGTCAACGCGTAACCGGCGTGACGTCTCCGGCAGTCGGCTAAAGAAAAATATGACACCAGCCGGAATTGAGCGGGGTACCAACGGATGCCCGTTCACTGGCAACGCCACGACGTGCTGACGCCAGAGTTGTCGATCCGTCGTTTGCTCGGCTTCTGGCGGATCCGGCGAGTCATTCGGAAGGACTTCGCCAGGGCTTGTGGAATGGGAGGACGGAGAATGACGAGACGCTTGAGTCGCTGGTGGCCCTGTTGTGTGATCGTTGTCTGGTCCTGGCTGCCCGGTGTGGTGGCGACGGCATGTGCCGCGGATGACAACGCTGGACTTCTGAGTCGCGTGCCATCCGGAGCCCTGGGGGCGGCTGAGATCTCGGACCTGAAATCTGCACTGCAGCAGATCAAGACGTCCGAACTTCTGCAGAACATCATGGCCTCGGACCCGTATCGTGCATTCGCCAAGTCGTCGCAGTACCAGCAGATTCAAACCGGGCGGAATTTTGTCGAGGCGTTTCTGGGAATGAATCTCTGGGACGCTGGACAGAAGCTGTTGGGACATCGATTGGCGCTGGCCTTCTACGCGAATCCCGACGCCAGCCAGCCCGACGCGCTCGGTATTCTGAAGGTCAGCGATTCCCAGACACTCGACGCGTTTCGCAAGCGAATCGAGCCGTTTCTGTCTGAGATCGCTGCGAAAGACGATCCGGAGGCGGAGGCTGCGATTCGCGTCTATTCCGTGAATAACCAGGCGTTTGTTGCCTTTCACGATGATTGGGTTGCCGGTTCGAACAACAGAAAACTGCTGGACAGAACTTTGAAGCTGTTGGTTGCCGCTCAGCCCGCCGCGGACGTCTTGACCGCAACGCCCGGCTATCAAGCGATGCTGCGGCACATGGGTGCGGACCACTTTGTTCAGGCGTTCGTGAACCTGCGACTGGTGCGTAAAGCCTACGCGTTTTCGATTCCCCGCAAGTTGGACAATCCCCTCAGTTCGCTGTTGTTTGGCGGCATTGTGGAATTGGCGGCCACCAGCGAATACCTGGGAATGTCGGCGGATCACGACAAACACGGGTTTCGTTTGCGGTGGGGCTTGGCTGGCGGTCCGTCCACCGTTCCCGATGCGCATCGCGCCTTTTTTTCAGATCCGAAGTCCGCTGGCACAGCGACCTTACCGGAACTCGACGGTCTGATTGGCGGGCTGGCTCTGCATCGTGATTTCGCGCGCTGGTATCGGGCGCGGGAGCATTTGGTCGAGCCAGGATTGCTGCCGGAGTTCGACAAATTCGAGACCGCTCTGGGCAACTTTCTGCCCGGCAGGGACATCGGTGAGGATGTCTTGCCACTGCTGGGTTCTCAGGTGGCCCTGATTGCCGCTCCACAGACCTACGCGCATCTGGATGGCCGACCGGGAGTCCAGTTACCGGGGTTCGGTTTGATCGTGGAACTGCAGGATCCTCAGGTCGGCGGCGACGTGTTTTCGTTGTTCTTTCAGACGTTGATGGCGATCTTGAACATTGAGGCGGGGCAGCAGGGCCGGCAGCCCTGGATCGTGACGTCAGAATCCTACAACGGTGCCCAGATTGCGTTTGCCCGTTATCTGAAGCGGCCTGTCGGGGAACGTTTGCCCATCGTGTTCAACTTCACTCCTTCGTGCACCCGCATCGGTAAGCAGTTCGTGATCTGCACCTCGCGTGATTTGTGCCGCAAGCTGGTGGATCATTTGCAAAAGCCCGCGTCCGACAGGCCGCGGGTGAATCGAAATTTTGCCTTCGAACTGCGTGGTGCCACTCTGGTGACGGCGTTGGCAGCGAATCGCGAAATGTTGACCGCCGAATTGTTGAAGGGGGGCAAGACTCTGCCGCAGGCCAACAGTGACCTGCAGTACATCTTCGATCTGATCCGGCGGATCGAGCATGTTCGCCTGAGCACGCACGTGCGGCCTCAAGCATTTCAGCTCGAGTTGGAAGGACGATGGCGATGACAGTCGCAGACAGTCGACGGGTTCTGAAACCTTATCCGCGATCGGGTCGCTGGACCGAGATTGAGGCGGGGCACCTGTTGCGTCGCGCCGGGTGGAATTCCGGGCCGGACGAGATGCGCCGCGCCGCGGCTGAGGGATTGGAAGCGACCTTGCGGCGGGTCTTGAACACTCAGGCGGAAACAACCGAATTTACGCAAGCTTCTGACCTCCTGTACCGCGTGGCCCGGGAAACGGGTGAGATCGATAATTTGAAGGCGTGGTGGTTGTACCGTATGGTGAACTCGGTCAATGGACTGACCGAAAAGATGGCTCTGTTCTGGCACAATCGCTTTGCCACGTCGTACGCCAAGGTGCGATCCGTCGAACACATGGCGGATCAGCACGAGCTGATCAGGCGGCATGCGTTGGGCAGCTTCGGCCAGTTGCTGCGGGGCATGACGCAGGACGTGGCGATGCTGATTTGGTTGGACGGCAACGCCAACCGCAAGCGGCATCCCAACGAGAATTTCGCCCGGGAACTGATGGAGCTCTTCAGTCTCGATGTGGGAAACTATACCGAGCGCGACATCCAAGAGGCGGCGCGGGCATTCAGTGGCTGGCATGTGCGGAACGATGTATTTTGGTTCAATCGGCTGCAGCACGACGATGGTCAAAAAACCGTACTGGGCAAGACGGGGGCGTGGGGTGGGCGGGATGTGGTCGAGCTGTGTTTGAGCCACCCGGCTTGTCCACGATTCCTGGCGCGGCGGCTGTATGAGACGTTTGTGTCGCGGACGGTCCCGGAAACGGCGCTCGAGGTCCTGGCCCATCGCGTGGAGGTGCACAAGTATCAGTTGCGACCGGTGCTGGGCGAACTTTTGGGGTCGGAGTTGTTCTTTGCGGATGAGGCCCGCCACGCACTGATCAAGAGTCCGCTCGACCTGGTTGTGGGCAGCCTGCGCGGACTCGAAGTCCGACCGAATCTGGACAACGTGGTCCGGGTGTTACGGGAACTGGGACAGGACCTGTTCGAACCTCCGACAGTCAAAGGATGGGAGGGGGGCCGCATGTGGATCAGTTCAGCCACAGTGTTGCAGCGGGCCAACGTGGCGGCTGAGCTGGCCTTTGGTGAAAAACTGGGTCAGCCTGCCGAACCGCTGCAGGTTCTCAAGCGGTTCGAAGTCGAGGGGGATGGCGAAATCTGTGGACATTACGCACGGATGCTGCTGGGGCGGCAGCCTTCCGAGGGTCTGCAGCGGCGGCTTGTTGATTTCTACAGTGAGGTTCAGGGCGACCGTTCGGCCAAGGTTCGGCGTTTGCTGCACTTGATCATGACGTTGCCCGAGTTTCAATTGATGTGACCGGCGGGGGGATGCGCGGGGAGAAGATTCGGCCGCTGTGGCGTTGCCATCGTTGGCCGCGATCCACTTGAACAAGAGAAGGTCATTATGGAATGCAATCGTCGAGCGTTTATCAGACGGATGGGAACGGCCGGTCTGATTTCAACCAGCGGCATCGCTCCGGCTGTCTGGTCACGTGCAGCAGCCGCAGCGGGCGGATCGGCGGCGGACCGGATCCTGGTCCTGATCCAGCTGGCCGGCGGTAATGACGGCCTGAACACGGTGGTGCCCTTTGCTGACGACGCCTATTACCGAGCCCGTCCCGGCATTGGGATTCCCGAAACGTCGGTGTTGAAGCTGAATGACACTTTGGGGCTGCATCCGCAAATGGCGGGATTCCAGGAGCTGTACGACGAAGGACGTTTGTCGGTTGTGCAGGGCGTAGGCTATGCCAATCCGGACCGTTCCCACTTTCGCTCCATGGACATCTGGCAGTCGGCCCGGCTGACTGTGGATGGGTCGTTGGACGGTTGGCTGGGTCGGGCGCTGGATCGTTCGATCGACAGGCATGTGGGGACTGTGCCCGCGATGGCACTGGGGAATGAGCGGCTGCCGCTGTCGCTCGTGGGGCACAAGGTCATCGTGCCCACGATCCGTGATCTGGCCACGTATCGATTGCAGTTGGGACCGCAGCCAGCCGTGAACGGGGGGCTGTTCCGGTCGACGATCGGCGCATACGTTGAGGAGCAACAGTCTGGGGAGCGGCAGCTCGAGTTCTTACGTCAGGCCACCGATGCCGCGCTGACCACGGCCGACTCAATCCAGCAGATTTCGCAAGAATACCGCGAGACTGTTCCGTATCCGGCCAGCGATCTGGCGGACAAATTGAAGCTGGTGGCCCAGCTCATCAGCGGAGATTTGGGCACGCGGATATTTTTTGTTTCTCTGGGCGGTTTCGACACGCATGCGCAGCAGCAGCAATCTCACCAAGCTCTGCTGGGCGAATTGTCCTCTGCGGTGCGCGCCTTCTCTCAGGATCTCAAAGGCCACGGACACTCCGACCGCGTGGTGGTCGCGACGTTTTCGGAGTTCGGTCGGCGGGTGGCGGAAAACGGCAGCCTGGGTACCGATCATGGAGCGGCGTCCCAGCTGTTTGTCGTGACGCCGGGCCAGCAGGCCGGCATTCACGGCCGGCATCCGGACCTGAATCAACTGCTCCAGGGCGATCTGCGGCATCACACCGATTTTCGCTCGGTCTACGCGACCTTGCTGGAACGCTGGCTGGAGATTCCGAGTCAGCCGGTACTGGGTCAGCAATTTCCACTGATGGACTTCATCTAGGTTGCGATCGGGACAGGCTGGGTCGGCGGGCCGACGTCCCGCTCAGCCCGCGAGGGGCGGGTCGTCGTGGTATTCGAAGTCGTTGATTTGCTGTGTGAGTGTGTCCTTGATTTGTTGCAGAAATGAACCGGCGCGAATTTTCTGACCGTTGTGATCACTGACATAGAAGACATCAACCACCTGGTCGAGGTGCGTGCCGATGCGGGCCTGCATCACCGAGAGTCCCAGGTCGTAAACGGCTTTGGCCAGGGTATACAACAGGCCGGGGCTGTCGTGCGTAAACACGTCGATGATCGTGGCGGAGTCGGTTGAGTTGTTGTCGATGACAACGCGGGGTTGCAGGTCGGAAACGGCTGCAGTTTTCTGTCGCCCGCCAAATCGGCGATGTTTCTGGAACAGTTGTTCGACCGTCGTTCGTCCGTAGAGTGTATCCTGTACGGCCTCGGTAACCTCACTTATGCGCTCGACCGGAACGTGTTCGGAAAAATCGTGGTCGATCACACGGAAGCGGTCCAACACCACTCCGTCTTTGCTGGTACTGATCTGAGCGGTGATGACTTCCAGATGTTTGGCGGTGAGGACACCGGCCAATTTGTGGAAGCAGCCTTCGGCCAGACTGCCTTGCGTGATGATCCGGTAATCGACGGTGTTGGTTTCCGCATGAAACTGCCCATCGGCGATGACGTCATGGGGGCCCAGTTGTTGCAGAGAATCGAGATCGGCAGTGATGTTCTCCAGTGACACTCCGGAAATGTAGTGTGGTGGAAAGGCCTCGAGCTGACTGTCGATCCAACTGTCCCAGTCACTTTGGCTGGTCTGGAACAGCGGTACGATGGCGGACCTCACATACTGCTTGACGGATTCCCGTCTTTGGGCTTCGTGCCGTTCGTACTGTTTTCCGCTGACGATTAACATCACGCGTTCGTAGAGTTCGGCCAGCAATTCCGCCTTCCACTCGGTCCACGCATCCGGTCCCACGGCCATGACATCGGCGGCCGTCAGCACGTAGAGCATCCTCAGGACTTCCGGACTGCCGACCATGCGGCTGAAGGGGATCAGCACATCCAGGTCGCTGAAATCCCGCCGAAAGGCCAGGTGTGCCATACTCAGGTGGTTTTGAACGAGTCGTACGAGGATCTCACGCTTGTGTGGTGAGCTGTGGATTCGGATCCCGATGCGTTCCGCAATGCGGGCTCCGACATCCGAATGATCCTCGTCGAATCCCTTACCCAGGTCATGCAGGAGTATGGCCAGATGTAGGGTGGCCTTGTGGCGGATCTTTCGGTAGGCCGTTCCCACCGGTCCGGAGTCGTGTTCGAAGGCCTCGACGGTTTCGATGGCCCGCAGCGTATGTTCGTCCACCGTGTAACTGTGATATTGGTTGAATTGCAGCAAAGACCGCGCATGGGTCATGTCGGGGATGATGTACTCCAGGACTCCTGTGTCGTACATGTGTCGCAGCAACGTGCCCAGGTTGCCCCGAGTTCTCATGATCTTACGGAAGAACCGTGCACTTTCGTCGGACAGCCCCTGGCGAATGCGGGTCATTCCGACTTGGATGGGTTCCGTCATTTCGGGCGCGATGGGCGCGCCGTACAAGCTGGCGGCGTGATACAGCTTGAGGATCGATTCCAGGCTGCCGCAGACCACATCGCGGTGGCGGCGACGCACCGTCACGCCCTGAGGCCCCATCTTGAACACGCCATCGAATCGGTGCGACACGATGGCCTGCAGCACGCGGGATGTCAGGGAGCGGGGCACGTGTTGTTGGGCGAATTGATCTGCGATCCGGGACACGGCCGAGGCGTGGCGGAAGTACTGCTGCATCAGCCGTTCCACGGGGCGTTGGCCGGACGTTCCCGTGATGCCCCGCTGTTCAGCCAGTCTCAGTTGCTCGTCGCGTGTCAGTCGTTCCTGGGCGCGGCCGGCGTGGAAATGCAAATCCATGCGGATTCTCATCAAGAATTCGTACGCGGCCACTAACTGGTTGGATTCCGAGCGAGACAACAATCCCTGCAACCGGATCGAATCGATGTTGCATGCGCCGTGGCAGGCGACGGCCAGCCAGCTGATCAGATGGACATCCCGCAGTCCTCCTGGAGAGCGTTTGACGTCCGGTTCCAA
>Ga0315336_1001511_pt1 | contig 44354 bp, 37 predicted proteins | sample ASW5metaG_FD_204512 | JGI IMG/M metagenome (GOLD analysis project Ga0315336, IMG submission 204512) | Ammonia-oxidizing marine archaeal communities from Monterey Bay, California, United States - ASW #5 | ecosystem: Environmental > Aquatic > Marine > Intertidal zone | place: USA: California... | reverse complement strand
TCTGAACCAGGAGAGAGAGGACTAGGAGTCGGGGCTTCTTGTTTTCTATTCCTGGTTCGACACGGGCGGAGCCGCCGTGCCACGTTGGTTTGACTCGGCGATGGCGATGAGGTTGCTTCTTGTTCTTATGATCAACATTCCTTCCGAGATTGCGGGGGTGGCCATGCAGATTTCGCCCAGGGTATTGGTCGCGATGACTTCGAACTTCGGGCCGCTGCGGAGAACCAGAACTTCGCCGTTTTCAGCCGTAAAGTAGATTTTGCCGCTCGAAGCGACGGGGGAGGGGCTGAATCCGGTCTGCGCTTCGCCGAGCCGTTCCTCGTAGTGTTCTTCCCCTGTTGTTACGTCGTAGCATTTCAGCACCCCGTTGTCCTTGCTGCTGTAGACACAGTCGCGATAGACAATCGGTGTCTGAATGTATGCGCCGTTCTTGGGGACCTGCCATGCAACGAACCTGGTTTTGGAGGCCCCGATTTCGCGGGTGATGTTTCCTCTTGCGTCCGAACGAATTGCATACAGCGGCGAATTCCCGCCGTGGGCATTCGCAATCAGTATCAGGCCGTGGCTCACCACCGGCGTCGGGATGGGAATGTCGCCTCCGCCCCGAAGACGCCAGATCGATTTCCCGTTTTTCAGATTGTATCCTCCGATATGCTTCCAGCCGTTCACGATGACCTGCGTGGTGCGCGGTCCTACGTGAACCGTGGGCGTTCCCCATGTCGGTTCGTCCCCCCGTTTCTTTCTCCACAACCTTTTCCCGTCGCTCAACCGGTACGCTGCCAGAAAGGACTGGCTTAAGACATCGCACTGTACGATGACCCTTCCGTCATGAATTATCGGAGAGCTGCCGAATCCCCATTGAACTTCACGCACCTCCCAGAATCCCGCGTCGAGGGCGCCCAGCTTTTTCTCCCATACCAATTCACCCGACATGTCGAAACAGAACAAGCCTTCGGAGCCCAGGATGGCGACGATACGCGTTCCGTCCGTCGCCGGCGTTGAATTCGCATGCGACGCTTTCGGATGCCGGTGTACGGATGGGATCGCCTCGTGCTTCACTGAATCCCAGAGGATGTCACCACTGCCCTTATCGAGGCAGAGAAGATGCCACCGGTGCGGCACCTCTTCCTTGACGGGTTCGTAGTCGCCGTACACGCCGACTCGTAATTCCGGATCCGGAGTGTCGCTCTCGGCGGTGGTCACGTATATCCGGTTTTCCCAGACAATCGGGCTGGAGTGTCCCAATCCCGGGATGGCCGTTTTCCACTGGATATTCTGCCCGCTGTCCGCGTCCCAGATCGTTGCGGTCTCCGTCCCTTCCGCGAATCCTCGCGCAAAAGGACCCCGAAACGACGGCCAGTTCACCTGCGCAACCACGGGGTTGGTTCCACCGATGAAAGCTAGAAACAGAATGGTAGAACCGGAAGGGAAGAATCTCATGGTGCTGCCGCAGAGAGTATCGGAAGCAAAGGGCGCGGCGCAATACTCAACCGGTTGCCATGGAATTTCTGCGGCCGTAGCACGGGTCACATACCCGTGCTACGGAAGACCGGGGTCGAGTGCGTGAGGTTCCGCGACACGGGTCATATACCCGTGTTACGAAATAATCTTCTTTCAGATGAGATTCCGCTGTTACTATCGACCCATGACCGCAAGGAAACAATTTGACGGCGTTCGTTTTGACGGCGGCGAAGTGGCGGGCGTTCGCGACTGGCTTTCCGTTGAAAAGCCGCTCCAGATCAATATCAACGGCAAGCCGTTTACCATTACCATGCGCACGCCCGGGGATGATCCGTTTCTCGTGAAGGGCCTGTTGTTTACTGAAGGTGTCGTTACGCCGGAGGGGCTATCGTACCGGTATGACTCTCATGAAGATCCCAAGAACCCGGGGAATACAATTGCCGAAATCCATGTTTCCCCGATGTTTGTTTGCGACCAGTTGCTGGAAAAACGGTCGCTGCTCTCAAATGCGTCCTGCGGCATTTGCGGGAAACGGGAGCTTGATGACATCCGTCTCGACGGCGATCCATTGCAGGTGAAACAGGAACTTGATATGAGCCGGCTGCCCGCGATGGCGGAGAAGATGCGCGCGGATCAATCTTCCTTCGATCAGACCGGGGGCTGTCACGCCGCTGCCGTGTTTACCCGCGGGGGAGAGATTCTCGCCCTGTTCGAAGATGTGGGTCGGCACAACGCGGTGGACAAGTCGATCGGGTATCTGCTGGATCAGAAGCAGATTCCGGTTGCCGAGGTGCTGTTCGTCAGTGGACGCATCTCCTTCGAAATCGTTTCGAAGGCGTTTCGTGCTGGAATTCCGTTTCTTGCGGCGGTATCAGCGCCGTCTTCCCTGGCGGTACAGATGGCGGAGCAATGCGGGATGTCGGTCCTGGGGTTCTGCCGGGGGGAGCGGGCGACCGTCTACTCGAATCCGGGGAGTGTGAAATCTACGGGCTAAATCTTCCCCGGGATTTCGAGCGCTGACGGTCCCACGGTCAGGCTTCCGTTGTTGAGGATGCGGGCGCGAAGGCCGCCTCGATGCGCGAGGAACTCCTCCGCGCCTTCCCCCACGGCGCGATCCATCCAGTAGCAAGGCGCACATTCCTGAGATCCTGAAAACCGAATCCCCTGCAGCTCAAACTCGCCGCCTATCATTGCGTTCAGATCCAGACCCTCGATCAGAACGTTGCGTCGCATTGCGGAAGGATGAACCGTGGCCGCCGGAAACCGGGCTTTCAGCATTTCAAAGATGGCTACATCGAAGAAAGTGATTTGCCCCTTGTAGTTCTCCTTGTAGGCGTAAAACCTGTCGCCGAGGATGCCTTTTCCCGCCACGCACTTGATTTCGGCCACCTCTTCCATCGGATGGACTCCGGGCTCTTTGCCGTGGTGTCCGATATAATTGTGGCCGGGCGAAATGAAAAGGTGATGAATACTTGCCTGTTGCATCAGCTGCCGGTACGAACGGAGAGAGGACGATTCTCCCGCGGCCCTCTACTGCTCCATGTATCGGATGCGACTCACCAGCGAGGCGTAACGCTTGCGTTCGACATCCAGTTGGCGCTGCAGAGATTCTACCCGCGCCACGTCGGCGCGAATCTCTTCCACCATATCGCCGATCATTTTGTCGAGAGACGTTGCTTCTCTGCTGCCGACTTCGCGAGTCGGGGTAGAACCTGATTCGGAAATCACCTGCTGCTGCTGGTCCGTCCGTTTTGAAATCAGCGCGTTGTTCTCGTCGATCTTCTCTTGGATTGCAGATCGTTGGGACTCGTCCGTGGTCTTGCTCAACCGTTCCTGGAGGCGCCGGTTTTGATCCTGGAGTTCCTTGGCGTTCCCCGCCAAACCTTCCACGATGGTTTCGTTCGCATTGGCCGTCTTGCTCCCGATACGCTTGCTGTGCGAGTAGTCATCGCTCTGCCTCCGCCCCACTCCGTAGTAGCCGCTATACCGATGACCCCGCGAGTAGTTGTCGTATTTCTTGAAATTGTCATGCTGGCCGAGCGATGCAGATACTTTCAGGATCTGCTCTATCCGTTTTTCAATTTTTCCGTCCATGGTGGCGAGATCTTCCTGCACCTGATCCGGCGACATCCTGCGATAGTTTTCCCGGAAATCGGCGTTGAGTTTGGCACGCTCCTGCTTGTACTTCTGCAAGCTGTTCGCCAGGCCGGTCATGATCTCTTCTTTTTGATTTGCAATCTTCCGGCCCGACTCGGTCGAATCGGTAACGCTGGTAACCATGTCCAGGACGCTCTCGACCCGGCGTTCGATTTCCGCATCGACATGGATGATCTCTTCCGAGGCCTGCTCGATGAAAACCTGCGATTCCCTCGCCTGAATTTTCATTTGAACCAGGGCCACTGCCTGGTCTTCGGGGCTCATCTGGCCGGGTTGCTGCCCCTGGATCGATGCCGCGCCGACCAGAAACAGGGATACTCCGAGAAGGTTTTTTGACTTCATCTTCTACTCCTTTTCTTTAGGAATACCCCAGCATGACAAAATTATCCAGCCGGCGGCAATGGATAAATGGAGAACCCTCTCCGGGACTGGCAAAATCGGTGTCCCAGGCAAGCCGGCGAAGCGCCCTTCACCTTTACAATACGGGATACATATGCTTCCCTCGGAGACGAGATCCTACAGTGGAGGGAGCGAACTTCAGGTGCCTGTAGACGTCCTGTTTTTAAATACTGCGGTGATGGATATTTGGAGCCGCGACTTCAAATTCACCCGAAACCATGTCGAACCCGGCGGATTGACGAAGGGGAGTCATTCGGACATGCCGGAATTTACCCAGGAGCAAATCCGGCAATGGATCGACCAGGGTCCGTCGTGTGCCGGCGGAATCGGGAATTGCGCCCCCTTGATTGCCCGCGCCGGTTTGGCGGTCGCCGCGGGATCGAATCTTGGCGCCGGCTCCAGCGACGGGCTGGACGCGGCAGGTCGCGCGTTTTTCGATATCGTGGAATCCTCGGGAGTCGATTTATCTCCAGTGTATCACCATCCGGACCTCCCGTCGGCGATTACGTTCATCTATGATGCGCCGGGTGATGAGCGAGGCGGTATTGTCTATTTCGCAAACGCGAACGATGATTTCGATTTTGCCCGGTACCGGCCCCATGTCGAACGACTGAATCCTGCGGTAGTCTACTACATGTACTCGGGACTGTCGGACCGGGCAGACGCGAACGGCGGACGCGACCTCGCCGAGTTCATTTCCTGGTGCAGAAGCCGCGGTTGTCTCACCATCGCCGACAGCGCCACCCTCACCCCGAATCCGACGGAACTGATCGCCAGGGGGGCGGCGGTTGAAGAATATCGCCTGCTCGAACCTCTTCTTCCCGAACTCGACTTGTTCTTTACCTCTTCGGACGAAGCAAAAATGATCCTCAATACTCTGGATCGGCCCCGCGACTGGTCGGGACTGTCGGAAGAAGATACTGTTCGTCTCTACCTTGACGTCCTGTCCTCGAGGTTTTCCGCGGGAACCCGTCCCCAGCTGTTCGGCGTGACTCACGCCGCCGGAGCCGCTGCCTGGCTGGTCGGGCCCGGAGGTGATGAAAGGGGACCCACGCTGATGAACTCGAGGTTTATCCTCGGGAAGGCCTCCGCATTGACCGGAGCCGGAGATTCCTTTCGAGCGGGACTGGTCAGTTACATTTCTCAAAACGTGCCCGCGTTCCGGGATGGAACGCTGGACGTAGCCGAAGCGCTCCAGATGGGGAGCCTTGCCGCCTGCCTGTACCTGACCGCGCCACTGAATAACCGGTATGGCAGCATACGCCCCTACGAATCGATGCTGCGAACGGTCCGGCATCCGGATCCTATCGCTTCCCTGGAGGAGTTGATGTCGGTTCTCGATGGGCAGAACTCCACCTGCAATGAATCGTGATCACGTTTTTGCCGGATTTGGGTTCGGCCCGATCCAGGCCTCGATCTTCACGCGCGATGCCGCACGCGCGGGAACATTTTCGGAAATCGTCGTGGCGGAAATCGATCCGCGCCTGGTAGGCGCAATCCGCTCCAACGGAAACCGGTATGCGTTGAATATTGCAACTTCGAGCCGGGTTGAAGTCGAGGAGGTCCCGGATGTTGTGCTTCTGGATCCGGCGCAGCAGCGAGACGCGCGGCGCCTGACCGACTGCCTGGAACGGGGCACTGACCTGGTCACAGCTCTGCCGTCCGTCTCTCTCTATTCCGCCGGCGGAAGCCATTCCGTCTCCCGGCGAATCGCCACAGGGATTTCGACGGATCGCGCGACTTCGACGGTTGTATATGCCGCTGAAAATCACATTCGCGCCGCCCAGACCCTTCAATCGACAGTCGAGAGCGAGGCGGGGAGCTCTCCGGGACGGCCCTGCCGGTTTGTAAACACGGTACTCAGCAAGATGTCGCGCATCGTGACCGACCCCGGGGAGATTCAGGCGCTGAACTTGGTTCCACTCGCCCCGGGACTGGATCGTGCGTACCTGGTTGAAGCGTATCATACCATCCTGGCCCAGCGGATCGCATCGGATGAGGTCGAGCCCGGCATTCACTCTTTCGTGGAGAAGGACGATCTGTATCCGTTCGAAGAGACAAAACTCTTCAGCCACAACGCCGTGCACGCATTGATCGGATACATTGGCCTCCACTTCGGCCTTGAACAGCTTCCCCGCGTGCTCGATCGCCCCCGGGTGCTGGAAATCGCGCAGGACGCGCTGCTGGAGGAAGTGGGCCCCGCTTTGGTTTCGAAGTTTCGCTACACGGGCGACCCGCTGTTCACGGACGCCGGGTACCGTGAAAATGTTGCCGATATACTGGAGCGTATCGCCAACCCCTTTTTAGCCGACTCGGTGGCGCGGGCCACCCGCGACACCCCGCGCAAACTGGGGTACGAGGACCGGATCATTGGTCCGATGAGGCTGGCAATGGACGCAGGAAAAGAGCCCCGGAATCTTGCGGTGGCCGGGGCCGCCGCCGTGCGGTCCTGGACGGAAAACCCGCCGGAGAGGTTTGGAAAAGACGAACTTTCCGAGCGGCTGCGGAATCTCTGGGGCGAAGACAATTTCGCTGAATCCGGGGAAGCACTCGTGTCCCTGATCTTCGATGCGCAGGAAACTCTCCGCGGACTGAAGTGATCTGTCGCCTCCGCACAGACAGTTACTCAGGACCACAGATGGAGAGAGAAGAACTGCTGCTACCGGCTGCCTGCACCTTCTTTGACAGGCTCCGCCAGTGCTTTTGCGTATACGCCCAGGTGGCTTCCGTTGACCCGTTCAGTGCCTGGAATTCCGTTGTGGATGGGCCGGTTCACAATGCGCGGACTTCCGTCCGGTTGTTGCAGAACCATCGTGGTGCTGCCGCCACCGTCAAGATTCAACCCCTCCGAAGCGCCCAGTGCCGCCAGCCAGATGCCGACATCCCGCGTGGTGGCGCCCCCGCTATGGTCCGGTTGCCGCCCATCGATAACCAGCCAGTAGAAAGTATCTCCATCCCTGGAAACGCCGACCGCAGTGCGGGGATGGATGGCCTTGTCTACACCGATGTTCTCCCCTTTCTCGAGGACAACCTGGAAGCCGGCCACTGCATGAAACACCCCGTTGGTATCCAGCGGCGGCCAGGAGATTCGAATTTTGTTGTCCTTCGTCATCGTCAGCCCGCCGTACCATCCAGTTTCCTCCGAAATCAATTCTCCCCTGGAGACGTTCAAGCTCACGACGTCTACCGGTTTACCCTCCTCTTCGTGGACAATATCGTAGGGCGCGGCGTTGATTGCCGCCCTGCACTTATGTTTCGTGAGAAAAGTCGTCGTTTTCAAGCCATCGGTCTCTTTCGGTTTTTCTCCGTTGGACGGCGTGGCAAGAAATGAAACTTCAGGGTCACGCAAATCGATACGGAGCGCATATCCTGCCATGGTTCGGGGGGCCTCGGCGGCAAGCTCGGCATAATCGATCCCGCGAAAAACGGGATTCCAGTTCTTGATGAAACGTGGAGGTTCCGCCGACCCTGAGTCACAGATCAACCAACACAACATCGTAATTGCTATGCGATTCATTTTGTGAATTTTCCGGTTTCGTTTCGCGACGCGGACTCGAAGGGCGTCTGACACTCCGACCTCATCCAAACAGTTAAGCCGCTGGAACCGGCATTTGCAACCCCGTCGCCGCCGGGGGAATAGGATTCCTCCACGTCCACGATCGCCGTCAGGCTTGACGGATCGGAAATGGGCCGTATTTTCAAGGCAACGTTAAGATCATGGATTGCGAGTCAGTCACCGTGAAACACCAGCAACTTTCCTCCCGGTCCGGTTTCATTCCCGTCCTCATTCTTTCCGCCGCCGTTCTGGTTGGCCTGGTGGGTATTGTGATGGGGCCGGGTTGTGACAGCAGTTCGCCGGGTGTTCCCGGAGGTCCCGGGGATTTTTTCCTAACACCGAATTCCGTTACCCTGCAAACCGGGCAATCCGTGGCGACTTTCTCGATTGTCGGGGGCGAGGAACCCATGACATGGGCGGTGGGAGACCCTGGGATCGGGTCCATTACCGAGACGACCGGGCGCATCGCGAATTATAATCGAGCCGGATCGTCGAAGGGCGCCAACGAAATCACCTGCACGGATAAGATCGGAAGAGTGGCCCGGGCGATTGTGGCGCATTTTGGCCCGGTTGAAGGGCTTTTTATCACTCCTGAGCGGGTGGTGATGACCGAATCCAACCAGGTCGTTCAATTGACCGCGGTCGGCGGAGACCCCCCCTATGCCTGGTCCGTCATCGATCCGAGTCTGGGAACTCTGTCTAATACAGATAAATCGGCGGTCAACTACTCCCGGAAGGGGGACGCCGTGGGCCAGAATATCGTGGAATTGAAAGACAGTTCTAGTACCCTGGCCACCGCCACCATTGTGCAGGAGTAGCCGCCGGCAACGTGGCACGGCGCCAACGTGGCACGGCGCCTCCGGCCCGTGTCGGAACAGGGGAAGCTGAGGTTGAGACCACGAGGGGAGGGTGCGCCACGCGTGGACTTTGGTTGTCTATTCCTGTGCGGACACGGGCCGGAGGCGCCGTGGCATGGGGTCTGAGGAACGAAGCTGGAGTTGAGACCACGGGGGGAGGGTGCGCCACGCGTGGACTTTGGTTGTCTATTCCTTGTGCGGACACGGGCCGGAGGCGCCGTGCCACGGGGGACGAAGCTGAGGTTGAGGCTACGAGGGGAGGGTGCGCCACGCGTGGTCCCTGGTTGTCTTTTCCTTGTGCGGACACGGGCCCGGAGGCGCCGTGCCACGGGGATGCACCACGCGTGGACTTTGGTTGTCTTTTCCTTGTGCAGACACGGGCCGGAGGCGCCGTGCCACGGGGATTCGCCACGTTTGGTCTTTGGTTGTCTTTTCCTTGTGCGGACACGGGCCGGAGGCGCCGTGCCACGGGGGAGGGATCAGAAGTAGTACGTAGTTCCGAAGCTCAGGCTGAAATCGCTGTCTCCGTAGATGATTCCGCGGACATCGGCGATCCAGCCGCTCCAGAGGCGGAAGGAGGTTCCCAGCAGCAATCCGAAGTCTTGTTCGGCTTCGAAATCCAGGGAGCCCAGCTCGCCGTCGATGTATGAATAGACGAATCCGAGCTCGCCGGTAATCCCGGTGGGTTGGTAGGGGCGCCACAGCCGCTCTCCGCGATGATTGTGCGTGTAGCGCATGGTGGGCATGATCTGGAATTCGTTGTAATTCAGATCTTCCGCCCCGAAATCGGATGTAACCTGCCGGATCCACCCTTCCAGACCGAAGCTCAGGACCCGTTTATGTCCCACAACCGGGGAGGTTTCCAGCACCCGGTCCAGCAAATCGGCCTGAAATCCAAGGCCCCATGAAAATCCGCCGTCCCCGTCCCCGAAATCCAGGTCGATCGAGCTGTATCCGGCCTCCCCGATCAGGTGCAGAAAAGAAACCGGATTCCCGCCCGCCCGCATGTAAAATTGTGCGATATCCGCGTCGAAACGGTCGCTGATGCCCTGGTTCGGGTCCTTCAACTTGAATTCACGCTGTTCGAATTGAAAACGCGCGCCGAGCCCGATTCCCGGCGACTCTTGCAGCGTAAAAGCCGCTTCATCCGGCCCCCGCATGTCGTTTTGTGCCGGGGTGGAAGCTGGGGGGATCAGAAAAAGGAGCAGGCAGGCGGGAAAGAAGAGCGTTTTGTTCATTTGAAATGCGCCTTGACGGAGTGACATGCTTAAGCGAGCCTATGAACGAGTAGATCAAGTGTCAAGACGACGCCGGACGACTTGCGATTTGAAACAAGGAGGCATGCCGATTCCCGGCAGCTAAAACGCAAAGCCGGTCTGAAATATCTACCGAGAGCGGGCCGGATTTCGTCCAGCCGTTTACTGTATGGCAACCGACTCTCAGTCTCGCCAGGGCTTGTCACGAATCGTGCCGCCGGTCACGAGTGCTTGGCCTGTGGTTTTTTATCGGCTCTTCCTTCTTTCCGCGCTCATGATCACCTACGGCGGATGCGGGACGGTGGACCCCGAGCCGACGGCTGCGGAGCCTTCCACGCCGGAGATTTCCGCGGAGGCGAAAGCGTTCCTTCTCCGCGCCGAAGAGCTCTACCGGGCGGGCGAGTATGCATCGGCACTTGTCGTATGCGTTGATCTTGCACAGGCGCATCCCAATGCGCCCGGACTCAACGAAATGCGCAGGAAAATCATGCAGGCCCATCTGGAAGCGCGGTGGGAAGAGGCATTCGAACGGGATGAACTGGCCAGGAGCAAGATGACCCTGGAAGCGATCGAAGCAGGGGACGTCCCGGACACCTACAAGCTTCCCCGCTACGTTGAACAGGAAGAACTCCCCGGATTTCTGGACGAAAACAGCCCGATGGCGGTAGCACTCGAAACTCCCGTCGACATTCATCTGAAGAACGCGGACCTTCCCCTGATCATCGACTACCTGGCCAAGGACACCAACATCAACATCATCGCGGACCAGGATATCGGCAAGGGCAAGACGGTGAATATCGAGGCTGACGATCTCCCGCTGCGCGAAGTCCTCGACTACATCAGCCGCAACATGGGTATCGAGTTTCACGTCGGGGAAAACATGTTGTGGGTGACCACGCCCGGGGAGGGCAAGCAAGTGCCCCTCCATACCCGAATCTACAAATTCCAAAAGGGTCTGCAGTGGCATGGGGACGATTGGGGCTCACCGACCAACAAGCTCGCGGGGGTGGGAGAATTACGCGCCGTGTCCACCAAGGCCGCTGTCCTTTCGACAAACAAAACCTATGTCGTAAAACTGATCGAAATGTTTACCGATCCGGTCGAAGGCTCCCGGGTGCATCTGGACCACTCGACCCACACCCTTTTCGTCCGTAATACCTGGGAGAATCTGAAAACGATCAACAGCATCATCGAGGCGCTGGATGTCAATCCGCCGCAGGTCTTTATCGAAGCCAGATTTGTTGAAACCTCCGTCGCAGATTTGAGGGAGATCGGTCTCGAATGGATCCTGGATTCACCCTGGGTTACCAGCACAAAGACGGTTCTCCAGGATGGCCAGCCGACGGCATTGACCCGTACGCAAGTCGATGAAGGCGACGTGGTGAATTTCAGGCCGTTTACCGCGGATGGGACCGGACAGACAGACCTGGGGCCGCAGGGCTCCTTTGGTCAGCTTCGTGACGGTATTCCGCGAACTTCGGACCAGGGTCTGAACCTCACGTACCAGGGTATTATCACCGAGCCGATGTTTACCGCGGTGCTGCACGCGCTGGATATTTCGGGCAAAGGAAAGACTCTGTCGGTGCCCCGCATGACAACGCTGAACAACAGTCCGGCAAAATTCCGCAATGGCGAAGACTTGAGGTACTACGAAGAATTCGCCGCGCAGGCATTTTCCCTTCTCGACGAGAATCGCCGCGCGTTTACCGTCACCGTTCTCGTCCCGAAAGATAGGCCGAGTCTGGAGGAACTGGGGATCACCCTGGTCGCCGTGCCCAGTGTGGGCGCGGACAGGGAAAGCATTAACCTCATGCTCACTCCGACCCTGAGCCGCCTGGAAGGATTTTTGTCGTACCAGGATGTCGCCGACACCAATGCGGTAAACGAAATTCAGCAGGTTGTCGTCAAGCTGCCCATCATCAGCCGTCGTGAAATACAAACCAAGGTGGTGGTTCGCAGCGGTGATACGGTCGTCATGGGGGGGCTGATCGACACTGTAAAGCAGGAAACCATCCACAAAGTTCCCTATCTTGCCGAGGTCCCGATACTTGGAAAACTCTTCCAACGGTTGGACGTGACGGAGGAAACAAGGAATCTGCTGGTGTTTGTGACGGCTACGGTTTTATCGGAGAGTGGGGAATCCCTCGTGCCGCTTTCCGCCGCGTCACCGCCGCGTACCGAGCGGGTTGAGGCGCCGGGTATCGACGATGTGCTGCCGTAGCCCGGGCATCCCGGCGCGGGCATGTGCAAGAATGGGCCCTGGGGCGGGAACGGATGGTGCATACTCCTACCCTTCGCCCTTTTTCGGTCCGTTCCTGCTCCAGGTCGGCCTTCGGAAGGCCAAGCTTCCACCCCGGCGAAGAAAAGCCCTTGCTTGTTACCTGACGGGCGGAAGGCCATAATTCTGCATGCTTCGGTACCATCAGGTCGTGGGACTGGATATTGGCCGCCATTCGGTGCGGGCGGTTTTAGCGGCCCGACGCCTGGGGGAGCCCATTCTCCTGGCGAGCGTACGGACCCAGCTTCCGGATGACCCCGGGGCAATACACGCCGCGGTAAAAGAACTTCTGGATAGCAACGGGTGGGGCAGCATGCCCTGCATTCTCGGCCTACCCGGCAACGCGGTGGTGCTTCGGGCTCTTCAGATGGATCCATCCGATCCGCGTTCGGAGCAGCAGATCGTGAGTGTGGAAGCGGAACAATACGCCGATGCAGGCCCGGACGGCACCATCCTGGAGCACGCACGCATGGGTCTTCCCGATGCGCCGAGCCTGTTGCTGTCGGTTACGCGAATGGACACGGTGGAGCAACTTCTGCAGGGACCCATGCAGCGGGGCATTCCGATTGTCGATCTCGTTCCCACCCCGGTGGCGCTCTACAACGCGATGATCCATTGCCAGAGCCCGGGATCGGATGCCTTTGCCTGCATCGAACTGGGGCTGGAAAAGTGCGAAATCGTCATTGGGACAAAGACCGCGCTGCTGTTTGCCAGACGCATCGACACAGTGCTCGTATCGGCGAATGTCACAATGGATCCGGTGGGTCATGACAGTTTCGCCATCGCCGAGGGGAGCCGGACGGTGGACGAGGAGCGGTTTGTCGCCGAGGTTCGCGAGTGCCTCTCCCTGCACGCGTCGCAATACCCGTCTCCCGAGAATAAGCCCCGTTCCGTGTACTTGTGCGGTCCCGGCGCGCGGGAACCCGGCATTGCCGAGCGGATTGAGCGTATGGTCGGTTTGCCGACATCCTGCTGGCGAAGCCTGCCCAGTTCGGGCGCGGCGGAATCGGACCGTATGGCGATCGCAACCGGGCTGGCCCTGAGCTGGGTGAAGAAAAAGGCGCTCAATCTCAGCCTTCTTCCGCCTGCCCGCAAGGAGTCGATGTCGTTGCGCTGGCAGAAGCGGTATTGGAGTCTGGGGGGGATCGTATGCGTGGGAACCGCATTCCTGGTTGCCGCGGCGGCGCACATCAGCGCGAGGCGGCTCTCCTCCCATGTTGATGCGGCAGCCCTTCGCCTCGAGGAGTATCATCGCGTTGAAGAACAGGTGGAAGTGTTGCGTACCGGAAACGCTTCCCTGGAGGCGCGAATCGAACCGCTTCATATTGCGGTGGAGAACGGGCGGGTCATGCGGGAAGTAATCGGCGCGATCGCGGAGTTCAAGCATAGCGACGACTTGATCATTCTCCTCGCTGACGGGGAGACCTACTATACATCGATAGAGAACCTGGAAGACAAGATCGCAACCCAGTTTACGCTTGCGTCCCAAACCGGAACCGGATCTCCCTTCGCGCTGAAACAGGTGGTGGTGGAAGGATTCACACCCGAAGAAGATCTCTATGTCCTGGAAGACATGGTGGAGAATTTGAGACAGCACCCCTTCGTGTACGACGCGGATCTTCTTCCCGACGACAAGGTCCGGGAGGATCCTGAACGGAACGAGCAGTGGCCGGAAATGGGAATCTCGCAGTTCGCGCTTCGAATCATGCTGGCGCCGGGGCCGGAGACCGATCCGGAGCCCGTCGAAACCGGTCCGGTTCGCCCGGCTCCCGGGGAGGCGACGGAGTGAGCCGGAACCTCGATCTGCTCAAAGACCGCAGGGATATCCTCGCGATTTTCGGCGGCTCCGCGATTGCGGTCATCGTACTTCTGTTTTTCGGTCTGCGCCCGGCCGTCAAGCAGAACGGCCGCATGCAGGCAGAGCTTCAAAAAGCAAAAAAAATGCTTGTTCCATACCAGGAAGGAGGAGGATCCGAATCGCTGGGCAAGGAACTCTCCGATTTGCAGCGCGAGAACCGCCGCTTGAAACGAAGGTGGGACACTCTGAAAGGACAGGTGAGCACGTTCAAAGAAGGGTCACCGTTGGGCGGAACCCTTCCTTCAACGGAAGAAGGCTGGATAAGATTCAAGGTGCAACTGATTGAAGCCAGATCCCAGTTGATGGAAAACGCCGCGTCCCTCGGCATGAAACTTCCCGAAGACCTGGGGATCGAGGAAACCAGTGAGGAAGCGGAGGACCCGGAAGTGCGGCTTTGGCAACTGGCGTCGCTGGTGAAACTGATGAACCAGTGCATGGAAAGTGGAATTCAGTCGGTGTACAAGGCGCAGGCTTTTCCGCCCTTGCCGGTGTTTGCCGAAGGCGAGTCGATTCCGGTTCAAATAGAATACCCGGTGATGATTCGAATGACCGGAACCTTTGATGCTGCGCTGGCGCTGTTGGATTCCCTGCAGGGTGAAGGCCGGTTCTATGCGTTGCGGCGGTTTCAGATAGAGAAACCGGATCACAACTCCGATGCGCTTCTCGACATTCTTATCGTGTGTAGTGCCGAGCCTATCAGCGAAACGAATGTCCTGCATTCCGTGGCGGTGTCTTTGAGAGGCGCGGAAAAATCCGATGACGAGTCACCACGAAATCGGGGCCGACGACGAGGTGAGGAATGAATACTCGATTCTGGCAATGGTTCGCACATGTGGATGCGCGTATTGCGGCGCTGATCCTGGTTTGCGTCTGTGCAATTTTGTCCGCCGGAGCGATTCTTCACATCGGGTTTGCCGGCTGGGGTGAATCCGGGAGTATTGAAGGGTGGGAATCCCCGGGCGAGACCGAGACGACGAATTCCACGAGGGTCAACAGTCCTATATCGGAGGGCCAGGGTCCCTTGCCCGACCCGTTTACCTCCGCGTACCTGGCAAAATATCTGTCCGAGCTCGAGGATTTGAGAATGGGGGAGGGGCTGGAGGATCCGGTTGTTCAGGAACCACTTGTTCAGGAACCCGAACCGGTCCCGGCAAAGCCTGCGCGTATTGCCCGCCTGATATATCATGGGCTGATGGAAAGACCGGACTCGACAGAGATGGCGTTGATCGAAGATCCGATTGCCGGGACCACGAAATTTTACTCGGCAGGGGAGGCGCTGGATGCCTTCACGGTCAAAAAATTCGATGCCCGCCAGTTGCTGTTGTCGGGCGGCGAGGACGGTACCTGGAAGCTTCCGGTAAACCACCCCACTGAAATTGAGGTCCGGGATCCATGAAGCAATGACGTCGGAATATCCCAGCGGAAGCACTACCGGCACGTACTGGACTCGGCCTCTCGTCGCACAAAGGCTGCGCGACGAATTTTCCGGCAGCGAGAACCTCTCTGCAGAACTTTTTAAGGAGCTTACGGAAAAGGCCGCGCTGTCCGGCGTACCGCTGGAGCATCTCCTGGTTGACCGCGGGCATGTCGATGAGTCGTCCGTGCTGAAGGTGCTCTCGGATATTACAGGGCTTCCCGTGGTCAATCTCGCCGAGGCCGGGATTGCTCTCGAGGTGGTGGAGCAGATTCCACCGAGAATCGTAGCTCATACGAGCGTCATGCCGATTCGGATCGATTCGGGCGTTTTGATTCTCGGTACCGACAAGGTTCGCGAGGTCACCGAAGAGGACCGGTTACGACTGTTGCTGAACCGTCCGGTGAAGTGGGTCCTTTGCACGCGCGGGGATATTCGGGAGAGCATCAATCATTATTACGGAATCGGATTAAAATCATTTCTGGGCCTCATCGGATCTGGGCAACGCGCCGAAGGCAACGCAGATGAAACCGGGGGAGAGGAGGGGGAGCAGCGTGCAAATATTCCCGGTTACCTCGAGGAAATCATCGGGGAAGCGGTTCGCGGTGAGGCAACTGACATTCACGTAGAGCCGTACGAAGACGATTTGCGGATCCGGTTCCGGATTGACGGCAGTTTGTGCACGGTATCTTTGCCCGAAGGCATCGAGGCGTATGGCCGGTCCATTGTCTCCGGCTTGAAAGTCCTGGGTCAAATGAACGTGGCGGAGCACCGCTTGCCCCAGGACGGGAGATTCACATTCGAGGAGAACGGTCAATCCTACGATATCAGGATGTCGGTGCTTCCCACGCCCCACGGGGAAGCGGTCAATCTGAGGATTCTCAATCGTGTGGCAACGCACCTGACCATTGAAGAACTTGGCCTGCGATTCGACCAGCGCGCCGTTTTCGACCGGCTGGTGCTGCGTCCGCATGGGATCATTCTTTTTACCGGACCCACGGGCAGTGGGAAAACCACCAGCCTGTACGCCGCCCTGGAAAGTCTCAACCAGGACGACAGGAAAGTGATTACGATCGAGGATCCGGTGGAGTACCAGATCCACGGTATCACCCAGTTGCAAGTTCGTCCGGACATCGGCTTTTCGTTTGCGGCTGGATTGCGCTCGATTCTTCGACATGATCCCGATGTGGTCCTGGTCGGAGAAATCCGCGATCCGGAGACCGCCTCGATCGCCACCAGTGCCGCCCTTACCGGCCACCTGGTGTTCAGCACCCTGCATACAAACGATGCGGTGTCGGCGATCACCCGGCTGATTGACATGGGGATCGAGCCTTACCTGGTTTCCTCCAGTGTCCAGGGTGTTATTGCCCAGCGCCTCGTGCGCAGGCTTTGTTCACGGTGCCGGGAACCGCACCCGGTGGACGAAGGGGTTCTGGAAATGGTACCGGAACTCAGGCCGGCAGAAGGCGAATCGGGAATCATGTACCGGGAGCGCGGGTGCCCCCATTGCCGGTTCACCGGGTTCCGCGGGCGACAGGCGATTTTCGAAATTTTGTCCATAGACGGAGAGCTGGCGTCCCTGGCGGCTTCCCGGGCGCCGACGCACATCCTGACGGAGGCGGCGCTCCGCCAGGGGATGAGAACACTCCGCACCAGCGGTTGGGAGTTGGCCCGGGAAGGGCTCACCACCATCGAAGAGGTGATGCGAGTGACCCGGGATGCCTCCTAGTTTTTGGAACCTCCTTACGTGGCACGGCGGCTCCGCCCCGTGTCGGAACAAGGGAAGACAAAGCAAGGACCACGAAGGGAGCCTGCTCCACGCGGGGTCCGGTTCTTTTCTCCATTTGTGCCGACACGGGCCGGAGGCGCCGTGCCACGTTCTGTGGGCTCCGGGAGCGTGAATCGGGGCGAATCTGGCTTGACGTGCTACCGGATTCCGTAAACCCTGCTCGACCTTACAAAAAGACGGGAGAATACAAATGAAGATAATTCGATTCCAGGACAGTAGCGGCAGTGAACAATACGGCTGCCTGCACGAAGATGGCTCTACAACATTAATCGATGGCGACATCTACGGCGACTATCGAGACACCGGGACGGCCGCGGCCGTGAGCAAGCTACTTTCGCCGATCTATCCAACTGACATCCTTTGTATCGGGTTGAACTATGCAGAGCACGCGAAGGAAGGCGGAAAGCCGGTACCTCAGCGGCCGCTCCTGTTTATGAAAACGTCGAGCAGCGTCACCAACCCCGGCGATCCGATTGTCCTGCCCCGCCACCTGCGGAGTGACAAGGTGGATTACGAATGCGAGTTGGTGGTTGTCATCGGAAAGCGCTGCCTCAACGCGACGAAAGAGAATGCGTTGGAGTACGTCCTCGGATACACCTGCGGAAACGATGTCAGCGCGCGTGACTGGCAACTCGAATGGGGCGATGGACAGTGGTGTCGCGGAAAAACGTTCGCGACGTTTGCGCCGATCGGACCCTGCCTTACGACGCCCGATGAGATTACGAATCCGAACGACTTGAATATCAAAACGATTCTCAACGGCGATGTAATGCAGAATCACAACACCAGCGACATGATCTTCGATGTGCGCACCCTGATCGAGAGCCTCAGCGGCAGCACCGTGCTCGAACCCGGTACCGCAATTTTCACGGGTACGCCTCAAGGCGTCGGTGTGGCCCGAACGCCACCGGTCTTCCTCAAGGATGGCGACTCCGTCACCATCGAGATCGACAACATCGGTGCCCTGACCAATCCCGTGGTGGACGAAAGCTGAAGATGGCCACGCTCTGTGGCCTGAACGTAGGCGGAACAAATTGTTCCGCGGTGGCAGGTACCGACGACGGGCAGATTCTTGATCGCGCACAGTGGCTCTCCGATGCTGGACGCGGTCCCGACGCGATGATCGACGACCTCGTCGAGCATGCGCAGGCTCTGTGCGGGAACTACGATGAGATCCGGGGTATCGGCCTTTCCATCGGCGGTCCGCTCGACGCAAATCGCGGCATCATCGATTCCCCGCCCAACCTGGCGGGTTGGGATTCGATACCCCTGCGGACAATTCTACAAGACCGGTTGGCACTTCCCGTTCAAGTGGACCATGACGCGGCGGCCTGTGCGCTGGCGGAGTGGCGGTGGGGTGCGGGGGAGGGTGCCGACCGTCTGGTGTACCTGACCTGCGGGACGGGATTCGGCGCCGGCATCCTCATCGACGGCCAGCCGTACTATGGCCACGGCGGTCGCTCTCCGGAAATCGGGCACGTGCGATACGCGGAGGACGGTCCCGTTGCCTTCGGGAAACAGGGGAGTTTCGAGTCGTATGCGTCCGGATCATCGCTTCGTCTGCTCGCGGCCTGGAAATTCCCGGAACGCTGGGGAGAATCGCCGCCGGAACCGCCCGAGATCGGGCAACTCGCTTCCGGCGGAGATGACGATGCACGCGAGGTCCTTTCGATCAATGCCCGCGTGGTCGGGGACGCCTGCGGCCTGGTAGCGGACCTGTTCGTTCCCCGAGTGATCGTGCTCGGGAGTCTGTCCCTGTACCTGGGAGAATCCTGGATTCAGCAGGTAAAGGGACGGTTTCACGAGCAGGCGCTCCCGGCACATGTGAAAAGCTGCCGCCTCACGCCGCCCGGGCTCGGCGAACGACTACAGGATTGTTCTGCGCTGGCGGTCGCGGCCCGGATTTAGAACCCGACGGGATTCCGTTCGGGAACGCTGTGTTGGTTTATTGTCTTGCCCGATGGCATGAACTTTTCATACTGAATCCACGGAATGAAATTCGAAAATCAGGAGATTGAATGAATACACCGCGCATACTGATCGCACCGCTGGCAGCATTGATCGTCAGCACACTCAACGGCGGCCTGATGGCGGCGCAGCCCATTGTCCATGATTCGGAATATTACGTCCTTGAAGCACAGCTCGCTGACGCGTGGAAAGCCGATGATTCCGCCGTCGACGAGATGTTAGAAGCGTTTCGGGAGAAGAACGGGGGCAAGCCGCCCAATGTCTTTTACATCCTGATTGATGACATTGGATTCGGGGATTTGGGTATTCCCGAGTTGAATGCCATCCGTGGCTACAAGACCCCCACCATGAATAAGATTGCCGACCAGGGCATGCGCTTTGCACGCATGTATACGGAACCTTCCTGCACGCCCACCCGAGTGGCGTTCATGACCGGGCGCCAGCCCTATCGCAACGGCATGGGCGACACCGCTGTCGATATTTCAGGATTCGGGCTAGCCGCCAAGGAAGTCACATTGGCTGAAGTGTTGTCAGATGCCGGGTATAACACGGTGCACATCGGAAAATGGCATATGGGTGACATCGAGGAGTCATGGCCTCACAACCAGGGGTTTGATTTTGCCGCCTTTCCCATCCACCAGCAGGGGCAATTGACAATCTTTCATGACGATGCGGCGGATGAAGAAATCAGTATCGGGATTGGTGAAAACAACTACGATAGCCGCTTCACTCTCGACCGCTGGTTCCGCCCCGATGCGAGCGCCATGGTGACCGGCCTGGAGGCCGCGCGTGGCGAGAAGCCGCGGGAAGTGCACATGCAGCCGGGAGAACGCTGGACCGAGGCGAAATACCACGCGATGAACGTCCGGTACCAGGAACAGGCAATGGAGAATCTGCGCAAACTCGCGGCCCTGGATGATCCGTTCTTCCTCCAGTACTGGCCGCTATATCCCTTGACCGGGCCGCGTACGACAACGGATGAGTACACAACCCCCAACGGGGGGATCTACGTCGAAAAGATGGAGCTCCTCGATCGCTGGATCGGCGAGCTCCTGGATGAAATGGATGAACTGGGCATTGCCGACAATACCATTCTCGTCGTGATGGGGGATAACGGGCATTTCACGAAATACTCTCCCGGCAGCGGATTCACGCCCATGATTTTCCGCGGCGGCAAAGGGTACACCAGCGAGGGGGGTGTTCGTGTCGATGCCTTCGCGCGCTGGCCCGGCATGATCGCATCGGATTCCATCGTGGGGGACATTGTGCACGTGACAGACCTGTTCACCACGCTCGCGCGTTTGAGTGGAGCCGAAGGCGGGATCCCTACGGATCGCCTGATCGATGGCGTGGATCAATCGGGACTCATGTTGCTGGGCGAGTCCAAGGGGCGTCGTGACCACGTCATGATCTATTCCGGGAACTCTTTGAAGCAGGTCGTAAAGGAGCGCTTCAAGATGAGCGTTCCCAAGGCTGGCGAGAATCCCATCGTGGCAAATTTTTATGATCTCTACCGGGACACGCGGGAAGAATGGTCCGTATCCACCGAAGTGGGAGCGTGGGGGGGCGCGGAATTCGTCCGAGTGATTCAGCGACACAAGATGCGCAAGGAGAAATATCCTGACGAAGGCCCGGCACGAGGCGTGCCCTATGAAGGGATTGCAAACCTGCGCCCGGAGAGCAAGGCTGCCGTCGAAGCCTTTCTCACAAAGCAGAACACTCCCATGAAATAACCTCGCGGACCGGAGATTTATTCCAGCCGCTGAGGGGGGGGGGAGTCAGCGGTCAAATGTAGGACCGGTGTCCTGGTACATCGTTCTGTGAATCCGCCAACCCCATTTGGGTCAGGGTTTTCTGGTGCGGCGTTGCTGCACGGATTTTTGTCCGATTGAACGCAGGAGACAGAAAATGTGACAAAAGGGACCAGCATTCCGAGTAACAAGCGAAGCCGGAGGCGGTTCATATGCTCACATTGATCACGAGACTGAAGGAAACGCAACGACTGGGGTTATGCTTTGTTCTCGGTGCATCCGTACTCATGACCCTCACGCTGCTGTGCTTCCGGATCGCATTCAGTGGCTCCTTGACACACAAATACTTCGCTTGGAACCTCTTCCTCGCGTGCATACCTCTCGCGATCAGCACTCTACTTGTGCTTTTTCCAGACCGCGCAAAATCTTCCCTGGTTTTCTGGCCGGCGGCTACGGTGTGGCTCTTGTTCTTTCCCAATGCGCCGTACATCATTACTGATCTGTTCCACTTTCGGCCCAGGCCCGGTGTCCCGTACTGGTTTGATCTGGTGCTCATGATTTCCGCAGTATGGAACGGCCTGATGATAGGACTCATTTCGCTGGCGGATATGCAGCACCTGGTTCTCAATCGGCAGGGGAGAATTCGCAGCTGGATCTTCGCCGGTCTCTCGGTGGGCCTATGCAGTTTTGGAATCTACCTGGGGCGATTCGGTAGATGGAACAGCTGGGATGTGCTTCTAAATCCCCTGCAACTATTCGGCGAAATAGCCCACCAGATTGCGAACCCGTTTTCCCATCCACGAACGCTGGGCGTCACGCTGCTATTCGCGGCTTTTTTAGGTATGTCCTATCTGCTGCTGAAGATCATCGCACATTGTGGCAAGACCTGGTGGTGCGCAACGTCGTTGCGTTCTCCGTCGGCCGAGCCCTGATTTCGCGAGATATCCATTCGCGGAGTAGAGAAAGTGTGAACGATGCGGGTTAATCGGAGTACCCGAACTGTTTCAACTGCACAGCCAATGTCCTGCTGAACAACTCTTTTTGTTTACCGGTCAGTTCATGTCGCCATTGGCCGCTCGTGCCGGCTCTCATGAAACCTGCTTTGGCAATTTCGTGGGTTTTCAGGAATCCCGCCTTTTTCTTTTCGAAAGACTGTTTTTCAACGGCTTTCCGAACTTCATCGCTCGATCTACGCAGGCCAAGGTACTCCAACATTCTTTTGCATTCGCGTTGGGGTTCAGCAAGAAGGTTTTCGAATGTCAGGAGGAAGCAATGGTCTTCGACATACGGCGGATAGTGATTCTTCCATGGTAGGCGAACCCAGGGATCAATATGTCGCGATCCGTACAGTACGGCGCGCATCATTTGCTCAATACGGTATGACAACGGGGAGACCCAGGGATGAACCATTTTCATGTAGGCCCGATTTCCTCGCGGGTATTTATCGAGGAGTGTCGCCAGGCAAGGCGGGCGTACAAATTGAAAATAGTGTGCCCCCGAGATAGCGATGTCCCTGGGGTCCCGGACTACGTAGATGATTTTGCTATTCCCCGCAATGGGACTCCGGCGGACGTCATGCAGTTGCTGATGCGCCTTGTAACATCGAAACACCGATCCTCTATTCTGCCCTTCCTGTGCGATATCTTCGTGATCATGATCCAGAAATCCAACGATGGGGCATTGGACCAACTCTGCGGCCAGTCGAGTTACCCATGTACACCCGCTTTTGGGATACCCCGCGACGATGATGTTGGTCTGCATGGTTCCCTCTCGCGCGCGGCGGTGAGCTCCGCGTGCTACACGCAAGACGCCCGCGCAACGACTACTGCCCTTCGAGCTCGCCGACTTTCAGTTCGAGATCTTCCCTGCGCTCGATGCGGTCGATTCGGCCGTCGCGAATCCAGATGATGCGGTCGGAAACATCTAGCATCTTTAGATCGTGGGTTGCGGAAATGATGGTGACGCCGTGATCTTCTTTCAGTCCTCGCAACAGGCTGATGATCTCCTTGCCCGTATTCAAATCGAGATTTCCAGTGGGTTCGTCGGCGAGAACGACTGCGGGATCGTTGGCGAGGGCGCGCGCCACCGCGACGCGCTGCTGCTGCCCGCCGGACAATTCGAGCGGCTTGTGGTGAACGCGGTCCCCCAGGCCGACCCTCTTTAGCAGTTCAACGCCCTTGTCGCGCGCGTCGTCGTCGGCGAGGCCCGCGAACACCATGGGGAGAGTCACGTTTTCGAGCGCGGACATCACCGGGATTAAATTGAACGTCTGGAAGATGTAGCCGATTTTCCGGCATCGCAACCAGGCCAGTTCATAGGCATCCAGCTGCGCGAGGTCGACCTCGTCGATGAAAACCTGGCCTTCGGAGGGCTTGTCGAGTCCGCCCACCATGTTGAAGAGGGTCGATTTTCCCGAACCGGATGGGCCCATGATGGAGATGTACTCGCCACCGTAGATTTCCAGGTCGACGCCTTTCAGGGCGTCCAGTGTCATCTTCCCCATCTGGTAGGTCTTCCGAACAGAACGCGTCCGCACCACGACTGTTTGTTCTTCCGCACTTTCGGGATCTTCAATCATTGTCGGCTCCTGTTCATTGCAAAAACGAATTTCTAAATCTCAGAGCGCAGTGCATCCGCAGGCACCATCTTCGCTGCGATGTAGGTCGGATATATTGCGCTGATCACAGAAATGACGAGCCCGGCGCCGAGTGCGAGGCCGGAGTAAACCAGTAATCCGGCAACAGGCAGATGCTCAAACACGGCCCCTCCGTATTTCACGATGGCAAACAGCATCCCCATGATGAGTCCGAGAACGCATCCAATGACGGATCCGACCAACCCCTGAAAAGCGGACTCCATCAGGAACATCTTCACCACGAAGTTGTCGAGCGCGCCCAGGCACTTCATGGTTCCGATTTCGCGGTACCGTTCCGTGACGGACATCAGCATCGCGTTACTGATCGCCACCGCGGCGACGAGGAGTGACAGGGTAATGAGCCAGACCTGCTGCGACTTTGCCTCCTCGTCGGGGATCGCGAGTGTCGCGATCAGTTCTTCTGAACCGTTTTCGAGGAGTGATTGGAGAATCTGCTGCGAGCTCACGACATACATCAGGAACGCGATACCGAGCACAATGCCCCCGGCAGTAATGAGAGTGCGGCCGAAACGCACCCGCATGTTGCGGTACGAAATTTCTACCGCCTTGCTCAGGGGCAGGGAGACCTGCCGGGTTGTCTTATCTGCTGTCATTACTCTTGTTTCAAAGTTCCTGAGTAGCTTCGCCTGGAAGATTGAACATCGAACATTGAAGATTCAACATCGAACATCGACCTGGCCGTAGTCGGGGCTCTAAAGAAAATCAGAAAACCAATGGCGTAACCGCCTTTCCGATCAAAGCGAATGCCGCTGAGACCATGCCGATGAGTCCGATTCCGCAGTAATAGCCGGCCGCGAGGACCGGAGTGTATCTGCGCCAGGTTTCTTCGCCGAATTTTTTAGCGAAATAGTATTTTCCCAGCAAAGCGCCGATCATCAGCACGATGGCGAAGTGAGGCCAGAGCACCGCGCCGCCCACCATGCCGTAGAAAAATCCGGAAGGAATTCCCGCCACGGATGTGAGACCGAACAGGATCCAACCGATGCCGAATCCGGCGCCGACCTTGGCGAGGGTGATGGACTCGACGAGCCAGTTTTGACCGGCCCCCACGGTGGAGGTCGCCCACAATGCTTTGTACTTTGCGAAGAACGGCCACATTTTCTGGACAAACGGATACATGTTGGAAGGAATCGGTCCCATTTTCCAGATCAGGGCCCAGAAGATGAAGGAGGTGATCAGGGTGAGAAAGAACGCGAGAATTGTCATCTTGATCATGCTGACGAACTTCGTCCGGGTCAGTTCCAGCATGCGCCAGAACTGGGCGGACGAACCGTGATTGAAGTAGGGAACGGGCGCGAACCAGATGTCGGCGCCCTTGTGTCCGCTCAGAATGAAAGAACCTTCGCGGATCAGGGGAAAGTCGACGCCGAGCGGCGATCCGGTGATCCCGGTCATCCGGGCCGACATGTAGGAGAGAATTGGACTGAGGACGAAGCCGAACATAATCAGAATCCAAACGGGAAAATCCGGAACCAGGATCATGCAGAGGACTACGTATCCCGCGGAAGACAGCGCCCACCAGAGAAAGGTCTTGGTCAGGGAATACTCTCCGCGTCCCTGCACTTCCTCCGGCGTCCTGCCCGGTTTCTTATCGCCGTCCTTTCCGAGAAAAGTTTTCAAGACGGAACCGATACCGAGCAGCGCGACCACCAGGCCGAGACCGATGCTGACGCTGATGTACACGTCCACGCTTTGGGCAATTTCCGTCGGCCGGGCTTCCATGCCGTCCCGCCAGGTGGTGATGATCCCCGCCGCTACCAGGAATGGCGGGAGGATAAACCTGCTGATCATGGCGCCGACGAACATGCCCAGGACGACCCGGAACGGGAGCACGAAACCGACAAAGATCAGGCCCAGGTCGGTATAGAATCCGAACATGGACGCATTCATGAACGTTCCAATGCGCTCGGTCATGTCGACATAGGGAATTGGAATGAGTTGGAACGGCTGGGTAAGAACGATGGCGGTAAAGGTTGGAATGGCGACATAGAGCACGCCGTACCCGAGGCCGATCATGGTCCCGGTTCCAAAGAGACGCCAGCGCCAGGTTTCTTTTTTCCCGCTGGCGTCGGCGAGGGCGGTGGCGCCTTCCGCGGCCACCGGGGCCATGGGGAATTCCAGCTTTTCGATGTCGCTGGTAACCCGGTAGAGGCCGTAACTCATACTGAGGTTGTTGATGCGAAACAAGAGCTGGTGAACGAGAAGCACCACAATGGGAATGATCCAGTCGGCGCTGAAGAAGGTACGGCGCACCAGGCTGTCCGCGCCGGCGGGCGGCACGATCCAGGTGGGAATCTCCTTGGTCAGGTTGAATGCCTCGGCTTGTGGCGATCGAACCAGGAATTGACGCCAGATGGGCTCGGCGAATGCGCCGCCGCTCAACGTCATCCCCGCCGCTCCCATGATTACGCCGGGTGCGATCATGGTGCCGGAAATGAGATAAATCAGGAGCAACTCCTGCCGCTTCAACCTGATGAGCGATCGCTTCGCCACCTCGATGAACAGGATCACGGTAACCCACTGTGCCGCCCCGCCCGGCGCTTCCCCCATGACCAGGCTCATGTATATCGAACCCGGCAGCATGATGAACCCGACAAAGAGCGCCGCCAGAACGCTCCGCTTGCTAAAACCGTCCTCGAAAGGCTCCAGCGGTTCCGCGTCCGGAATCAGTTCATGTTGTTCTGGGTCGGAGGTCATAATTGGTTTGCTGATCAAGCTTGATTGAAAGCGTCATCCGCTTCGGCCCCATACTCCTGCTTGCTTTCCGGGGCCACGGTTCTCCATAGGAGGAACTGTTTTCTTATTTCGTTGAGGAAGCCGCGATTGATTCGTACCCAGGTGTTGGCCTGGCCGCTGAGGCGGGTGATCCGGAGGCGGATCTGGAAGACGCCGAAATCTCCGGTAGGCACGGCCATCATGTCAACATCCTGGCTTACGCCGAGATCGTAGGGCGATAGCCACACGCGCATCTTCAAACGGTATCCTTTCGTGCCGTTCTCTTCGAACTCGGACAGTTCGGTGCTGGTTGTGTAGAAACGGCCCACGGATTGCTCCTCATACGACGCAAAGTAGTACTTGAAGAATACGTAGAGACCCTTCACTTCATTGCCGCTCACTGTAAACGGGAACTCGAAGTTCCAAAGGTCCCCATCGGGATCCGGAAGTTTCCATCGCCGGGTCACGTCCGGCACCGCGAGGCGGGATGCCATTCGGGCGGGATAGAGGGTTGAGAGAAGCACAGTGGCCATGACCACGATGGTTGCGAAAACCGATGCCAGGGACGAATAGTTGAGGGTCAGACCTGCGAGGCCCCCGGTTAGCGCCAGGATTTTAACAATGACCTGTCCCAGGACGTACCCGGCGATACCACCCAGGATTGCATATACACATGCCTCGGCAATGAAAAGCGCCCCGATGTGGCTGGGCGCTAGTCCGACTGCGCTGTACGTGCCGATCTCCTTCAGCCGTTCGTGAACGGATCCGCTCATGGTATTGAGAACCATCAACGCGGCGATGAGGACCGGCACCACAATATTACCCATCCCCCCCACCGAATTGGCCGCCAGGGAACTGTAAACCGTCACCCTGCTGTTTTCCCCCACGAAGATGGTGACCGCCAGCCGGTCGAGAAATCTCGTCACATGTTCCCCCACGCTGCCTTCGTGGAAGGCAAGAGCAACAGATTGAAGAGATCCCCCCAGGCTCCACAAGGTTTCGTAGGGCATCAACACGATGTTTTCCACGTCCAGATGCGAAAACGTCTGAAGCGGCGCCCGTCCTTCCATGTTGCTTACGTCCCTGGAATCGGACGACTTGTTAAGTTCACGGTGCCCCAGCATCGAAAAATTTTGAGGCGTTGGCCTTTCATCATCGAGATCCCGGAAGGCGTTCAAGCCCTTGGCGCTCACCAGGCCGATGACGGTAGCGTGCATGCCCAGAAGATGGACTTCCGTGGATCCGACATCGCCGGGGCCGATTCCCAGCGTCTCGGCCATTTTGTCGGGGAGAATGCAGACATCTCTTTCCCCCTCCTCGAACCATCGTCCGGCGGTCAGGGTCCGGTCCAGGTTGCTTACCTCGGCTTCCTCCGGATCCATTCCGACGAGGCCAAAGGCACGGATGCGCTGGGGGCCGGTAACTCCGTCCCGCACCGGGCGCAGCAAAACCTGGATTCTCGTGAATGTTTCGGCGACTCGTCGGGGGGCGAGCCAACCGCGGCGGGCGATCACCGCCGATTCCGCGAACTCGCTCTCGATGTGATCGAGCGCGAGAAACGGCATGGGGTTCCAGACGCGATCACGAATCAGCGCACCTTCGTAGGCCGGCACATTATTGCGTGGAAGTTGCCGGGGGCGAAGGTAGGACTTTACCGAGGTGAAAGAGAGGACCGTGAACATCAGCAGGACGATGGCGGTGCAGGTAAGTAGCGCTCGCACTTTTCTACGTCGCATGTTGGAGACCCCGAGAGAGAATGCGGTGCCGGTTGCGCTGGCCCGGCTGACGTCGGTCTCGTGAATCCGGCCGATCTGCCGCTTGTAGGTGCGCATCTGGCCCTCGAACTGGCTGGAACTGATAAATACGACAAAACCGCTGAGCACCAGCACCACGAGTCCGAGGAGGATGACTTCCGAATTTTGAACGATCTGGAAGGCGGGGTGAACAAGCCGGAGCACGATATAGGTCGCGATGAAGATCCCGGTGAACGCGGTGATTCGATGCGACAACCGACTGTAGGAAAAGAACAGGCGCTCACAGAAAAACGCAAATGGAATCATGAGCGCCATGTAGAAAATAATTCCCTTGATCACGTCATCGGCGGTGGCGGTCACGTCCGGGTAGGCCCGGGATTCGATTCCCAGGCCCCGTCGCGAGTAGGTCATGAACCGGTCCCAGCGTTTCTCCTGGGCAGCGGTCTCTGCGCTTTCCAATGCTTCACCAGCTGCAGCGTGAAGTCGTTCCAGGCGAGCGTTGTCGATACCATAACTCTTGATGACGCTCATTCGATACGAGTCCAGAAAGTGCATGTCCCTCAAAGCCTGGTAGGGTACGTTGAAAATCAGGCGGTTGTCGCCGAGCGGATACCCGAGACCTTCCGAACTCGCCTGGGTTTCTGCCGATGGGGCGTTGAGCAGCAACATTCTCTGCCCCAGAACATCCGCCGACACCCCGATTTTCATGCGCACGCCGGGCCGGGTGAAGACGGTTGCGTACGGGGATGAATCCGAGCTCCGCAGGGTCGGATCGGGGATCGGGATCGTGTACCCGAATGCGAACGGTTCCACGTTGCCGGCGTCATACAGCAGAAGCTTGTCCATCGAGATCAGGTAGCGCGGGTCCACGATGTCATAGAGATCCGTGCTACGGCATGGAAACAGGACGGCGCTGCGCTCCTTTTCCGCCGCGTCAAATTTAAAATCGACCGGGAATTGCTGGATCCCCTCGAGTCCCAGGTCCAGGGCCATGGAAACATCTCCGCTCTCAGAATCGAGACCGAACCCCGTCGTGTAGTGTTCCTCTCCCGCGGAGCTTAAACTCGTAAAGCGCCCATCGGAATCCGCCAGGGAGAGCCGGACAGTGCGCACAGCCAACCTCGAGGCCGGGGGTGTCTTGGTATTCAGCTTTCCTCCTGACAGGATGCCGAGTCCGCCCGCCACGGGCTGATCCGGGACGAAGCTCTTGGTGGGATCGAATGTGACGAGGCGTCCATGGAAGATCCGGAACTCATCTTCACCCATCTTGGGAATCTTGAGGAAACCGCTGTCCCGTGCCGCCGCCTGTAGTGCGCCGGCCACAAACCGGACCTGCCGGGTTAACGACGGAATCTGAACCTGGTCCGCCGTGTCCAGTGGCGAATCGAACGGAGCGCGAGGATCCTGAATCGTTATCAGGTTGACCGCGGGAGTCGCCGTATCCAGAACCCGCTTGCAGTCCAGGCTCATGGTTTCGGGAGCATACGTTTGCCAGGATCCGCCTTTTTGCGGCAGCACGAGATTCCGGTATATGTCATCCGGTTGGCGGCCGAGTGATTCGCTCATCTCCTCGGCCAGCGATCGAAAGAGCGTTGCATGCCGTAAGAACCCGCGCGGATAGAGGTTTTTGCCGCTCTTGCTGATGCCTTCGTAGTCATCGATGGTCATGCCGATCGTGTCATTGCGACTTGTCAGATCCAGGCAAACCATGAGGTTGATATCGATGGGATCTGCGATTTGGCTCCGGTATGGCTCGCGCTTCCTGCAGTGGCGCAGCAGGAAATCATTGATTCCGGCGTGATAGAGAAAGTGGCCGGATGTCGCGAGAAAGAGGACATTGCATGGAGGGGGATCATCCTTCATCACCCGCGCCAGCTCCATCATGGCGGCAATTCCGCATGCCATCTCTCCCCCCGGCGCCAGGGACGGGACCACCGACATGGAGTCATAATATGCTTCGACGCACAGGGTTCGGTTGGTGTCTGTCCCCTGCAGCAGAACCCTGAGATTCGTTGCTTCCGCCTTTTTCCACGGCATGCGGCATCGAACCTTCACGTCCCTGCCGAATCCGCTTTCCGCAAATGATTCGTAATCGTCTTGCTGGATCCAGAACCGGGGAACGTTCAGCGGAGCTTGAGCGAACTTGGTTTCTGCCTGCCGGAGCGTGGTTGTAGCGGGTTCGACGAACACGATCGCCCGCGCCCCAAGCATGGCCGCGTTGAGCCACCGGGTTTCGGAGTTGAACGAAATGAAAACGACGCTATTGGAGATCGTTCGCCCATTGAAATCGGCCCAGTGGCCCTGCCCCCCATCGACGGCAGTAGCCATGATGCCATCCGGTGGGAGTTGTGATGTTCTGACAAGGTTGGGCCACAAGGCGTGGAGCGGAAACCGTTCGCCGGTCTCGGGGACTTCAAGCCATGAGCCTTCGTCAACGGGAACCGTCACTTCAAAAATTTCTTCCTCAATGCCGGTGTACCCGAGGCGCTGAAATTCTTCGCGAAGATACGCGGTCGCCTTGTCATGGCCGGGATAGCCGGGAACGCGCGATTCGAAGGATGCAAGGGCCTCGATGTGCTTCGCGAGCGCTTGCTCGTTGATTTCCGGAATCTCGATGCCGGAAGCCGTCAGCGCATTACAAATCAAGAAGAACAGCCCGATCGTCCGGAGCGGGCCTGATGCAGGCATGGACGCACGTCTACTCATGCTGCCTCTGAATCCTTGCCAGCAGTTTTCTTGAGAGTTCCATATCCCGGTCCAGCACTTCACCCCACGCTTCCGGCGTTGCCGGATCTACGTTGAGTTCGCGGATAAACTCGGCCCGCGCTTCCTCCTCCCGGCCCAATTGCTGAAAGATAGCGCCCTTCAGAAAATGCACTTCACTGTGCAAAGGACTTTTCGCCAGAACGTTGTCGAGACAGACGAGCGCTTCGTCATGCCGGTGTTGCATGTAGTAGAGAAGTCCGAGGTTATATTGAAATGATACCACCCGTGGAGCGCCGGCGACCCCCTCCAGCAGCAACTCTTCCGAGTCATCGAACCGGCCTTCGTTCATGTAGAGAACGGCGAGCCGGTTCCGCGTGCCGGCTCGACCCGGATCCGCGGCCAACACATTGACCCAGGCCACCTCCGCGCCGACGGCATCGCCCGCGCGGAAGCACCGGTCTCCCTGGCTCTCCAAACGATCCAGTTCCCAGCGGGATCTCAGTTCCGGCAGCGCCAGCAGAATCAGAACCCCCATGGCCAACGCTCCGCCAAAGAGCACCCGATACAACGTGCGACGCTTCAAAAAAAACGATTTCCTATTTCCGCTCACAAAGCCCGAATCCCAAATCTCGAATCCCAAATCTCGCTCAAATCCAAAACACCATATTCCCGGTCGTTCCGGTGATCAGATCAACCACAAACCAGAACGCCGCTGCACTATATTGTCCCATGACCAGGCCGAGGAAGAACGGCACCGCATTACGGTATGCCTGGGGCCCACCGTACCTGAGAATCGAGGCTTTCATTATCCATGCGAGAAACACGCTTAACCAGATCATGTTCATGAGCCATGTGCTCCCGATGGCGAAGCCGATGGGATGAAGGCTGAACCAGGAGAAACTTGCCCGTAGGATCGAGAGGACAACGGTGACGGCGGCGCCCCCCGTCATGAGTCCGTATCCCGCGATGTTGGGTGGGCTGGGCTCTTTCGACCATTCGGCCATGAGCCGGAAGGGCGCGCGCGGCCCGCCGTTGAAAAACCACTGGTCCAGGGTAATGCCTCCCCGCGTATAGGCGAGGTAGAGGCAGACGGAAACGGAGAGAACGAAACTGATGGCAAGCGCAAGGGTCATCGCCCAGAAAATGCCATGTCGGCTGGACGGAGGACACCGCTCCGTCATCTTCAGGCCCTGGGCCGCCTCTGCCATGGGGAATATCCGGATGTCGGCGCACCACACGTACATCAGGGCCAGGGCCATAAGTCCCGCGGCGCCGAGCAGGTTGACGCCCAGCATGCTGACGATGACGGTTGGTGCAATCATTGCGGCAACCGCGGTGGGCATGCCGCCTTCGCTCACGATGCGGGTGAGTCCAAGGAACAGAAGGTATGCCAGGAAGATGTAGAGAGGCACGATGAGGGGATGGAGACCCACCCGGCTCAGCCACACCCACATGACAGCGACCGAAATCATGCTTCCGATCACGGCGGTGCGATACGAAATGATCTCCTGGGAGTCGTCCACCTCGGCTCGACTTCGCCGGCCGAAAGCGCGTCCGACAACATCGCGCAGGTGTTGCCGGGCATTGAACAGACCGCCCAGCACGAATGCGGCGATCGCGCCCATGCCGAGAAAAGCAAAGATTGGGTTTCCTGTTCCATAGATTCCAAGATTCGCATCAAGCTGCAGCCCGATGACGTTTAAGAACCCGACGATGCAGAGAAACACCAGGTTGAAAAACCAGAGACTGAACGAGAGGTCCTTGTTGATCAGAAATGTCAGGCCGAGCACCGGGAAACTTAGATAGAAGGAAAGTTCGGTGGTACGGCGGAAGATAAAGATGCTCTTTTCCAATTTCAGGAGCGGAAAGACATCCCAGTACGAATTCAGGGCCCTGATGCTGGTGATGGCAAAGACGATCATGAATGCAATCCACATTCCCCGGTTTCTGAAGAAGGGTCCAAGGAGCTTGCCCTTTTCCGGAGGCTCCGACATGGCGACGGGCAGGACGGTGAGCGGAAAGATCAGGTGTTCGCGTTCCACCCACTGTTTTCGTAGAATCACCATGATGGCAATCATCAGAAAATAGGCGGGAATCAGGAGAACCAGCCAACCGAGCAGAGGCCTGATCCATGCTGCCCAAGGTATGCTTTCACCTTCCGCAAGACCGACATAAAACTTCCTGCCGGTTTCCTCGTCCGGAATCAGCCAACCGGGCAGGTATGGATGTACCAGTTCGTCCCATCTATTCTCCGGTGACGCAAAATGGTGCGGAGCCGCCATGATGGCGCAAAGATGGGAGCCGAGCCCCATGGTGGTGATGGAACTGCACATGAGCAGCATCGTGTAGACAACCATCAGCTCGGGCCGCGTCAGTGCGGCATCCGGGGAAACGGCCCGCGCCGCCGTGTTCACGACGAAGATCAGAATGAAGAACAGAAAGATTGCGACGACGGGAAAAAAATCGATCGCCAGGTAGGAGGCGTGGACAACATTCAGGGACAGATGTGCCATGAATGGGATCAGGCAGCAAAACAGGCTGCCTACCCCGACGGATCGAACTAGGGAGAATCGCTCCTTCATGGCAAAAACCGTCTAATCGATACCGTCCGGGGATGCGTGTGACAAGCTTCTATCCCTGCAATTCATCCGCCGAGATTATACTTTACGATGCACCGAATGGCCGAAAATCCGTCGCGCCATCCGATTTTCTTTCCCTCGCTGTAGGTTCGCCCATAGTAGGAGACGGGGACTTCGTAGATTCGCATGCGGAGCCGCGCCATTTTCGCCACGATTTCCGGCTCAATTCCGAACCGGCTCTCTTCGATCGTCAACTGTTTCAGTACCTCGAGGCGGAAAAGTTTATAACAACACTCGACATCGGTAAGGTTCAAGTTGGTGAATATGTTGGAGAGAGTCGTAATCAGCCTGTTGCCGACGGAGTGCCAGTAATAGAGGACACGGTGCGGACCGGCGCCGATGAAGCGGGAGCCCAGAACGAGGTCCGCTTTCTCGCTGAGAACCGGTTCCAGCAGCAGATGATACTCCCGCGGATCATATTCCAGGTCCGCGTCCTGTACCACGACGTACGGTGCTTCCGCGTAGGGGAAGCCGGTGCGGAGCGCCGCTCCCTTCCCCTGGTTGATCTCATGCCGAAAAACACGAACCTGTTCGTTCGCGGCTTCGATACTCTTGAGTGATTCCGCGGTTCCATCGGTCGATGCATCGTCCACGATAATCAAGTCCCGGACGGGACGCTGCTTCAGTACCATGGCTACCACCTGCTCGATGGTCTCCTTCTCATTGAAGACAGGCATGACGACAGACAAGCACGGTTCTATGTCGTCATTGCTGAGAATGTGTTGAAGGTAGTGAGTGTTCATCGAATTCCCTGACTCTTTACCTTATCACTTCCGGGAAGTAAATGGATCTGATGTCAATACGGGCTGTGCCGGAGATCCGGGATCAGCCGGGAAGGCATGGATCTTCCTGTCCCGGGCGCAACCTGACTGCCATTCGGATTGCATGGAACAGGCTGGAGGGATCCGCTATGCCCTGCCATGCGATGTCGAATGCGGTGCCGTGGTCGACGCTGGTGCGTACGATGGGGAGGCCCAGCGTCACGTTTACCCCGCACTCGAACGCGAGCATTTTGAACGGGATGTGCCCCTGGTCGTGGTACATGCAGATGTAGCCGTCGGTTCGGGCGCGGACGGAGGGTAGGAAGGCCGTATCCGGCGGGACCGGACCCTCCACTGCGATGCCGGCGCTGCGGAGCCGGGCAATTGCCGGCTCAATGGTCTGAGCCTCTTCGTTGCCGAAAAGTCCATGCTCCCCCGCGTGCGGATTCAATCCACAGATGATGAGGCGAGGCTCCCGGCCCTGAATCCGCAGCAGCGCTTCAACGGTCAATTCCGCGGTCTCGACGATCCGGTCTTCGGTCAGCTTAGACGGCACTTCGGCATAGCCGCAGTGCGTAGTGACAAAGCCGATCGATATTGCATCCGAGGTCTGTAGCATGCACGTTCGCTCGGAATTCGTGAGCGCCGCCAGAATTTCGGTGTGTCCCGGATAGTCAATTCCACCAATGTTCAATGATTCCTTGTTGATGGGAGCGGTAACCAGTCCGTCGATGCGACCCTTCAGGCATCCGTCAATTGCCTCGGAAATGTACTCGAACGATGCCCGGCCGCAAGGCCCCTGCACTCGCCCCGGATCCCATGTGCCGGCGGACGGCGTCTCAAAATCCACGATGACCGGTGCCTCGGCATCCGTTGAGGACCGCCATTGCGCCACGGTACGGATTTCAAAGTCCGCGGAAAGACGGGTCGCCTCGGCCACGCGCCGCAGGAGGGCGGCATCCCCCAGCAGAAACAAGCGGCAGCTTTCCTGGAACTCGGGATCCGCAAGCGCGCGAAGGCACAGTTCGGGGCCCACGCCCGAAGGATCTCCCATGGTGATGGCCAGCCTGGGTTTCACCGGATCCTATCCTTCGATTTCACGCAGTCCCGAGGTCACAAATTCTCTTTCATTGGCGTTTAGAGGCGTCATGAAATCGGGAGAAAATCTTCCTTCATAACCGAGAATATTCATCGCTTCACTATAGGCTCTGTATATTCCGACTTCCTTGAAGCGATTGCGAATACCGGAAATCGCGTCCTGCACCGCGCGCGCGGTTTCCATGTCGTTTGCCCGCAGGGCGTCCCCGAAAGCTTTTGCCGTCTTTGGCATCATCGAAAACATGCCGTCGAGACATTTTCGCAGACCCCACGTGTAGGCCACGTCTACAAGGTCCAGGTCGGAGAAAAGGATATCGAATGAACCGTCGTTGGCAGGACTGTGAAGAAGGTTTCTGACCGTATGGAGAATGCCGGATTTTATTCCGACGATATTCTTGTGCGCCATCAATGCTTCAGCGGTCGATATTGCGATCGGCACTTTCGTGACTACCGGAAGGTCGTACAAGTACAATGGGTATGCGGACCGATCTGCGATTTTTCCAAAAAACGAGATAAGTTCGTCTTGACTGGATGAATAGTAAAACGGGGTCGTGGCGACGACGCCGTCAATCTCAATGCCCTTGAGGTCTTCGATCCGGGCCGACACGCGGTGGCAGGAGTTGTCCATAACGCCCACGAGGACGGGGCAGGCGCCCCTGGTCTCTTCTGCGCATGCGCGGGCGACTTTCGGGCACTCTTCAGTTATCACGCCGGGCTGGTACCCCATCCCGCCCAGAGCCAGAAGGCCGGAGGTCCCTGCTGCGATCTGGTCCGCAACCTGTTTGCGAAAGCTGTCTTCCAGAAATTTTCCCTGGTCATCGAATGGCGTGCCTAACGCCGTGTAAAAGCCGTCGTTCATGATCGTTTCCCGTTGCGGTCGAAGTAAATGGCAGGATCAGGCGGGATAATCTCCACGGATCGAATCGGCGTGTCACGCCCAAAAATCTGCCGTACAGCCAGTTTTGCATTGTTTCCAGGGGCGACAATGGTACAAAGTCATGTGAACTAACAAAGCAACGGAAAAGTGAGGGTTCTCGCGTGTCTCGATTCATTTTCAAAGTAGCATTCGCCGCCTGTGTCGTCACCGCCGTCTCGTGCTCGACAGTCCCATTTACCAAAATCCAATCCTCCTGGGTCGATCCTGAAATAGAGGAACGGACACCCGCAAAGGTTCTCGTGATCGGGGCCGCCCGCAGGATTGAAATGCAGGAAATGTACGAGAACCTGTTTGTCAGCAGCCTGAAGTCGATCGGCGTGGACGCGGTTTCTAGTTATGGTGAGATGCCTACCCCCGACAAGCTGTCGGAGGAAGATATCGCATCAAAGGCCGCCGAACTCGGCGTTGACACCATCTTGATTACACATATCAAGAGTGTGGACAAATCCATGCGCTACTATGCGCCGGTCTACTCGGGCACCCAGTACGACCGGTATTATCGATACTACCACCAGGCGTACGAATCGACACGGAAGCCAGGGTACGCGGTGGAAGAGGAAATCGTTCGCCTCGAAACGAGTCTCTATGACTTGGATTCCGAAGAACTCGTGATGTCCGCGGAAACCAAGACGTTCGATGCCGACCGCAGTGGATCAGGGATTCAGTCCGTCATCGATTCCCTGGTTAAAGAAATGCAAAAGAAATCCGTACTTCCGAAATAAAACGGACCTTGAACGGAAGGCCACGGGGAAGAGTTTCCTGGCCGCATATACGGTGCGTTGGTAGCGCGGAATTCATTCCGCGTTCAGGGGTTGCGGACTTCAGTCCGCAGTGGAGTCACTGACCGTTCTCATATTCGATCCGAACCGTGCCGGTCTCCGAGGACGAGTTCAACTGGAAGAGGGGAAGGTGAGCACAGAACCCGCTTTTACCCGTCGTCCCACTCACGCGCTCTCTGTCAGTCGCTTCACCGGCTGATCGTCCAGCAATGCATGGGCTTCCCTGAGGATATCGGGAATTCGATCCGCGAAGGGGCTGTGGCGCAGGCAGGCGGCAATTTTCTTGTCTTTCAAACCGTCCACCCGTTTTCCCGGAAACCAGTGCCCGGCACTGCCGAGAAGATTGTAGCGCATCTTGCCATACTCGATCATGTCGAGGCTCTTTGCGAAGTTCCAGAGACGCAGAATTTCGCGCACGTTGATTTCTCCGGGGACATCCACGTGGTGAGGGAGGCCCACATGCCACCGGTCAAACCAGTCGTCGCCCAGGACACTTCTCATTTCCGATTCAAGACGGTTCGCGATGGGCTCGGTTATTGCTTTTCTTTCTCCGTAGTGCCCCAAAGCCTCGATGTGTTCGTCGAAATCCTCCGCGCATGCCGCACCGATACTCAGCGTGTGCACCGGGTCGGGAACGAGGCACCACAAACCATTGAACTGCATCGGTGACAACGGCTCGCAGAGATGCATCAGTTTTTCGGAAGGCGCGTAAAGTTTTCCGCCCTTGTCGTTGGGGCTGATGATGAACACGCCCATGTCCTGGCGCGCCGCGGCTTGGATGGCCGGCCAGTTTACCTGCTGCACGAAGTACCAATGCAGATTCACGTACTGCATTGCCCCCGTCTCGATCATTTCGACAATGATCGGCAGTGCCGCATGTGTCGAAAACCCGACAAATCTGCAGAGGCCCTCCTTCTGAAACTTCAAAATTTCCTCCAGGCAGCCGCCGGGACGAATGCACCATTCCAGGACTTCCCGGTTGTTGATTCCGTGAAGGGTTAACAGGTCCACGTGATCGAGATTCAATGTCGCGAGGCTGAGTTCGACCGCTTCGCGAAACTCCCTGGCCGATTCCTTTGGGCCGACCTTGGTTTGCACGAGAATCTCGTCCCGAGGCAGGTGCGGGAGAACGGCCCCGAGTTGCTCCTCGGATGTGCCGTACCCGCGCGCTGTTTCGATATGGTTGATTCCCAGATCGAGGCCGCGATGAATCAACTTTTCCAAGCCGCCCTGGGACTTGTCTTCATGAAAATGCAGAAATCTCATCCCGCCGCAGGTCAGTACCGGCATCGAAAGTTCGGTGCGGCCGAATCGCCGTCGTGGGACGTTGAAATCCTTCATCGGATGATACCAATCACATTTTGATCCTCTTCACAACATCAGATCTTGTATGGATTGCATCTAATCGGGTGGTACTCTAAATTGAGTGTCGAAAAGTGACGCAATCAGCAAACGGTTCAACGACGATGGCCAGCCAGAATATACAAGACAGCGGACGAAACCGGATCGACTTCGATAAAATCGCCGATGCAGTACGGCAGATTCTCACTGCGGTTGGCGAAGATCCGGACCGGGAGGGGCTTCGAGAGACACCGGACCGTGTGGCGAGAATGTATGCGGAACTCCTGGGAGGGTTGCACAAGGATCCGGCGGTTCACCTGAGAAAGTTCTTTACGCAAAAGTATGACGAGATGGTGGTGGTGAAGGAGATCCGGTTCTCCAGCATGTGCGAGCACCACATGCTACCCTTCACCGGCACCGTGCACATCGGCTACCTGCCGAACGGAAGAATCGTCGGGCTGAGCAAGCTGGCCCGCGTCGTGGATGAAGTTTCCCAGCGTCTCCAGGTGCAGGAGCGCATGACCGAGGAGATCGCGGACCTGCTGATGACGGAATTGGATGCCAAGGGCGTGGCGGTGGTGGTGGAGGCGGCTCACATGTGCATGATCATTCGCGGAATAAAAAAACCTGCCAGCGCCTGCGTAACCAGTGCGATGCGAGGGGCATTCCGAGATCTGCAGCCGACCCGCGCCGAGTTCCTTTCGCTGATCCGCCAGCGGGACTGATCTGGAGGGCATTGAACAAATGCCGCACTCAACGACGAGACTACATCTAATATCTTTCGAAAAGTAATGGAGATATACCGCAAATTCAGGATCGAAGCTGCGCACCGTTTGCCCCATGTCCCGGACGGCCACAAGTGCGCCCGCCTTCACGGGCACTCATTTCAGATCACTCTTCACGTCCGCGGCCCGGTCGATTCCGACTCCGGATGGGTCATGGATTTCGCGGACCTGAAGGAGGCGTTTCAACCATTGTTCGAGCAACTCGACCACCATTTCCTGAACGACATCGGGGGACTGGAAAACCCGACCAGCGAGAATCTCGCGATCTGGATTTGGGAACGGTTGCATCCCCGTCTGCCGAATCTATCAAAGGTGGTAGTAGATGAAACCTGTACATCGGGGTGTGTTTACCGTGGAGAAGGATCGTAAACTCGGAATCCGCGGATAGAGGAATACTCTTGGCCCCGCGTCTCGGTGGTAGATCCGTACCCTAACCACAATTCACGAATCCGCTGTCTCTGTCCGAGGACCGGATGGCGGCGAGCACAACCTGGAGCGTCCGCGCCGCCTCCTCCACCGTGCACCGAGGCTCGGCTTCGCCGCGGAGGCAGGCAATGAAGTGCTCCGCCTGGCGAAGAAACATCTCATCCCGGTCGTCGAACCGGTCTCTGCCGGTCTCCCACGCGGCTTTGTCCGGACGGTAGATCTGGAGGCGGTCCGAACCGAGAATTTGCCGGGCCGTCGCCTTTTCGCCCACCAGTTCCAATTGCGAATGGTGATTTCTCTGGTACATGCAGTTTGAAAGAACGGCGACTTGCCCGGCTGCAAATCGCAAGGTGACGGTTCCAAGGTCTTCCGTGGGAATGTCTGGAAGTGAAATGTGGCGCTGGAACGCGGAGACCGATTCCACACCGCCGAAAAACCACTCGAGTATATTAATCTTGTGAACCAAGTGATCGGGAATTGCGCCTCCACCGGTCTCGCGGCTCATCGCATACTGCGGGGGCCAGAATGGCCGATGATCCGGCCAGTATTGCGAATCGAAAGAAAAGGCAGTGCGAACTTCTCCAAAATCTCCCTGCAGAAGGCGTTCGCGCATCTCAGCAAAGATCGGGTGATGACGGAGGCAGAAAGCGACCCCGACGCGAGCCGAAGTCTTGCGGACCTTTTCCATGAGTTTCGCGACGCCTTCCGGGTGGGTGGCGATCGGTTTCTCGCTCAGCACCCCCATGCCGGAATCGATCAGCTGGGAGACCAGCGGAACATGGGTATCCGTCGGGGTGCAAAGCACGACGCCGTCGAAGTCGGCAAGGTCTGCATCCTCCCAATTACGGAAGGCTGTTTGAGCGTCATACAGGCCCGAGATTTCCTCTCTTCGAGCCGAATTCTTTTCCGCAAAGGAGCAGCGAACGCCGTCGACGCGCAGAAAGTTCCGAAGATGACGCTCACCGATCGATCCGGCGCCGATGACGAGGATGTGCATTAGATTTCAAAGGAGAGGGAGTGATTCGAGGCCGCGGGTTATTTGCTCAATGTGCCGGCACACCAGCGGTTGACGCCGGGTTCGAAGGGTTGGGAAGGATCCTCAACCGTATTCCCCGCAAGATTCCTGCCCCGGGCGAGATAAACGGCGTGCGGAAAATTTTCGGGCGGACTGAATTTGCAGTCCGCCGGCATGTAGCGCATCGTGTAGCCGCACCGTCGGTTGTTGCTCTTGTTCGCATTCGAACCATGAATCAGTTTTGCGTCATGAAGGTGGCATTCGCCGGCCCGGATCTCGAGATCGACAGCTTTGCTCTCATCCACCTGGCCATCTCTGATCTGCGTCTTGAATACCTTGTCGTCGCCGGTCACGCCTTCGTAGTCTGAAAATCCGTTGTTGTGGGTCCCCGGAACGACCCGCATGCAGCCGTTCTCGACGTTGGAATCGTCGATGGCGAGCCAGACAGTCATGACCTTGTGAGGCTTCAGGGTGTCGCCCCAGTACGCGGAATCTTCGTGCCACGGAACAATCATGCCGTTGCCCGGCGGTTTGCAGAGAAAATGGCTGGACCACAAGATGATGTCGGGACCGAGAAATCTTTCGACGAAATCCAACACCTCTTCCGCCAGCAGCCATTCGAAGAGCTCGGGAAACGCGAAATGGGGGACATCCATGCCTTCGGGCCGGGCGTCATCAGGAAGCTGTGCAAGCATCTGGTCGAAAAACGTCTGCAGACGGGAAAATTTCTCCGCCGGAATCAGCGGATGATGATAAAGGAAATACCCGTTTTCCCGGTAAGACAGGACGTCATCGTTGTCAATGTGAATAGGGTGCGAGGTGCTCATATTCGCTGTACGATAAATACAAGGCTCCATCCGGTCAATTCATAGTAGTCGGTGAACGAGGAAAATGGGGATATGTCACTTCCCGCCGGTGGTAGAGAGCGAGCGCGAGCGCGGTTGGAGGCTTTGGTTGCACGATTTGGAGAGCGAAATTCGATCGATGAAGGGAGGAGGCAGAGTGGGAACAAAAAAAGGCCCCGACCTTGCGGCCGGGGCCCGAAAAAATGTGGTCGCTTCCGCGAACACGGTGTTACGACGTTCCAGTGGAAGCGCCACATGAAAAACTTATCATGGATCACCTCCTTCTCCAGGGATTTGGTTCATACGCAAGCGGCCACCCTGATTGGCCGATTGCGCTACACCGATTAAAAACATACACAAGACGATGAATAATTCAAGAGGCAAAATGAAAAATTGGTCTTTGTCGTTGTCATTCTCCGGTTCTTCGTTGAATAAAAACAATATCAAGAAAGTAGAAAGCGCCGGCGACATCCGGCATTCATGAATTTCCTCCAGAAAATACGCTGCATTCTCACCATGGGCCGGGGTGTTGTTTCCGGTTTGCCGGAAGCGTCCGCCGACCGCAATCCGATTGAATTGTTCGGCGAGTGGTTCGAGGCGGCGGGCAAGGCGGGAATCCTGTTGCCGGAGACCATTGTCGTTGCAAGCGCGTCGGCGGAAGGGCGACCCTCTGCCAGGTGCATGCTACTCAAGGGTTTCGATCAGCGCGGATTTTATTTTTACACGAATTACGAAAGCCGCAAGGCGGGGGAGTTGGACGTAAATCCTCACGTTGCCCTTGTGCTTCACTGGGCCGTATTGCAGCGGCAGGTTCGCATCGAAGGGAAGGTGTCGCGAGTCAGTGAACAGGAATCAACCGCCTATTTCCAAACCCGCGCGCGGGGCAGCCGCATCGGCGCCTGGGCCTCGAAGCAGAGCCGGCCGCTGGACCAACGCGGAACGCTGGAGTCGCGTGTGCGCGAGTTCGACGGGAAGTACCCCGGCGAAGAGATCCCGTTGCCCCCATTCTGGGGCGGCTACCTCGTCGATCCGGACCGGATCGAATTCTGGCAGGGACGATCGGATCGTCTGCACGACCGGCTATGTTTTGTGAGAAGCCAGGCAGGGTGGTCGGCGCAGAGGCTTTACCCTTGAGATCAGTAAACCTGGATTCCCCGTTTCTTGATCTCGGACATGGCGTCTCCGAAGAGCGGTGGCCAGTGACGTGGTTCGGAAAAGTTAGAGGGCATCCGTGATGCTTCGGAATCCGGTCGTAATCCCAGGCCGTTAAAATGATTCTTCGCCATCCAGTCGATATACCGGACCAATAGAGACGGGTCCCCCTCGATCTTCGGATCGAGATTCAAATTCCTGACCGTGACCCGGTGGCTCACCTGGTGAAACCCGGTCTGGACTTTCAGAGTCGGGATGAGCGGGACTTCCAGATCTTCGTCGACCGGATAGGTCCAGAGCCAGCCGACCTGTTCGAGAAAGGTGTACACGCCGAAAAGCACCGCACGGGGGTTCTGACCCTGGATCAGGACCTTTTTCTTTTGGATGAGGACTTCAAATTGATCATTCGCCGGCATCAGGCTTGGAGTCGCGCGTCGGTGCGAAAGCCCAAGATGGATGGGGATAATACCCTGGGAAATCGCCGATGCGGCGGATTGGACTGGAATGGGGGCCCCGCTGATTCGGGCCAGGTAGGTGGAAAGTTCCAATGATGCGAACGTTTCCACCGGCGTTGGGGCGGAACTATCCGTCACTACGCAGCAATGCGCTTCACCGTCTTTGGTGATGCGGATCTCTCCGCGGTTTACCAGATGTTCTGCTTGAAGTAGCATCAGGCTATACTCAGGGTTGCGCGGGGAAGATGGATCTCCCACGAACCGTAGGCAGCGACAGCGTATCGCAGCACAGCGTAGGATGTTGCAGTCTTCTCCCGTACCTACCGGGAAGGAAGCTACGATCTGGCTCCTTCCTTACCGGATTCGTGGAATACCGTAGCTCGATGTCCGGGATGAATCAACAGCCGATTTGTTGACGATTCCCGGGACCTGGTTTCCTCTCGATTGGTTTGTACATTTTGCAGGGCATTCTTGCTCAACCGGATGGTTCAAGGTATTACTTGACTTTGATGGGCTACGATTACGGAGAAATTGGAGCAAAAACAGGGAGACCGGGGTGAAATCAGGTAAATCCAATGCTTGGGATGTCTTTACAAGGCTTGGAAAAACAACATCGGATCATAAGCCGGCCCGTTTAATCGGCCTGTTGATCGTCACTGTCGGAATGTGCGGACAAGCCGTCCGGGCGGAATTCCGCAACGCAAGTGCGGAGTATGGATTCGATTCGGGTGGCCTCGTTGCTTTTGCCGACTTTGACGGCGACGGTTGGACGGATGTCTACGCAGGCGGACCTCTCTTTCAGAATCAGGGGGGTAAGAAATTCGTCAATGTCGCCGAAAAATCCGGGGTGGGGGGAGGCGACGGATCGTGGGGCGATTTCGACAACGATGGCGACCCGGATCTTTTTGTTCGGGCAGGCGAAGGGACTCTTTATCGGAATCAGGGCGCCGGCACATTCGAAAAGGTTGCTACCCCCCCGCTCCCAACCGTCAGCTCACTTGGCTCGGTATGGGCGGATTTGAACCAGGACGGTTGGCTCGACCTGTACGTCGGTGGATACGAAGCATGGGAGCAAGCAGTCTATCCGGATGCCTTGCTTGTCAGCAGCGGGGGCGGATCCTTTCAGGAACACTGGCGGTCTCCTTCCAATGCCTGTTATTCAACAAGAGGAGTCACTGCGGCGGATTTTGACGAGGATGGCGATACGGATGTGTACACGTCGCACTATCGGTTGCAGCCGAATTTTCTGTATCGGAATGATGGGGATTTGAACCTGAAGAACGTTGCGGAAGAGTACGGCGTGGCTGGTATTCCGGATGCCGAGATCACTTATACCGGCGGGATCAAGTATCGAATCTGCGGTCACTCGATCGGCTCTGCGTTCGGCGATCTGGACAACGACGGACACATAGATCTGTTCCTTGGAAACTTCAGTCATCCCCCGGAGGATCAGGACCGGCCCCAGTTCCTGCGGAACCTGGGTCCGGAAGGTAATTTTCGGTTTGAAGACAAGAGTGAAGGGGCGGGGCTGGCATGGCAGGAGTCA
>Ga0315336_1001510_pt1 | contig 44373 bp, 41 predicted proteins | sample ASW5metaG_FD_204512 | JGI IMG/M metagenome (GOLD analysis project Ga0315336, IMG submission 204512) | Ammonia-oxidizing marine archaeal communities from Monterey Bay, California, United States - ASW #5 | ecosystem: Environmental > Aquatic > Marine > Intertidal zone | place: USA: California... | reverse complement strand
GTCGGCCCGTTCTTCGAGGCTTGTCATGTAGGCCGTCGTGGCTTCTGCTGTTGCCGGCTCGACCCCAGGAGCGAACGGGTCGGCGTCGGCGGCTCGGAGAAGCGCCAACGCCAGTGTGGGGTCGGCGTCGAACAAGAACATCGATGCGTTGCGCAGCGTGGTCCACAGTTGTGTCCAACTGCCGGCGCGCAGCCAATGATCGACGAGCCCGCTGCAGCGCCGCGCTGCGCCGGGTCGGTCGCCGGCGGCGTCCATCGCGGTGCACAAGGTGAGTCCGGCGACACCGACGACGAAGTGAGCGCCGAGTTCCTCGGCCATCGAGACGGCACGGGTCAGCCACTCGACGCAGTCGTCGTCGCCCCGACTCGCGGCGATCTCGCCGAGGATGTAACAGCACCAGGCCTCGTCGAGCGCGTGTCCGGTGACGAGCACCCGCTCGAGAAGAGCCTCGAGGTCGTTCCGCGCTTCGTCGAGCTGGCCGGCGTAGGCGCGCCCCAGTGCGGCATTGGCTGTGTCGAATGGGTCGCCGTCGATGGCCGCTCGGGCATCCCAGTAGCGCGACGCATCGGCGAGGTTGCCAAGGAAGAGCGAGGCGACACCGAGCACGCTGTAGCTCTCGGTCAGCGACCACCCTTCGGTCGCGATGTCGAGGGCGCGCTGGCCCAAGGCCTTGCACTCCTCGATGCGGCCGCGGCGCCATGCGGCTTGCGCGGCGATGACGAGAACTTGCGCCTGCTCGTCGCCTTGGTAGCTGTCGACAGCGAGCTCATCGGCCCAGGTCCACAACTCGGATACGTCCCGCATTTCTCCCCACTCGTGGAGGTCGGCGGAGATGGCGAGGAGCCCCGTCGCATCGTTGTGCTGGGCCAGGCCGATACGGGCCTCGCGAATGTTGGGCACTTCCTGACGGACTCTGTCGTTCCACCAACCCTCGTCGTTTCGCCGCTCGGCCCGGACCTGGGCAGTGACGGCGAGTGCTCGCTGGGCCGCGAGTTCGTTGGCTCTTTCGAGCTCACCGGCGGTCGACGAGAGGTCGATCCCGAACGTTCGCATTGTTTCCAGCATCGGATAGCGAGAGCCTGACCTTGTCTCGCGCCGCAGCAGGAGCGAAGACTCGACGAGCCCGTCGAGGGCGAGCAGTGGGTCGTCGTCGAGATCGATCTGCTCGGCGAGCCATTCGACGCCATCCACCGGAAGTCCAGCCGGATAGACGCTCATGAATCTGAACAGCTGCTGGAACGACGGCGGCAGCAGCTCGTAGGACCAGTTCAGTGTGACCCGCAGGGTGCGGTGGCGATCATTTCGACCGGACCGCTGACTGCCGAGCAGATCGAGACGTCGGTCGAGGCGGGCGACGAGATCCTCGACGCCGAACGTGCCGAGGCGGCCCGCGGCCAGCTCGATCGCCAGAGGAAGTCCGTCGAGCCCCGCGCAGAGCGCGGCGACCGGCGCAACCATCTCCGGATCGAGCTGGAAGTCGTGTTGTACCCGGCGGGCCCTGTCGCAGAAGAGGGCGACCGCCGCGTTCTGCATCGCGATCTCGGGTGCCGGTGGGTCGTCGGTGACGATGAGCGTGGGGAGTGTCGAGAGTCGGTAGAGCACCTCCTCGGCATGATCGAGCGGCACTCGGCTCGTCGCCACGATCCGGATCTCGGCGACGTCATTCAGGATTCTGGCGATCAACTGCGCCGCCGCGTCGGCCACGTGTTCGCAGTTGTCGACGATCAGAAACGTGCGACGGCCAGTGAGAAACTGGGTACACGCGGTCGTGATGTCGTCGGCCATACCGGCTTCGACTCCGAGGGCGAGCGCGAGCGCATCGCCAAGCGCGTCGCCATCGCGGACTGCGGCGAGGTCGACGAACACCGCATCGAAGTCGGCAACCGAATGGCCGAGTTCGACGGAGAGTCGAGTCTTCCCGACGCCACCCGGCCCGAGCAGGGTGACCAGACGATGCTCGAGCGAGAGCTCGCCGAGCTCCTGTAGTTCTTTGATGCGACCGTGGAGCACGCCGACCTGAGAGGGCAGACGGGCGGCGCTGTCACTTGCGGCCGGGAGGGCGACCGAGGCCAGTTCCTCCACCTCGGCGACGAATTGGTAGCCGTGGCCGTGAGCGGTGCGAATGACTTCCTGAGAGCGGCCATCGTCGCCCACCGCCGCTCGGGCTGCCTTGATACGGCTGGTGAGCGCCGACTCCGACACGAATCGGCTTCCCCACACGGTGTCGAGCAGATCTTCCTTCGACGCCACACGGCTGCGGTTGACGACCAAGTGCACGAGGACGTCGTAGACCTGCGGCTCGATGTGGACCTCGTCACCCTCGGCCGTGAGCCGTCGGGTGTCGGTGCACAGTTCAAATTCAGCGAATCGGTACCGCATTCGGTGCCAACAGTACTCGGCCAACTCGGCTCAGCTTCCAGCCGTGGAGGAGTTGTGGAGAAACGGACCAGGCGATCTCCATACGGTCTTCAAGACCTTTGGCGACAGAATTCGTACAACGGTGTCATGCAGAACACGATTTCCAGTCCATCCAGCCCGTCGGTCGAGATCACCGGCGCTGCGGCGCCTGGTTTCACCGCCGAGCGCCGTCTTCCCTCACGCGTTCTCGGCGTCTGGGCCCATCCCGACGATGAGGCGTATCTGAGCGCCGGCCTCATGGCCGAGGTGATAGCGCAAGGCGGAAGGGTGACCGTGTTGGCGCTGACTGACGGCGAACTCGGCTTCGACGATGACGATGACCGCGGCCTTGAAGGTCGCTCGATCCTCCGGCGGGCCGAGCTCAGAGAAGCGATGGCCACAATCGGGGTCACCGACGTTCGCTTCGTCGGAGCGCCGGACGGCTTCCTCGGCAGAATCGATGCGGGCATGGTCGCCGCGTCGATCGTTCCGGTCATGACCGAAGTGCGACCGGAGCTGACCGTGACGTTCGGGCCCGACGGGATCACCGGCCACGAGGATCATGTTGCGTCAGGACTTGCGACGACCGCAGCGTGGATCGAGACCGGAATCGGAGAGCTGCGTTACGCGGCGAAGACGGTGGGATGGCTCGACGAGTGGCGCTCGTTCCACGACGAGGTCGGCGCTTGGATGACCGACGAACCAACCGGGGTGGACCCCGACGATCTGGATCTGGTGGTTGGCCTCTCCGGTGATGCCCTGATCCAGAAGCGCCGTGTGCTTTCGCACCACGCCAGCCAGACCGAGGCGATTGCCGAGATGATGGGCGAGGTCGACTATCGCCGCTGGATCGCGGAGGAAGGCTTCCGCTCACCGACGCAGAGCGAACTGGAACGAGCTGTGGTTTCCGCCGAGTGGGGTGGACCTTGGACACCGAAGACCTGCCGCCCGGGTGTGGTGCGCGTATGACCGCCACCGTTCTCCCGGGAGTGCAACGCCAGACCGCGGTCGGGCAGGGTGTGCGCGACATCGCTCCGCTCGCTCTGCCGATCATCCCGTTTGCGATCGCCATCGGCGCGGCGACCGCGGCGGCGGGGATCCCTCTCTTCGCCGGCTGGCTCGGGGCTTCGCTGCTGCTCGCCGGATCTGCGAACCTCGTGCTGATCGATGCCCTTGGCAGTGGCGACGGCCTCATCGCTGCCGCCAGTGCTGCGATCCTGGTCAACGCTCGTTTCGCGCTCTACAGCGCTGGTCTGGCCCACTGGTTTGTCGACCTTCCGCTCCGACGTCGCCTCTTGCTCGCGATTCCCCTCGTCGATCAACAGTTTCTTCTGGGCCAGCAGACGTTTGGCGAGGCTCACGATGTGCAGTGGCGTGTGCGCTACTACGTCACGATCTCGATGGTGCTCGCGACAACGTTCCTGGCCTTCATTCCGGTCGGCTACCTGATCGGCAACGTGGTTCCGACCGGGGTCGGTCTCCATATGGCGGGTCCGCTGGCGTTCGCAGGAATGCTCGGCGGCGCACTGAAACGCCGGGCCGATCTCGTCGCCGCGGCCGTCGCTGCTCTCGTTGTTGTGGCCGTGAGCCCGGTACTGACCAGCGCCGCGTTGCCGGCGGCCGCCATCGCCGGCGTCGTCGTGGGATCACGCGTGCTCGGGCGGGAGGCATCATGAGTGTGCTGGTCGTCTTTGCTGCGGCCGCCGCCGGCACCTATCTCCTGCGCATCTCGATGGTGGTCGGAGGGGTCGGCGAACGCCTGGATGCCCGCTGGTCGGCACGACTCGCGTTGGTCGCGCCCGTCATGTTGAGTGCGATCGTCGCCTCGTCGCTGTTTCTGGCCCGTTCGGAGCCGCGAGTGCCGGCCCTGGCCGACATCGTCGCCATCCTGGCGTCGGCAATGGCCGTCCGCCGGACCGGGTCGATCGCCGTCGCCTTCGTGGTCGGCTTTCCCGTCTACTGGATGCTGGCGGCCGTGACCTAGCTCGAGCCGAGGGTGGGAGAGCGGTAGTGGCGCTCTGTTACCGTCACCCCCGGAGGCGAGTAGATGAGAATCGATGTCGGCGATGGGGTGCGACTGTTCGTCGACATCGATGGAGCCGAATACGTGCCCGACGGCGCGGAGATGGCTCGACGGCCGACTGTCATCGTGTTGCACGGTGGGCCGGGCATGGACCACAGCCCCTTCAAGACCGAGTTGGCGGCGCTACGAGAGATTGCTCAGCTCGTCTACATCGATCACCGCGGCAACGGTCGCAGCGACACCGGCCCTCCCGGTTCGTGGACGCTCGCTCAGTGGGGCGACGACGTGCGCTCGGTCTGTGACGTGCTCGGCATCGAGCGGCCGATCGTGTTGGGCCAGTCGTTCGGCGGAATGGTGGCGATGGCCTACGGCGCTCGCCACCCCGGACATGCGGCGGGGCTCGTCCTTTCGAGCACCAGCGCTCGCAAGAACGAGGAACGCAACCTCGATGTGTTCGAGCGACTCGGTGGTGCCGATGTTCGCGAGATCGCAAGGGCGTTCTACGCCGACCCCGGCGACGAGACACTCGGGCCGTTCATGGCCGAGGCAATGCCGCTCTACAACCGACGACCCGGCGACCCCGACGGCCCCGCCCGGACGGTGTATCGGCTCGAGGTGCTCTACGACTTCTTCCGCGGCGAGTACCAGACATTCGATCTCCTCCCGGGCCTCGCCAATGTGGAATGTCCGACGCTCGTGCTGGGCGGAGAGGACGATCCGACCACCCCGATCGACGATCAGGTCGAGATCGTCGCCGCGCTACCGTCCGAGCTGGTGGAGTTCCATCGCTTCGACGACTGCGGACACGGCGCCTACCGGGATCAACCGGATCTCGCGTTGCCCATCATTCGCGACTTCATCGAGCGTTGTTCGCTCGACTGAGCAGCGTCAGGTGCCCTCCGGCACCACGCCCGCTTCGATCGCTGCCATCAGCTCGGTGAACCGCTGAGTGTGAGCGGTCTCGAGATCGAACGCGCCCTCGGGAATTCCGGCGAACACGTAGCGCTCGCCGGTGCCGAGCGCCTCGACCACTCGCTCCGCACAGGTCGACGGTTCGAGTCCGACCAGTCCGGCGAACTCTCGCGTGGGGTCGTTGACCAAGCGTCCCTTGTCGGCCGGACGGTTTCGCTCGGCGTCGGTGATCAGCGAGCGCACCATCCCCGGCAGTAGAGCCGACGCTCGGATCGGGGTGTCGACCAGCTCGTCGGCCAGCGCGTCGGTGAGGGACAGAATCGCAGCCTTGGAGGTGCCGTAAATTCCGGTCGCGCCGAGCGCGGCGATGGACGAGGTGTTGAAGATGTGGCCCTCCTCGCCTCCGGCCTGCATCCGGGGCAGGAACGAGGTGACGCCATGCACAGTGCCCATGACGTTCACGCCGTAGACCCACTGCCAGTCCTCGATGATCGAGTCGCCAAACCCCTTGAACAGGAGCACACCGGCGTTGTTGCACAGCACGTGGACCGCGCCGAACTCGTCGTAGGCGCGCTCGGCGAGCGCCTCCACTGAAGCCGCGTCGGCCACATCGACCCGCACCGCGATCGAGGCTGGGCCTCCGGCTTCGGCGCCGACGTCGACCGCGAGAGCGGCCGCTCGCTCGAGGTCGATGTCGGCCACCACCGTACGCATTCCCGCGGCGGCGAAGGCCCGCACCAGCGCCTCTCCGATGCCGCTCGCTCCACCGGTTACGACTGCCACGCGCCCGCTCAGATCATCCACGACGTTGACCGTAAACGGCGCGCGCTCCTAGCGTCGAGCCATGAGCAGCACCCAGGATCTGTCCGAGGCGGAGCTCGACCGGCCCGCCGTGATCGTGTCGAGTGATAGTCACGTCGGCCCGCGGCTCGAGGAAGATCTCCGCCAGTACTGTCCCGAGGCCTGGCTCGACGAGTTCGACAACGACATGTCGAAGCAGAAGTACTTGGCGGAGAAAGCCGTCCGCCAGGCCGCCGAGGCGGGCGAACCCGAGCCGTTGTCGCACCCCAACCTCAGCCTGCCCGGCCACTACGACCCGGCCGCCAACATCGCCGACATGAACGCCGAAGGCATCGCCAGCCAGGTCCTGTTCCACTTCAGTCAGAACGGCGAGAATTTCCCCTGGGTCGGGCAGGGTCTTTGGACGATCTACGACTTCGAGCGAGGCGCGGTCGCCTACGAGATCTACAACCGGTGGCTCGCCGACTTCTGCTCGGTCGAACCCGGTCGCCACATCGGGCTGGCCTACCTGCCCACGTGGGACATCGACGCGGCCATCGTCGAGATGCGCCGTTGTCGCGAGTCGGGCTTGAAGGCGATCAACTTCCCGCCCCCCTCGCGCCCGAACCACATCGAGTACAACGATCAACGCTGGGACCCCTTCTGGGCTGCCGCGGCCGAGCTCGACATGGCCCTTGTCACGCACGCCAGCGGTGCGGCCCACTTCGACTACCACGGCGGTCCGTCGGGCACCGCGATCATGATCTTCGAGAGCGGCGGCTACATGGCCCGCCGTTCCGTGTGGTGGTTGGCGATGAGTGGCGTGTTCGAGCGCCACCCGGGCCTGAGGCTCGTGATCACCGAGCAATTCGAAGGCTGGTGGCGACAGACCCTTCACGAGATGGACGTGGTCGGTGGTCGGTTCGGTCCCGACATGGCGCTGCCCAAGCCGCCGAGTGACTACGCGAGGTCGAATGTGTTCATCGGAGCGAGCTTTCTCTCGCCGGGCATGGCTGAGGACGCCCAAACGCACGGCTACGACACCAACGTCATCTGGGGATCCGACTACCCCCACGTCGAGGGCACCTTCGTGAAGGTCGACGATCCCTCGGCTGAGCCGATCACGCAGCTCTCGCTTCGCAACACGTTTGGCGGCGTCGGGCCGAGTTCTGCACAGCGGATGCTGGGCACCAACGGCGCTCGCGCTTTCGGCCTCGATGCCGCGGAACTCCGCGACGTGGCCGATCGCATCGGGGCGCCGTCGCTGCGCACCCTCACCACCCGCCCCGACACGCTTCCGGAGATTCCTGACGGGTCGATGGCGTTCTCCGGCCAAGTCGGGTTCCTCCCGGCGTGAGCACCGAACAGAACCGAGCCACGGTCGAGCGCTTCTATGCGCTCATGAACGAGCGCCGGTTCGAAGAGATGTGGCAACTCTTTTCGGTCGACGCCACCTGGTCGGGCGGCGGCAACCCTCCTGAGAAGGTCAGTCCGATCGCGAAGATGAAGGAGATCATCGTCGACCCGATGCCGATCTTCGTCACCGGTGGAATCGACTTCACCGTCCACGCCATGACAGCGGAGGGCGATCGCGTCGCGGCCGAAGTGTCCAGCCATGCCGAGCTGACCACCGGCGCGGTCTACGCCAACCAGTACCACATGCTGTTCGGGTTTCGTGGCGCCGAGATCGTCGAGGTGAAGGAGTACAACGACACACTCCACGCCCGAGAGGTGTTCGGCTCGCTTCTCTGATGGGTGACGACCGCTTACGAGTAGCGGTTCATCCAGCCGACCTCGTCGGCGAAGCCGATCGACTCGTAGAGCGCACGACCGTCGTCGGTTGCGTAGAGCGTGAAGCGCCGCACTCCTGCGGCTTCGCAATCGGCCATGGCTCGCTCGACCAGGAGCCTCCCGATGCCCTTGCTCCGATGCTCGCGGTCGACATGCATGTTCACGATGTAGCCGTCGGTGCTGCGCAGGTCTTCGGGCCGTGGCGGCGCGTCGGAAGTGATGACCGACACGATGCCGACGCACTCGTCGTCGACCTCGGCGAACCAGGAGAGAAACGTGCGGCCGTGGGTTCGCAGCAGAAAGGCTCGAGTGGCCTCGACGAAGGCAAGATCGAGCTGATCTCGGGCCAGCCCACGGTGTTCGGCGAGGAAGTCGAGGCGGCGAACCACAACGAGATCGAGATCATCGGCCTCTGCCGCGCGGATGGTGGCCTGCACGAGGTCAACCCTAAATGTCCGGCCATCAAGATCAAGGTGCTTTTCCTGCATCGCTGCGGTCGATGGCTCGCGGGTCGCCGCCCAGATAGCTCGCGATCACATCGGGATTGCGACGCATGTCGTCAGGAACTCCCTCGGCGATGACGGCGCCGGCTTCGAGGCAGTAGACGCGGTCGCTCATCGACATCACCAGCGGCACGTCGTGTTCGATGATCAGAATCGACGCGCTGAGTTCGCGGCGGATCTCCAACATCAACGGTCCGAAGGCCTCGCCCTCTTTCTGGGCAACGCCCGCCGTCGGCTCGTCGAGGCACAGCATGCGGGCATCGAGCGCGAGAAGCCCCGCCAGCTCCACGATGCGACGGGTGCCGGTCGAGAGATCAGCGATCGGGGCATCGGCGTAGCGGCCGAGGCCGAGAAAGTCGATGAGGTCGTCGGCAGCGGCACCGTCGGAACGAGTGTGCCGGGCGGCGGTAGGCACCGCGGCAGCGATGAGTAGAGCGGAACGACGGTGCCGCGCTTCTCGCGCGACGAGCACGGTCTCGCGCACACTCAACTCGGGAAAGAGCAAGGCGGCCTGGAACGTGCGACCAAGGCCCGCGGACGCCCGTCGCTCCGCGGCCAAACGGTCGATCCGCTCTCCCGCGAGCACGACCCTGCCGGTCGAAGGCACGAAGCCGCTCACCGCATTCATCAGCGTCGACTTCCCGGCTCCGTTGGTGCCGATGAGTCCGACGACCTCGTCGGGGGCGACTCGAAGGCTCACGTGATCGACCGCTCGGTTGCCGCCGAAGTCGACCGTCACGTCGTCGATCGTCAGCATGTCGCCCGAAGGTGGACCTGTCGGAGTCGAGCGCCGCAGCGATGTGGGCACCGCGGTCGTTGACACGCTCGGTGGTGCCGGGCGGCGGGCCGCGAGCCACCTGAAGCCGTCGTCGCGCCCCCTCGACAGGATCTCGACGAATCCGCCGGGGAAGTAGAGGAGCAGTACGAGTAGACCGATGCCCGAGGTGAGGACGGGCACGAGCTGGTTGTTGGGAGCGAGAGCGGGGAGTCCGATCACCCAGAGCGCGCCGAGCAAGGGTCCGATGATCGATCCGATGCCGCCGATGACTGTGATCGCCACGACCCGTAACGATTCGTCGACGCCGAAGAAGCGACCCTGGAGAGGGACGCTGTCGATGACACCGGCCAGGAGCCCGCCTCCGAGCCCGGCGACGACGCCGCCGAGGGCAAACGATCGCAGCAGGGTGGCGCGGGGAGCGACGCCGTAGCCGCGGGCCGCGTCGCGGTTGTCTCTGAGCGCGATCGAGGCCCTCCCCATCGGACTCTGCCGGAGCCGGGAGAGAGCCAGGGTGACCATCGCCAACGCGGCGAGCACGAACCAGAAGTAGGTCCGCTGGGAGTCGAGATCGATGCCGAACAACGTGCCTCGTCGAAAGGGCACGGCCCCGCTGTTGCCGTCGCTGAGGAGCGGTCGACGAAACAAGTAGAGCTGCGCCGCGATCGCGAAGACGAAGGTCGACACCGCGAGGAGGAGGCCGCGTACTCGCAGTGCGCCGATGCCGACGAGCGCGGCTGCGATTCCGGCGACCAGTGCACCCACGAGAAGCGAGACGACGAACGGAACCGGTGCGAGTTCGCCGGCCAGGAGTCGACTCTCCCCCCAGCCGATATCGATCGCGACGCCTCGCGCCGCGGCCGCTGCGGCGAGGGCACCGAGACCAGCGAAGGTCATCTGAGCCAGCGAGAGCTGGCCGGACCAGCCCGTGATGACGGTGACGGAAACCGCGCAGATCGCGAAGGCGAGGATCGTGGTGTAGGCCAATTGCCGTGAGTTGGTGGTGACCAGCAGCGGGAGCAGGGCGAGAAGAGCGAAGAGCCCGGCCGTAGCGATCCTGCTGAAGTTCCGAACCCAGAAGATCTCCTTCAGGTGAGCCGGAATCGCGGCGGCGCGGGGAGCGAACGAGAAGCGTCCGCTGTCCGCGCCGATGGACCGGCTCTGCGCCGCGATCGCGATTGCGACCACGACGAAGAGTACGAACTCGAAGAGTCCCGCTTCGAGTGGGTAGTTGAACTTCGCGATGCTGAAGCCGGCGCCGACGCCGACGCCGGCCAACAGAGCAATCGGAAAGGATCGCATCCGAGCGATCACGGCGGCCGCCAGTGCGTTGCTCATCGTGAGAGGGCCAACGGTTTCCAGCCCACTCACGCTTTTCTCCGCCGAGAGCAGGATCGCGGCGGCTGTGGAGACGACGCCCGCGAGAACCCAGACCCTCGTGGACACGGTCTTCGGGCTGATGCCGTTGAGTCGAGAGAGAGGACCGTTGCTTGCCGTCGCGGCAACCGTGCGACCGAAGTGGGTCCGGTCGATGATGTAGCCCATGGTGATGGCCAGCAGCGGCGCCGCCACGAGGATCGTGAGCTGGGCGCCGGTGATCACCACGCCGCCGACATCGTCGAGGCGGTGCGTCATCGCTGATGGATAGCGGGTGCCGATGCCGCCGCCCACATCGGGGTAGCCGAGCAGGATTCCCTGGCCGAGTTGGGCAACGCCGATGGTGGCAACCATCACGATCACCCTCGGAGCGCTGAAGAGCCTGCGCACGACCGAGAGTTCGATGGCCGCTCCGAACACAGCTCCGACTACGAGGCCGGCCGCAAGACTGACCACGATCGGCACGTCGTAGCGAAGGTGGAGAAGGGCGACGAGCCCAGCGCCGGGCAAGCCGAGATTGCCCGCTGCGAAATTGATGACCCGCGACGATCGATAGACGAGGATGATGCCCATCGCCAGCACGCCGTAGACGAGACCGTTGATGGAGCCGTCCACCACGAGCTGGCGCGTCACGTCGAGGAATCCGAACATCATCCGCCGTCGGATCCGAGGAAGATGGCTCGGACGAGATCGTCACGTCCGGCGAGATCGGCGGTGGCACCGTCGAAGCGCACTGACCCCTTCTCGAGAAACACAGCTCGATCGGCAATCTGGAGTGCGACGTTGATCGACTGTTCGACGATCAACATGGTCTGACCAGCGGCCTGCAGCCGTTCGATTTCGACCATCAACCGGGCGACCGCCACCGGAGCAAGTCCTAGCGACAGCTCATCGATGATCAGAATTTCGGGCTCGTGTAGCAGCGTGAGAGCCAGTGCAAGCGTCTGTTGCTGGCCGCCAGAGAGCGTCCCGGCCGCCTGGTCGAGATAGGTGCGCAGCTCGGGGAACAGGTCCAGAACTCGTTCGATGCGTCGTTCGACATCGGCTGGGTCGCGACGATAGAGGTGCGTGCCCATCTCCAGGTTGTGACGCACCGACATGGGGCCCCACACCCCCGCCCCGCCCGCGAGCATGTGAACGCCCATGGCTGACCTCGTCTCGGGTGAGGCAAAGGTGAGCGTGCTCCCGTTCAGTCGCACGACGCCACGTTCGGGCGTCTCCAACCCCGCGATCACCTTGAGGATCGTCGACTTTCCGGCCCCATTCGTGCCGAGAAGCGCCAGAGTTTCGCCTCGCTGCACCTCGAAGCCGACGTCAAACAGAACCTGCACCGAGCTCTGACCGCCTCCGCCATACGAGAAGTCGATGTTGTTGACCTGCACCACCGGGATGGATTCGGGATCGGCCCGCTGGCGTTCGTGTTCGTCCTGCTCCTCCTGGAGTTCAGCGACGGTCATTGCGAGGTCGTGGCGGATGTGGCGGGCACCGTTGAGCATCAGCGCACCGCCCACGATCGAGGACGGGAGCCCGAGGATGAGCACGGTGGAGCGAGGGGTTCCGGTGTTGATCAAGGCCGCGGCCAGCAGACCACCCCCTGCGGCGCCGACGAGAAAGATGTAGAGCGTCCCGAGCGCCGAACCCATGCCCCGGAGTCGGTAGGGGACAACCGCCTGCATCAGGGGCTGCACCATCGCAAACGCTGCGAACATCGCCACGCTGCCGGGAATGTCGAACGCCGCGAAGAGGTACTCGTTGGGCATGGCGTATTGGATCGGCATGAGCAAGGCGCTCGGCATGATCAACGCACCGATCAACGCCAATGCTCTCGTCGGGTCTCGTCGGTAGAGCTGATCGAAGTAGCGGCCGACGAACGGCACCACGGCGATGATCATCAGGCCGGAGGCGGTGGTGATGGTCCCGCGGCCGAGCGCCCCGAGCTCATACTCCTCCTCGAGAAACAGCGACGCGAGAACCGGCCGGGTGAACAGTCCGAACCCGAGGGCCGCGAAACCGAGCATGACGGACCGGAGGGTGCGCACTTTGCCGAGTCGAGCGAAGGCGGCCTCGACCGAGATCGGTGTGGTGTCCTCGTCGACGATCCGAGGGCCGGCATCAGGACCCGCCGCGGGCTCGTTGTCGACCTTGGTGCCCAGTACGTGCGCCTTCTCCCATCGGCCCCTGATTGGTTCCGGAAGCCGGAACGCCACGAGAGCGACGACGGCAACGGGTATCCAGAGCACGCCGTAGGTCCAGCGCCAGCTCGCCCACGCAGCGATCGCGCCGACAGCAATAGGACTCACGACACTCATGCCCCGGCCGGCCATGACATTGATCGCGGCCATCCGGCCGCGGACCGCGATCGGATAGGTGTCGGCCATGAGCGAACCGTGCACCGGCAGCGTGTTGGCCTTCGCGATACCCGTGCCGAGGCGGGCCAGGAAGAAGGTCGTCACGTTGACGGCCAACCCAGAGAGGAGCGTGAACACCCCGAAGAGCAGCCCCGACACCCCGATGATCGGGCCGCGCCGCACACGGTCGGCGAGCCAACCCAAGGGAACCGCCCCGAGAAACACGAACGCCGTCGACGCCGATGCCAGAAACACGATCACGCCATCGCTCACTGCGAATGCATCGCGTATCTCCGGCGCGAGCACCGTCAGTGCCGCCGCTTCGAGCTCGTCGAGCGTGTTGAGCAGGAGGAGGACAGCGAAGGTCATCGAGCCGCCGATGGCAAGTCCTTCGCGCAGCGGCATCTCGTCGGCGCCGACGCCGGGGAGGAGCTCGTCAGGGACCGAGTGGTCTTCCGTCGCGGCTTCGTTCGATGCCGCCGCTGTGTCGCGTTCGATGAGCGAGCGGCTCAGCGCGGCGGCGCCGTCGAGCGATGGGTCGTCGCTCAAGTGAGCCCGTAGAGCGACAGTGCCTCTGGCCCGTGCATGAACCGCGGGTTCGCGAGCGCGGCGTTGTACCGCTCGGGGAGTCCGTCCCAGGCATCGATCAAAGTGTTGCCGTAGAACGGGTAGGGACCGGTTGACCAGTCGGCCGCGATCACCGTGAGCATCTTGATCTCGGGTCGGCGGCGGATGAGCTCGAACATGGCGTCGTACCAGCCCCACTGGTCCTCTGCGCTACCCGGTTCGAGCAACCCGTCGCGAAACGTCTCGGGTTTCGACGGGTCGACCCGCGTCCAGTCGAACCAGAGTGGGCACGACTCGGGGATCATGACGGGTTTCTGCCACTCGCGGCACTGGTCGAGAAAGTCGGTCATCTCCGGTAGGCCGAAGCCGATCGGTGCGAACACATCCACCGCGGCCCAGTCGACCACATCAGCCCCGGGCCACCAGTCGCGGAAATCTCGATGCGGAAACGAGCCCGCCGCTCCGCACCACGTTGTGGCGACGTTGTCCGCCCCTTCTTCGCGGAAGAGTTCGGCAACGTGACGAAACATCTCCGGGTAGTAGTCGGGGTCGTGGGGTTCGAAGGTCAGGTTGTATTCGTAGCCGATGCGAAGGAACACCGGATTCGGGTAGTCGCGGAGCCGACGAGCGAGGGTGCGTAGGGATGCGTCGCATTCGCCCTTCGCCACCACCTTCTCGACCGGACGGAGATGCAGCCCGACGATCAACCCGATCTGGGAATGTTTGGCGAAGAGATTGCCGACGCCTTCACAGAACGCGTCGAGAATCGTCGGCGACGTGTCGTGAACGTGGGCATAGGTCGAGAGAGTCGCAGGAACCGACTCGACCACGTTCCGATAGAGCGTGAGCTCGTCGTCCTCGACGTTCTGCGGCCGATCTTCGACCCCGACTTGCCCCCAGCCGTGGATCACTCGGTTGCCCGGCGGCTCGAACGGTGCGCCGAAGTCGACGGGTTCGTGCGAGCGATCGGGTGGGTGGATATCAATGTCGATCATGCGGCTCCTCTTGTCGTGTCTCGTTCCCCGGGCGGGTCCTGGCGGCCCGGCTGTCGGGTCTGCGCGGGATCGTCGATCAGGTGGTCGAAGGCGAGCTCGGCTGCTCCTACGAGGGCAGCGTCGGCGCCCAATGTCGAGGCGACGATTGCCGGTGTAGCGAGCCCGGTGGGCACGCGAACCGCGGCGATCTCCGCCTCGACGATCTGGCGGTAGCCATCGAGCACGTCGCTGAGGTAGCCCCCGCAGATCACCGTCTGCGGGTCGGTCAGGTTGGCGATGTTGCCGAGCCCGAATCCGAGCCAACCGGCCACGTCTCGGATCGCGGCGACGGCTTTGGCCTCACCTTCGAGCGCGGCCGCGAGCACGCCCGCTGCGCCGCCCTGGTTGTTGGTCCGACGTCCGGCCTTGCGCAGCACTGCCGATTCTCCGATTTCGGTCTCCCAACAACCACGTGAGCCACAGCTGCATTCGCGGCCGCCTCGGTTGACGACCATGTGGCCGACTTCGCCTGCGAATCCGTTGGCTCCGAGCTGCGAGACCCCCGAGGTGATCGCGGCGCCGCCGATACCGCGTTCCGCGGAAAGGTAGAAGAGTTGGTCGCTGGCGTGGCCGACACCGCGTCGGTATTCGCCGAGTGCGCCGAGGGCGGCATCGTTGCCGAAGAAGGTTGGGACGTGATCGGGTTGCCAGGGTCGAGACCCCGAGGCGAGGTCCAGCGACGACCAGCCGAGGTTGGGTCCGGTGGCGAGTCGACCCTGACGGTCGACCATGCCGTGGACGGCGGTGCCCACGCCGATCACTCGGGGGCGGCCCTGCAACAGGTCGATACTCGCCTCGCCGATAGCGGTCGCAGTGGTTGCCGGGCCCTGCTGCGCCGGGTTGACCTCGACATCGATCGACCGGTGGACGTTGCCACCGAGCCCGATCACCGCGATCCGGGCGCGATCAACGGCGATCTCCACACCGATCGCGACGACGTCGTCGCCGTTCGCCTCCACGACGGCCGATGGCCGGCCTCGGGTCCCGTCGCTGACTGCTTCGGTTTCGGTGACGAGACCGAGCGTCGACAGTTCATCGACCACGCTCAACACGGTGCTGCGATTCAAGCCGGTGGCGTCAGTGAGATCGGCCCGCCGTTGTGGACCACCTTCATGGAGGAGCCGAAGCACGGCACTCAGGTTCGCTCGGCGGAGATCGGTGGTGGAGGGCGTCGTCATGGATCGAGGATCAATTGTTGTTGATCTCAACATATTATGACACACTATGACGGACGTCACCAAGGAGAACTCCCATGCCCTTGTCACAAGGTTCCGTTCATCACCGTGCGCGCGGTGGTTTCCGGGCGATGGCCATTGTCATGTTCAGCGCACTGGCACTGGTCGCGGCCGCGTGCGGCGACGACACAACGGGCGCGGCCGATGATCCTGTGGATGAGACGTCCACGACCACAACCCAAGCGGACGACACGGCTGACTCAGCGAGCGAAGAGACGACCACCACGGGCGCGGCCGACGAGCCGGCTGTGCTCACTGCGTCGTTTCGTGGTGTGACCGAGACGGAGATCAAGCTTGGCATCGTGATCATCGATGTCAGCGTGATCGGCCGTTCCAACGGTGATGTCGAGGGTCAATGGAACGCGGTGATCAACGAGGTGAACGACGCGGGAGGAGTGCTCGGTCGCAACCTCGTCCCGGTGTTTGCCAAGTACTCGCCACTCGGCGATGTCGAGTCGGAGGCCGCCTGTGTGAAGCACACCCAAGACGAGATGGTGTTCGCCGGGGTGGGGCCGCTTCGCTCGAGCGTCCTGTGTTACACCGACATCAACGACACCGCCTTTGTGAATACGTTCGGGGTCGGCCAGGAGGAGTACGACGGCTCGAAGGCTGTCCTGATCGGACCGGGTGCGCTGCCGGCTCGAAACTCGGAGATCAACGTCTCGGCCCTTCAAGCCGAGGGACTCCTCGATGGTCCCGTGGCATTGCATGCTTCTGTCGGCTCCACCGGCGAGCGGGAGATATGGGCATCGGCCCTCGGCGACGCCGGGGTCGACGTCGTCAGCCAGACACAATCGACGGTCGAGAACGACATCGTCGCCAGCGAGCAGGAGATGTCGGCCTTTGCCCAGGTCTGGTCGTCGGACGGTGCCGAGATCGTCCTGGGAGTCGGCGCCGGAAGCGGACTCGATGTCATCGCCGGGCTCGATGGCGGCAACTTCGAGCCCAGCGTGATCGTGACCAACGGCAGCGATCTCGATCCGGAGCTCTACCGAAATCTCGGATACAGCACCGACAAGCTCGCCGGTGCCCACGCACTCGGGTTCGAGACGTTCGGCGACCTTGCCGCCCGTGGCGAGGAAAAGGTCGCCGCGTGCATCGCCCGAGCCGAAGCCGCAACCGGCGAGACCATCAACATCGACCCGCAGGGCGATGAAGCCGTGAATCTGAACACGACGATCTGGGCGTGCCAGGGAATCGAGATCTTCACGCAGATCGCGACGGCAGCAGGACCTGTTCTCACCAACGAGTCGTTCCTCGATGCCGCGGAGACCTTCGGCGAGCTCGACGTGACGGCGATGACCGCTTCGATATCGGCCGGCAAGTTCGATGTCGGTGACGGCGCTCCGCTCATTCTCGCGTTCGACGCCGCCGCCGACGATTTCGTCGCGGCGTAGGGAGTGATCATGAGCAACTCCGACGATCGAATCGCCGGCGACAGCTACACCGTCACGGCCGAAGAGAAGGCCCACTTCATCGAGCACGGCTACGTGCACCTGCGCGGCGTCCTGACCGAGGAGGAGGTCGCCGAGCTCGAAGTCGACTACGACCGATTCCTGCGACGAGAGATCGACGTGCCCGGCAAGGACTTCTGCGACATGGCCGGTGACTATGGCCGCGAACCCGGCGACTACTCGATCGTCAACGTCATGCTCCCGCGCCGGTACCACCGAAGCTGGCAGGACAACGTCTACGAGCGCCGAGCCGCGTCCATCGCCCGGCAGCTGTGTGGTGAGGGAATGACGCTCGACTACGACCAGCTCTTGGCGAAGCAGCCGTTCAAGGAGGACGCCGTCTTCGCCTGGCACCAGGACATGGCGTACTGGCCCGAGACCCCCGACACCCGAACCGCCACCACCTGGATGGCGGTCGACGACTCCAGTGTCGACAACGGGTGCATGCGCTTCGTTCCGGCCACCAATCACGAAACGAGCCTGCGCCCCCACGTGGCCCAGTTCGGTGATCGAGGAGAGTCGCACGCGCTGGGCACCGACCTCCGCGACGACGACGAGGTGATTCCGGTGCCGATCTCGCGAGGCGACATCACCGTGCACAACGAGCGGGTGATGCACGGATCCGGCGGCAACCACACCGACGGATTCCGTCGCGCCTACATCCTGGCCTTCCGTTCGGAGGACACAGTGAAGATCGAGCGCGAGCTGGGATTCACCCACAGCCACAACGACGAGGGCGACGTGTTGGACGCCGTGGGTGTCGAGGGCCAAACGCGGTGACCCGTTGGGCGCTCGTCGGTCACGGCTACATCTCCGCGCAGTTCCTCGGTGCACTCGCAGTGGTTGACGGCGCCGAGGCCGTTGCCGTCACCGGACGTGATCCCGGCCGGGCCGCAGCCTTCGCGGCCGAGCACGGCTTGGCGGCGGCTTCCACGGTGGGGGAGTTGCTGTCCGCCGATGTCGACGCGGTCTACATCTGTAGCCCTCACACCGCCCACCTCGGTCCCGCGCTCGAGTGTCTGGCGGCCGGGAAACCGGTGCTGATCGAGAAACCGATGACGCCGACGGCTGCCGACACTTCTCGGCTCATCGCTGCGGCGCGCGAGACCGGCACGTTCGCGATGGAGGCCGTGTGGACTCGATTTCTTCCCATCTACGATGTCGTGACGCAGTGGATCGCCGACGGTCGCATCGGCGATGTTCAAGCCATCTCGGCGTCGTTCGGATTCGCGGCAACGCCGGATCCCGCCCATCGGCTCTTTGCTCCGGCGCTCGCGGGTGGAAGCATTCTCGATATCGGGATCTACCCGCTGACGTTTGCCGAGATGATCTTGGGCTGTGGCCCCGACGAACTCCGCGCTGTCGGCCATGTCGGTGCGACCGGCGTCGACGAGCACGTGGTGATTGCGGCTCGCTATGGCGAGACAGTCGCTCAGATGTCGTCGGCGATCAGAGCAAACCTCGACCACATGGCGGTCGTCCACGGTTCGGCCGGGTCCATCGAAGTCCCTTGGTTTTGGGGTGCTTCCGAGGCAACGCTGGTGCGCGGTGACGAACGCACGACCGAGCATCGCCCTCACGATGCCAACGGCTTCGAGTACGAGATTCGGCACCTGATGGATTGCGTGAGCTCCGGCAAGACCGAGAGCGACGTGATGTCGTTCGATCGGTCGCTGCAGATGGCGCGGTGCTGCGATGACCTACGGGCGCAAGTGGGAGTTCGGTATCCGTTCGAGAGAGAGACAGCGTGAAAACCACCAGCTTCGCGGGAATCGACACCGCTATCTCACGGATCGTCCAGGGATCACTCGGCCTGATCTGGGGGACTGACGCGGAGGCATTCGCAGTTCTCGATGCCGCAGTCGAGTCCGGAATCACTGCCTTCGATACGGCCCACATCTACGACTTCGATGATCGAGGCGTCGATCGACTCCTCGGTCGCTGGCTCAGCGGCCGAGGCGACAGAGATCAGTTGGTGCTCATGGCGAAGGGCTGTCACCCGGATCACGAGGGCAACGCTCGTGTCGTGCCGGCCGCAATATCCGACGACATCTCCGACACGCTCGAGCGTTCGGGGTTGGAACGACTCGACCTCTGGTCGTTTCATCGGGATGATCCCGGTGTCCCGATCGGTGAACTGGTCGACGCGGTCAATGCCGAGGTCGCGTCCGGTCGCATTTCGGCCTGGGGCGTCTCGAACTGGACCACCGGCCGAATTCGCGACGCACTCGACTACGCCGCGAAAGAGGCACGAGTCGGACCGGTGGCCAACAGCGCTCACTACAGCCTGGCCGCCCAGTTGGCGCCGCCCTGGGACGACGTGGTCACGCTCACCGGCCGCGACGCCGAGCCTGACCGCCAATGGCATCGCGATGTCGGTCTGCCGGTCGTCGCCTGGTCGTCGCTCGCGGGCGGATTCCTGAGCGCAAACGTGACCCGGAGCGATCTCGAGCAACCCGACGACGACCACTTCGCCGAGGTGGCGCGGTGCTACGCCAACGTGGAGAACTGGGCGCGGCGCGACCGAGCGGCAACCGTGGCCGACGAGCGGGGTGTCTCGCTCAGCCAAGTTGCGGTGGCGTGGGTGCTCGGTGACGACATGTCGACTCTTGCGATCACCGGTGGCGCGACCATCGACGAGGTCCGGCAGAACGCAGCAGCGGCCGAGATCGAGCTGACACGCGACGAACGCCGAGCGATCCTGGAAGGGCCGGCTTGATGAGCAACCAACGAACTCACGAACGGGTCGAGGCCCTCCTCGCCGATATGACCATCGAGGAGAAGGTGGCGCAGCTCCATGGCATTTTTCCCATGGACTACTTCGGCGCCGCCGGGCTCGACCCGGCCGAAGTGATGGCCCGGACGCCGCACGGCGTCGGCCACCTCTGCATGGGCGGCAACCTGGCGGCTGAGCCGGGTGAGCTGGCCGAGACACTCAACTCGCTCCAGCGGATCTTCGTGGACGACACTCGGCTCGGCATTCCCGCGATGGTCCACAACGAGGCTCTCAACGGCTTCGCCCAAGATGCGGCCACGAACTTTCCGACCGCGATCGGTCTCGGCGCGACCTGGCGACCGGAGGGCGTTCATGACATGGCTACGGTCGCCAGTCGAGAGGCTCGGGCCGTCGGTGTCCACCATGTGCTCTCGCCGGTTCTCGACGTGGCGCGAGATGCTCGATGGGGACGCAATCACGAGACCTACGGCGAGGACCCGCATCTCTGTGCGGCCTTCGGCGTGGCCTTCGTCTCCGGTATGCAGCAGGGGGATCTCGGTGCGGGTGTGATCGCCACCGGCAAGCACTTCCTCGGCTACTCGTTCACCGAGGGGGGCCTGAACCAGGCGCGTACCTCGGCAAGCAGGCGGGAGCTCTACGAGGTCTTCGCGTTGCCGTTCGAGGCTGCCATTCGCGACGCAGGTCTCGCGTCGATCATGAACTCCTATTCCGAGATCGACGGCGAGGCTCCGGCAGGCTCCGTGCACATCCTCACCGAGCTTCTCCGCGACCGGCTCGGTTTCGATGGTGCGGTCGTGGCCGACTACAGCGCTGTCGAACGACTCATCGATCCCCATCAGGTCGCTGCGACTCCCCGGGAGGCGGGCATCATGGCGCTGACGGCGGGACTCGATGTGGAGCTTCCCACCCGCGTCGGGTTCGATGAGCTGCCCGAAGCGGTCGCCGCAGGCGAGATCGACGAGTCAGTGATCGATCGCGCGGTGAAGCGAGTTCTCACTCACAAGTTCGCGACCGGACTCATGGATGCGCCGTTTGTCGACGCCTCCGAAGCCCGCGAGGTGTTTGCCCGGCCGGAGTCGATTGCCCTGGCCCGCCAGATCACCGACGACAGCCTCGTCCTGTTGGAGAACGACGGCTTGCTGCCACTCGCGGCGAACATGGGCACCGTGGCGGTGATCGGGCCGATGGCCGACGACATGCGCAGCCTCTTCGCCGCCTACACACCAGCGTCCTCGGTCGAACTCGGACTTGCGATCATGAAGGGGATGAGCTCGAGCCAGGCCGGCGTGCCGGCGGGTGAGTCGGCCGGGAGGTCCCCTGACCCCACGCTCGATGCGGTCACCCACGCCTTCCACACGGTGGAGGAGGCGGCACCGCGGGAGGAGATCGACGAACGAGTTCGGGCGCTCTATCCGGAACGGCCGACGCTCTACGAGGCGATTGGGCGGAGGGCCAACGCAGTCACGGAGCAAGGCTGCGGGTGGACCTTCACCGACCAATCTGGGATTGCCGATGCCGTCGCGCTGGCGCGAGGGGCCGATGCTGTCGTGCTCGCGATCGGCGAAAAGACCGGGTGGGTCGGCGATGCCACGGCTGGTGAGGGGCGCGACCGGGCAACGCTGTCGCTTCCCGGGAGCCAAGGAGAACTGGCCCGCTCCGTCATCGCCACCGGCGTACCCACTGTCGTCGTTCTCGTCAGCGGTGGTCCGCTCGACGTCGCCGATGATCTCGCCGGGGCTCGGGCGGTGTTGCAGTCATGGCACCCCGGTCCCCATGGGGGAGAGGCCGTCGCCGATGCGCTCTTCGGCGTGACCAATCCCGGCGGGAAACTGCCGATGTCGTATCCGTCCAGCGTGGGGGCCTCCCCGACCTATCACGGTCAGGTGAACGGCACCGGCGCCAATACCGACCGGGCCTACATCGACGCGGCGACCGCTTCTCCGTGGCCGTTCGGTCACGGCCTGAGCTACACGAGTTTCGCGGTGTCGGATCTACAGGTCTCCTCCGAGACGGTGGATGCCGGGGGCACGATCACCTTCGGTTGCACAGTCGAAAACACCGGCGATCGCCGAGGCGACGAGGTGGTGCAGACCTATGTGAGCGACCTGGTGGCCTCGATGATTCGCCCGGTCCGTCAGCTCGCCGGGTTCCGCCGCGTGACGCTCGACCCTGGTGCCTCCTGTCGGGTGGAGTTCGAATTCGACACAACGCAGCTGGCCTTCCTCGACGCTCGGGACCAGCTCATCCTCGAATCCGGAACGATCGAAGTGCGGGCGGGCACGTCGGTCGCCGACCTTCCCTTGGTCGAGCAGTTCGAAGTAGTCGGCTCGGTCGAACTGGATCGTCGTCACTCATTCGTCACGCCGAGTCGCGTTTTCTGAACGTGAGCTACCAGCGGACGAGGTAGCCCTGTTTGGCATCGCCGTCGAAGCCGCAGGCTCGGTAGAAGGCGTGGGTGTCGGGGTTCGACGAGCCGGTCAGCAGCATGGCTTTGTAGCAGCCGGCCGCTCGCGCGTGGTCGAGCGCGGCGGCCATCAGCTGCTTGCCGAGCCCCGTGCCTCGTCGCGTGTCGTCCACGATCACGTTTTCCAGCACGGCGTAGGACCGAAGCCCACGGGTGAGGTTCGGGATGATATTGACGTAGATCGAGCCGACGACCGCCGCATCGTCCACGCCCACGAGGAAGTCCAGGCCTTCTCGCTGGAGGATGTCTTCGTAGACGGAGCGGGCGGCATCGAGATCAAACGGCGGATCGTCGGGCTGGAGCTGGGCGTAGAGCGCAAGCGTCGCGTCGAGATCGCCGGAGGTCGCGAGTCTGATGTCCACGGGTGACAGCTTCGGTCTGGTGTCTCCGCGGCGCAACTGCATTGTCGAGCGGCGGCGCGTAGCGTCGGCGACATGAGTGATCTCGATGTCGGCCCTGGTTGGGTCGTCATCCTCAATGGCACGCCGCGGTCGGGCAAGACCTCGATCGCTCGGTCTCTCGACACCGTCGATGGTCGCGCCTGGGTCAACCATGGTGTCGATGCCGTGATGGCGGCGACGCCTGAGCATCTCCTTCCGGGCATCGGCCTGCGACCGGGCGGCGAACGTCCGGATCTCGAACCGGAGCTGCTGCCGATGTTTGCTGCGATGTATGCCGAGGTCGCTCGCCTGGCTCGTGATGGGATGAACGTTGCCGTCGATGTCGGCCATCACGACGACTACTCGACCTCGTTGGGCATTCTGGATCGAGTCGGAGACTGGTTGGGCGACCTGCCCACGCTCTGGGTCGGAGTTCGCTGCGACATCGACGAGATCATGCGGCGCCGCGACGAATCCGGTGGCGCGTATCTGGGCTCGACCGACGACGGGTCGATCCCGGCGCCCGTGCTGCGCTGGCAGGATGCAGTGCACGAGCCGGGCGACTACGACCTCGAGGTCGATACGACCGACGCTTCCGCCGACGACTGTGCGGGTGTGATCGTGGCCCGACTCGCGAAAACAGCCGATGGAAACCGGCAACTCACACCGCCCGACCAGCCAAGAGCAAGACCGTAGAGAAGCCGAACGACAGCTCGATCGAAGCCGGCTGCGAAACCTGCTCGAAAGTTCCGTTTGGTCCCGCTGAGAAAGGGTCGTGGCCGGTAGGTTTTGGCCGCCGGGAACGTATCTCTCCCCGGCTTTGTTCTGCCCGAAACACGATCGCTAGGCTCTCCCTTCGTGTCGGATTTTCTCCGTAGTTATCTCACTGTCGGGATCTTTGGTCTCGTGGGCGTTCTGCTCGTTGCCGTCTTCCTCGGCCTCGGCGCGATTCTGCGACCCTCGAATCCCACTGAGCAGAAGCTCGAGACCTACGAGTCGGGCGTTGATCCGACCGGCGACATGTGGTCGCAGGCCAACATCCGCTACTACATCTTTGCGTTGCTCTTCGTCATGTTCGACGTGGAAGCGGTCTTCATCTTCCCGTGGGCCACGCGCCTCGAGGCCTACGAACTCTTCGGCCTGATCGAAATGGCGATCTTCGTCTACATCTTGTTGCTCGGGCTGGTCTACGCCTGGCGCAAGGGAATGCTCAGGTGGGTCTGATGGGTCTCGTCGAATCCGGCAAGGTCACCGGTGGCCTGGCATCGCTGCTCAACATGAGCCGCAAATACAGCCTCTGGGTCTACCAATGGGGCCTGGCCTGCTGCGCCATCGAGATGGGCGCCGCCTTCGGTTCTCCTCGCTACGACGTCATGCGGCTCGGCGTGATTCCGCTGCCCGCCAGCCCGCGCCAGGCCGACCTCGTCGTCGTGTCCGGCACCGTCACCGACAAGATGGCTCCGGCGATTCGCCGGCTCTACGAGCAGATGCCCGAGCCGAAGTACGTCATCTCCATGGGTTCGTGCGCCAACTGCGGCGGCCCCTACTGGGATTCCTACTCCGTCACCAAGGGCGTCGATCAGATCATTCCGGTCGACGTCTACGTGCCCGGCTGTCCGCCTCGCCCTGAGGCACTGCTCGAGGGCATCGTGCTGCTACAGGAGCGCATCCAGAACGAAGACATGGCCACACGTTGGAAGGGTGAGGCAATTGTCGTCGACTGACACCCCGACCGAAGAAACTCCGACGGAAGAAGCGGCAACCGACAGTGCTCGCGAGGCGATGCTCGAGCAGCTCTCCGGCGAACTCGGCGATGCGCTCGTCGGCAGCCATCTCGAACCGGGCATCGATCTCACCGTGCGCGTCACCGCGGCGGCATGGGCCGATACCGCGGCATTCCTCAAGACCGGCATGGGCTTCGCCTACTTCAACTTCCTGAGCGCCATCGACTGGATGCCGTCGCCGTTCGGACGCGACATGGACTCACAGGTCGACATCACGCTCGAGGGCACCGAAGCCAAGCCGGCCGAAGAGATGACCTGGGGTCTCGCCGGCGGCGAGACCCGCTTCCAGGTGTTTGCCCGCGTCAACGACATCGTCAAGCACCGTGCCGTCACCATCAAGGCCGATGTGCCCGAGGATTCCCTTACCGTGCCCAGCTGGGTCGGCGCCTACGCCGGATCGAACTGGCACGAACGCGAAGCGTGGGAGATGTTCGGCATCAACTTCGAGGGCCATCCCGGCCTGCGCCACATCTACCTGCCGGGTGAGTTCGAGGGCAACCCCCTCCGCAAGGACTACCCGCTGCTCGCCCGGCGCGTGAAGCCGTGGCCTGGCATCGTCGACGTCGAGGCCATGCCTGGCGACGATGACGAGACCGACAGCGCCGAAGCTGCTGCGGGCGACGCGTCCACGGATCCGGCGGATGCCGGGAGCCAACAATGACCGACATCACCGATCGTCAGCAGCTGAAGTACATCGCCGCCCAGGCGGCCGACGCTCGTGTCAACCTCGAGCTCGAAACCGAGGGCATGACCCTCAACATCGGTCCGCAGCATCCGGCCACCCACGGCACGCTGCGTATCGTCGCCAAGCTCGACGGTGAGCAGGTCATCGCCGCCGATCCGGTCATGGGCTACATGCACCGCGGCTACGAGAAGCTCACCGAGGTACGCACCTACCCGCAGGTGACCACCCTCATCAACCGCATCGATTGGCTCGGCAGCTTCGCCAACGAAGTGCCGTTCATTCTTGCGGCCGAGCAGTTGATGGAAGTCGAGGCGCCACCCCGCGCCCAGTGGATTCGCACGATCCTCTTCGAGATGAGCCGCATCGCCAACGTGGTGCTGTTCCTCGGCGACATGGCCGTGCAGGTCGGCGCCGTCACCCCGGTGTTCTTCGCCTTCCGCGATCGCGAACACATTCTCAATCAGATCGAAGCCGTCACCGGTGGCCGCTTCCACCCCAACTTCGACCGCATCGGCGGCCTCAAGGACGACCTGCCCGCCGGCTGGGTCGCCGAGACCAAGCAGGTCATGAAGAAGATGCGGGCCTTCTGCGACGAGATCGAAACTCTCGTCATGGGCAACGAGATCTTCCAGGCCCGCACCCGCGGCATCGGTGTGATTCCGGCCGATGTCGGTCTCCAATACGGCCTCTCCGGCGCCAACATCCGCGCCTCGGGCGTCGATTGGGACGTTCGCCGCGACAACCCGTGCGGTCTTGCCTACGACCAGGTCGACTGGAAGGTCTGGACGCATCCCGATGGCGATTCGTTCAGCCGGTTCTGGGTTCGTCTCCAGGAAACCCGCGAAGCCACCAAGATCGTCGATCAACTGCTCGACACGATCCCGGCCGGACCCGTCATGGCCAAGGTGCCCCGCATCATCAAGGTGCCGGCCGGTGAGGCCTACGTCGAAACCGAGAACCCGCTCGGCGTGATGGGCTACTACGTCGTCTCGAAGGGCGACCTTGTCCCGTATCGCGTGAAGATCCGCTCGGCCTCGTTCAACAACATGTCGATCTCGCCGTGGTTGCTGAAGGGCGTCTACGTGCCCGACATCATCACGATCCTCGCCTCGCTCTACTTCATCCTCGGAGACATCGACCGGTGATCAGTTCGATACTCGCGTCGTGGAACGACGACTACTGGGTCCAGACCCTGCTCCGCGTCGCCGGCGGCCTCGTCGGCGTGCTCCTCATCGCGGGCACGCTCGTGTATCTGCACCTCTTCAAGATGGTGTCGTTCATGCAGAGTCGTCTCGGCCCGATGGAAGCCGGACCGTTCGGTTCGCTGCAACTCCTGGCTGAGGTCGGCAAGCACCTCCAGAAGGAAGACATCTTCCCTCGTAAGGCCGACCGGTTCGTGTTCGCGGCGGCGCCGTTTGTCATTCTTGCCAGCACATTCCTGCTCGTGGTCGTGGTGCCGGCCGGCCCCGATGCCTGGTTCATCTCGAACGATGTCGGCATCTACCTCGGACTGGCTCTGTCGTCGGTTTCGGTGCTCGGCATCCTCATGGCCGGCTGGGGTTCGGCCAACAAGTACTCGATGCTCGGCGGCCTTCGCGCCACCGGCCAGCTCATCGCCTACGAACTTCCGCTGATTCTTGCCGTCGTCGGTGTGGTCATTCAGGCCGGGTCGATGAACATGCAGACCATCGTCTACGCCCAGGCCAACGGCGAGATCTTCGGCTGGGACGGCATCGGCAACCCCTACATCCTCACCCAGGGTGTGGCGTTCGTCATCTTCATGATCGCCATGCAGGCCGAACTCACACAGGCGCCGTTCGACATGCCGATCGCAGAGTCCGAGCTCGTCTCGGGCTACATGACCGAGTACTCGGGCATGCGTTTCCTCCTCTTCTTCATCGGTGAGTTCGCCACGGCCGGCGTGTTCGCTGCGGTTGCCTCGGTGTTGTTCCTCGGCGGCTGGTGGGCTCCGATCCCCGGCCTCGAAATCGACGACAACGCGTGGAACCTTCTCGGCCCGCTGTTGCTCATCGGCAAGATCGTGGTCCTCACCTTCGTGGTGTTCTGGGTGCGCTTCACCTTCCCCCGCTTCCGCGAGGACCAGCTCCAGCGCCTCGCCTGGAAATTTCTCATCCCTCTCGCCCTCGCCAACATCGTGGTGACGGCGATCTTCAAGGTCTGGATCTGACATGGGCCTCGTACCTGGACTCATCAAGGGACTCGGTGTCACCGGTGGCACGATCCTCCGTACCGTCTTCCCCGACGGGCTGAAGAAGCCGATCCCGGCGCCGTCTCGCGGCGCCGAGACCGTGCAGTATCCGCACGAGAAGGAAGAGCCGACGCCTCGCGCCCGTGGTGTCATCGCCCTCCACGAAGAGAACTGCACGTCGTGCATGCTCTGCGCTCGTGAGTGCCCCGATTGGTGCATCTACATCGAGGGCCACAAGGAGAAGGCGCCGCCGCGCCGCGCCGGTGGCAAGGTCCGCCAGCAGAACATTCTCGACCGCTTCGACATCGACTACGCGCTGTGCATGTACTGCGGCATCTGTGTCGAGGTCTGCCCCTTCGAGGCACTCTTCTGGACACCCGAGTACGAGTACTCCGAGCCCCGCATCGCTGATCTGCTCCACGACAAGTCGCGTCTGTCGGAGTGGATGGAGACCGTTCCCGACTTCGAAGACTACGAGGCCGGCTCCGAAGCCAAGAAGCTGAAAGTGCCGCCGACATGACCGCGCTCCTCGCCGGAATCTCGAGCGATACCGACATCTTTGTTCTCCAGAACATTTTCTTCGGCGTCATCGCCGCGGTGATGATCATCGGCGCGCTGCGCGTGGTCACGACCAGCAACATCGTCCACGCCGCGCTGTGGCTCGTGGTCGTGTTGGCCGGCGTCGCCGCCCAGTTCATTCTTCTCGGCGCCGAGTTCGTGGCCGTCACGCAGGTGTTGGTCTACATCGGCGCCGTCGTCGTGCTCTTCCTCTTCGGTGTGATGCTCACGCGAGCCTCTCTCGGCGACGACGAGAGCGTGGCTGAGGAAAAGCGCACCATGGCTGCACTGGTCGGCGTGTTGCTCTTCGTCGTGATGGCCGGCGCCCTGCTCGATACCTGGTCCGACGATCGTGTGCTGATCGAAGAGCCTCAACGGGTCGCCGAAGTGAGCGACTCGATCTTCTCGCAATACATCGTCCCGTTCGAAGCCGTTTCGGTGCTGCTGCTCGCGGCGCTGATCGGTGCCATCGTCGTGGCCCGGAAAGACTGAGGGGGATCTGATCTCATGCTGCTGAACCAGTTCCTGCTTCTCGCCGCCGCCCTGTTCTGCATTGGTGTCTACGGCGTGCTCGTTCGCAAGAACGCCATGCTCGTGTTGATGTCGGTCGAGTTGATCCTCAATGCGGTCAACATCAACCTCGTCGCCTTCGGCACCCTCACCGACGACGTGGGTGGCGAAGTCTTCGCTCTCTTCACGATCGCCGTCGCTGCTGCCGAAGTCGGCATCGGTCTCGCCATTGTCCTGCTCATGTACCGCAACCGCCGAAGCATCGACCTCTCAGAGGCCGATCTCATGAAGGGCTGAGGGGTAGCTGATGAACTCACTTCTTGCTGTCGCCCTGCCGCTCGTCACCGAGGGACCGTCCGAGGTCTCGAGCGTCACCAACGATGCCAACTGGTTCCTCGAGAACGCATGGCTCATCCCGCTGCTGCCGGCGATCTCGTTCCTGCTGATCCTCTTCTTCGGCAAGCGCATGCCCAAGAAGGGCGCCGAGTTCGGTATTGCCGCCGTCGGCCTCGCCTTCGTGCTGGCGATCCTCACGGGTGTCAGCTGGATCGATCATCGCGACAACTTCGACGGCCCGCTGGCCGAGTCGCCGTCCACGCACGCCGTCGATGACCACTCAGACGATGCTGACCACTCAGACGATGCTGATCACTCAGACGATGCTGATCACAGCGAAGACGCCGATCATGCCGACGACGCCGATCATGCCGACGACCTCGTCCTGACCACGGAAGCCGACGACGGCGAGCATGCCGAAGACGACGGCCATGGCGAGGAATCCCACGCCTACGTTGCCGTGCAGAAGTCAACGCAGTGGTTCCAATCGGGCGGCATCGAGTTCAACGCCGGCATCCTCGTCGATGGCCTGTCGGTGATGATGCTGTTCGTCGTCACGCTCATCTCGCTGCTGGTCCACATCTACTCGACCGACTACGTGGGCGGCGATCGGCGCTACACCCACTACTTCGCCTTCCTGTCGCTGTTCACGGCGTCGATGCTCTTCTTCGTTCTCAGCGACAACATCCTGCAGATGATCGTCGGTTGGGAGCTGGTGGGCGTCTGTTCCTTTGCATTGATCGGCCATTGGTGGGAAGAGAAGCCCAACAGCGATGCCGCCCTGAAGGCGTTCCTCACCAATCGTGTGGGCGATGTCGGCCTGCTGGTCGGCATGATCACGCTCTTCTTCGCTGCCGGTGGCGGACAGACTTTCGACACGCTGGCCATCAACAACGCGATCAACCAAGGCACCGTGGGCCACACCGCCCTCGTGGTCGCCGCCGCCGCCCTCATGGCCGCGGTCATGTCGAAGTCGGGCCAGTTCATCCTCCACACCTGGCTGCCCGACGCCATGGCCGGCCCCACCCCGGTGTCGGCTCTCATCCACGCGGCCACCATGGTCGTCGCCGGCATCTTCATGGTCGCCCGCCTCTACCCGGTGTTCTTCGAGGGCATGTCGATCGGTGGCTCGAGCATCAACCTGCTCTCGACCATTGGCGCGATCACGCTGGTCTTCGCCGGCCTGCTCGCCTTCGTGCAGACCGACATCAAGAAGGTGCTCGCTTACTCCACCGTCTCGCAGCTCGGCTACATGGCGATGGCCCTTGGCGTCGGCGCCTGGGGTGCGGCGGTCTTCCATCTCTTCACCCACGCCTTCTTCAAGGCCAACCTCTTCCTCGGGTCGGGTTCGGTGGCCCACGCGGTCCACAGCTTCGACATGAAGAAGGACATGGGTGGCATGAGGAAGTTCATGCCCCAGACCTACAAGACGTTCATCATCGGATCCGTCGCGCTCGCCGGGGTGTTCCCGCTCGCCGGTTTCTGGTCGAAGGACGAGATCCTGGTGGGTACGGGTGGCTGGGGCCTCTTCGGCGGCACCGGCGGCAACGGTGCCTACACGTTCCATCTCACCATGGGCATGATCGGCGCCGCCCTCACTGCGGCCTACATGACCCGCTGCATTTATCTCACCTTCCACGGCGAATACCGCGGCAACGATCACGCCGACGCGGATCCGGCGCATGCCGGCGAGCATGCAGCTCCCCACGAGTCGGGTCCCCGCATCCTGTGGCCGCTCTACATCCTCTCGGGCTTCTCCCTCGTCATCGGCTTGGTCAATCTGCCCCCCGGATTCTTCGAGAGCTCGAAGGTGCTGAGCTTCCTGCCCCACGGCTGGGAAGAACGCTTCTTGCACTTCGTCGAGCCTGGTGGCGCGTCGTACTTCCCGGCGATCTCCCACGGCACGCCGAGCTGGTCGCTCGCCATCGTGTCGAGCCTCATCGCGATCGGCGGCGGCGCGCTGGCCTACTGGTACTACTTCGTGAAGGTCGATGGCCTGGCGAAGCAGACCGAGCAGCACCTCACCGAGTTGCCCAACGGCCTCGTCACCACCAACAAGCTGGCCCGTACCGGCCACAAGGTGCTCGTCGAGAAGTACTACCTCGATCACCTCTACACCGGAGTGATCGCCGGCTTCACGAAGGGCCCGCTCGCCCGAGCCGCCTACTGGGTCAACCAGAACATCATCGACAGCACCGTCGACCGAGCCGGTGAGACTGCGGTCAGGGTCGGCCAGGGTCTCTACGACAAGGTCGATCAGGGTCTGATCGAAGGCGTCGTCAATGGCTCCGGCCGGATCTCCGACGCCACCGGCCAGGAGCTGCGCAAGATCAACTCCGGCAAGGTCCAGAACTACGCCGCCATCCTCTTCGCCGGTGCAGCAGTGCTCGCCGGCGTCTTCGTCCTCATCTTCGCCCTCTAGGAATCCCGGAAACATGGAAACACTAGATACGTACCCCTGGTTGCTCAGCCTCTTGGTCTTCCTCCCGCTCGCGGGAGCGTTGGTCATGGCCTTCATCCCCGAACGGGAAGAGAAGCTGCTCAAGCAGAGCGCCATCTTCATCTCGCTCGCGACCTTCGGCGTTGGCGTCTACACGCTGCTGAAGTTCAACTACGACAAGGCTGGCGAGCTGCAGTTCTTTGTCGACGAAGACTGGATCGATGTCATCGGGGCGGGCTACACGATCGGCGTCGACGGCATGTCACTGCCGCTCATCGCTCTCACCGTGCTGGTGATGCCGCTGGTCTTCATCTACTCGTGGAACCACATCCCGAGCCCGGGCAACGCCAAGGCGTTCCTCATGCTCATGCTCATCCTCGAGACGGGCATGATCGGCACGTTCGTCGCTCAGGACCTGATCCTCTTCTTCGTCTTCTTCGAGGTCGTCCTCCTCCCGATGTTCTTCATGATCGCGGTCTGGGGCGGCGAGGATCGCCGCTACGCCTCGCTGAAGTTCTTCCTCTTCACGCTGTTTGGTTCGGCGCTCATGCTGCTGTCGTTCCTGGCGCTCTTCTTCCTCACAACTGATCCGGCCACCGGTGAGCACACGTTCAACATGCTCGTGCTCTCCGAGAGTGCCGGCGACGGCATTGTTCGCTCGACGCAGCTGATCATCTTCGGCGGCATGTTCATCGGCTTCGGCGTCAAGGTGCCGATGTTCCCGTTCCACACCTGGCTGCCCGACGCCCATACGCAGGCGCCGACGCAGGGTTCGGTCATCCTGGCCGCCGTGTTGCTCAAGCTCGGCACTTACGGCTTCATCCGCATCGCCATCCCGATGCTTCCCGAAGCGGCCGAAGCGTGGGCTCCCTGGATCGGCCTCTTCGCTGTCATCGGCATCATCTACGGTGCCCTCGGCTGTCTGGCCCAGACCGACATGAAGCGGCTCATTGCCTTCTCCTCCGTGGCCCACATGGGCTTCGTGATGCTCGGCATCGCCACGCTCACCGACTTCGGCATCAACGCCGCAATCTTCGGCATGGTCGCTCACGGTCTCATCACCGGCATGCTCTTCTTCGTCGCCGGTTCGGTGAAGGACCGCTACCACACGCTCGAGATCGACCGTCTCGGCGGCATGCTCGTGCAGGCCCCCAAGCTCGGCTGGATTCTCGGCTTCACCGCCATGGCGTCACTCGGCCTGCCCGGTCTCGCCGGGTTCTGGGGCGAGTTCCCCGCGATCCTGTCGGCCTACAACCCGGCCGCCGGCATCCCCGAAGAGACGTTCCGTGGCTACATGGTGATCGCCGCGATCGGCACGGTGCTCGCCGCCGGTTATCTCCTTTGGCTCCTGCAGCGCACGGCGATGGGTGAGCCCTCAGAAGAGTTCGCGAACGATCCCGAGATCACCGATGTCTCCACCATCGAGTGGATCGCGTGGACCCCGTTCCTGATCCTGATCGTCGTGTTCGGCGTAGCCCCCGGGTTGATCTTCGAGGTCACCGATCCCGCCGTCGTCGAGTCGCTCAAGGGCTGCCTCGAAACCGGTTGTGAGGCCGCCCGCTCGGCCGCGGAGGCAGCCGGAGGCTGATGATGCACTCCCTTCTCGCTGCCGCCTCCGGGGCCGAATTCGTTCGCCCCCCAATCGACTGGCACGCTGCCGCGCCCGAACTCACGCTGCTCGCATTCGGCGCGCTGCTGACGATGATGGACATCGGCTGGCTGGAAAAGGGCCGCAAGGCGGCGGCGCCGCTCGCCTCCATCGCCCTGCTCGCCACGATGATCCCGATCATCACCCTCGCCGCCGATGGCGCCGACCGCTCGATGTTCAGCGGCGCATTCGTGGTCGACAACTACTCGTTGATCATGAAGGCGATGTTCGTCTTGGCCGGCTATGTCGTCGTCTTGCTGTCGACGAACTACATCTCCGAGGGTGACTACTGGGAGAACGAGTACTACGGCCTTCTCCTGAGCTCGATTCTGGGCATGGTCCTGATGGCTTCGGCCCGCGACCTCATCACGATCTTCATTGCTCTCGAGCTGCTGTCGATTCCCGCCTACATGCTCGCCACGTGGCGTAAGCGTGATCTGAAGAGCAACGAAGCGGGCATGAAGTACTACCTGATGGGTGTCTTTGCCTCGGCGGTGATGCTCTACGGCATGTCGCTGCTCTACGGCAGCACCGGCTCCACGCTCCTCGTCGACATCAACGAGGCCGTGAGCGCGGCCGCCGAGCCGACCGCGGTGGTCGTGCTCGGCATCATCTTCGTGGTTGTTGGGTTCGCCTTCAAGGTCTCGGCTTTCCCGTTCCACACCTGGGCGCCGGACACCTACGAAGGTGCGCCCACTCCCGTCACAGCCTTCCTGTCCGTCGCTTCGAAGGCCGCGGGTTTCGTCGCCCTGATGAACATTCTCTTCGTCGGCCTGCTCGGTCGCGACGACGTCGTCGAGCCGCTCATGTGGGCCCTCGCCGCGCTCTCGATGACGGTCGGCAACTTGGTGGCACTGCGCCAGACCAACATCGTGCGCATGCTCGCCTACTCCGGCGTGGCGCAGGCCGGCTACATGCTCGCCCCGCTCGCCGTCATCGGTGATGTGCCCGACACTGCCCTCGGCGCCGTGGTCACCTATCTCGTCATCTACGCAGCAATGAACCTCGGGGCCTTCGCTGTGGTCATGGCCGTGGCCCGCAAGACCCGCTCGGCGGAGATTGAAGACTTCCGCGGTCTGTTCCACTACGGGCCGGCTCTCACCGTGGCGATGACGATCTTCCTGTTCTCGCTCGCCGGCATCCCGCCCCTCGGCGGCTGGTTCGCGAAGTTCCGCGTCATCGAGGCGCTGATCGACGCCAACCATGCCTGGGGCGTCGCCCTCGCCGTGGTCGTCGCCGTGAACTCGGTCATTGCGCTCTACTACTACGCCCGTATCGGCCTCGGCATGTGGGCTGAGGAAGCCCCTGAGGGCGATCTCGGTCGCGTCGATGTTCCCTTCTCGCTCGTGGCCGCGATCGGCATCACCGCCATCGTGACGATTGCCTTTGGTCTGGGTGTGGTCGTCGGCGACTTCACCGACGTCAGCCTTCTCGCCGGCGGCAGCTGACCGGCTGGTCTGCGTAGGCCATGCCCATCGAGTCGATCACCGATCGTCTACGGGCGCTGATCGCCGAGTCCGGGCCCCTCCCGGTGCACCGCTACATCGAGAAGGCGCTCTACGGGCCCGACGGGTTCTACATGTCGGGTGGTCAGGCGGGTCGGCGGGGCGACTTTCTCACCGCGCCTGAGGTCGGACCGCTCTTCGGCGCGGTTCTAGCCCGAGCACTCGACTCGTGGTGGCGCGAGATGGGATCGCCTTCCCCCTTCACGGTCCTCGAGGGAGGCGCAGGCCCGGGCACTCTCGCTCGCGCCGTCTTGGCCGCGAATCCCGCGGTGCTGACGAGTGGTGCGCTGCATTGGGTGATGGTCGAGCGTTCGGCCGCGCAGCGAGCGCTCCATCCTGAGCACGCTCGGTTCGAGTCGGTGAGGCCGGTTGATGCGCCGGCGAGGATCGGCGAAGGAGTCGTATTGGCGAACGAGCTGCTCGACAATCTCGGCTTTGATGTCTTCGAACGAGGCAATGATGGTTGGGCTGAGATTCGCATCGACTACGACGGCGGCCGGTTCGTCGAACGGCGTATGCCCGAGGCGCCGGTGCGTGATCTTCCGGCCGACGGCGTCCCGGTTGGGGCTCGGGTCCCCCGACAGCGGCAGGCTCAGGCGTGGGTCCTGGGCAGTCTGCTGAGTCTCACGCGTGGCCGAGTGGTCGTGTTCGACTACGGCGGCACGACGGCCGAGTTGATCGCCCGGGATGGCGCCTGGTTGCGCACACACACAGGCCACGAGGGCGGGGCCCACTGGTTGACCGAACCAGGCTCGTGCGACATCACCACCGATGTCGATCTCGACCAGCTGCAGCGCGACAACCCGGCTGACATTCACGAGCACCAGGCCGAATGGCTGGTCCGCCACGGAATCTCCGAGCTCGTGGACGAGGGTCGCCGAATCTGGGAGGAGTCAGCCGGCGTCGGCGACCTCGCCTCGCTGAAGGCTCGCAGCCGTGTCCGCGAAGCCGAGGCGCTCATGGACCCGGCCGGCATGGGCTCGTTCCACGTGCTCGAGTGGGTCAAGAAATGATCCGACCGCCTCAGGTCGGGCGCTGGCGGGTGGGGTTCTCTGGTGCTTGTGGCTCTCACCGAAACCCAAGACGCCGTCGGCGGCGATGACTCCCTTCATGTCGACCACTTCGGTCTGAGCATCGGTCCCGTCTCCGTCGGGCTACCCCTCGCCCGGACCGCAGACGACGTGTATCGGCGCTATCTCGATCTTCTGCGCCTTCTCCAGAACGGACCATGCACGGTTCACGAGGCTCCCGTCGCCGATCTGACTGCGCTTGCGGCAGCGACGGGCTCGGATTGCGCCTACGTGGCCCGGCGTCTCGCCGCGCTGCAGGCGAGCTGACGAGCTGACTGAGGACGCGTGGAGCTGACCAGCGAGACCGGTCGGACATACACTCACGTCCAGTGACCTTCACCGACCGGCTCCCGCTCACACGACAGCGTGTGGCCGATGCCGCCCTCGTTTTCATCGATGGTCACGGGCTCGAGGCCTTGAGCATGCGCAAGCTCGGCGCAGAGCTCGGCGTCGAGGCGATGTCGCTCTACAACCACGTCACGAACAAGGCCGACCTGCTCGACGCCGTCGCCGAACGGCTCTACCACGATGTTCTGGACGCCTACGGCGAACCGTCAGGCGACTGGAAGGTGCACGCGCGAGCGCTGAGCCACGCTTATGTCGATGTCGCTGCTGCTCATCCGCTGGCCGTGAGTCTGCTGATCAGTCCGGCCAACGGCTCGGTCTCAGCCTCGGAGTTCGACCAGCGCATCGTCGCTGCGGCGCGACTCATGACGAGCGACGATCGCGTCGGCGCGCTGGCCTTCTCCACCATCTCCAACTGGGTCATCGGCACGATCGTGCAGGAGCACGGCCTGATGCGCGCCGCGGTTGCCCGCGAGAGTCAGGCCGGTACCGACGAACGGGTTCTCAAGTTCCAGGACACGGCGGAAATGCTTTCCGCCGAGGAGCGGTTCAACGAAGGACTCGAGGCCGTGCTCGCCGGCCTCGAGGCGCGCTACTTCGGCTGACCCCCGTCCTGATGGTCAGGCCGGGCTGCTCGGCGGCGGGTCTTGGTGTGCTTGGGCTTGGGCTCTCGCTTGGGCCTGCGCGGCTTCCTGGGCAGCCACGTACGACTCGACATAGATCGCCCGCTCGTTTGCCCGCTCGCGCTGCTTGATCAGGATCTTTCGACCCAGCCACAAGGCCAGGAGGATGATCGGTATGAAGGGCAGCAGCACGCCGATCACGATCATGAGGACGCTGACCACCGCGATCATGGCGTTCCAGCCGCTCGAGAACGAGTCGCCGAACCCCGGCAGCGGGTCATCCACGTCGGCCGAGATGAAGACCGAGTCGGAGCCCGTCAGCTCGATGGTCTCGGTGCCCGCTGGTGTCGCGGTGGCCTCTACGCCGATGTTGATCCCATTGGACGCATCCACACGGTTGATGAACCCGCCGTCGGCCTCCAGGTCGATGGTCAGGAGGAGATCGTCGCCTGGCTTGACCTCATCGAGGGAAGCCACTCCGGCGACCACCGCGAAGTCGTCGACCCTGAACCGGAACGTGGACGACTCGACGTTCACATCAGTCAGGGTGTCCTCGCCCGTGTTGCTGATGCTCACGCAGAGTACGGCCGTCTCGTCGGCACCGATTCGCAGGTCCGATGATCCAGGGCAGGCTTCGTCGTCGTTCTTGCCGAGCCATGCGACCACTTCCATCTCCGGCTGGAGACGATCGGGGTCGAGTTCGATGATCGTGAGGGTGATGGTCGAGAGGGTGACCTGATCGCCGATCGTCTTGCGCTGGCCGCGCAGGCGTTCGAGGTTTGCCTGCCGAGTGGCGAGCTCTTCTTCGAGTTGGAAGATCGTGTTGAGATCACGGGCCTCGTCGAGGCGGTCCTGGATCCGTTGCACCGCTGACTCGGCCGCGATGATGCGAGCATCGAGATCCACCACGACCTCGGTCACGTCGTCGCTCGTGGTGCTCTCGCTCACCACGCCCAGGCCTGGGACTCGGGTGACGGCGGCGATGAGTCGATCGAAGTCGAGCGGTGGCACGCGGATGGTGAGCACCGTGCGGGGGGAGGGTTCGGACTGAGTCTCCTGTCCCCAGATCGCGCCGCCGTTCTCGAAGACAGCGTCGACCACTTGGTTGGTGGTTGCGCGGACGTCAGCCGCCTCGACCACGATGTCGCCCGTCTTGATGATCTGGCGGCCGACGAACAACGCGGTCACCTCGGCCGGGGGGCGGTCTTCGGGAAATTGCGGCTCTTCCTGGGCCGAATCGAAATCGGCGGTGTTCTCGGTTTCGCCGAAGAAGCCGTCATTCAAGGTCACCGAGTCTTCGGAGTCGTAGGCCGCGTCGTCAATGGCCGACGCATCATCCGACGTGCCGTCGTCCCTGCCGGCGTCCATGTCATCGCCGTCTCGCTCGATTGCATCGGTCTCCATCAAAACAGAGCTCTCGTCAGAGACCGGTGCGCTGTCGCCCGAGGTCGAATCACTGTCGTCGTCGCCGCAGGCGGCGAGCAGCAGGATGGCGGCGAGCAGCAGAGTGAGTAGTCGTCGAGACATGGTTCCCCCAGGAGTTGTCGTCGGGAGTCTGACGCACCGGGGCTACTCGTGGTTCCCCCGATGGGCAACTGTTCCCATTTCGTCATCTCTCCGTCATCCGGTTTCCGTCATCGAGGACTTCGGTGACCACCAGAATTTGCCCGAGAGCCACTAAGTGTGGTCATCTTGACCACGGTGCGTGATGTAGGGCGAAGTGATCGATATAGAAACGCGGGGCAACGTCCTCGTCGACGAACGCGGCTGGTCCGCGTGCTCGCGGTCGTCACGACGGTCGTCGCTGCGTCGGGGTGCACGTTCGTGATCCGCGACCCGGGGGTTTCGGCCGGTTGCGGGCCACTGCGTTACACGGTCAACGCCCACGACGTGTCGATCACCGACGATCGGCTCGCCGCGATCGACGATGCAGTTGCCGAGTTCGCGTCCCTGGTCGGCAGAGAGGTCGACCCGTCAGCCCCTGATGGCGCCACCGCGGCCGACAACGATCCGGGCGACCCTCTCCTGTTTGATCTGTCGTGGCCGGCAGAGAATCCAGCCGGCCTCGGCTTCGCCGAGCCCCATGTCGTCGACGGTGCCTACGACGGCGGCTGGGTTCGCCTCAATCCGGTGATCCGCCATGCACCTGTTGGTCTGATTCGGCGCCTGGTGCTTCATGAGCTCGGCCATGTGCACGGTCTCGACGATGTCGTCGACCAGAACGAGCTCATGGACCCGACTCTCGTCGCGAGTCAATGGGGTCCCGGCGACCTCGCCGGTCTCGCCATCACCCACGGCGGAGGTTGTACGGGCTCACCCTTGGCCGCCGCCGTCGACGCGCTGCTCGGCTGAGTTGGGTTCACGTGGTTCGCGTCGCCCGGAGATCTACTCCGTGTGGACGACCTTGAACGATTCGACGGCACTGTCGATCCCCGCGGCGGCGCCGTTGGCTTCCGCCCACTCTCGGATCATGGCCGGGAGCGCATCGGCGCGGTCATCGTTCTGCGAGTGGTGCGCCAACAACGCCTCGATCTTTCGATCGATGCTTGCGGTGATGTCGACGCTGAGATCGTGATCGGTGCCGGCCATGAGCCACAGGCGGGGCACGGCGTGGGGGAGGTGTCCCTCATCGAGAAGTTCGGGGAATGAGTGACCGTTGCGGGCATCGGGATAGACGGCGGACACGGTGGCCTCCCCGGCGGCGAGATGGTCGGGGTGAGCCGCGTAGATGCGTTCGAGATTTCGGATGGGCGTCTGGGTGATGACGAGGTCGGGCTTCACAATCCGGATGAGACGAGAGATCGCCTTGCGCAACTCGAGGTCGGCGACGAGATGACCGTCGGGGAAACCCAACCAGTGCAGCTCGGACACTCCGACGACCGCGGCCGCGTCGGTCTGTTCCTTCTGGCGGATCTCGGTGAGCTCCGCCGGCGAGAGCTCGGCCGGTTCGCCGGCCTGCCCACTCGTGACCAACCCGTAGACCACCTCGACGCCGTGGTCGGTCAGTGTCGCAACGGTTCCCGCGGCGCCGAAGTCGATGTCGTCGGGGTGGGCGACGATGATGAGCGCCTTCGTCGGAAGGAAGTCGTCGGCGGAGTGGATCAGGTCAGCGAGAGCCATTCCGCCAGCCTATTCACGGCGGTCGAGATCAGGTCCTGGAGATCAGGCCCTAGAGATCAGGAATGCCCATGTCGAGGTTGGAGCCGGTGATGCCGCCGTCGACGCCGATGAACTGCCCGGTCGTGTAGGCCGAAGCCGGCGATGCGAGGTAGAGCGCAGCGGCGGCGATCTCGTCGGGATCGCCGAGTCGGCCGAGGGGTGTGGCCTCGTTCATGGCCTGTTCGAGTTCGGGTGTCTGCAGCACGATGTCGAGAGCTGACGTCGCGATCGACCCGGGGCACACAGCGTTGACACGGATCTTGGGGGCAAGGTCCTGCGCCAGCGCCTTGGTGAGATGGATGAGCGCGGCCTTGGCGGTCCCGTAGGCGGCAAAACCGCGACTCGCGAACAGCCCGGCCGTCGATGCGATGTTGACGATGTTCGACCCGGGCCGATCGACCATGTGCGGCACCGCCAGTTGGCTCAGATTGAACGCCGTCGTCACGTTCCATCGCATGGCTCCATCGAAGGCTTTCTCGGATGTGTCCATGAAGCCCTGCGGCATGGAGCCTCCGACGTTGTTGACGATCACGTCGATCCCGCCGAAGGTGTCGACGGCCGCATCGACGAGCAGCGCCAGCCCGTCACGGCTCGAGAGATCGCCCGCGACAGCCACTGCTCGGCGGCCGTGGCCTTCGACCGCCGAGGCAACGGCGGCCAGTTGGTCTTCGGTGCGAGCGCCGATCACCACGTCGGCGCCGGCGTCGGCGAACATCACTGCGGTCGCGGCACCGATGCCGCGGCCGGCTCCGGTGACGACAGCCACTTTGCCATCGAGTCTGAATTGGTCGAGTCCCATCGCTCGCGACCGTAGACTTTCCGGGCCATGGATACGACTTCCGCGAACGACGCAAACGACGGCTCCCTCGAGGCCGAGGCGCTGTCGGCGATTCTCATGGCTGATGACGTGTCGGGGTCCCTCTGGTCGGCCGTCGACAGCGGGCGCATCGACGTGCTCGTCCCTGAGCTCCCGGCCCTGCGTATGGAGCAGGACCCGATCCACCGCCACAAGGACGTGCTGTCGCACACCATCGCCGTCGTGGCCAAGACCCCCGACGACGTGATCGTGCGCCTGGCGGCGCTCTTCCACGACATCGCCAAACCTCGCACCAGAAGCTTTGAGCACGGCGGTGTCACCTTCCGTCACCATGAGGTGGTGGGCTCACGCATGACTCGTAAGCGCATGACCGCGCTCGGCTACGAACCCGAGGTGGTCGAGGAAGTCACCGAGCTGGTTCGTCTCAGCGGCCGGTTCAAGGGCTACGCGGATGGATGGTCCGACAGCGCGGTCCGACGCTACGCCCGCGATGCCGGTCCTCTGTTGGGGCGTCTCAATGCGCTCATCCGGTCGGATTGCACGACGCGCAACAAGCAGAAGGCGGCCGACCTTCAGCTCTCGATCGACGATCTCGAGCGGCGGATCGCCGACCTCGCGGAGGAAGAGCGACGCGCCGCCGAGCGTCCGCAGATCGATGGCCAGGCGGTGATGGCTCACCTCGGCACCGACGGTGGGCGCCACGTCGGCGACATTCTGAAAATGCTGCTCGGGGTCAAACGCTCCGAGGGTGAGCTCTCCGATGCCGAGCTCTATGAGCGGGTCGACCAGTGGTGGGCAGAGAACGAGTCCAACTACCCGCCTCGGTCCTGACTGACTGAGGGCAGATCGCCCGGATCCGTGGGGTCCTCGAGGGTGACTGGCTCGGCGCCGGCGAGGGCGGCCAGGATCCCGGCCCCGACCACGAGGATGGCCACGGCCATCACTGCGATGCGGGCGTTGAGTGGGGGAGCGGGATCCGGGGGATCGGAAGCACCGAGGATTTCGATCGTCGTCACACCCTGGAGACCGTGGAGAGCCGCGCACGCGCTACAGGTGGTCCCGGATTTCTTTCGGCTCCGAAAAGCCCGACGTCGAGGCTTGAGGCCGGGGGTAGCCTTGTGACCATGGACGTAGGAATCGTTGGTGCAACCGGCCAGGTCGGCGGTGTCGTGCAGACACTGCTCGCCGAGCGGAACTTCCCCGTCGACACATTGCGGCTGTTCGCTTCGGCCCGATCGGCCGGCAAGACCATCGAGTGGCAAGGACGCGACATCACCGTCGAAGACGCGTCCACGGCCGACTACACGGGTCTCGACATCGTGATCTTCTCGGCGGGCGGATCAACGAGCAGGGAACTCGCACCGAAGGTGGCCGAGCAGGGATGCATCGTGATCGACAATTCGTCGGCGTGGCGAATGGATCCCGATGTTCCGCTCGTCGTGCCCGAGGTCAACGGCGATGTGTTGCGCGAGATTCCGAAAGGGATCGTGGCCAACCCCAACTGCACCACCATGGTCGCGATGGCGCCGCTCAAGGTTCTGTCCGACGAGGCCGGTCTCGAGGCGCTCGTCATCTCGACCTACCAGGCAGTGTCGGGTGCGGGTCTCTCCGGCGTGGATGAACTCGACACCCAGCTGCAGAAGCTCGGCTCCGACGCGGCCGACCTGACCTTCGACGGAAGCGCCATTGCGCTCGAGCGCGGCGACAACTTCTCGCAGCCGATCGCCTGCAATGTTCTGCCTCTCGCGGGCGACATCGTGGATGACGGACTCCTCGAGACCAACGAAGAGCAGAAGCTGCGCGACGAGAGCAAGAAGATCCTCGACCTGCCCGATCTGAAGGTGGCCGGCACCTGCGTGCGCGTACCGGTGTTCACGGGGCACTCGTTGTCGATCAACGCACGGTTCTCCTCGGCGATCAGCGTCGATCGGGCCCTGGAACTTCTCGGGCAGGCGGAAGGGGTCGTGGTCACCGATGTACCCACGCCGCTCATGGCCGCAGGCGCCGACCCCACCTTCGTCGGCCGCGTCCGGGTCGACCCCACTGTCGAGAACGGACTCTCGCTCTTCGTCTCGGGCGACAATCTCCGCAAGGGCGCGGCGCTCAACACGATTCAGATCGCCGAGTTCATGCACAGCGAAGGTCTCGTCTGATTGCTCGGCCCGGTCCTGTCGCGGTGGGTGTCGCTCTCGTAGCGACTCTCGTTCTCGGGGCCTGCGGCGACGACACCGCGGCGCCCCCGCCCGACGACCTACGAGCGCCCGCCGCTCTTGAGACCTGCGACGCGTTCGGCGCGGGGCGCGCACTGACCGAGGTTGGCATCACCTACGACTATGAGCCTTCCGACTCGCTCGACGACCTGGCCGACTCGAGCCAGGTCGTGCTGGGTGGGCGAGTGGCTTGGGTCTCCGGTCTCGAGACCGATTCGTCCGACCTCGTCATCCTCCATATTGAGGTCGACGAGATCGCCCGGGATCACTCCGGCGGGATATCGGTGGGTGAGATCACTCGTGTCGGGGTCAGCTACAACCCGGCCGAGGTCGAGTTGGGAACGATTCGTGACGCAATCCCGCTGGGGATCCAGGTTGTTGCGTTTTTAGGCCGTACCACCGACTTCGGGTTTCGGTTCCCTCATCTGGAAGGGCTCTACCTCGCGTGTGGTGACGGGGCTGTCCCTGCCGGTGCCAAAACCTCTTGGAAGGTCCCGAATACTCTCGAGGCGATTCTCGAGGCCGTGACCGCCGGGTGACCTCGCCTCAGGGCGGATCGGTCACGTAGCGCTGCATTGCCTCGTCGAGACTGATGTCGAGTTGATTGGCGAGAGAAGCGAGCCAGGCGAGCACGTCGCCGAACTCGTGCACCTGTTGTTCACGCGTGCCCTTGCGTACGGCCTGCGCCAACTCTCCGAGCTCCTCGCACAGCCACGCCACGGTGGGCGGCACGCCCCGTTCGCGGTCGGTGGCCCCGTAGAGCTCGTCCATCAGCTGCTGCACCTCAGCCAGTTCCATGCGTCGACCCTATGTCTCCGGCGAAGACGGGTGGTCACCGAGAGCCCAGCCGAGCGAGCGCATGAGTGCCGTGGTGGCGGGGCGGATGGCGAGAGGTTCGGCCAACGGAGCCAGCGGGAGGCGGAGCTCTCGACGAGCAAAGCGGGGGAGCATCGACGCGGCAGCCGCGAACGCCAGGCCGTAGGCCGGTCGGGTGACGAGAGGGAGTGGTGGCCACGCAAGGAACCGGACCGTGTCGCGGGCCTGGCGGCCGATGTGGTGCTCGGGGCGGTAGCCGGCGAGGACCGCGGCCAGATCGCTGCGACTGCGGGGTGCTCGGCGCACTCCGAGCTTTTCGGCCACCACGGCCATCTCTTCGACGTAGCGATCGGCCGCACCGGGTGACAACGGAGATGCGCCGTAGCGCTCGCGAGCGCGAAGGAAACTGTCGACCTCGGTGCAGTGAACGAACTGCAGCAGATGCGGGTCGGTGGCGCGATACGGGCGCCCGTCCGGTGCGGTCCCTCTCACGTGCTCGTGGACCGTTCGCACAATCTCGATCGCCCGTTCGGCATCGTCAGTCGTGCCGAAGGTCGTCGTACCGATGAATCCCCCGGTTCGGTGGAGTCGGCCGAGCGGGTCGGTGCGGTAGTTCGAGTGGTCAGCGACCCCGGCCATGGTGAGCGGGTGCATCGTCTGGAGCAACAGCGCCCGTAAGCCGCCGATGATCATGGATGCATCGGCATGTACCTCGAAGGTGGCGCTACCGGGGCCGAACAGGCCCGGGTCGTCCTCGAACGAAGCCGATCGTTGCGGAACTTCTGTCGTGCCGGCGAGCACGCGGCGAACGCCGCGTCCGAACTGAGACCGGAACTCTTCGATTGGGGCCGAGGCGGAGGTCACGCTGATCCCAGCGTAGG
>Ga0315336_1001509_pt1 | contig 44388 bp, 42 predicted proteins | sample ASW5metaG_FD_204512 | JGI IMG/M metagenome (GOLD analysis project Ga0315336, IMG submission 204512) | Ammonia-oxidizing marine archaeal communities from Monterey Bay, California, United States - ASW #5 | ecosystem: Environmental > Aquatic > Marine > Intertidal zone | place: USA: California... | reverse complement strand
TCTCCTATGGATGATTCACCGTTGCATATGGGCTCAAAATTTTCCCCAGCAATTTCTAACAAAGGGGAATTTAATTCTTCCGGTTGGACTCCCCAATTAATTGGGTCAATCCGTTTTTCAAGCTTTCGTCGGTCAACTCCCTTTCCGTCCGAAGAGGAAGATCAGCGAAAGTGGCATTTGAGAAGAAGTCCGTCAGCTGCTTCTGGGCCATCGCGAAGACCTCGTTCATAGTACAAAATTCTTCAATCTCGCAACAGGTCTCTCCATCTTGACACATGACCAGGGAGATGGGGCCGTCGATGGCTTGTATGACTTCAAGAAAATTGATCTCGGACGGTGGCCTCGCCAGTCGGTATCCTCCTTTGGGACCCTGAGATGACTTGATCACCTTCGCCTTGATGAGTACCGACATCAATTTGGCAAGGAACGCTTGGGGGATTTGCTGGGCATGAGCAATTTCCCCGATGGTGGCAAGTCGGTTGTTTTCTTGCCGCGACAAATAGACCATCGCACGCAACGCATAGTCGCTTGCTCGACTAATTTGCATTTAGCCAGCCTCAATTAACTGTACATATTTTGGTGCCCAGCGTTCTTTCCTGTTTTTAAATAGTAACTTTCATAAACTTGACCCCTTATGTCTTGTATAGCCGGAATGCTCTGCAATGTCAAAGAATCCAAGCTTCTTCATACTTTTAAATTTTGAGAATTTTATGGTTTATTTCCAACTTAGAGGTATCAAAAACCCAAAAATTTCCATCAGAGGGAGACCACCAGCAGGGGATTTGCCCACCATATGATTCTTGTGCAGCCAGGAATTTGTTTAATCTATTGAATATAAATGATTTAATGAAATATAACTAAAAATAATAAAAAAAGTTGACATTAGTACACTCATATATTATACAAACTTTGGTTGAGCGGGTCCTCGGAGGACCTGCGGTAAATTGTAATTTTATTCGGCCTGACGGCCATCCTTGTCCTGGAAGCTCGATGATGAATTTTGATCGGTGCACGAATAAAACAAAGGAAGCGCTTCAATTGGCACACGAAATTTCTGAGAAGAGGGGCCACCAAGGGATGATGCCGGCCCACCTTTTGTTTGCCTTTTTAGAGCAACCGGACAGTATTGTTAGCCTGCTCGTTGGCAAGGCCGGAGTGGACCCGGATGCTCTTCACAGGGAGATGGACCTCTTCCTTAAAAAGTTACCTCAGGTTGCGGGAGGAGTGGAGGTATATCTGGCTCCAGAATTCAAACGCTTTCTCGAGGCTGCAGAGGCCGAGGCTAAGATCTTCTCGGATGAATATGTGAGCGGGGAGCATTTTGTTCTTGCCGGGTTCAACCGAAAGCAAGAGGATGTGGCCCCAGTATTTGCTCGCCTTGGCCTGACCCGCGAGAAAGTGCTCGATGTGCTCAAAGATGTTCGCGGCAACCAACGTGTCACGGACCCCGACGCCGAAAGCCGGTATCAGTCTCTAGAGCGGTTCGCCATCGACCTGACTGAAAGGGCTCGTGCCGGGAAACTCGACCCAGTCATTGGCCGCGATACCGAGATTCGCCGCCTTATGCAGGTTATTTCAAGGCGCACTAAGAACAATCCCGTGCTCATTGGCGCGCCTGGCGTAGGCAAAACGGCAATTGCCGAAGGCCTCGCGCTTCGCATCGTTAACGGAGATGTTCCAGAGGGACTCCGGGACAAGCGCCTCCTGTCTCTGGACATCGGTGCGCTAATTGCCGGATCGAAATATCGTGGTGAGTTCGAGGACCGCCTAAAAGCGGTGCTCAAAGAGGTGAGTGAGTCTGAAGGTGAGGTCATCTTATTTATCGATGAACTCCATACTGTTGTTGGTGCAGGCGCCGCCGAGGGTGCCATCGATGCCTCTAACCTCCTCAAACCTGCTTTGGCCAGAGGTGAGCTGCACTGCATAGGTGCCACTACGCTGGACGAGTATCGCAAGCATATCGAAAAAGACGCTGCTCTTGAGCGACGCTTCCAGCCGGTTCTCGTTGGCGAGCCTACTGTGGAGGATACAGTTTCGATCCTCCGTGGATTGAAGGAGCGTTACGAGGTGCATCACGGAGTGCGCATCCTCGATAGCGCGATCGTGTCGTCGGCGACCTTCTCGAACCGTTACATAAGCGATCGCCAGCTACCGGACAAAGCTATTGACCTAATTGACGAGGCGGCCAGTGCCCTTCGACTAGAAATTGACAGCCTGCCTGAGGAGATAGACCAAAAAGAGCGCGCCCTGCTTCGCTACCAAATTGAAGAGCGTGCCCTTGAGAAAGAGGACGATCCTGAAAGCTCCGAACGCCTAGAGGAAATTCGAAACCAGATTTCCGGATTGAAAGAAGAGGCCGAATCTCTTCGATCGCACTGGGCTGAGGAGAAAAGGATCCTTGGCCGGATTAGGGAGTTCAAGGGACATATAGAAGACCTTAAGATCGAAGCCGAGCACGCCGAGCGCGAAGGAGATCTGGGTCGTGCTGCGGAGATTCGCTATGGCGAGATCATCGCCGTCGAAAGCGAATTGGAAAAGGCAAGTACAAGGCTCAACCAGCAAGGTGAAAACCGAATGTTGAAAGAAGAGGTGGGCGATGAGGAAATTGCTGCCATTGTGAGTCGCTGGACCGGTATTCCGATAACGCGGCTTCTCGAAGGGGAGCGCGAGAAGCTTCTCCAGATGGAGGGTCGCCTTCACCAGCGGGTCATCGGCCAGTCCCGCGCGGTCGAGGCAGTCTCCGAGGCGCTCCGCCGGGCGAGGGCAGGTATCACCGAGCAAGATCGACCCATCGGTTCGTTTATCTTTCTTGGCCCCACAGGCGTGGGTAAGACCGAGCTTGCCCGGGCGCTGGCGGAATTTTTATTCGACGATGAGGCGGCTATGGTTCGCGTCGATATGAGCGAGTACATGGAAAAACACTCCGTAGCGCGGATGGTTGGCTCACCCCCGGGTTATGTGGGATACGAAGAGGGTGGTTATCTGACTGAGATTGTTCGCAGGCGGCCCTACTCGGTTCTTCTCTTCGACGAGATCGAAAAAGCCCATCCCGAGGTGTTCAACTTGCTTCTGCAGGTTCTCGATGACGGCCGCCTCACCGATGGCCACGGGCGAACGGTTGATTTTCGCAACACAGTTATCATTATGACGAGCAATGTCGGTACCGAAGAGTTTTCATCTGTGCCGGTTGGTTTTTTGGCGTCTGGCGTTGCCGAGACTAAGGACTCGAAATCGGCGCTCGCGGAACTTCGTCACGTTTTCCGGCCTGAGTTTCTAAACCGGATTGACGAGGTAATTTTGTTTGAGGCGCTGGACAAGGGGCAAATTCGCGAGATCGTGGAAATCCAGTTCCACCGCCTCAAAGACCGTATCGCAGAGCAGCGTGTCACTCTTAATTTGAGCGAGGCAGCCAAAGATTTTTTGACTGAGCGCGGCTACGATCCGGTCTATGGCGCGCGACCGCTGAAGCGCGCAATTCAGACCTATGTTCTCAATCCATTGAGCAAAAAACTTTTGGGGGGTGAGTGCCATCCGGGAGATTTAGTCGAGGTCGACCATAGTATGGGCGAGGAGGAACTCACCTTCACGGTAGCGAATGAGGCAGAGGCTGTGACGTCCCATGGATGAATATCCACGGGATTAAGGAGTCCTGCTCCGTGAAGGGAGGCTGGAAGGAAAAATTCAATCGGAGTATTAATGGAACAACAATTATAGGAGCTAGATACGAATGGCAGGAAAAGTGATTGGAATCGATTTAGGAACGACGAATTCTGTTGTGGCGGTCATGGAGGGTGGGCAACCGACAGTGATCCCCAATCAGGAAGGAAACAGGACAACCCCAAGCATAGTGGCATTTACGAAAGATAAAGAGCGGCTGGTCGGCCTCGTGGCGAAGCGTCAAGCGGTGACCAATCCGACGAACACAATATACTCGAATAAACGTTTCATGGGGCGGCGCCACGAGGAAGTGCCTGAAGAGGCCAAGATCGTACCTTACGATGTGGTTAAGGCCGAAAGTGGCGATGCGAGAATTAGGATTGAGAACGAAGTTTATGCTCCGCCCGAAATTTCGGCGATGATTCTCCAAAAGCTCAAGCAGGCAGCCGAGGATTATCTCGGCGGCTCCTTCTCGGACGCGGTTGTGACCGTTCCGGCCTATTTTAATGACAGCCAGCGTCAGGCTACTAAGGACGCGGGCAAGATTGCCGGCCTCAATGTGATGCGCATCATCAACGAGCCGACCGCCGCAGCTCTGGCCTATGGACTGGACAAAAAAAAGGACCAGCTCATCGCTGTCTACGACTTCGGTGGAGGGACCTTTGACATCTCTATTCTCGAAGTGGGGGACAACGTGGTCGAGGTAAAGGCCACCAATGGCGATACCCATCTGGGCGGGGACAACATTGACCAGCTCCTGATGGAATGGATGCTCGATGAGTTCAAAAAAGATCAGGGAATCGACCTTTCCCAGGATCCAATGGCCATTCAGCGACTCCGTGAGGAGTCTGAAAAGGCCAAGATTGAATTATCCAGTTCGCTGGAAACCGATATCAATCTCCCCTTTATCACGGCAGACTCTTCGGGGCCTAAACATTTGAATCTCAAGCTCTCGCGCTCGAAACTCGAGCAATTGGCGACAGAGCTTGTGGAGAAGACACTAGGGCCCTGCCGTAGTGCGATAAACGATGCGGGTGTCGAACCCAGCGCTATTGATGAGGTCGTTCTCGTTGGGGGTTCGACTCGAATGCCCCTTGTCCAGGAGACAGTCAAGAAATTTTTTGGCAAAGAACCTCACAAGGGCGTGAACCCGGATGAGGTTGTCGCTGTTGGGGCGGCAGTTCAGGGAGGGATCCTCGCGGGCGATGTCAAGGACGTTCTCCTATTGGATGTCACTCCGCTCTCGCTGGGCATTGAAACCCTTGGCGGTGTTTCGACTCGGCTCATAGAGCGCAACACGACAATACCTGTGCGGAAGAGCGAAACCTTTTCCACCGCGGCTGATAGTCAGCCGTCAGTTGAGGTACACGTCCTCCAGGGCGAGCGTGAGATGGCGCAGAGCAACCGCACTCTAGGAAAATTCCATCTGGCCGAAATTCCACCAGCACCGCGGGGGGTTCCGCAAATTGAGGTCACTTTCGATATTGACGCGAATGGTATCGTTAATGTTTCGGCCAAGGATCTAGGGACCGGAAAGGAACAAACCATCACGATTACAAGCTCGAGCGGCCTCGGTGGTGATGAAATAAACCAGATGGTGGCAGAAGCCGACGAGCATGCCGAGGAAGATAAAAAGAACCGCGAGCTGGTCGAGGCCCGGAATCAGGCGGACTCCATAGCCTACAGTACTGAAAAGCTTCTCAAAGAAAATGAGGACAAGGTACCGGAAGAGGACAAGAATTCGATTAGGGAGGCCATCTCTGGAGTTAAGAAGGTACTTGAAGACACAGAAGCCACTGTCGAGCAAATTAACGAAAGTAAGGACAATCTTGAGACTGCCTCGCACAAGCTGGCCGAGATAATTTATAAACAGGCTGGCGATCCGGCCGAAGCGGCTGCTGGCTCTGTCCCGGGTAACGGAGATGGCACATCGGGCGATAGTGCGCCAGTGGAGAGCGAGGTTGTAGATGCCGAGTTTGAGGAAGTAGACAAGGATAAAAAATAAACCTGCTTCGTCCCTCAGGGAGTAAGGACGGATGGCCAAACGAGATTACTACGAAGTCCTCGGAGTTAGCCGTAGTGCGTCGAACGAAGAAATCAAACGCGCATTTAAAAAGCTTGCCAGAAAGTTCCATCCGGACGTCAACCCGGGTGACAAAGGGGCCGAGGAGCGCTTCAAGGAAATTAGCGAGGCCTACGCTGTTCTCTCGGATGGAAAAAAGCGCCGTCAGTATGACGTTCAGGGACATTCCGCCTTTGCGGGTGGAAGCCCCTGGGGCGCGCGCGGAGCACCCCAAAATGTAGAAGAAATTCTCAAGGAATTTGGAATTGGGGATATTTTCGGCAACATCTTTGGTGGTGGTGGAAGAGGTCGATCTGGATTTTGGGGTTCGTCTGCCACGAGAGGGCCGAGCAAAGGTGCTGACGTTAACTATTCAATGGAAATTGGGTTTGACGATGCGCTTCGGGGGATGAATTCCACCATCACGGTCCCAAAGACCAATACCCAAAATGGAGCCGTTCGACGGACGACCGAGCGTATTTCAGTAAAAGTGCCTCCCGGAGTTTCGACAGGATCGAAGATTCGCCTAGCTGGAAAGGGAGAGCCTTCGCCAAACGGTGGCTCGCCAGGGGATTTATTCATCATCACAAGGGTGCGGCCTCACGAATATTTCGAGCGAAAGGGAGACAATCTTCATTTAAACCTTCCAATCGCGCTTGGCGAGGCGGTGCTTGGCACTCGGGTGGAAATTCACACCTACGAGGGAACGACCAAGATGACGGTTCCGCCCTGCACCCAGAGCGGCCAGACCTTCCGACTCGGGGGCAAGGGTGCGCCTCGTCTGAAGGGAAGCGGAAAGGGTGATTTGTACGTAAAGGTTCAGTTGAAGATTCCTCCACATCTTGACGAGGAGAGTCGAGAAATTATCCGGGAATTTGAGAGGAAAAACCCCTCGAAACCTCGCTCCGAGATGATGGGTGTTAGCTTTTAAGGGGTCGTGATGGCGCCTAGAGGACAAAGGAAGGACGGCAGGTACACAATCAGTGCAGTGGCCGAGATGTTCGATGTCCACCCCCAAACGTTGCGGATGTACGAGCGAGAGGGGCTGCTCGATCCGGGCCGAAGCCAAGGGAAAACACGCTTATATTCGGAAAAGGATCTAGAGCGTTTGGAGATTGTCCTCACCCTAACACGAGATATGGGGGTCAACCTCGCAGGCGTTGAAGTGATTATAGATTTACGAGAAAAACTGGTCCAGGCAATCGATCGCCTGGCCGAATTTGAGAAAATATTTCGGAGCGAGGCTATGGAAGAGCTCAGGGATCAATTTCGGACTGTTGGTCCCGAGAAAGGGGCCATGATTCCACTTCGGTCGTCCAAGTTGGTCCGACTCAAACGGAGAGCCCAGTGAGTACGAATTCGGCCAAGACATTTCTCTTATTGGGGTTGTTGACTGCCTTAATCCTCTGGATTGGAAACCTTGTTGGCGGACGTGGAGGTCTAGTGGTTGCGCTAGTCCTCGCGGTGGGGATGAATGGGTACAGCTATTGGTATTCGGACAGGATGGTTCTCTATGCTACCGGTGCGGAGGAAGTTCTTCCCGAACACGCACCCGAGCTCTACAAAATGGTCTCTGCTCTTGCCCGGCGTGCCGGTCTTCCCATACCGAGGGTCTACGTCATACCAGAAGAGGCGCCCAATGCGTTTGCCACGGGGCGGGACCCTGAACACGCGGCGGTCGCCTTCACCGAGGGGATCCTCCACACACTGGACCGCGAGGAGCTGGAGGGGGTGGCTGCCCACGAGCTAGCTCATATTAAGAATAGAGATATTCTTATTAGTACCATTGCCGCGACCCTCTCGGGTGCGGTCATGTATATCGCCCAAATTTCGCAGTTTACGGCTTTTTTCGGTGGCTGGGGCCGAAGCGGCGACGATGATCGTAATGGTGGGATTCTTGGCCTCCTGCTTGCGGCAATTGTGGCGCCGTTAGCGGCGATGATGCTCCAAATGGCGGTGAGTCGGTCGCGTGAGTACTTGGCCGATGCCGAGGGAGCACGAATCGCCGGCGGCCCGGTGGGGTTGGCCAATGCGCTGGGCCGTCTTGAGGAGGCTGCAGAACGCGAGGAGCTTGTGTGCGCCAGCGAGACAACGGCGCATATGTACATCGTCAATCCTCTCTCGGGAGATGGGCTTGCGGGTCTTTTCAGCACGCACCCTCCGATGGAGGAGCGGATTCGGAGGTTACTAGAAGATTACTAGGTATGTATTAAGTTTGGGAATGAACCAGAGGGAGTTGCTTTATGGATAGAGTAAATTTGGATTCGGTTTCCGGCAGCGAAAACGAAAACGGAGCAGAGTCCGAAAACGCTGCAGAGGAGGAGGCTGGCGAGGAGAGCGGCCCCAAGGTCGTCGATCGCCGGCGAGTCCAGCTAGATGAAGATGGCCAGGCGGATGTGGCTAGTGATTTGGCCGAACAGGAGCCAGTGTCTCGAAAGCCTACCTATGTCGAGGAACTGGAAAAAAAGGTCACTACCGCTGAGGAGAAACTCCGAGAGCATATCGATCGTCTGGATAAGGAATCGGCCGATTTTCGCGTTCGGCAAGACCGGGAGCTGGAGCGGCGGACTCTGCAGGCCCGGAAGGAGACGGTCTCAATGTTTTTGGGCATAGCCGACGATTTGGGGCGGGCTACATTTGCAGCTAGCGAGTCTCTGTCGGATCGAACCAAGAGCGAGGAGGCTTTCGAATCTCTGGTCCAGGGGGTGCGGTTGATCCAGGGGCGCTTTTTCCAGGAACTTGCCTCGCTAGGGGTCAAGCCTTTTGCAGCAAACGGAGAGAAGTTCGATCCCGAGCGCCACGAGGCAGTTCGGACAATCGATGTGGATGATCCGGCGCAAGACGGGGTTGTAGTAGAGGAGTTGGCGCAGGGCTATATTCTCAGCGAGGAGGTGCTGCGCCCGAGCACCGTGGCGGTAGGAAAATTCTCCCGTGCCACTTAATTTGAAGGTGTGTTACGAGAGGTTCCCCCCGCTGGAGAGACGAGGCGGTCAGATGAACACATTAATTTTTCACGGGATACGGCAATGAACCAGAATGGGAAGCGGGATTATTACGAGGTCCTTGAAGTTGGGCAAGATTCGGGCGAGGCTGATATCAAAAAGGCGTATCGCAATTTAGCGATGAAGTATCATCCTGACCGAAACCCTAATGATCCGAAGGCCGAGGAGGCGTTCAAGGAGGCTTCTGAGGCCTATCAGGTGTTGAGCGATTCGGAGAAGAGGGCCAGGTACGATCAATTCGGCCATGACGGCCTGAGCGGGATGGGCGGCCAAGGATTTTCCAACTTCGACGACATTTTCTCATCTTTTGGAGACATATTTTCAGATTTCTTTGGCGACGGTGGCCGCGGCAGGCGTCGCCGCGACGGCCCGCAGAAGGGCCGGGACCTTGCCTACCAGCTGGATTTAACTCTGGAAGAGTCTGCGTCCGGCGTCGAGCGCGAAATAGAATTTGAGCGGCACTCCGAGTGCGCTTATTGTGGGGGTACGGGTGCGAAATCGGCCAATTCGATTCGCCAATGCACAACCTGTAAAGGAGGTGGTCAGGTCGCCTTCCGCCAAGGATTTATCACCTACAGTACGACGTGTTCGGCCTGTGGCGGTTCGGGTACGGAGATCGCTGAGCACTGCCTGGAGTGCAAGGGCGAAGGAAGTCGGATTGAGAAACGAAAGGTGAAAATCAAGATCCCTCCTGGGATTGATGAGGGTGGTAGACTCCGGCTCCGCGAGGAGGGAGAGGGTGGGCAAAAAGGGGGGCCCCCGGGCGATTTGTTCGTGGTGGTATCCCTATTGCCTCACGAATATTTCTACCGAGAAGGAAGCGAGGTAATTACCCAGCTCTCCGTCACCTTCTCTCAGGCGGCGTTGGGCGCCGAGATGGAGGTAAAGACCCTCTACGGTGTCTCGCGCTTGAAGGTTTCGCGTGGCGTTCAGTCGGGCGAATTGCTCCGACTGCGCGGAGAGGGGTTTCCCGTGCCTGGCCGCAAATCCAAGGGAGATCATGTGGTCCAGATTGTCGTAAAAACACCGAAAAAACTTTCCTCAAAAGAAGAGAAAATTTTTCAGGAACTGGCCTCACTCGAAGGGGGTGCAAAGAAAAAATCCGGCGCCAGCAAAAAGGGTTTTGCCGGCATGTTTTTTTCCTTGAAAGAGATGCTTCGCCGCATTTTAGAATCTCTGGTCCGAGGGAAGGGGCTAACAGAGGGGAAAAGCGTATTGGGCGGTTGATAAGTTCGGAGCCGGATGCGGCCTCCGGGTTGATTTCCCGAGAATTTGGGGAGTTTTAGTTTTACAGGCACTGGAGGCTTTAGATTGTGTAATTGTCCGAATTGTTAAATCAGCAATTGAGAGGAAGATATGGTAGAAGAAAACGAATCCGAAGAAGAGATGAAGGGGTTTAAGGTATCTGACCGGCGCTTTGCCATTCGGGGCTACGAGGATGAAAATGAAGATTTATCCGGGGAGATTGCGCCTAAGGACTCGGCTGGCCTGCCCCAGGAAAGGCCTGATCCTTCACCAGTTAACGATTCGACCTTTTCTGCAGGGCATCCGGTGCCGCCACAGGACGGAGCCGATGGCGCCGCCAAGAGCGACGGGGCTGGGGAACCGAATGCTGCCGAGGATGGAAGTGTTTCTCGGGAGTTTGAAACCCTTTTGGCAATTCTCCAGACAAACGCTATTGCGGCGATGGGGATAAACCCCCAGACCGGTGAGCGTGTTGGGGGGGCTGACCCGAAGGGTGCCAAGATGTTCGTTGACATGATTTCCATGGTAAAGGAGAAGATGGTGGGTAACTTGTCCGCGAACGAGGAAAAGCTGATGGCTCAGGTCCTTTCGGACTTGCAATTGATGTATGCGCAGCAAGTAGGAATTGGGTGAGATTTAACCCTCCCGCGGTTGTAAAGCGTGGAGAATTCAGTCATAACCCATGTCTGTTTGGAGTGGATGGGAAATGAATAGGGGCCGAATAATCTTTGGCCGTATAATACCTGCCCCAATCCGGTATGGACCCATTGGAGGAAGTATGGTCTCGAGTTTGAGGTATGACCAAAATTTTGAAGCGGCTCTGGATAAAGTAAAAAATCGGTTTCTTTTGTCCGTTGTTCTCGCAAAGCGTGTGGCCCAGCTCAGTAAGGGGGCGGAGCCCCTGGTGGACTCTCACGGACTCGCGACGTCTGAGGAAATTGTCTTTAAAGAAATTGTCGAAGACAAATTGGAGTGGCGTGAAACGCTCGTTCAGTCGAGTGCGGACAATTTGGAACAGGAGTATTCTGTAGATGATTTTTCCGAGGTTGAGTAGATCTCTGGGCCGGACATTTTTCCTAAATCTCCATTCTCCTGTTACGAACTAGTTGAAGGGCCGAGCAGGTCTTATTTTGGGATTGTCTATCGGTTGGCAAGGTAGCGACCCACCTGCTCTAGAGCGATCCCGATGGTCTCCACTGAATTGCAATAGGAAAACCGAAGGTAACCCTCTCCACCCGGACCGAAGTCGGCCCCCGGAGCAATCGCAACGCCGGTCTCCTCCAGGATATCCTGGGCCAGGGCAAGGCTGTTCGGGCCGAAATGATGGGCGTCGGCGAAGGCGTAGAATGCGCCATCTGGTTCGCGGTGGACAGGCAGGTTAATAGATTTTAGACCTTGAATCATGGCAGCCCTCCGCTTTGCGTAGATATCCCGCATATTTTCTGCGGTGGGGATGGCTTCTCGGAGGGCGGCGACGCCGGCCAGCTGGACAAAGGGATTGGGCGAGACAAAATAGTTTTGCTGAAGAATTTCTAGGGATCGAACGAAGCGCTCAGGTACGATTAAATACCCAAGTCGCCAGCCCGTCATAGCGAAATACTTGGAAAACCCATTGATAACAAAGGCGTCATCTGAAAACTCGAGTGCCGAATAATTGCGCTCGCCGTAGCTCAGACCGTGATAAATCTCATCGGATACGAGGGGTGGCCCAAGTCTGGCCAGCGCTTTGACTTCTTCTTTCGAGAGACAGACACCCATCGGATTCGAGGGTGAATTAATAAGAATACACCGGGTACGGGGGGTGACTCGATCCTGGACAGCAGTTGCCTGAAGAACAAATCCTTCCTCGGGGCCGGCCGGGACGAGAACGGGGACTCCCCCGGCTGAAAGTATGAAACTGGGATAGCAGGCATAATGTGGATCAGAGAAAATTACTTCTTCCCCTTCTTCGACTAAGATGGAGAATAACATTAGCATGGCCGGGCTTGTGCCGCTGGTAACAACGACGCGGGCAGGATCAATTTCTAGATTGTATAGATTATTGTAGTGCTCAGCGATGGCTTCTCGGAGCTCAGGGATCCCCAAGGCTGTGGTGTAGTGGGTATGTCCATCAGAAAGTGCTTTTCGCGCAGCCTGAACGATAACCTCGGGGGTCTCGAAATCAGGTTCCCCGACCTCCAGATGGATAATTTTTCGGCCACCAGCTTCCAATTGGCGCGCTCTTTCGAGAATATCCATCACCAAAAATGGCTTGATACCACGTATACGTTCAGGTACGGAGTATTCCATTTGCTGAACATCCTTCCTGGTTTTTAGAAACCTTTACAATTATTATTCTGTTGTAGGGTTGCTCTTCGAGCCCTAGAGTGCTAGTTTTTATCTTTCAAAGGATTAGCCTACAAGTCCAGTAACCGCATGCAAGGGTTTTTCTTGCGTATGCAAGTGGCGGTTATGGAACGGGGGTGAAGAATTGACTAAAATCGATATCATTAATCTCGTTGCGGAAGATACCGGTCTTAGTAAAGTAAAGTCAGAAGAAGCCGTTGAAACCATCATTGCGACCATCAAGGAAACCCTCCAGTTGGGCGAGTCCGTAATCCTTCGAAGGTTCGGTTCGTTCCAGATTCGATCCAAAAATGCCCGTATCGGGCGAAATCCAAAGACGGGGGAAGAGGCGCCAATTAGCGCCCGTAAGGTAGTGCGCTTTAAGTCCGGCAAGTATTTCAAGGGGGCTATGAACGAGACGCCAGTGCGTTTCTACTAAGGTTAGTTCTTGCCGCTGCCGGGTTCATCTTTTTTCATCCTTTGAAAGCAATTAAACATCCACATTCGAGCGATATGGGCCTTCAAATTAACTCCGTTACTATGCAATGAACATTGCGTCCCCGTAGCTGTAGAAGCGATAATTTGCATCTCTCGCTGCACGGTAGGCCTCCAGTACTCGTTTTCTTCCTGCAAAAGCCGCAACGAGAATTAAAAGGGTAGAAAAGGGGAGGTGAAAATTCGTTATGATTCCGTCGATGGCACGGAACGTATGACCAGGGCAGATAAACAGGCTTGTCTCCCCCGCCAACTTGCAACCCGTTGATTTTAGACCATCTGCAGGAGGCATCGCTACTGATTCTAGGACTCTGACGACCGTTGTTCCAACGGCGATAACTCTGCCGCCATTCCGGCGTGCCTCTTCGATTCGATTGGCAGTCTCCTGAGGGAGGATGTAGGTCTCTGCATCGATTTTGTGGTTTTCAACCCGAATTTGCTTCACTGGGCGAAAGGTCCCGGGCCCAACGTGCAACGTCAGAGGTGCTAAATTTACCCCCTTTAATTTAAGTTTGTGGATGAGAGCATCGTCAAAATGAAGGCCAGCTGTGGGGGCTGCTACCGCACCTGGCACGCGGGCGAATACCGTCTGATAACGATCGTAATCTATTGTTTCTGCACGCCGACCGAGGTAGGGAGGTATCGGGAGTTCTCCCTCTGATTCCAGCCACTCATTAAAAGACTCGACATTTAAAAATCGGATTTTCCTCTCGAGCCCGGGGGCACCAAGTACAGCGTCCATCCTGTTCTGGAACCGAATTCGTTCTCCTTCAGGGAGTGGGTGGTTGGAGGAAATCATGGCCTGGTAGACACCTGGGCTATCCTCTCGAAGGAGAAGGACTTCTACCTTCCCCCCAGAGGTCCGTTTTCCAAATAGCCGCCAGGACTGGACCTTGGTGTCGTTCACTACCAGCAAATCGCCGGGTTTAAGTTCTTCTGGGAGGTCACGGATGGTTTTGTGGTGAAATGGCCCCTGGTATCTGGGCAATACCATGAGACGAGAGTCCGTTCGGCGGTTGGCCGGATAGCGTGCGATTGCCTCTTTGGGAAGATCGTAATTGAAATCCTGAAGGTCCATTTTTTGTTGAGGTTCGTCTCAACCGTAATCAGGGGAGGCCAGCTGCTCCTCACGAATTCCGGATGAGGCGCTCTCTCCGTTTGGCTTGCAGGGAAGGAGATTCCTCAATGGGGTAGGTGGTGTCTGAGGAGGTAGCGTTGCCCGCATCGGGGGGGGGATTAAATAGTTTCCACGCCACCTGCCGAAGAACCCCGCGCATCATTCGGACCTCACGGTCGCTGGGTTTGATGCGGTCTATGAGGCTGCGAAAAGACTTGGCTACACGCTCGGGGTGGTTATGAGGAACGAATCCGATAAATTCGAGTGTGGCGACCAGATGATCCACGAGACCTTCAACCTGATTCCTTAAAGCCAGTGAATCTGTCGAATGGGTTGTTCCGGGCTGGTCGGAGTGTCGGGAAGCAGTTTGTTTTTCCATAAAAATTTCCCAAAAAATCAGAAGCGCTGACTGGGAAAGGTTAAATGAATCCGAACTTGGAATTGCAGGGATCAAAAGTCGTTCTTGACAAAGATCAACTTCATCCGCTCGGAGGCCTTTGTCCTCGCGACCGAAAACCAGTGCTACCTTTGATTCCCGGGTTCGCTCAAGGAGCCCGCGTGCGCCTTCGCGTGGAAACATCGTCGGCTTGCGGTTCCGCCCGACGCGGCGGGAGGTGGCCACGGCCCAGGCGCAATCTTCCAAGGCCTCTCGGAGGGTCGAATAATGGCGGGCGGAAGCCAGGAGAGGTTGAGCGTTCATGGCCATGGAGCGAGCTTCCACGCTTTTTATGTCGCAGTGAGGGGCAACGAGGCGAAGGTCAGAGAGACCAAAGTGGCTCATCGCCCGGGCGATTGCGCCCACGTTACCCGCTCCCTTGGGTTGAGCAAGTACAATCACAAAGTTGTCCAGTTTCTCAAGATATGGGCCACTATTCATAGTTGAAGCCTATCACGTGGTCTCGGAAGCGGGCTAGTGTGGAGAGAATGGGGGTATACAAAATCGTGATTTGAGGATGAATCTTCATGGCGGTGATGGCTAAAATTGAGAGAGTATCAAGACAGGAAGGCAAGGAGCGGTTCAGGCGTGAACGCATCTAAATTTTTTCGCTTCCGAGGGGCCTTGAAAGGTCTGGAAGCGAAAACTAGGGTCGCCCAGGCCGATCGTGTGGCTGATGAGACCAGGGGATCGCTGGCGGGCCAGATAACGACACGGTAGGAGTGCGCATCGTGTGCAGACTTATATAGTGCGCATCGTGTGCAGACTTATATGAGGAGACAATGAACGAAGATAATAAGGAGCGCCGGTGCTATCCCGCCTTTAGGGGGAAGAAGAGGGAGATGATTTGTCTGCTGTGAAGGATTGGAAGCCGCTCATCGTGTACGCTATCGATATGCTGATTGAAGCTTCAAAAGACAAGGTGGTTCTGGTTCGCGCCACCTCCGCCCCCGGCGATGATTCCAAGACTCTTATAGGGGACGGTATAACGATCAAGGGCATGACATTAACCAAAGCGGTTTCTTTTTGGACGAGATGATTTTCGGGCTCCCCCCGCCTTTTACTGACACGGGCATTTTTCCTGGTTCCCAACAAAATTGAAGGAGGAAGAATCATGGCAGACAAAGTCCGGCAGGTGGATTACTACAACCTCAGAGCTCCCAACAGGCCCGGTTCCGGCGAAAAAATCCTTAACGTCTTCAAGAAAGAGCGCGTCAGTTTCACCGCCGTTCACGCATTTCCGAACGGAAAGACGACCCAGGTGGACCTCGTTCCCAAGAACGGGCGCAAATTCCTGCGCGTCGCCAGGAAGGCGAGGATGCGCCTGAGCCAGAAGAAAAAAGCCTTCGTCGCCGAGGGTAGCGACCGCGCGGGGGGGCTCGTTTCGGTCCTTGAGAAAATTTCTGCCGAGGGCATCAACGTCACCGCCGTCACCGGACTCGCTGCCGGTAAGGGGCGCTACGGTGCCATCTTCTGGGTCAAGCCCGGTGACTACCGTAAGGCAGCCAAGGTGCTCGACGCAAAATAATTCCGGGAGGCCTGCCGACTACCGCCCCGCCTTTTGGTGGTAGAATCGGAGAATCTTCTTCGACCCTTTTGCTGCCACTTCGCCTTCCGATCGTGGTTCCAGGACTCTTATAGGGACTGGCACACCTATCAGGGGGAGGAAAACCATTCACGAGAAGGATCGAACCATGAGCCGATTGCGAATCATTCAACCGGAGGAAGCAGAAGGAGAGGTCGCTCACCTATTTGAGGGGACAACGAACTTGATGGGGCGGGTTCCCAATGCTGTGCGTATCATGGCGAACTCCCCTCTCGTTGCGCGGTTTCTGATCCCCTTCGTAGCCGTCTGCCAGCGGGAGGGGGGTGGAAGCGTGCTCTCCACCAGGCTCAAGGAAATGGTCGTCATAAAGACGAGCCATTTGAATGGCTGCGAATACTGACTCACGCACAACACGGCGCTTGGTCAAGCGGCAGGTATCACGGCAAAGCAGGTGGAGGCAATTAGCCGGGACGATTACGTAGACTCGCCCCACCTCTCTCCGCGTGAGAAGGCAGCGGTCCTTTGGGCGGAGCATGTCACGAAAAACACAGCCCGATCCCGCGACGATGTTTTTGAGACGGTACGGGAGCAATTCACGGATGCAGAGATCGTCGATCTCACGCTGATTTGCGGGCTGTTCAACATGATGAACAGGTACCAGGATTCGCTGAGGGTTCCGATTGAAGAGGAAAATGAAGTCAACAAGATCAAAACTTCGGTCCGCACGAACACTGACGCGTTGAAAACGTATCTTGAGAAAATTGTTTGCGGCTGGCCAGACACGTTTCCAGAACCCGATGCCCAGGCAAAGGAGAATTCATTGCGTTAATGGTGTATTTGAATATTCTGTTGGGGATAACAAAAGGACAGCAAGGGTCAGCAGAACGGGCGCAGTGAATTTTTTCAAAGGAAAATACTGGTAGAAATTCAGGGAGAATTCAAGGGGGGTGTTTCGGGGTTGGGGCTTTCTCTTGGAGAGTGTCATCCCAGAGAAAAAAAACCTCCCTGACGGATTCCGAGGAAGGCTGTTTGTTTCTGGAGAACGGCACTTCATTATTGCTTCTTCGTCTCTTTTTTCTAACGTCTGCGTTTCCTGACCCGTTTGCGAAATTTTTTGATACATTGGGGTCTTCTTTTTCGATTTTTATATTATTTGCAGGGGTTTTTCCCTTTCTTTTTTGGCTAACCCTACGTTTTTTGGAACTGCTAACACTACACGGAACGCTTGGAGATACAAGCATTCTGGTTTCCAAAAAAATCCCCTCCGGCGAATTGTTCGCCGGAGGGGATATGATGAATCTTCTGGTACGAATTTCTTTTCAGATACCTAGTTCGCTGGGGCGCCCCTCCTGGATCTGCGAGATTTGCTCTTCTTGGCTCTGATCGCCCTGCGGACACAGGCACTTCGTTTCTTTTTATCTCTTTTGAACCTTTGGGCGCACATACGTGCAACACGCATGAGATCCGCTTGCCTCCTGGATCTGCGAGGCTTGCGGGACTAACGCTTCTTGGCTCTAAGAAACTTGCGGACACAGTCCCTTCGTTTCCTTGCCAGCTGCCCTCTATCTTTTTTGAACAATCTCCTGCACGCGCGCTCAGCGCGCTTGCGATCGCGGACCTCTTGCCTACTGGATCGGCGAGACTTGCGGGACACACGCTTCTTGGCTCTACGCGCCCTGGCCTTAGCAGCCCTGCGTCTATTGGCCCTCGTCTGGCGCTTCTTGGATTTCCGAATAACCCCGCGCTTCTTGGAACTCCGAACCCTTCGAACCCTGCGCTTCTTACTTTTTTTAGCCCTAGCCCTAGCAGCCCTGGCCCTATTAGCCCTGGCCTTAGCATAGGCAGACAAGGCCTTAGTAGCCTTGGCCTTAATAATAGAGGCCCTTTCCCTGTGGCAGGCCGCTCTTCTCTGCCGTTGCTTGATTCGGCAATTGCTACCTTTGCGTGCATCCTGGATTCCTCGGAGATTCCAGCAAGCCTTTCTTATCATGTTATGCTTGACACTGCGGCAAGAGCCCCTAACTTTTTTTGCACTTGCAAGGATCCCAGGGGTAAGGCCCCGAGTCCTTCGAAGCCTGCGCTTCTCAGCAGCCCTGGCCCTATTAGCCCTCGTCTGGCGCTTCTTGGATTTCCGAACCTTGCGCTTCTTCTTTCTCTTCTTCTTCTGGGCTATCTGGAACTCACCCTTCAGCTGACCCGCTTCCCTGACGACCTCTTCTCTATTCTCTTTTGTGAAAAGGGTTGTTAGGCGCATGTCCAGGGAGCTGAAGCAAGTAATGCTCTTCTCCCCAGAGCAGGCATGTAGCGCCTGAAGTCCTTTGCTCGGACTGGTTGCAGATGCAACTCCTTGCATTCCGAAAATCGAAATACTTCCAATTGCCAATACCAAACCGAAAAGCCGTCTCATACCACTCCTCCCTTTGCCAAAAGAGATTGTGACACAACCTGACTGCCGTAGGATTGAACTTAATGTGCATATTGTACAATATGCACATTATTTATAAACAGGGATTTAAGATAACAATGGGGATACTATGGGATGGAGCCTTCCATTTTGGCCTGACCCAGACGGCGATGTGCTCTTCGACCTTGGGTGCTTCCTTGCACCACCCCATGATTCAATGCACATGGGGTCTCTCCCGGCATTTCGGAGTTTTTTAAACGTACTCTTCAAGCCGGCAGAAGCCATTTTCCTCATCCGTGGCTGAGGGTTTTACCATTTTTCACCCGGTGTTTTAGGGCTAAAAGGAACTTAAGATTAGAAGTCCAAAAAATATTTGATATCCCAGGATTTTAAGGCTGCAATTCTGGTTAGGGTTGACAAGTCAAGAGCGGTTTGATTATTTAAGACTAGACCGTCTATTTTAAGAGGAAAGATGAAAATGCTTTATTCGCGGCCCTGCGAGTATGCCCTTCGAGCTCTGACCTACATTGCGGCAAACAAGGATTCAAGGCTGGTCCGTTCTCAGGAGATTGCAGAATCTGAGAGTCTACCCGCCCCCTATCTATCCAAATTGCTTCAGCAGCTAGTGCGGGCAGGCCTTCTCATTTCGGTCAAAGGACCAAAGGGGGGGTTTAAACTGGCCCGACTCCCGAAGGAAATTTCTTTACTGGAGGTTGTCTCGTCAGTGGATGGCGACGAAGGATTCACTCGGTGTGCGGTCGGCCTCGAGGAGTGCTCAGACAGCTCCCCTTGTCCAATCCATGACACTTGGAAGCCAATGCGGACTGAAATTCTCGATTATATGGAGCGGATGTCGTTGGCCGATTTAGCCGACGCCATGGAGAGAAAAAAACTTTTGGTAGGCATGGATAGCGAATAAATCAAAGTTATATTTCGACCTCCAAAGAAACTTCCCAGGTAGACGAATCCGGAAGACCTCTCCCTATCCTTTTGGGCACGGGATATCTGTTTCAGGCTGCGCGTTTGCAAGTAGAGTTGCTGCTTTCGGGGTTTCCCGGATCAAACTTCGATCACCCGAAAATGTCGGTCCTGGGGGATTAGGTGCTCCCATCCGTCTTTTTTAACGATAACAGAATATTCAATCTGATACCCGCCAAACCCGACGGTACCCACCGGTGCTTCGATGTTGATGACCGAATTTTCGGGTAGAGGAATTTCGGATGAGGCAGGAAGAAACGGCTGGTCGTATTTGACTTCGGAACTCAGAATAAAAGGAAACTCGCGTGCTTCCAGCCCGACCGTATGGCCAGCAAAAGGGCTGTCGAATTCTGGGAAGCCTGCCTCCTGGATGCCCTTGCTAAGGGCTCTAAAAATTTGTTGTCCAGTGCACCCCTCCTTGATGACCTTCAGTGACTCGTAAAATCCGGTCTCGACGGCGTTCCATTCTCTTTGCGCTTTTTCGTTCGGTTCTCCGATGCTACCGCAGGAGCCTGTGTCAGCGTTGTAGTTCTTGAAAAAAAGTCCTGCGTCGAACATGAACAGGTCGCCCCTTTCGAGCTTTCGATCGGTGGGCGGAAATATGAATGCGCTGCGCGGGCCGCTGTTGAAATGGAACCAGTGCCACATAGCGCCGGGACGGGCGACGTTCTCCCGCCAGATGGCGGCCACGTCGTTTTCGCTCATCCCGGGACGAAGGTTGGCGAAGACCTCAGAGATGGCGTCTTCGTTTACCTGAGCAGCTGCCCGCAGGCGGTCGAGTTCCTCGGGTGTTTTGACGAGCCGGATCATCAAAAACAGGTTGGCACCGGGCATGAATTCGCATTCGGGAAGGGCTTTTTTGAGCGAATCGAACAACGCGGGGGGGCATCCATCATTGTCCAAGGCAATTCGTCCGCGGGTGATCCCCCTCGCTTTGAGGGCGACGAGGAGGGCATCGAGGATAGTCTTGTGTTGTGCCCCGCTTTCGGTAAGTTCCCGGAAGCGTCTTTGTTCATCGTTTGCGGGGGTGAATCCTTCTGGAAAGATGACAGCGGCGGTACCGCCGTAGCTGTACACCCGTTCGGGATAGCCTGCATAGGCGGAGTAATAGGTATTGTCGGAGCGGGTAAGGATGAGGTCTGTCCCGGCCTCTGGAATATTTGTCATGACGGCGTAGCTTTGGAGGCTCCGGTAGACTCGTTGGGCCCATCCGACGTGGCCGGTAAGGTAGGTGACATTCTCTAGGGTTGTTCCGATTATGGCGGTCAAATCGTGCTCTTCCATGAGAGCGAGTGCACGGTCCTTGTTGAGGAGCATGGGCAATCTCCAGGAATGAAGAGTAATGAGTTCAGGGGTTCACCAGCGCAGAAGTTACACCAGGAGTTCTTGAAAAACCAGGATAGAATCCCAGGTGAGGTTGAGTATTAGGCGGATTCGTGCGTATAAATCTGCGTAAAGCCGGGCGGGGCCAATTATGGCTCCTGGCACTGGAATTCCCAACTCAGGAGCCAGAGTATGACGCTTGATCGAGAGGTTGCTGAGGCACTGCTATTTGAGTGGACCCAGGGAGAGAGCCTCCGGGCGCATGCCAGGGGTGTTGAAGCCTGCATGCGGGCCTATGCACGGAAATTCGATGAGGATGAGGAAATTTGGGGGATTACAGGCTTGCTTCACGATTTTGACTATGAGAAACATCCCTCCGAGCAGGAGCACCCTCAAGTGGGTTGCCGCTTCCTCAAGGAAAAGGGATACCCGGAATCGATGCTTCAGGCCATTCTGGGCCATGCCGAATATCTGGACGTTCCACGAGAGAGCCGGATGGCTAAAGCCCTATTCGCGGTGGATGAACTCGTCGGGCTCATCTCGGCGGTGTCGCTTGTTCGCCCGAGCAAGGATATCCGGGAAGTTCAGCCCAAGAGCGTTAAGAAAAAATGGAAGGACAAAGCCTTCGCCAAGGGGGTGGACCGCAGGGATATCGAAAAAGGGGCGGAAGAGCTAGGTGTGCTGCTTTCCGATCATATCGCCATCTCACTGGAGGCGATGAAATCCGTGGCCGCCGATTTGGGCCTGGACGGGGCTGCTGCCCATTTTAGAGGTGAAAGTATTGAAAAATAGGAAAGTTTCAATTGACGGTTTCTGTAAACTTCAGTGATAATTCAGCGCTGCAGAGATCGCGTTGAAAATAAAATTATTGGCAGTGATTGCGCATAGGAGAGTTTTGGAGCAAGTTACAAAAGTTGGGTAGCGTATGGGTTATACACTGACGTGGGTAGTTGCATTCCTTTTCCATGGAAATTGATCAAAAGGGCCCGCAATAATATGTCCGACCAATCAGAGGGAAGTGGTGGCAATGGAAGACCCCAAAAGAAGGAATTAGTCGAAGTCGAAGCAGTTGCAATTCGGTTTGCCGGCGACTCGGGCGATGGAATGCAGTTAACGGGTGACCGCTTTTCCAATGCATCAGCAATTGCTGGAAACGATTTAAGGACTTTCCCGGATTTTCCCGCTGAAATCAGAGCGCCTGTCGGAACCTTGGCTGGCGTGAGTGCCTTCCAGATTAATTTTAGCAGCGACGACATTCACACACCGGGTGACGCTCTCGACGTTCTTGTTGCGATGAATCCTGCTGCGATGAAGGCGAATATCGAAGATCTCAAGCGCGGCGGTACCCTCATTGCTAATACGGATAATTTCACGAAAAAAAATTTTCAAAAAGCAGAAATAGAGTCGAACCCACTCGAAGACGAGGAATTGCGCAACAAATACAACGTCATTGAAGTGAATATCACCGGGTTGACCCGAAACGCTCTTTCCGATCTTAAACTCAAGTCCAACCTCGCCGACCGGTGCAAAAATTTCTTCGCACTTGGCCTCGCCTTCTGGATGTATTCGCGGCCGATGGAGCAAACAAAAGACTGGATCAAGGAAAAATTTGGCAGTCGTTCTGAGATCGTCGAGGCGAATACGCGCGCGCTTGAGTCGGGCTACTATTTCGGTGAAAACGCCGAGATCATGGTGAACCAGTACCGGGTGAACGAGGCGACTTATCCCGAGGGAAAATACAGGAACATCTCCGGCAACGTGGCCGTGGCCTACGGGTTCATCGCCGCTGCCAAAAAGCTCGGTCTCAAGCTATTCTGGGGTGCCTATCCGATTACGCCCGCGAGCGATGTACTCCATGAACTCTCGAAGCACAAGAATTTTGGCGTCTATACCTTTCAGGCCGAAGACGAGATTGCTGCCTCATCGGCCACGCTTGGAGCTGCCTATGCGGGTGCTCTCGGTGTTACATGCTCCAGCGGACCGGGAATCGCCCTTAAGAGCGAGGCCGTTGGCCTCGCTGTCATGACCGAGCTTCCGATGGTCATTCTCAACGTACAGCGGGCCGGGCCGAGTACGGGTCTTCCGACCAAGACCGAACAAGCCGATCTCCTCATGGCGATGTATGGGCGGAACAGTGAAAGCCCGATACCCATCGTCGCAGCCAAGACCCCTTCGGATTGCTATTTTGCGGCCATCGAAGCTTCCCGGATTGCGGTGAAATACATGACGCCGGTCATGCTGTTGAGCGACGGCTACTTGGCCAACGGCTCGGAGCCCTGGCTCCTTCCCTCATACTGCGATCTTCCCGAAATGACGGTAAAACACCACGACGATCCGAAAAATTTTGTTCCTTATGGACGCGACCCAGAAACGCTTGCAAGGCCGTGGGCGATTCCAGGAACGACGGGACTCCAACACCGAATCGGGGGAATTGAAAAACAGGATGGGACGGGAAATGTCAGTTACGACCCCGCCAACCACGAGCATATGGTCATCACGCGGGCGGAAAAGGTCGCTCGCATTGCAAACGACATTCCTCCCGCCGAAATCTTGGGCGAGAAGAGCGGCAAGGTTCTTGTCGTGGGATGGGGTGGCACTTTTGGGGCTATCGCCGCGGCGGTTGAGGCCCTTCAGGCAAGGGGTGCATCTGTATCCCATGTGCATCTTACGCATCTCAATCCGTTCCCCAAAAATTTCAAAGAAGTTCTTGAAAGTTTCGAGAAGGTTATTGTTCCAGAACTGAATCTTGGCCAGCTCATCAAAATAATCCGCTCCGAGTTTGTTATCGACGTGGTCGGCTACAACAAGGTTCAGGGCAAGCCCTTCAAGGTTAGCGAAATCATTACAAAAATTGAGGAGTTGCTCTAGCTGTGGGAATCCAGGCGAAATCAAACGGGGTTGGGCTCAAGCTGTCGCGTAAGGACTTCCAGTCAGATCAAACTGTTCGTTGGTGCCCCGGTTGTGGGGATTACGCCATTTTGGCGGGTGTGCAAAGGATTCTCCCGGAATTGGGGATGCCCAAGGAGAATTTCGTGTTTGTCGGAGGGATTGGTTGCGCGGCCAGGTTCCCTTACTATATGGATACTTTCGGGTTCCACACCATTCACGGTCGCGCCCCCGCAGTGGCGACAGGGATCAAGGTGACCCAGCCTGAGCTTTCTGTCTGGGTCATCTCGGGAGATGGCGATGCGCTGAGTATTGGCGGGAACCATTTGATCCACGCCATGCGCCGGAACATCGGGATCAAGATTCTTCTCTTCAACAATCGGATTTACGGCCTCACAAAAGGGCAGTATTCGCCGACGTCTCAAGTTGGCTCAAAGACGAAATCCACCCCGGCAGGTTCGATTGATTACCCCATTCATCCAATTTCGCTTGCTGTCGGGGCGGAATGTACTTTCATAGCTCGAACGGTGGATCGGGATCAAAAACATATGGCTGAGATTCTGTCCGCGGTCGCCAAACACGAAGGCACGGCTTTTGTTGAGATCTTGCAAAACTGCATCGTTTTCAATGACGGGGTTTGGCACGAATATACTGAAAAAGGGCTCAAGGAGCAGAACGTTCTTTACCTCGAAGAGGGCAAGCCCCTCGTATATGGCCCCGAGGCCGACCGCAAATCCGTCCGGCTTCATGATTTCCGACCCGAATTCGTGGAGGAGGGGTCACCGGGCGCTACCGTGCACCGTACTGATGATGAGGAAGGCACCTATGTCCATATGCTGAGCCGGTTAGAGTCCGAAGGGGGGCCGGTTCCCCTTGGTATTTTCCGAGATATCCAGCGCCCGGCTTATGAGGCCCTTCTCGGTGATCAGGTTACCTCTGCCATGGAAGGGGGAGGGGACGACGTGGACGCCCTTCTCGCCAGCGGTGATACCTGGGATCATAAAAATTAACCTGGTTATGGGAAAGGCCGCCGGCTAGCGCCGGCGGCCTTTTTACGTTGAGGCATTAGCGATGTCTGTTTCTCAACCTGGCGGCGGTTTCCCCCGGCGCCGTACTCTTCTCCTGGTTCATGCCCACCCGGACGATGAGTGCAGTAGTACGGGCGGGCTGATCGTGCGTTGCTCTCAGGAGGGGCACACCACTGTCCTGATTACCTGTACCAACGGCGATCGCGGAGAGGCCAATGGTCTAAAGCTTTTTCCCCGGGAGTGTGCTGAGGACCGCCGCCGTCTTGCGGAGATACGCCAGCGGGAACTTGTGGCGGCGGCTCGTATTCTAGGACTCTCCCATCAATACCAGCTCGGCTACGGGGATTCGGGGATGAAAGGCTGGGAGAGTAACGGATTAGCGGATGTTTTTACGAATACAAATCTCGACGAGGCGGCAGAAAAAATTGCTCACCTCATCCGTGAATACCAGCCCGATGTGATGATTACCTACAACGAGCAGGGTGGGTATGGCCATCCAGACCACATCATGGTCCACCGTGCCGCAATGACTGCAGCCAGGGTGGCCGAGGATCCTGACTGTCTGACCGGTTCGGGACTGGCCGCGTGGCGGGTCAAGAAAATTTATCATACGGCCTGGGCCCGCTCACGGCTTCTTCGCACCTGGCGCTGGATGCGCCGCATGGGGAAGAAGACTCCTCTCGACGATCCGGATTTTGACGAATCCAAGTTCGGGACGCCGGACGGGGAGGTCACCACCCGGGTCGATATCCGAACTGTTCAGAAGAAAAAATGGCGAGCTCTTTTTTCACACAAAAGCCAGATGGGAAACAATTTTTATTGGTGGTTTTTTCGACTGACTGGGCGGTGGCTCTTTCCAGATGAGAGTTTTGTCCTTGTTCGAAGCGACGTTCCCTCTTCGAAGGCTGAGCTCAGTATCTTTGAGGGGCTTTGAGGGCAAGTTCTTAGATTGGCCGGCTTACTTCGATGAGAAAGCCATCTGGATCGCGCAACATAAAAAACCGTACCCCCCAGGGCGCATCGCGCGGGGGAAACACGATATCGGCGCCCCGGAGCGTTAGTTCTTTATGAGTGGCGTCCACGTCTTTTGCTTGGAGAGTGACCACCACCCCTGCACCGAGGGGCTCTCGGACGGGCCCGAGATTCCATGCCCTCATCTCCTCGTCCGAAATGGGGGCGTGGATTACGAGAGCCACACCGCCGACATCATAGCGGATATGATCAGCAGTGGCGCTCGCTTCTTTTAATCCGAGCGATTCGGTATAGAATTTCTGTGACGCCTTTAGATTCCGGCCGATCAGAAAGACTGTGGATAATTTTTCGAACATCTTGCAGTGCTCCTGAACCGGGAAGACCATTATCTCCGTCCAGGTTTCAATCTTGATGGAAGGGCAGGGTGTTCGCAACTTCCCGCCGTGCCGGAGAATTCATGGACAATAGCGCCTTTCACCTTGAGGGAATTTCTAAGACTTACTCGGGAGGTATGGCTCACATAGAGGCACTTTCCGACATCGATCTCCATGTCGAGGGCGGGGATTTTTTGGTTGTCACCGGTCCGAGTGGATGCGGTAAGAGCACACTTCTTCATATCATGGGGGCGATGGACACTCCGACGAGTGGCCTAGTGTATCTCGGTGGGCGCGAACTCTCTTCCTTAGACGATGTGACCCTTAGCCGAATTCGCCTCGAGGAGGTCGGTTTTGTCTATCAATTTTTTAACCTGATACCGACTATGACAGCCCGTGAGAACGTGGCGCTCCCGCTTATTCTTCAAAAACGCCCGCGCTCAGAGGTTCATTCTCGGGCGGTCGCGGCGCTTCAACGCGTTGAAATGGGGCACCGCCTGGATAGTTTTCCCCATCAACTTTCAGGCGGGGAGATGCAACGGGTTGCAATCGCCCGAGCAGTGATCGCGCGCCCTCGAGTGATTCTCGCTGATGAGCCTACCGGCAACCTCGACTCCCTTCTAGGGCGAGAGGTCCTTAATCTGCTGAGCGGGCTGCACAGGGAGGATGGATTCACCATCGTTGTCGCCACCCATTCGGAGATGCCGCGTGCGTTCGCTACCCGCGAGCTCTATCTACGAGATGGGCACATCGCGAAGGAGTCATCGTGAGGTCTCCCGTCTTTGCGCTCCTCTCCCGTTTAGCCTGGCGGAGGCTTCGGGGGGAGCCGTTTCGCTTGACGCTCACCGTTTCGGGTGTTGCACTCGGCGTGGCTGTCTATCTTGCCATCCAGCTTGCCAACGATTCGGCTGTCCGCGCATTCCGAAACAGTTTGAACGCCATCGCGGGAAAATCCCATCTTCAGGTAGGTGCAGGTGATGTCGGTTTACCCGAGGATTTGTTTACCACAATTCGAGGCATGTCCGGGGTCAAGCATGCTACGCCGGTCATCCAACTAAGCGCCTGGATTAGAAAATTTCGACCCGGAACCGGCCGGTGGAAGCGGGGAGAGGCCAGCCAGGGTCGGGCGGTCCTGGTCTTTGGTGTGGACCTCCTTGCCGATACCTATTTTCGCTCATCGAGCACTGAGGGGAACCCATCCTTGCTGGAGGCCCTTTCTCGTATTGCTGACCCGGAGGGGATCTTCCTTAGCCGGTCCCTTGCCGCAGAACTCGGCGTGAAAGAGGGAGACCCTGTTGAGATCGATGCTGCCGAGCGAATCCGTTTTCGTGTGCGGGGAATTATGAAACAAACCGGACTGAGCGGTGCGATGGAGGGCCGGATCGCGGTGATGGACATCGGTGTGGCACAGGAGGCTTTCTCCCGTTTGGGGAAGATCGACCGAATCGATTTAATTCTTAAAGCGCCCGCACGTCTTGATCGGGTGCAGCGCGCAATTCAGTCCAATCTTCCCCCGGGAGCACTGGTCGAGCGTCCAGCCCGCCGAGGAAAGGACGTGGAGCAAATGCTTTCCTCATTCCAGTTAAACTTAAAGATTCTTAGTATTATCGCTCTGTTGGTGGGCTGTTTCCTTATTTTTAACGCGATGTCGGCATCGGTGGTTCGCAGGTGGACTGAAATCGGTGTAATCCGCTCCCTTGGCATGACGGCGCGGCAGGCGGCAGGTCTCATTGCTGCCGAATCCGCCCTGGTTGGACTAGTAGGCTCGGCGGCAGGCTTGGTCCTAGGTCTTTTCCTGGCCAGGGGGGCACTGAGCGCTGTTACGCGCACCATCCGCAACCTCTATGCCTTTCTCAAGGTGAGCGATGTAAATGCGGACCCGGCAATTCTTGTGGGCACCTTTTTCGCCGGAACAGGTGTCGCGGTTCTTTCCGGCCTCGGTCCGGCTCTTGTCGCATCGCGGATTAGTCCCGCCCGAATCAGCAGGGGAAGAGAAGCCGTTGACGGATTCAGCTCCTCGTTTCTGGTAGGGACTTTCTCTGCTGGAGTCATTGTGAGTGGTAGTGCATATTTTCTGAGCCAGCTCCCTGCCTGGGGCCGGGCGCCGGTGTTCGGTTATCTAGCGGCGCTCTCGGTTGTGGCCGCGTTGGCCCTGCTTTGTCCTGCGTCTATCACCGTTGGAACGTCACTTCTTAAGCGACTTCTTGGTGGCAGCCTTGTAGGCTGGCTGGCTGCCCACGGTCTTGGTCGGCACCCGGGCCGGAACGCAGTGACGGTTGCTTCCCTGGCGGCGGCGATGGCAATGCTCGTCAGCCTGGTGATCATGGTTGAGAGTTTTCGCGAGACTGTTTCAGTCTGGGCAGAACAATCCCTCCGCGCGGATCTCTACGCTGCTCCATCTTCAAGGTTCATCAAGGGTTCGTCCGTGAGTTTTTCCGCCGGGACGATGAAGAGAGTTTCGAGGATTCCAAACATCGCCGCGGTAGGGGGTTACCGGACCATCCGTCTCCTCTGGCGGGGGGAGTGGGCCGAAATTGGTGGGGCTGATTTTGAAGTGGCAGGAAAACGAAGCCGCATGCCTTTTACAGAAGGGGCGGCTGTGGAGGTGATGGAGCGCGCGAAGGCGCGTGGTGAGGCAGTTATCACTGAGACCTTCGCCCAAAGATTCAGGGTGAAAAAGGGGGAAGTGCTCCGCTTGCCTGCCCCAGGAGGAGAAGTTTCCATCCGGATCGCGGGGATTTATTACGACTACTCGGCAGATGGGGGGCGGTTGTTGGTGGACAGGGCTCTTTTCAGACGGATATGGAAAGACGACCGCCTGAGCTCGATGGCAATTTATTTAAAAAAAGGAGTCGATCGGGCGGCGACTCGGCGACAGATCGAAGGGCTCCTCGAGGGAGGGATGACCTTGATATCTAACTCGGGGCTCCGACGGCGAGTGATGAATATCTTCGATCAAACCTTCGCCATCACCAACGCCCTCGAGGTAATTGTGATTCTCGTTGCCGTCCTAGGGATTGCGTCGGGACTGAGCTCGAACCTATTGGAGAGGCGGCGGGAGGTGGGTGCACTGCGTGCCCTCGGCCTGACCCGACGCGGGATGGCAGTTGCCGTGATGGGGGAGGCGGGCCTGCTGGGTGTCCTTTCGGCTGTGCTAGCCTCCGGCGCGGGCATCGGTCTTGGTGCGATTCTTGTGTTTGTAATTAACAAGCAAAGCTTCGGTTGGACGATCCGTTTTGGAATTCCATTTGCGACCCTGGCCGCCTACCTTCTTGTCGCAGTTTTTGCGGCCTTCTCTGCCGGATGGTTGCCCGCTCGAGCGGCTACACGAATTCCTATCCCGGAGGCGGTGCGCGAGGAATGAGAATGAAATCGATTTGGCTGGCCTTCCTCTTTCTAGCTGCTTGGGTGCCTCATCATCCATCGGTCAGAGCCGCGCCAAAAACCTCTTCTGCGAAGTGGCGGCCCGCCCTGCCTGGTTACCGCTACCAATTCCCCCGCGACCATGGTGCACACGCCGCCTTTCGGACCGAGTGGTGGTATTTTTCGGGAAATCTAACTTCTAAATCGGGGGGTCGCTACGCATTCATGCTCGCTTTTTTTCGCTCGGGTCTCCGTCCCCCTGGTGCTTTCCGAAGGCCGCGAAAAAGCCGTTGGGCACTGGAGAATCTCTATTTCGCCCATCTGTCGGTCCTTGACGTTAAGCGGGTGCGCCATCGTTACTTCGAGCGCATGAGTCGAGGGGCGCTGGAGGAGGCGGGAGCTCGGCGAGGCGGGTTAGATGTCTGGCTCCGGGACTGGCGTGCAAGGGAGGAGATAGAAAATAAAGTGCGCGTCCTAAAAATTTCGGCGCAGGACAAAGGGATTAGCCTCTCCCTTCACCTGTTGCCCCAAAAACCTCCCGCCGTTCACGGGAGAAGTGGTATCAGTCAAAAGGCGGACGGCCCGGGCCGTGCCTCTCACTATTATTCGTTCACGAGACTAAAGGCCTTGGGGGAGCTTCTCCTGGACGGGAGGCGGCTTCGTGTTTCGGGAACCGCATGGATGGACCATGAATTTGGCTCGAACCAGCTCACCAAGGATCAAATTGGATGGGACTGGCTAGGGCTTCACCTTTCTGATGGCCGTGAGCTTATGCTCTACCTGATGAGAAAAAAGAACGGTGGTTACGACCGGAACAGTAGCGGAACTCTTGTCGATGCAGACGGGTCTGTGCACCATCTTCCCCTTCGTGCCTACCGATTCGAGCCCACCGGGCGATGGCGGAGTCCCCGGTCGGGCGCACTCTACCCGATGGGGTGGCGGGTCAGTGTCCCTGGAGTGGGCATCGAGATCCGGGTGAAAGCGTTGGCGAAGAACCAGGAACTCGAGACCAAGGGGAGTACTCGTGTAACTTACTGGGAGGGAGCCGTACAGGCCGAGGGCCGTTCCAAGGGAGGCCAGGTAAGCGGTACCGGTTTTGTGGAGATGACCGGCTACGCAGATGGTGCCCGGCCCATGTTTTGACAAATGGAGGCTTCCTCTTTACAAGGGCGTATCCTCAATAAAAAACTCAGAATCATTCGGAGAAAGAAATGGGAGAGAAAGTCGGCTTGATTGGTGTGGGCCTAATGGGCAGTGCCATGAGCGAGCAGTTCATCGAGGCTGGCTACGAGGTTCAGGGCTACGACATAGACGCCCGACGCTTAAACAACCTCGAAGAGCGCGGTGGAAGGGCCGTCTCCTCGCCCGGGGCAGCTGCGGAGGGGGCCGAACAGGTTGTTCTCTCCCTAATGACAAGCGACGTCATCCGGGATGTGTGTTTTGGGCCCGGAGGCCTGACCGAAGCGAAGCCGAAAGACCTCCTCGTCATCGACACGTCGACCTCTCGGCCCGAGGATTCGATCGTCAACGCTGCTGATCTCTGCGAGCGGGGCGTTGCCTTCGTCGATGCCAGCCTTAGCGGTTCGAGCCCGATGGTCCGGTCAAAAAATATTGTTGCAATGGTCGGGGGAAAAAAGGTCGACTTCGAGCGTGCCAAGCCTCTTCTCGATACAATTGCTCGGTCAGTCTATCATCTGGGCCCGAACGGAGCGGGCGCGCGGACCAAACTTATCGTCAACCTCATTCTCGGCCTCAACCGTATGGCCGTGGCCGAGGGTCTTTGCCTTGGCATGAAGTCCAATATGGACATGGAAGTCCTTCTCACCGTCCTCAAGGACAGTTTTGCCTACAGCAAGGCGATGGAAAATCGGGGTGAGCGGATGATTCAGGCGAACTACGACGATCCGATGTCACGACTCTTCCAGCATCATAAGGATGTTGGCCTCATGCTAGAGCAGGGCCATAATTTAGGTTCGCCTTTGCCGCTGACTTCTGTTCTCAAGCAGATTCTCGTCTCCGCTGAAGCGAACGGCCAGGGGGATTGGGACACGTCCTCTATTATTGAGGTTCTTCGCCGGGGTGCGGGGATCCCTTCGCGCTAGTGCCCGAGTCGCGAAGCATAGGAGTCAAAATATGGTTCAATATATTTCACCCGAAACGCTCCAAACTTGGAGGGAAGGGTCGGCGCCTTACGCAGAGATTGATGTCCGGGAGCCAATGGAGTTCAATGAAGAACAGATTCACCGCACTATGAACCTGCCTCGTGGTTGGCTTGAGTTCCGTATCTCAACCCTTGTTCCTGTGAAAGATACCCCCTTGGCGTTGGTGGACGGTGGGGCTGGGCGGGCGGAACGATGTGCGGAGACTCTGGTTCGCCACGGATATTCGGGCGTGGCTATTTTGGAGGGCGGAATTCCAGCCTGGAAGAAGGCCGGATTTCCCACGGTTAGCGGGACGAATGTTCCGAGCAAAGAGTTCGCCGAGGTGATTCTGCATCAAGACCACATCCCCGAGATCGAGGCAAAGGAGCTTCACGCGTTGATTGAAGGCGGAGCGCCTCTCCGCATCTTCGATTCCCGGACAGAGGTTGAATACGAGCGCTTCTCGATTCCAACCGGAGTGAGCCTTCCCGGCGGAGAGTTAATTCTCCACGCATGGGACATGGACCAGGATAAATCCTCCCCCCTCATCATCAATTGTGCGGGCCGCACACGGAGCATCATTGGGGCGGGCGCGCTGCATCAACTGGGTGTAACGAGAGCCCGTGCCCTGCGAAATGGGGGGATGGGATTTATGTTGGCCAGTCTACCTCTAGAGCATGGGAAAAAGAGCGAGGTTCCAAAGCCCTCGGCGCGCAGCAGAGCTTACGGAGAAGAGCTAGCTGCCCGCCTAGTGGAAGAGGAGGGGATCCCCTCCCTATCGCCGGATGAATTATGCGCGCTCCAGGAAAAATCTGGTAGCCAGACGCTTTATCTCCTCGATGTCCGCTTGGCCCCAGAGTTCTGGAAAGGGCATATTCCTGGTGCAATCTCGATTCCGGGCGGTCAGGCCGTACAACGGACCGATGAGGTTGCTGCCGTCCGTGCGGGTACTATTGTGACCTATTGCGATGCTAATGCACGGGCCACGATGGTGGCCTACTGGCTCCGGCGGATGGGTCTCTTAAATGTCTATTTCCTTCGCGGTGGGGTTACGGCCTGGGATGCGGTTGGCTTGTCCACGGAAACCTCCAACTCTTCGGCGGATGGCGAAAGCCCCTCTGCTAGTGGAGTAACACTTGGCCTGAAAGAGGCACGGGAAGCGGTGCGTGGGGTATTTCCTGGGGAGGCTTCCAGTATGGTCAACGGCGGGGTTGCCGTTCTCGATGTGGATTTGTCTCCCGGTTATCGGGGAGGGCACATTTCGGGCTCGCGCTGGGTTTCGAGAGCGTGGCTCGAGGAACGAGTTCTCGGGTTTTGTCCGGATCGATTTGGGGAGATTCTCGTTGTTTGCGAAAATGGTGCCCGATCAGCACTCTCGGCCGCAGCACTCGTGGGGGAGGGGTATTCAAATGTTGCCTTTCTCGAGGGAGGAAAGCGGGCCTGGCAGGAGGGAGGTCTTCCAGTAGAAGAAGGAGAAGAGGGCTTTGAGGGCCCTGTTTTTGACGTCGCACTTAAACCCTACGACATTGGTCCCCAGGCCATGCAGGAGTATCTCGAATGGGAAGAGAATCTGGGAAAGTAGCCGAAAAAAAATGGTTCCTTTTCTCAGGAAGCAATTTTTGACGTAGGAGGGATGAGACGCTACCCCTGCTCTGCATTCTTGGAGATAAGGATGCTGGTTCTCCAGTACCCCATGGCGCAAAAAACCAGGACCATTGATGCTAAAAGGAAGAATTAGGAAAATTGTTCGGAGGCTTCTTTAGGTGCTGTGGGAATGGATGGGGATATCGCCCGCTTGGTCTTGCAGGGTAAGCTCGGGTGTGGCTTTCGAAGGGGTCCAGCTTGCGAGTGATGGCCTCAAAATCTTTTGAGCATAGGCTATATTGAGGTTGTTGCCTTTCCTGAAAGGTTTGCTTCTTCTTTTCGAGCATTTCCTTAAGCTTTTCGAACGGATTGGTCGATTCAATTTGGGGACGGTCAAAAAATAACTGTGTATCAAGGAATAGACAACCCCTGGCGATGAGGTTTTCGTCCGTTCGGCCATATTGGGCCTTTTTCCTGTACGCTATTTTGGCTCCCACCCGCCATCTTTCTATAATGTGCGTAGTAGCTCGGCCCGCCGGCCGAAAATTAAAATTTGAGCGCACTACGAATTGCACCGGAGGAAGCGATGATACGAACGCAAGTTTGCGATCTTCTCGAAATAGAATGTCCCATTGTTCTCGGGGGAATGGGTTCCGTGCTGGCTCCCGGTCTCGTTGCTGCGGTATCCGGGGCGGGGGGCCTGGGCACTCTGGGCGGCTCACTCTTGAACGCGGACCAACTCCGGAAAGCGGTGGCCGATATTAGGGTGCTCACCGATAAACCTTTCGGTTTAAATTTCCTTATTTTCATTCCTAATGAGGAGGGATTTGCGGAAGCACTCAATTCACAGCCCGCCGTGATGGCCTTTGCCTGGCCGCGGGCAGAGCAGAATTTGAAGCCATTATTTGATCAAGCCCACGAGGCAGGATCCAAGGTAACGTTCATGACGGGCGAAGTGGGTGAAGCTAGACGGGCCGCAAAGGCTGGGGCTGACATCATCGTTGCCCAAGGCACCGAAGGTGGTGGCCACGTGAGCTGGATGGCAACGATGGCGCTTGTGCCCATGGTGGTGGATGTGGTTTCGCCAGTGCCGGTCCTGGCGGCAGGCGGAATCGCCGATGGTCGAGGGCTCGCGGCTGCACTCGCGCTCGGGGCCGATGGTGTTCTTCTTGGAACGCGCTTTTTAGCGAGTGAAGAATCGCCCCTTCATCCAAATTTCAAGCAGGCCATTGTTGAGAGCGACGGGCACGACACCGTTTTGACCGAGATTCCCGACATCGCTGCAGGGAGGGTTTGGCCTGGTGCGATGGCGCGGGCGCGGCGTAACCGGTTTGTCGAGCGGTGGGCAGGCCGGGAGTGGTCTCTTCGCCAGAACCAGGCAGATGCGTATGCCGGAATTCTTGCTGCACGCGAGGCGGGCGACCCAGAGGAGGCCTATCTTCTCATGGGTCAGGACGCGGGTTTAGTCGGAGATATTTTCTCGGCCGGGGATATTGTTCAACGCATTGCAGCCGAGGCCGAAGAAATTGTCTCTAGACGCCTCCCTGGGCTAGTAAGGTAGGGGAGTGAGATGAAACCACTTGTGGCCAGCAGGTGGTTTTTTCCGGGGATATTTTTTTTCTTCAATGATATCTTTGGCCAGAGCGAAAGTTTTATCTGTATTGCTCCCCGGCCCCGATCAATGTTCAAGAGTTCCGGTTTCCGATGACGATAGATTTGCTTGCTCTACCATGAAGTCCATGGATACTTCTGCCGCGCAAATTCTTGTACCGTCTCGAAGGATTGAGACGAGTGGTTAAAGGGCTGGTCTCCTTGATTTGGGGATATTTCATACACCCGACAAATCTTGGTGCTGTAATCATCGACAAAGGGATCTTGGATTACCAGGGTGTGGAATCCTGGATGCTAAGCCATTGGTCCATTATAGGGCCAAATAGTGGCGAGCTTAGATGAGCCAAGATAAATCTTCAGGCAGCGAATTTTCGCATCCTGAGCGTTCCTGTCGTCCAAGGAGGCGGAGAAAACTCTAACTTCGGGAAGGGGATCCTTTTTTTTAAAGTTTGCTGGTTCGGAGTATTTCATCGAGACCATCTATAAATTTACGGTTAGAATTTTAGCTCTGTTCGAGGTCCAAGAGCTCCTGGAGTAGGTGAGGATCGCCCGGGACACTGGCGAGGATGCACGCGTCTTCGAAAATGCTGGGATCCATTAGGTTCCCCTCCCTGTGATTATGGTTTCAGCACGGAAGCACTAATTTAATTAAGGCTGAATTTGTCCAGTTTCGCTTAAAGGGAGGTTTCGGCATGAGCAATGAAATTAACCTGGACCGTATCTACTGCATCATTCGGGATCATTTCAAGGAGACGGGTTTTGCCCCCCACTACACTGGCCTTGCCCGAGAGTTGAGGGTCACCCCCGACGAAGGTCGCCTGGCTCTTCACGCCCTGATGGACAGCCCGTTTCCCTGCTGGCTCCATCCCGGAACGGACTATATAGGCTCTTTTCCCCCATTTTCGAATATCCCCACCCAATACCGTATTTCGGTGGACGGAAGGCATAAATGGTTTGCCCAGTGCGGCTTCGAAGCGCTGGCTATGCGCTGGCTATTTCCGGGAAAGCAAGTGCAGATCGACACTCTTTGTTTGCGATCGGGGGGGGCGATTCAAATTGAAATGCATAACAATGAACTTATTTCTGCCGAGCCGGAGACGATCTACGGCTACGTGGCCGTTCCCTTTGCAAAATGGCGGTCCAACCTGCCCTTTGCCTGAAGCACGATGAACCTCTTCCGGTCGGAAGAGGACGTGCGTGCCTGGAGAGGATTCCAGCCCAACACCGAGGATGCTGTCATGCCCCTAGCCGACTATGTCTCCCTTTGGGGAATTGAGAACTACCGCGCCCGCAATTGGGATGACTACATTAGTCGGATGGCTGAGCTCCAGGCCGAGCGGTGGGAACTTCTCGAGCGACTGGGCTATTCGAAGACTTCATTTTGGGATCCGCCTCCTCCTGCAGATTGATTGTACTAGGTAGAGGTTCCCTCTTTCCTGAATAGAGGTCATCGTATGGCATGGGACTCTCTTGGACTCGTTGCACTGCCTAGTTGACGTGGTCGACGCAAGTTAGGTCCGAACTGTTGAGCTCTATTGGATCGGGCAGCACGTTTTCGAATTAAGACCAGCGACGGCCAGTTCATCGTGATCGGATCGTTCATAAGGAGAATGTTCAGGATACCTATGGCGACGAGGCTGCTAAATTCATTGAAATGAGTCATTCAAAAGTCCCTATGAATTTCGATGCCGGAACAGTTTCAATTCATTTGGTCACTGGCCTTATAAGTAGCCAAAGCTCCCTCTCGACCCGGGTTAGAAATGTTGCGGCGTGTTCAGAGTACTGTTTTAAGATTATCCATTTAGGCTTAAAGGCGAAAATAGCTCACCCTTATCTGGATGAGGAGTCAGCTAAATATCCGGAACGAGAATAAGTTCCCAGTCTATTATGCTGGAATTACGGGTGTATTTTTCGGCGAGAAATTCGTTTGGCTATCTGCCCATCGGTGGGAACTGGACCTTGGACTCGATTAGCTCCGCCTACACGTTGAGATACCTTCCCAAGGTAGCGCCCATTCGATTTTTTGGGTAATGGAAGTTCGCGTCATTCCTAAAAATCCCCTTTACAGCGCCTCTCTCAGGTTCTAACATGTGTTTAAGCCGATTTATTAGGGAATGAATGGCGGGGCGATGCGCTAAATTTCGTGCCTCTCCTCCGCTGAGGTAACGGTTCTCGAATTTTTTCGTGTGGCCGTCTCCACCGGATTTTGAAAATTCATTTGGAGGAAAAAATGGTCAATAGGGTTAAGAAAAAAGCGGCGACAAAGCGCACCGTCTCACCGAAACCCCCCGAATACGACACCAAGATGCCATTGCCCGGAAATCCCGAAACGGGTGAGACGGCGAACGACTACTACGTCCTTGACTGTGAAGTGCACGTTATGCCCGAGGATTATCGACGCTTTATCCAGTACTTCGAGGGCACGAAAACCTTCGAGTACGCCCACAAGATGTGCAACTGGTGGCAATGGGTGGATCACCGCACGGGAAAACCCACTGCTATCCACCCGGGAATGGATTGGAACATTGACAAAATTATCACCGATATGAATCGCTCGGGTGTGGACCAGATTGCTCTCATGCGCGAGTCATTTATCGACACCGCGGGCGACAGTGCGCCATTTTCGACCAACCAGCATGTCATCGATGCCATCGAAAAGTACCCTGACCGTGTCATTGGCGTCTCGAACGTAGGGCCATTTTCCAAGCGAAAGACCAAGGATATCCTTTGGGAGCTCGAGTACCTGCACGACAACTACAATTTTAAGTTCTCAAAATTTTATCAGCCTGAGGATTGCCCGATCAACGACCGCCGCCTCTGGCCGGTCTACGAGATGTGCCAGGAAAAGGGAATTGTCGCCTTCTTCCATACCGGTATTACGATCCGGATGGGCCCGACCCGTTATACCTTCCCGGTACTTTTGGATGACGTGGCTTCGGACTTCCCGGATCTCAAAATTGTCGCATACCACGGCGGCTATCCCCAGTGGGAAGAGCTCGTTATGCTCATGTGGAAGCATCCGCACATCTATGTCAGTTACTCAATTCTCCTTCCCTGGCTCATGCGTGCCCCGCACCGCTTCGCGCACATGGTCGGAACCACGATTCAAATAGCAGGGCATGACCGCTTTATTTGGGGAAGCGACTGGCCAGCTTCGGATCCGCATCAGTCGGTTGAGGCTGTCCTCAAGCTAAACATCCCCGAAGAGCTCCAAGAGAACTACGGCTACCCGCAGATCACGAAAAAGAACAAAGCCGCTTTCCTGGGCGGAACGCTCGCAAAGCTGGCTGGGATCGATGCGAAAAAAAATCAACTTAAGTTCCCAGGGATGGCGGGACCTCCGTCCAAGAAGAATACGCCCGAGGGCGACATCTCGCGGAAAATTATGCGCCGCAAAAAATAGGGGTGCGATTCTCCTGCCGAATTTAAACCATGCACCGTAAAGTCGGTTGATGCGCGGTGCAGGGGTTTGTTTTTCGGATATCCGTATTTTCCTCCTATTTCCTTCCAATGGGTTCTTTTCTCCCTGGTCCTTCTCTCAAAATTAGGATAATTGTCGGCAATCTTTTCAAACTGCTGCAATTAGATCGAAACTTATAGTAATTTTTTGGAATCCGCTCGTCCCTCACCCTGAAGAGGCCCCTGGCAATGGGCTTCGAGCATGTCCGATTGTCCTAGCGGTAGCACGCCTTTTTTTTGAACATGCATGCGGTGTTAACTTGCCAAGATATATGGGTCAGTCAATAGCTGCGGAGTGAGTTCGCGGGATCAAGTCAATCAATAAGAATTAGCAACGAATTGTATATATATCGTTGAACAATTGCGGTCCAAAAATTCGGAAACGAATAGATCGGCAGTTGTATTTAAGGATGAGCGCACGTCAGGAACGACCGAGGTTGGCGTTGATTTTTTGTGGGCTAAGCGGATGTAGCAAGCAACAAATGCGCTTCATCGGCCAAAGAGGCTCTTCCGGCCTCGGACATGAAGTTCGCTCTGAAACGGATTCTGAACTTTGTAACTGACCCGCAATTAAATTTCCTTAGCCCAAAAGATATTAATTTTGTGTGGTTGGAAAAGACGTCCATGGGCAGAATAGTGTGGCATTTGGAGCAGCTTGTTCATCGCCGAAGGCGAGGTCTACCTGGGTGAGTGAGCTTGCTTCTTTAAACCCGTCTCATCCTGAAAGGTCCTCGCCGCCGTCTACGCGGATGACGTTGCCTGTCATCCACCGAGTTCCCTCTGCGCTAAAGTGAGCGATGGCGTCAGCAACCATCTCGGGAGTGGTGAGCTCGCCGTGGGGGTTGGCGTCCTTGGCTTTTTGGATCATTTCCACGTTGCCCGGAATTTTCCGGAGAGCCGGAGTATCGGTTACTCCCGCCTGGACGCTATTGGCTGTGATGCCCTTTTGGGCGAGTTCGAAAGCGAGCTGGCGGATGTGGCTTTCTAGAGCGGCTTTTGCTGCCGAAACTGCGCCGTACGTTGCCCAGATGCGGTGTCCGCCTGAGCTGGTCATGGCAAAGATGCGCCCGCCTTCGCCCATGAGGTCGCACCCGATAATTTCCTGAGACCAATAGACGAGACTGTGGGCCATCACGTCGAGAGTCATGTCCATCTGCTTGGATGTAATGGCATCCTTTGCATCGTCGATGATGTAGGGTTTTAGTGTGCCGAAGGCAAGGCTGTGGAGCATGACGCGAACTGCGCCTTTTGCTTTCTCTCCGAGATGGTTCTTCATCTTCGAAATTACCTCGGAGCGGGTGTCCGCCGCCGCCGCATTGAGGTTGAAGAAGATGGCCTCGGAGCCATTGGCCCGAATAGCTTCCTGGATTTTCTCAGCGTTGGGCAGGGTAGCTTTTCGGTCCAAATGCACGCCGAAGATATTCATCCCCTCTTCCGACAAGCGGATAGCAACTGTTCCGCCAAAGCCGCTGCTCGACCCCAGGACAAGTGCCCATTTTCCCTTCAGTCTGGTATCCACCACAGGGTAAATCTCCTCTCAGGGACAGAATTACAAGATACTATCACTATTTATAACATACAGGCTGACGGGAGGGGGCCGGTGGGGAGCGTCTATCGACCGCTCAGTTTGCGGAGGAGTCGCCGTTTGGATAGCCTGTCCTGCTTCTAAATTTTCTCGAAAACTATGTTCACCTATTAGGAGGCTGCCAGCGTTATGCGAATTGATGTCCATAATCATTTCTACCCTCAAGCCTATTTGGACGAGGTGGCCCGTCTCGGGGGTGCGGTGCGGATCGAGGAAGATAAGGATGGCAAGCAAGTGTTCACCATTCGGGGGGTGCCGGTTGTCCATATTTCGCCAGCTCAGCTCGACCCCGAACTCCGTATCCGAGACATGGACGCTTGTGGGGTGGACATCCAAATGCTCTCTCTCACCATGCCCCACGTCTACCTCTGGGAACCCCAGGCTGGGCTAGCACTTTCCCAGGTGGTGAATGATGCTTTTGCCGAAATTATCTCGCGGTATCCGGGTCGCTTCACCGCTGCCTGCGCCGTTCCCCTCCAGGACACCCGCCTTGCCATTGAAGAGCTTGAGCGCGCAGTGGAAATTTTGGGACTCCGTGCCGTCTACGCGATTACGAGCATCGACGGGAAGGGAATCCACGACCGCGACCTATGGCCCTTTTATGAGAAAGTTTCTGAGCTGGGTGTCCCGCTTTTTATTCACCCATTTCTGCCCCCAGGGGCGGATGATATGCGCGATTTCTGGCTCCAGACCGTTCTCGGTGTTCTGTTTGAGAGCGCTCTGACGGCGGCGCGCTTCGCCTTCAGTGGCTTGCTCGATGCCGTGCCTGATTTGAAGCTGGTGGTTCCCCATATTGGGGGCCTGATTCCCTACTCTCTGGGTCGCCTCGACAAGGGGTTTCGTGCTCATGCAGCGTGCGGCGAATTTATCGAAAAGCCACCGAGCGAATACTTGAAAAATATCTATATCGACTCGGTTTCCTTCGAGCGCGAGGCGCTTCAATTTGCTGTCACACGCTGGGGTGCTGGGCGGGTGATGCTCGGGAGTGACTACCCTCAGGCGATGGGTGAGTTGGACAGCTGCGTCGCCGACGTGGATGGGCTTGACCTGCCCGAGGCGGAAAAAGAGATGATCCGGTGCGGAAACGCCCAGAAGCTGTTGGACCTTTCCCCCCACGCCGCCTAGCCAGGCCTGGAAGGAGAGAATATTTTTGTACGGCCCGAGCGGTATTTCCTTTTTAATCCATCACGATTGCGGCGCGTCCTGTAATCAGTCCTGCTTCGAGTCGGGCATGTACCTTTTCAGCTTCTTCGAGTTTGTAGGTTTCTGTGACGAAGGGCATGAGTTCCCCGCATGCAACGAGATCAAGTGACTCCCTAATCTCCTGTTTGGTGAACGAGCGGCTTCCAAGGAGCTCTAGCTCCTTGGCAAGCATAGCGGCGGGCGACACCCGAAAAGGATCGGGTGTGTTGCCGCCTAGGGTGACTAGGCGTCCTCCCCGACCGAGGGCTTCAGTGGCCGTCTCCAGGGTGGAGGGGGCGGAGACAAAATCGATCGCCACGTCTAGGCCGCGTCCTTCAGTAAAATCGGCCAGGGCCTCAGCGACGTTGTCCCTGGAGGCATCGATGGTGGCCTCGGCGCCCATATCCAAGCATTTGTCGAGTTTTTCGGAAGCAATGTCCACTGCAACAACGCGAGCATGAGCCCAGCGGGCAAGCATGATCATGTGAATTCCGACGCCGCCGCCTGCTCCGAAAATGGCGACCGTTTCGAGTGGGGAGATGCGCGCACGGCGCACTACCTTGTAGGGAGTGACGATGGCGTCACAGATGACAGAGGTTTCCGCAGGCTGGGCTTTGTAGTCAAGGTTCTCGGGGATGGGGATAAAATTTCTGGCGGGCATCTTGATGTATTCGGCGTAGCCGCCGTCTGCGTTGCGACCGGTGAATCCCGCTAAATTCTCGCAAAGCGCCTCGCGGTCAATTCGGCACCAATAGCAGTGCCCGCAGGAAAGGTAGCAGTGCATTGTGACTGGGTCGCCTTCCTTGAGAAGAGTCACACCCTCGCCCACCGCCGAGATTTCCCCCAGCACTTCGTGGCCGATGATGACGGGGTAGGTGACCGGAACGCGTCCTGCGCGGGCGTGGTGGATTGTGAGCCCGGAGCCACAGGCTAGGACACGGGCGACTGCCTCGCCTGGCCCAGGGACGGGGTCTGGGACCTCTTCAAGGACGAAGGGAGACCCTTTTTTATGAAGAACCATTGCTTTCATAGGTTTTTCCTCTCAAATGCGAATTAACGGAAGTTGTCTTGGCAGGGTTGTGTGTCCTCTGGCTCAGCTTATTTTTCACCAATGGCTGATGGACTCAAGAGGTACCCGCCGCGCTAGAATGACTATTAGGGCGACCTGATTGTCGTCAGCTGAACATGCCTTCTAGTGATTCATATCGAACATTGTTTGGTTGGCTGTCAATGTTGCATAAGAGAAGAAATTCCGCAAAATACTTCCATCCTCCGATTCAGTGCCCGGAAAATGGTTCCATCCATGTTGCAGGAGAACCATTTATGCTAGATGGAAAATTTCCGCCGACGGGTGCGACCTGAATAGAGTTCTAGTCATTGCGGGTATTGCCGAAAACGTGAATTCAGGCGCAGTTCGGGTCTCCGGTCATCGTAAGCTGTATGACAGCAGTCACGCCGTCGCGGTCGTTGAACATGTAGCAGGAAAGCATTCGGTAGGAGTAGAAGTTGCTCGCCTCCTTTTCTTCCTGCAAAAAGTATCGATGCGGCCCAAGGCGTTCGTATCAAAGTCTCCGGGGCCGTAGTGTATTCCCTGGGTGATGCGGACGGCGACGGGCGCCGCTTGAAGGGTAACTGCCATGGTCACGAAATTTGAACATTCGTTTTTTCCATCGAGGGACCTTCTTCGAAACAGACGAATGGGTTAGCATACCCATTCTAGTACGTGGGAGTCCCCGTGGCGGTGATCGACCCACCACCTGGGAACATCGGAAGTCATATCAATTTCCTTTTATAAGGAGCAGTGGGTTTAATGGCTGACCTTGGTGATCATGGATTGATGGGTGTGGATTGGGAAGAGCGGATCGATTTTGCTCGCCTCCGGAGGGAGCGTCTCCAGCGGGCGAAGGACGCGCTGGGGGCCTCGGACGTGGATGCACTCTTCGTTTTTCGTACGGAGGATTGTCGCTACCTAACGGGATTTCGATCCCATCTTCATCCGACTGCTTCGCTCGGCATGGCCGTCAGTATTTTGGCTAAGGGCAGTGAGCCTTTTATTTTCAGCATGGACCATGACCACGTGTCCGAGCGTATGCCCTGGCTGGCACCCGAGCAGATTCAGGAACGGGCAAACCTGCGAGACGCATCGGCGGTGCGCAAATTCGCCGATCGCGTGGAGGGGCTCATCGGGAACGTGGACGGAAAAAAGGTGGGTGTCGATTTATGGAGTCCATCGATCGAGGCGCGCTTAAAAGAGGCGTTCCCCAATACCGAGTTCGTGGACGGCTACGAAGTTTTGATGAAAGCGAAAATCATCAAGACCCAGGACGAAATCCATTGCCTTAAGGCTGCTACGGTAATTACCGAGGCGGGTATGGAGGCTGCTCTTGATTTCCTTCGGCCGGGTGTCCGGGAATGTGAGGTGCTGGCCATGGCATGGCAGACCATGACTGCCCTCGGTAGCGAGTGGACCCAGTGCGCTAATATCGTTTGTTCGGGGCCCTATACGGCGCCCTACCGGCGGCTGACTTCGGACCGGATAATTCGCAAGGGTGACCCAGTGATCATTGACATTGGCGGTTGCTTCAACGGCTACTGGGGTGATTTCACACGCACTTGGATATGTGGCGACATTTCCCCGACGAAAGAGCAAATCGAGTGGCATCAAAAGTGTTACGACTCGGTGTGGAACTCATGTGCTGCCTCCAAAGTGGGCAACACGACTCTGGATGTCTACGAGGCGGCGGTGCCTTATGTTCTGGACAGCCTGGGACACGGCTCAGGCACGAACCCCTGGGAGTTGCCCTATTTCAGCCCGGCGGCCTACGATGATCCGATGGACTTGGAAGAGGGGATGACCTTTAATCTCGAGCCCTATGCAGGTAAGAAGGGGGTAGGAGGATTCCGACTAGAGAACAATGTTGTGGTCACCAGCAATGGTCCAGACGTTTATACGCCTTATCCCTACGATAAGCGGCTCGTAACGGAAGTCCACAAGCTGGATACTTCGACGGGGCGCACCCATTAGCGGACCGGAGAAAAATGAAGGGAGAGAGGCCGCCGGGGCACTCTTTGCTTTTTAACTGGTGTGTGGCTTGTCTCGTTTGTCACGGGATTTTGATTTCTCCCCCATCGAAATCGCCTTGGAGCGGGAACTCCACCTGGCCGAGATCGATATTAGTGTTGATGCCGGAAGGAGGCGTGAAAGTATCCTTGGGGCCGAATGTCTGGACCTCAAAATTCATTATTTTCGCGTTGCCGACGTTCCCGGCGCGGTCCGCGACAAGGACTTCCACCGTGCCGTGTATGGTCTCGTCGCCCCCCCATCCGCCTTTCAAGTAGGCCCATACTGAAATAGCCCCGCTTAGGGAGGCGGCCTTTTTATCGAAATATAGGGTGTCGGGTGAGTAGGGCCCAACGCCAGACTGCCCGAACGTGACTTGAATTTTATCTAGGTCGCCGTCCGGATCGGTGGCGCGGATGTAAATTTTCCAAGTTTCTCCGTTGCGAATTTCGGCTTGGGCTGTCATTACCTCAAGGACGGGCTCATGTGCCTTGCCTACCGGCCCTTCTGTGGGAGGAAGGAGAAACGCTTTTGCCGTTATGGCAGCCAGAA
>Ga0315336_1001507_pt1 | contig 44419 bp, 46 predicted proteins | sample ASW5metaG_FD_204512 | JGI IMG/M metagenome (GOLD analysis project Ga0315336, IMG submission 204512) | Ammonia-oxidizing marine archaeal communities from Monterey Bay, California, United States - ASW #5 | ecosystem: Environmental > Aquatic > Marine > Intertidal zone | place: USA: California... | reverse complement strand
GCTCGTCGACGCCCTGCGCCGACACGCTCACCCCGACACCGGCGCCGACACCAAATCTGTCGGTGCCGCCGCCTAGAGTTCATCGTGGATCGTCACCCAAATTCCACGCGACTCGGGACATGCTCATCGTGGAGGTCGGCTACCCCAACCGCGCCGACGCCGCCCGAATCCTGACCACCCTGGTCGAGGTTCTGCCCGGCGGACAGGCCATCGACACCGCGGCGGTGGTCGCCGCGCTGCCCGAGAGCACCAGCGGCAGTGATATTCGAGAGATTGTCCGCCGCGCCGTCCTAGCCGGCGACCAAGGTCACGTCAGTACCGCCGTGCTGCTCGCCGAGGTGGGCAGCAGACGCTACCGCGCGGCAGTTCCGGAAGGTCTGTACCTGTGACCAGTGGCCGTAGCCAATGTCCCAGCCGACCAGATTAGTGGTCGTTATCGGTGTCGTCAACGTGTCAATTTCACCGCTAGATTTCATGGATAACGAATGTTATCCATCAAGAGGGAATTGCCGCGTGCCTTTCGCACTGAACCTCATGTACGTGCATAAGCGGCGGGGCAAATCGGATTCCGTGCTGCTTTCGGCCGATGCGCTTTGTGTGGCGCGCTGTTGGTTGCGGTATGCAGCGACGTCAACGTCGCAGCGGGGTTGCGAGTAAGCCCGTTCACGGTGCATCGAAGGTGTAGAACGTTTCGAACGTGGTTCCACTGTCGGTCGAGCGCTGGATGCCCTTCTCGGTTGCAACGAACACCAGGCCGCGCCCCGCTGACTCCACAGCCTGCGGGCGCTCACCCAGATCGCGCCGCACCTGCCACGTCGCCCCCGAATCTTGGCTGGCATACACGATCCCGGTCGGGGTAATCCCGATTAAGGGTCCGTCGTCGGGCCAACTCAGCAAGATCAGAGGGGTGTGCCGGCGACAGGTGGAAGGTCTTGGCCTGGTCGATGCTGCGCAACATGCCCGTGCCGGTCGTAGCGAGGACGCCGTTCGGCTCGGTGGGTGACACCGCGATGTCGACGGCGCTGATCTTCGCGCGTCGCTCCCACGTCTTTTTGTCTGCGGTTACCATCACTGATCGGGTTCCGCTGTCGAGTCCAAAAAGCAGTCCATGCCGGTAGTCGAGGGAATGGAAGTCGGCCTCGCCGGTCATCGACAGTGAGTGCCAGGTTTGGCCGCCGTCGGTGCTTTCGATCAAACCAAGGTTCGGTGGAGCGTCGCGGCTGTCTGCGCCGGGATGCCCACTGCCCAGGAAATGATTCGGCCCTACGACGGTGAAGCCCATGAAGTCCTGCACGAGGTCGCCTACGAGTTCGGGGTCGCGCTCCCCGGCGAGTCGGTACACGCCGTAGTGCGTGCCGGCATACAACACGCCGTCGGAATCCACGCCCATGCCGTGGATGTGCGCAAGACCCCTGGGGTTGGATCGGCCATGGGGGCTGTCGGCACTTGAGCATGCGCTGCTCAGCAATGCGGTAACCGTAGAGATAATGATCAAGGCTGATCGCATGGGCGCGTGCCATCTCCAGGGGTCTGTCCCCGACAGCCGCCTGTGATGATTATGCAGCGTTGATCGGTACTGTTCGGTGTGCTCAGAGGTTCGCATTTCCTGCTCGCCACTGTTCCCACGGGATGTTCCAATCGCCGAGACCGTCGGTACCGGACAGTGTTGGACCCACGGTGTTGACGACTTCGACGATGTCGCCGCGCTTGGTGTTCTCGTAGAACCAGACGGCATTCGCGGGGCTGACGTTGAGGCAGCCGTGGCTTACGTTGGCACGACCCTGACTGTTGACCGACCATGGTGCTGAATGCACATAGATGCCGCTGTAAGACATCTGCGTCGCCCAATCGACGTCGAGCCGGTAACCGTCTGGCGAATTGACCGGCACGCCGTAGGTCGACGAGTCCATGATCAGATTCGGGTACCTGTCGCCGATGATGTAGGCGCCGTTGTCAGTGGGTGTGCTGTCTTTACCCATGGACATCGGCATGGTCTTGACCAATTCGCCGTTGCGCCTGACGCTCAGCGTCTTGGTGGTGTCGTCGGCGGTGGCGATGATCTGGTCGCCGATGGTGAACCGGGTGCTGACATCGTCCTGGCCGAACAAGCCGTTCCCGAGGTCGACACCATACGTCTTGACCGAAACCTCAACGGTAGTGCCGGGTTTCCAGTACTCGGCCGGACGCCAGCGGACCTCGCTACTGCTGAGCCAGTAGAACGCTCCGTCCACCGGCGGAGTAGTGACGACCGAAATCGCGTTCTGGGCAGCCAGACGGTTCGGGATGTCCTCGTCGAAGCGGACGGCGATGGGTTGGCCGACGCCGACGACTTCGCCATTGTTGGGCATGACGTAAGGCATCGTCAGGTTCTTCGGCGACTGCGTTTGGAATGTCATGCTGTTGCGTGTGATGCCGCCGAGTCCGAGCGCTTCGGCGTGCAACGTGTACTGCTTGTTGTAGCCCAGTGGCTCGGTCGTGGCCCACGTCACTCCATCTGGGCTGAGCTGCCCGTCGACCGGAATGCCGTCTGCATTGACCATGGTGACCGGGCCGAGGACGCCGTCGCCGGCGGTCACCGCGACAGGAGAGTCCACCGCCACACCGACGGCACCGTCTGCCACTGAGGATTGCAGCGTGGGTACCAGTAATTCGCTATACGGGTCGCCCTTGTCTGCGATCACTTGCGGTGGCCGCGGGGCCGCGTTGCTGTTGCATCCTATGAGCAGCACCGTCAAGGCCACCACCGTCCCGGCGATGAGCCCGAGCCGAGTGTTCCGCCGACCGATCCGTGAAGTCCGCCGCCGCAGCAGCATGGCTACCCCTTTTCTGCCGTCGTCTCAACGCAGATGCGACGGCTGCAAGCCTCGATGTCCTGCGCCGTCCCGCCGCGTTACACACGTAACCGCCCTTCATGGTCGCCGCTCGGTGTTTTGCTTTCCTGCTCCTTCGTTGAAGGCTCGGTAAAGGTTTGAACGTCGCCTTTGACCTACCAACACGAGCGTGTCGCCACCGAAGCGGCTACTGCATCGATACGTACATCGTAACTACCCCGCGGCGCAAAGGTGGGTTGACTGCGCGGCGCGAGCGGGCCGAGTGCACCTGACACACTCGGTGATGGGAGGGTCTGGCGCGTCAGGGTGAAATCCTCAGCTGCTACTGGGTATGCGTAGTTGTTACGTATGTAATGAGGTCAGCTGGGGTCGTACCCCAGCGAATTGTCGGCGCCGCGGTGTTGCGCGGCGCACGACTGACGCTCGCAGAGTTGCTTCGGTACTCGGTTGCGGCGGGCGCAGAGCCCCGGTGATCGCGGCCGATTATCGCGACGCTTGGGCTGTTATGAAGTGGTGGGAGGCTTGAGGTCGTGACCGGGGATGCTGCGGTGGCCCCGCTTCCCAACGAGGTCGATGCTGTCTTGTTATTCCTCGTACACGACTTGACGCGCAGCCCGACGGCTGTTGAACACGCCCTAGCCGCAGAAGGTCCAGGCGCTTCGAGTGGTGGCCTTCGACGCATTGCACGCCACCCACCGGATGGCTATGCCGGTCGACATGATCGTTGAAGCCATCGACCGTCGTCATGTGACTACGTTGGAGCGGTTTGAGGCACCGTGGAACGTGGCTCGTTTCGTTCCCGATCCGAGGGTCGGCCGAGTGCTGGCCAGTGTGCACATGTTTTCCTCCGGACACATGGCGGGCCATCACGACTAAGGGATCGGCGACAGAAACGCTAGCTCCGGCGGTCAGGGTCTTTACCGATTCTTCATCGAACATGGACCCGACCCTTTAGGTTTTGCCTGCAGGCTGGCTAGCTGCGCAACGAAAGGAATTCGCGTGCAAATGAACCGGATAATCGGCATCGCCGCCGCTGCAGTGGCGGCAGCGCTCGCATTGAGCGCCTGCAGTAACAGCTCACAAAGCGAACAAGACACGTCGTCGATGACTACCTCGGCGGTGGCCACCCCGTCGTCATCCGCTTCTGCAAGCGACGGCGCCCAAGCTCAAGCGCACAACGACGCCGATGTCACCTTCGCCCAAGGGATGATCCCACACCATCAGCAGGCAATTGAGATGAGCGACATGCTGCTGGCTAAGCAGGGCATCGATGGGCGCGTGGTGTCGTTGGCCAACGAAATCAAGGCGGCTCAGGGCCCGGAAATCCAGCAATTGCAAGGCTGGCTATCAGAATGGGGCGTGTCTTCCACGACGTCTCCGGGCGCCGGTATGCCGGGCATGCCCGGCCATGACATGGGCAATATGGGCGGCGGCGGCATGATGACCGAGCAAGACATGACCGCGCTTCGTAACGCGCAGGGTGTCGAGGCGAGCAGGCTGTTCTTGACGCAGATGATCGAGCATCACCGAGGTGCGGTCGCGATGGCGCAGACTGAGGTCGACAACGGCCAGTTCGCGGCGGCGATCGAGATGGCACGTTCGATCATCGCCTCGCAACAAAAAGAGATCGAGACCATGGAGCAGATCCTCGGCTCGCTGTAGGGGTGCCAGAAAGCTAGGAGCGTCGAGCTCTCCTCGATGTCCCCGTGCCGGTGATTCCCGCCGGCGCGGGGACCCTTGCAGCGATCCGCAGGTCAAGAAGTTTGGAGGGCTTGAACCTCGATCGCCGTCTTCGCTGCGGCGAGATGTGTTGGCCCACTTGGGTCACCGGAAATTTTTGTGCCGAAAGCCGAAAACGTGATCCTGCTCGGACGACCCAGGCCTCGGCAAAACACTGGGCGATCGGGCTCGGGCATGAAAGCTGCCCACGCCGGGTACTCGGTACTCTTCAACACCGCCAGCAACTGGATCACGCGCCTGTCGACCGCGCACTACGCTAATCTCCTAGCGCCAGCTGAAAAAGATCCGCCGCTAGCAGCCGGGCTCGGTCATGGTGACCCTCAGTCTGCGTTCGGCCGCTGGGAAAAAGGTTGTCCGACACAGTGGTAGCCGCGATTATGATCGATCGCCTCGTGCATCATGACGCCGATCAACGCTGATGCCGCACAAATCGACTGCTGCCCCGTTCAGTACCCTTTGATCGCGAAACCCCATGTCATGCTTAGGCATTGACGTGAATGACCTAGCGTCGCGATGACGGGCGGCGTCGGCTAACCGGTTCTGCGGTGGTGGGGTCGGCGGTGATGGTGTCGGCGCCGAAGAGCGCTTGGCTGAGCACTCGCAGCACGTCGGTGTCGGCGGGCGAGTAGTAGACGAACGTTCCGTCGCGGCGGCTTTTGACCAGGCCGGCCAGCCGCAGCTTGGCCAGGTGCTGGCTGACCACTGTGGGCGCGGCATCAGCGAGATCGGCCAGGCACGCCACCGACGTTTCACCTTGCAGCAGCGCCCACAACACCTTGACCCGGGTCGGGTCGCTGAGCATGCGAAATGTCTCCGCGGCCCTGGTGACCTGCTCCTGGGTGGGCATCGAGAAACCCGCAATGGACGAGTGCACGGCCAAAGTATAGCGCCGTCTGCGTGATGATCTACCCGTCTGAGCGCGCAGTTGCGTATATACGCGAATGCGCAGCTATGATCTATCCGGTGACCACTGACGTGCAACACGCCACCACCGCGCTGCAGCGCTCCCCGATCGACTCCTGGCCGGCGCGCCGATCCACCGCCTGGTCGTTACCGGAGGTGCGGTGGGCAGTGGCTGCGACCGCACTGTTCGGGGCGGGGTCGCTGGCGCAGCTCGCCGGGGGGCCGGTCTGGCTGTACTGGGCGCTGTATCTGGCCTGCTATGCGGCCGGCGGCTGGGAACCCGCCCTGGCAGGGCTGAAAGCCCTGTTGGACAAGACTCTTGATGTCGATTTGCTGATGGTGGTCGCGGCCATCGGCGCGGCCGCCATAGGCCAGGTCTTCGACGGCGCCCTGCTGATCGTCATCTTCGCGACCTCCGGGGCGTTGGAGGCGGTGGCGACCAAACGCACCGAAGACTCCGTGCGCGGACTGCTCCATCTGGCGCCCGAAACCGCCACCCGCATCACCGATTCGGGTGAGGAGATTGTTGATACCGCGACTCTCGACGTCGGCGACGTGCTGTTGATCCGTCCCGGTGAACGCATCGGCGGCGACGGCGTGGTCCTCGAGGGTGCCAGCGAGGTCGACCAGGCCACCATCACCGGTGAAGCCCTGCCCGTCGACAAGACCGTTGGTGACGAGGTGTTCGCCGGCACCGTCAACGGCACCGGCAGCCTGGGGGTGCGGGTTTGGCGCCCAGCCGCCGACACCGTCATCGCCCGCATCGTGGCCATGGTCGACCAGGCCAGCGCCAGCAAGGCCCGCACCCAGCTGTTCATCGAAAAGGTCGAACAGCGCTACTCAGTCGTCATGGTGGCCGCCACGATCGCGTTGTTCGTCATCCCCATGCTGGTGGGCTCCGACCTGCAATCAGCGCTGTTGCGGGCCATGACATTCATGATCGTGGCGTCACCGTGCGCCCTGGTGCTCTCCACCATGCCGCCACTGCTGGCCGCGATCGCCAACGCCGCCCGCCACGGCGCGCTGGTCAAATCCGCGGTCGTACTGGAAAAACTCGCCGGCATCACCCACGTGGCTTTCGACAAGACCGGCACACTCACTGAGGGAACGCCGCAACTCATCCACATTCGCCCCCTGCCCGCGGGCCACCTCGACGACACCACACTGCTAAGGTTGGCGGCCTCCGCCGAACACCCCTCCGAGCATCCGCTGGCCCGCGCTATCGCGGCCGCCGCCCACCACGCAGAGCTCACCATGGTCGCGGCCACCGACTTCACCTCGACCCCCGGGCGCGGAGTGCGAGTCCGCATCGGTGAGAACATCGTTGAAGTCGGCAGCCCCGCCCTACTCCAAGATCACGACACCGCCGCCCACGCAACCGCTCGCGAACTGGAAGACGCCGGCCATACCGCCGTGATCGTGCGCGTCAACGAGGCCCCCGCCGGGGTCCTCGGATTATCCGATCGTCCTCGCGAGCAGGCGGCCGACGCCGTTGCTCACCTTGCCACGCTCACCGGCGCCCAGCCGATCCTGCTTACCGGCGATAACCGCCGAGCAGCGGCCCGCATGGCCGCCGATCTGGGCATCACCGATGTCCGGGCCGGGCTGCTGCCCGAGGACAAAGTCAGCGCCGTCCGCGAGCTCGAAGCCAGCGGCGCCAAAGTCATGCTGGTCGGTGATGGAGTCAACGACGCCCCGGCCATGGCCGCCGCCCACATCGGCGTCGCCATGGGACGAAGCGGCTCCGACCTCGCGCTGGAAACCTCCGACGCCGTAATCACCCGCGACCTGGCCACTCTTCCCGCCGTCCTTGAATTGGCGCGCCGCGCCCGCCGTGTCGTGGCCGCCAACCTGATCATTGCCGCCACGTTCATCGGCGTCCTGGTCACCTGGGACCTCGTCGGACATCTCCCGCTGCCGCTTGGTGTGGCAGGCCATGAAGGCTCCACTATCCTCGTCGGCCTCAACGGGTTACGACTTCTGCGCGCCAACGCCTGGCCCACCGTCGCCAAACGCCGCGGTAAACCCAGGGAGACAGACCGATCTGACACGACACGCCGCTAATTACATAGCCCGGCCGCGGACGTGGACAGATTGTCCAATTAGGGTCGGACGTGCAGGTCTTGAGACGCTGGCCTCGGCAAGTCTGGTCGGCGGTGCTCGGACGTGGCGACCGGAAATGTGATGATGAACGTGGCTCCGGTGCCCGGGCCTTGGCTGCGTGCTGTGATTGAGCCGCCGTGTGCCTCGACGAGTGCCTTTGCGATTGCTAATCCGATGCCGGCCCCGCTGTTGTCGTGGGCACGTTCCGGTTCCACGCGGTAGAACCGCTCGAATACGTACGGAAGGTGTTGGGCGGGAATGCCTTCACCGGTGTCGGAGATGCTGACTTCGAGCTGGTGACGGTCTATGTGGACGCGGACGTCGACGTGGCCGCGTGGCGGTGTGTGCCGCAATGCGTTGTCAAGCAGGTTGGCCAGAACCTGAGCGAGTCGCTGCGGGTCGCCCGAAACGGTAGGCACGCGGGGTGGCAGGTGTGCGGACAGCGTTACCTGTTTGGCTCGGTAGCGTTTGGCGGCGGCGCTGACCGCGGTCGTGACCAACTCGGCGATGTCGGTGTCAGTCGTCGTCATCGATGCGGAGCTTTCCTCGGCTTGTGCCAGAGCGGCGGCATCTTGAGCGAAACGCACCAGCCGGCGTGTCTGATCACGCAGCATGGCAACGGTGGTCGGAGTCAGTGACTCGACACCGTCTTCGACCGCTTCCATATAGGCTTCCAGCACCGCTACCGGGGTTCGAATCTCGTGGGCCAGGTCAGCGAAGAGGTGGCGGCGGGTGGCATCCACTGCCTGCAGGCGCCCGGCCATCTGATTGAACGCAGCCGCCAGCGCGTCGAAGTCCTGCCCGAGGTGCGGTGGAGCTACCCGCACGGTGTAGCGGCCGTCGGCGACCGCGGTCGCTGCTGAGGCTACCTCTGTGACGGAGCGCTGCAGCCGCCGGCTGATGTACCAGCTGACCGCGAAGGCCGCCAGTACCGAGACCGCCAACGCGCCGCCCACCGCGGCGACCATGGCGTACTGGTAGGCCTCCTCGGCATGATGCTGCTCGGCCGAGTGAGCCGCGACGCCGGCCTGGCGCAGGTGGTCACGAAACAATGGTGGCCCTACGATGGCGGCGACCATCCAGGTGGTCAGCGCACCGGCCAGTAACACCGTGGTTTGAGCGACCAGTAGTCGCATGCCGATCCCCGGGCGCCACCAGGCGCGCACCGGCGCTCGTTGGGCGTTCGCAGCCGCGCTCACTGTCCGCCTCCCATCCGGTATCCCACGCCGCGCACGGTCAGCACATAGCGCGGGGTGCTCGCGTTCTCGCCCAGCTTGCGTCTCAAATGACCGATGTGGACGTCTACGACGTGCTCGTCGCCGACCCACGGTCCCTCCCGCACCGTTTCGAGTAGCTGGCGGCGAGTCAAGACCACGCCCGGGCGCGCAGACAACGCACTCAGCAAGTCGAACTCGGTGCGAGTCAACCGGATCGGCTCACCATCGAGGTGCACCTCTCGGGCGGCGATGTCGACTTGCAGCTTCCCGAAGCGCCGCGGCGGTGCAGCCTGGTCGCCTCCGGCCACCGTGCGCGGCCGGCGCAGCAGAGCGCGGATACGGGCCACCAACTCGCGTGGACTGAACGGCTTGGTGATGTAGTCGTCGGCGCCGACGGTCAGCCCCACGATGGTGTCCATTTCCGTGTCACGGGCGGTAAGCATCACCACGTATGCATCAGAGAAGCTGCGCAGCTGCCGGCACACCTCCAACCCGTCGGCACCGGGCAACCCCACGTCGAGCACCACCACGTCGGGATCAAACTCACGCGCCAGAGCCACCGCTTCCGAACCGTCAACGGCGGTGCGGGTTTCGAACTGTTCGCGCTGCAGATAACTGGCCACCACTTCGGCGAGTGCCGCCTCGTCGTCGACGATCAATGCCCGGTAGCCCGGCGCGCCCAGACCTCCCTGAGCTGACGTGCCATCCATAGCGTCCATAGTGCCCGTGAACAGGCACCAACTACACCGATACTCCGCTCGCGGCGGCACACTGGCGCCAGCCGATCAGGTCTTGAGCAAATCTTCACAAAACCTCCACTGAATCAGCGGACGTGGGCGGGCACCTTGGAGATCGAAAGGAAGGCCGGGTCGATACATGGTGCCGTACTGGGGCTGGGAAAGCTGGCTGGTGGCTAGCGGCACGTTGGCCGCATCCTGGACGGCTGTGGTCGCGACGGCGGTCGCATGGTTTGGCGCCTTTTCCAGCGACCGGAATACCCGCAACTTGGGTGTGGCGACGCGCGACATGTCGATTGACCCGGTCGATAAGACCCGAGCGGACGGCCCCCGAGGCTCGTCCCCGATCGATGGAGAAGCGACGATCACATGAGTCATCCCTTGTCTATCCATGCGCCCGAACTACATGCGGCGCAGTACCGCGGATTGGGCCGCTACGAACGACCGGACAACCTAGTCGGCCGCACACCGGTACTGCGGGTTTCTGAGCCGTTCAGCAGCGCGGACCGCGGATTCTGGGCCAAGCTCGAAGGCATCAATCCCGGTGGCTTAAAAGACCGCCCCGCAATGCACATGGTGGAGTGCGCCCGAGCACGCGGAGACTTGCGTCCGGGGGCGCGCATCGTCGAATCCACAAGTGGCACACTGGGCTTAGGGCTGGCGTTGGCCAGCATCGTGTACCACCATCCGGTGACCTTGGTCACCGATCCTGGTATGGAACCCATCATCGTGTCGATGTTGCGCGCCTACGGCGCCGACGTCGAAATGGTCACCGAGCCGCACCCGACGGGCGGATGGCAGCAGGCGCGCAAAGACCGCGTCGCGCAGCTACTGGCCGAAGACCTCGAGGCGTGGCAGCCCGACCAGTACAACAACCCCGACAACGTCGACGCCTACCGGCCGCTGGCCTTGGAGCTCCAAGCTCAGCTGGGGACGGTCGACGTGCTGGTGTGCTCGGTCGGAACCGGGGGCCATTCCGCTGGCATCGCGCGGGTACTGCGCCAGTTCAATCCGCACTTGCACCTGATCGGGGTGGACACCATCGGCTCAACGATTTTCGGTCAACCCGCCGCAAACCGACTGATGCGAGGGCTGGGCTCGAGTATCTATCCACGCAACGTCGACTACGCCGCATTCGACGAGGTGCACTGGGTGGCGCCGGCAGAGGCGGTGTGGACCTGCCGTACCTTGGCGGGCACCCATTACGCAACGGGCGGTTGGAGTGTCGGCGCGGTCGCGCTGGTCGCGGGTTGGGCGGCACGCACCTTCTCAACTGACACGACGATCGCCGCAGTTTTCCCCGATGGGCCACAGCGCTATTTCGACACTGTCTACAACGACGACTACTGCCGTCGCCATGACTTGCTGCTAACACAGCCGCCGCAGCAGCCCAACGTGATCGACGATCCCACCCACGAGGTCGTCACATCATGGACCCGCTGCGCCACGGTGATCGATCCCATGCAAACAGTGGGCTAATGACACTGCCCGGCCTGGTCGTTGTGCGTCACGCCGGCGGATACCGGTTAAAAAGCCCGGAACGGGTGCTGCGCCAATTCGCCGACCACTGCCGGAGGGAAGGCTATTCGGACGGGTCGATCACCGAAGAAGCGGTCGACGGGGTTCCTCTACGACCGTCACCTGCGGCCGAGCACCCTGCGGCGCAACGAGTTGGTCCTGCGCCAACTGGCCGCTCATGCCCAAGCCGCCGGCTGGCAGGCCTGCATGCCGGCCGCGGCAACCCTGGTCCGTGCCCGTCATCAGGTGCCCTAAGTGTTCACCGACGACGAGGTGCGCCGATCGTTCGCTGTAATCGATTCCCAGCCGATGTCCTCATATTCGAACAAGGCGATGGTCGACCCGGTGTTCTTTCGGGTGCTGTATGGCGCCGGGCTGCGCATCTCCGAGGCGCTGAACCTGACCGTCTCGGACGTGGACACGCAGTCCGGGACGCTGAAGATCCGGGACTCGAAAACGGTGCGGTCAGGACCATCCCGATCACCCGCCGGCTGGCCGCGACTGTGGGTTCCTACATCGGGGCCGCGCACCCGGTGCCCGAACCCGACGCTCACATCTTCTGCAGCAGGGCGCCGGGCAGCCCGATCAACCAGGCGAGCGTCTACGTCCGGTTCCGCAGCTATTTGGCCGACGCCGAAATCCCGCATTTCACCGGCGGCCCGCATCGGCACTCGCTGCGTCACGGATTCCCCGTCGCCAACCTGCGGCGCTGGGCCGAAGCCGGCACCGATGTGGCCGCGATGTTGCCCTACCTGGCCTGCTACCTGGGCCACGCCGACCTGCGCGGCACCCAGTACTACCTGCGGCTGACCGCCGATGCCTATCCCGAGGTGATAGCCCATCAAATCCGGTTCGGCTACGTCATCCCCGCACCGGCCGAGGACCAGTCATGACACCGCAGCAGCGGCCGGCGCCGCCCCCGGACCTGGCCGGGCGCCAGCTCGCGAAATTCTTCACCGATCACCTGGCCGGGGAACGCGCGGCCTCGCCGAGAACCATCGCCTCCTACCGGGACGCGATCAAACTCCTGCTGATCTGGTTCAAAACCGCAGAGCGCATACCTCCAGAGAAACTGCGCCTCGCCGACATCGACCGGCCCCACATCCTGCGGTTCCTGGACTGGCTGGAAACCGAGCGCAACTGCTCGGCAGCCACCCGCAACCAGCGCCTGGCGGTGATCAAGTCGTTTTGCCGCTACACCGCCGTCGAGCAGCCCGACCGGCTCGACCAAATCACCCAGATCCTGGCGATCCGGCGGAAGAAGACCCCCGCCCCGGATGCGGGACACCTGACCGGCGACGAGATCAAGGTACTGCTCGCCCAGCCCGGCACCGCCAGTACACGCGCCATCCGCGACACCGTGCTGCTCGCCCTGGCCTACGACACCGCCGCCCGCGCACAAGAAGTCTGCGACCTCAACGTTGCCGACATCCGCCCCGCCAACCCGGTCACCGTGACGATCCACGGGAAGGATTCCACGATCCGATACGTGCCCCTGATGGGCCCGATCGCCGGGCTCATCGCCGACTACCTCGAGCACCGCAAACCGCACCCCGGGCTCGGCGCCGACACCGACCCGCTATTCCACGGGCCCAACCACTCCAGACTGACCAGATCCGGCATCGCCAAGATCCTCGCCCGCCACGTGCGAGCCGTCCGGGCCGACGACCCCGGCTGGGCGCCCGGACTGTCGGTCACGCCCCACACCCTGCGGCGCAGCCGGGCGATGCACCTGATCCAGGCCGGCGTCAACCTGAACTACATTCGCGACCTGCTCGGCCACGCCGACGTGTCCACTACCGAGATCTACGCCCGCGCCGACGCCGAGACCAAATGCAAAGCGATCGAGAACGCCTAGCCACCGACCCCGGACGTGCTGCCGGACTGGACCTCGGATGCGTCGTTGATCGGCTGGTTCGACTCGCTGGGCCGTTGACGCCGCGCCCGTGCTATGCGGACATCCGCAGCAACCCCTAGCCACCAGAAACGATCCGACAGGGCGCATAACCCGGCCGTCCACCTGATGCCGTTATGCGGAATCCACATAACCGGCACAGCTTTGCCGTGCACACCCGCTGGTCTGGTATCGCAGCGGAGCCGACGTCGAGGCCCGGCTGCATGCTGGGTCGATCGCGGCCAAGTGCGCGGCGAAGTGGTTGAGTCGGCTCGCGGTGCCGGTGACGGTGCTGCGGGTATGGCTGGCGGTGAGCCGGTCGAGGTCGGCCACCAACGAGTCCCGCAGGGCGGGGGTGGCATCCCGCATACGCTCGGCAAAGCTTTGCCGTAGCAGGCTGGTTGCGTTCACCGGCTGCTCGGCGAATACGCCGAGATGGAACATCACTTGGGGCAGTGTGCGCCGCGCTGCTGTAATGGCGGCTGGCCTTTCTCGGCCATGTCGCGCCGCGCTGGCAGCCAACAAGTCGTCGAAGTTGTTGTCGGTCAATGTATCGAGTCGCTTTCCGCTCTGGATGAGTAGTCGGCCGATCACCTGGGATGCGGTGGCGCTGCGGGTGTGTTCGGTGAAACCGAGTTCGGCGGCGGCGAGGAATCTGGCCAGGTCCTCCCAACGGTCCCGGTGGCAGGTGACACCAGAACACGCGCAGCTTGCGGCGGATCAGGTAGTCATAACCCGGCCGCAGATGCCCGGCCAGCATCAAGTACATCACGAACGACCGGGTGAGATCAGACATCGCCAACCGCGTCTTGAGCGGCTGGCCGGCCCACCGCTGCGGGTCGGGCCAGTGCCGCAGGAACGTGCGCGCGGCCGGACCAAGGTTCACACTAATCAACCCGAGCCGGTCGCAATGCTCGGCGTAGGCGGCGAGCAGGTCGGCCTCAGGGGCGGGCGCGTAGCCGAGCGCGGGCGGCATCGAACTCCGCGCGCAAAACGATGAGGCCAAATGGATGTAGGCGGCAGCGGAGTCGACATGATCTTGACCCATCAGCGCCTGAATCACCGACAGGTCGACTCCCGCCTCGGCCAGCGCGGTCCTGAACGTATGCCGCAATGTGTGGGGGTGGCCCTCGGCGACGCCGGAGCGCTCGCGGTGATAGCGGAACACGGTACGCAGTTCCCGCCGGGGTCAGTGGCTGTCCGCGGTGGGCACCTTTGGCGACCACGAATAGTGCATCAGCGTCGGTCTCGGGGCGCTCAGCCAGCAGATAGGTTTGGATGGCGCCGGCCACGTCGATGTCTGCTGGCTCCCGCGGCGCGGGCGGTGCTGATCGCGGAGGCGACCATCCGCCCGGCGCCCTTTCCCGAGCCGGTCTTTCCGGCGCGCAACCGCATCTCGGCGCTCATCGGCGCGACGCCTGCGGTGCTGGTCGTGGCTGTCAACGGCGAGAGACCTTTGCGCAGGATCTGCTTGCCGGGGATCTTGCTGTGTCCGTAAGAAGCGCCTTGCTTGGCGTGACCGTAGACCGGGCGCAGCAGCGAGTCGATGTCGATGAACACCTGCCCATCGGCCCCGGGCATCAACTCGACTCGCCCGCACAACGCCACCAAATGGTTGCGCAGCACCGACTCGTGTTGCCGGGCGTGACCGAAGGTGAACTTCCGCAACAACGTTCCCACCGTCGACGGGGCGTATTCGCCACCGAACACGGTCTTCATGCCACCCGAGCGCAGCACATCGATGTCGTCGATGCTGTCGGCCCCAGCGCACATCCCCGCAATGAGCGTGGCCAGTTTCGCCTACCCGGACGCGATCCGCGGCTCGGCAATATGGACCTTGTCGGCCAGCGCCAACGGCATCAGGAAGCGAGCTGCGCGTTTCTCTGGGTGGCTGGGCGGTCGGCCTCCCCAGGGAGATTGCCCCGTCGGCCAGTGCGTCGGCGGGGCACAGCTTGCCCCAGTGTCCTCCGCGCATTGGCGCTTCCGACCGGCCCCAGTCTTGGTCGTCCGTTCCGGCCCGGCTTCGCGCCAAGAACTTTGAACCAGTTCGACGTGAGTGTCAGCCCTCGTCTGGTGATGCTGCGGGCTAACGCGGTTACCCAGGATAGTGGTGTCGCCGCGCCTGGGGTCCGTGTATTAGTTATCCACCTCACATTCGACGAGGAAACCATTCAGCGTGTTCGTTTTCTGCCTGCCTGCACCAATGCCGACCTTCCGCAGTACGTCTTCATTCCTGAGCTTGCTGCTCTCTCTTGGCTTCCCGGCCTTCAGGGCTTGCCGCCGAGTTGCCCGGGGTGTTGGCTGTCGCAGCGGGGGCATTACAGTTCAGGCTAAGCCGGTATTCGTTGGAGACCACTCGGTAGCGGACTCCTTGACGTCCGTACCGCCCGTCACGGCCAGGGACAGCCTGGACGACCGGAGGTCTCACGAATGTCGATTTCGAAACGCCAGTGACGATGCACTTGCTCAGGGGAAGCCTGTCGCCGACCCGGGTCGCGATGATTGCCGTGCCGCCCTCCTGCGCGATGACCCCCGTGACCTCGGCGTAGGTTTGGCCCTCCAGGTGGGCCGCGGCCGACGCAATTCCCGGCAAAGAGAACAGGGCACTTGCCGCAACGGCAGCGGCGGCTGCACCTGCCATAACGTTGATCTTGACCGTCACGAGCGGATCCTGTCAGTGATCGTTGGCTAGCGTTCCAGCCATCTGATGTAAGCGAGCACTTGCCAGTGCCGGCTTAATGTCGGGTTCGATCTCCTCTACCCGACTTCATTGTGCGCCGCGATATGCACCGAATCGATCGAGTTCCTATGAAGATTCGTTGAAGACCCGATCGGCGTTAAAGACTCGATGAGTTTTTGGGCGTCGAGCGCTGTGCCTGGAGCCGGTATGTGGCTGGCGCGCACCGGGTGCCATCAACAGTGGGGAGACTGTGTAAGCGGCCTGGTGCGGGCAGGCCGGTTGCGGACGGTGGTCGGGTGAGGTGTCCGACTCGATGGTCGCCGGCACCCCTCGCAACGCTGCCAAGAGTGTCGCGACATTCAGGATGCGGGTGGGCTGTTCACAGTGACCCACATGTTCGCGGAATAATGGATAGTGCTCGAGCACAACATCGTTCGTTTGCAATGCCAAACGTTTGCCACATGGCCATCGATAGGACCAACGGTATTGGTCGTTTGGCGCCCCGGCCCGGGGGGGGGGACTGGTGCTAATAGGCTACACATCGGGGCACCCACGACAACAGCGCTCTACGTCTATCATCCAGTCGTGTATTGAACGCCGATGGCGTCTTTAACGAATCTTCACATCCTCTTCATCAATTCGGTGGGTATCGCGGCGCACGGTGAAGACGGGAAGGAGACCGGATCCGACATGATGTGGTACTAGTGGACTTGCGGTGGGTGCCAGGTGGGTTTGGGCCCGGTCGCCGGGAATGCAGCGTGTGATGAGTGATCTCGTGGCATCGGGCGGCGGTTTAAGCAGACGGCGGTTTCTAGGGGCCACCGCTGCGGCTGGGATGGTGTTAGCGGGTTGCACGCGCTCAACCGACAGGACCGCGCAACCGGATCCGGTGGCGGTCGCTGAGTCGCGTCGCCCGCACAGCGGACGCACGGTCAGCACAACACTGACCGCCCAACGCACCCGCGCCGACCTCGGCGGGGTGATTGCCGAGACGCTGTCCTACAACGACACCGTGCCGGGGCCGCTGCTGCGGGCCAGCGTCGGCGACGAGTTGGCGGTCACCGTTCGTAACCGATTGAGCGAGCCGACGTCGGTTCACTGGCATGGCATCGCGCTACGCAACGATATGGACGGTGCCGCTCCGGCGACGCCCAACATCGATGCCGGACGCGACTTCATCTACCGATTCTCGGTTCCGCACCCGGGAACCTATTGGGCGCATCCCCATACCGGCCTACAGGCCGACACCGGCCTGTACCTTCCGGTGATCGTCGACGACCCGACCGAGCCCGGCGATTATGACGCCGAATGGGTGGTGATGCTGGACGACTGGACCGACGGTGTGGGTTCGAGCCCTCAACAGCTCTATGAGGGGCTTCGCGCCATGGGCCCGCCTGCACACGATATGCCGGGGATGGGAGACATGGGCGATATGCCCGGATCAGCGACGACGGTGCCCGGGGTGGGCGGCACGGGCGGCAGCGAACTGCTCGGTGGCGACGCCGGAGATATCACCTACCCGTACTACCTGATGAACGGCCGAATCCCGCAAGCCCCGAGCACGTTTCGCGCAAAACCTGGCCAACGAGTTCGTATCCGGCTCATCAACGCCGGCTCGGATACCGCGTTTCGGGTGGCGCTGACCGGCCACTCGATGATGGTCACACATACCGACGGCTTCCCGGTGGTTCCGACTGAGTTTGACGCTGTGTTGGTCGGGATGGGGGAGCGTTATGACGTGGTGATCACCGCCGGTGACGGGGTCTTTCCGCTCGTCGCCGCCGCCGAAGGTAAGAACGCCGTGGCGCGAGCGCTGCTGGTCACCGGAGCCGGTGCGCCTGCTGCGCCGGATTTCCGGCCACCGGAGTTGTCTGGCCGCGTCGGCACGGCAGAGCAGGTGAGCGCGGCGCCCAGCGTGACGCTGCCGAGCCGCACCGCCGACGTGGCACTGCCCGCCGACCTCGCAGGATCAATGGCCACCTACGATTGGACGATCAATGGTCGGCCGTTCGCCGCTACCGAACCGCTGAACGTGCAGCAGGGCCAGCGCGTCGCGGTGACGTTCAACAACATGTCCATGATGTGGCACCCGATGCACCTGCACGGCCACACCTTCGAAGTAGTGACAGCCGACCAGCGGCGGCCAGGCCCCCGCAAGGACACCGTCAATGTGCTTCCGATGCAGAAACTCACGGTGGTCTTCGATGCCGATAACCCGGGGATATGGATGCTGCACTGCCATAACACCTATCACCAGGAGGCCGGCATGATGACCAGCCTGAACTACAGGACCTGAGGGCCGTGCGTCGATCTTCGCCAGAATGACTCAGTGATATCCGTAACATCTCCGGCGTCGGTGACTTGTTCATGCACGCCTTGTGTTCCGAGCAGTGCGACGAGCGCTGACGCGTCGAAGACCAATGGGTGCCCAATGCTGCCAAACTGTGTACGTAAGCAAATAGTACGTATATGCAGGAACGATTCCTCAAGAAGTGGCCGGGTGGGTGGCGCCGGATGAAGAGATCCGGTGGCGGGCAGGCAGATTGCAAACTCTGATGGCGGTACGCCCGGGGCGGGCCTGGTGAGGCGAAATTGAAGAATCGCGACCCGGTAACAACACGGAATCAACTTCGCGCCTGGGCCGTGGCGTGCGTGCGCGCTGTTACTGTGGGCAACGTTGTGAAACACGATGGCTCGCGAACCACGATACTGCTGCGCCGACTGATCGGGCTGGCAGTGATCTCGTGGATGCTGGTCGCTGTCACCGGGTGGGCAGCCACCTGTGTGGATCCTCCGGCGCCGCACGGACCCCATGCTGTGGTATCGGCACTCGGGTCTCAGTTCGCTGAAGTCGTCGATCACCCACATTGTCTGGACGGGTCCATCATCGACCTGCACCACGGTATTGCCGCGGCTGTGCTGCCCCGGGTCATGACCCTGCCCCTTGCGCTTGGATTGGTCACCGCCGTGGCTTTGGCGCTGGGCTGGTGGGGCGCCGCGGTCGGCACATCCATGCGTGGCCCGCCGCCGGCGGCCCGGGCTGTGCTCTGGGGTCGTGATCGGCTCACCCGGTTCTGTATCACACGCTGCTGAGTGGGCGGCGCATGACCTGTCCGCATTGAGCGGACTCGGGTCGATGTCTGCTGCCCACCATCCATAGCCGCGTCCTCTTCAGCGCTGCGGCTCCGACGCAGAAGCGTGGAAACCCTATGAACCATGTCCTATCCGTACACACGCCCGACCTGTCCGCCTCACGTCGCCGCGCCGTCGGCCGGTATCACCGCCGGCCTGCCACGCTGGTCGGCCGCACTCCAGTGCTGTGGATCGGTGCTCCGTTCAGCTCTGAAGAGCGGGGCTTTTGGGCCAAACTCGAGGGCTTCAACCCCGGCGGGATGAAGGACCGCCCGGCCATGCACATGGTGGAGCGTGCCCTCGCCCGTGGCGATCTGCAGCCGGGTGGCCGGATCGTCGAATCCACCAGCGGCACACTCGGGCTGGGGCTTACGCTGGCGGGCACCGTATACGGGCATCCGGTGACGCTGGTCGCTGATCCCGGTATGGAACCGATTGTTCAACGAATGCTTTCGGCATACGGTGGGCAGGTGGATCTGGTGACCGAGCCGCACCCGCGGGGCGGTTGGCAGCAGGCTCGGCGCGATCGGGTGGCCGAGATTTTGGCCGGTGATCCGACCGCCTGGTATCCGGATCAGTACAACAATCCCGACAATGTCGACGCGTATCGGGGCTTAGCGCTGGAGTTGCAGAATCAGCTGGGGTCCATTGACGTCTTGGTGTGCTCCGTGGGCACCGGCGGGCATTCGGCCGGCGTGGCGCGGGTGTTGCGCGAGTTTAATCCCGACTTGCAGCTGATCGGCGTGGACACCGTTGGTTCGACGATTTTTGGCCAGCCGGCAAGCACGCGGTTGATGCGCGGCCTGGGCTCGAGCATCTACCCCCGCAATGTGGATTACCGCGCATTCCACGAGGTGCACTGGGTGGCGCCCGCGGAGGCGGTGTGGGCGTGCCGAACCTTGGCAGCCACCCACTACGCCAGCGGTGGGTGGAGTGTGGGGGCGGTCGCGCTGGTGGCCGGTTGGGCGGCGCGCACCTACCCGCAGGGTACAAGGATCGCCGCGGTGTTTCCCGACGGCCCGCAACGCTACTTCGACACCGTCTACAACGACGACTACTGCCGGGCACACGGAATCCTGGCAGGCCCTCCAAGCGCAGAGCCCGCGGTCGTCGCGGAGCCGACAGAGTGCGTCGTGCAGTCGTGGACGCGGTGCGCGCGGGTGGTTGACCCCGTGGCGGTGGCGCGGTGAGGGCAGTGGCCGCACAGTTCAGGAGTTTTGGTTGGCCGAGCCGGCTGCTGATGATCAACCAGTTCGGCATCAACCTGGGCTTCTACATGCTGATGCCTTACTTGGCGGGATATCTGGCCGGCCCGTTGGGGCTCGCAGCATGGGCGGTCGGTCTGGTGCTGGGCGTGCGTAATTTCTCACAGCAGGGCATGTTCATCATCGGAGGCACGCTTGCTGACCGGTTGGGCTACAAACCGCTGATCGTGGCGGGATGCCTGCTGCGTACCGCAGGGTTCGGGTTGCTGGTCGTGGCCGAGTCACTGCCGATGGTGTTGATCGCCTCGGCGGCGACGGGCTTCGCCGGAGCATTGTTCAACCCGGCGGTACGCGCTTATTTGGCAGCCGATTCCGGTGATCGGCGCGTCGAGGCGTTCGCAGTGTTCAACATCTTTTACCAGGCGGGCATTCTGGCCGGTCCGCTGGCGGGACTGGCGCTGATGGCGCTCGACTTCCGCGTCACCGCGGCAGCGGCGGCGACAGTGTTCGCGCTACTGACCGTTGCCCAGTTGTTCGCCCTTCCCCAGCACAGCGCCACACTCAACGCCGAGAAGGCGTCCGTACTCGATGACTGGCGCGCCGTGGTGGCCAACCGATCCTTTCTGCTGTTCGCGGCGGCCATGATCGGCTCCTACGTGTTGTCCTTCCAGGTATATCTCGCACTGCCGCTGCACGCAGCGATTCTGGCGCCAGACGCCGAAACGCTCTTGGTTGCAGCGGTGTTCGTGGTTTCTGGACTGGTCGCCGTGGGCGGACAACTGCGCATCACTCGCGTGTTCGGTGCACGATGGGGCGCGGGACGCTCACTAATCATTGGAACGCTCATTTTGGCGGTCGCGTTCGTGCCGCTGGCCGTCGTTCCCGATAGTGGCCGGTTCGGCCTGGTGGCGTCCGCGATCGCCTTGCTGTCTGCCGCTGCGCTGCTGGCAGTCGGATCAGCGGCGGTATTTCCCTTCGAAATGGACACCGTGGTATCACTCGCCCAGAACCGGTTGGTCGCAACGCATTACGGCTTCTATAACACCATCATCGGTGTCGGTATACTCGCCGGCAACTTGGGTACCGGTGCGCTGATGCAAGCCGCGCGCGATGCCGGAGCACCAGAGCTGATCTGGGCAGCGCTGAGCCTAATTGGCGGGCTGACGGCATCAGCGCTCTTCTACCTTAATCGCAGCGGGCGACTGCAGCCGGTGCCGGTCAAAGCCGCCGCGGATCCGGGTCGAGTGACCTCGCCGGACCACCCTCCTGCGCAGTGACTGACCGGGCGTCACGGTGCGGGCCCTTGCATGAACTTCCGAAAAGCAGCCATCGGATCTTTCGAAAGGCCGAAAGTAGCTATTTTAGAAGCGTTCTCATCGTTATCCAACCGTGCCCGCAAGACCGGTAATGCTGTCAGTGCTTTGAGGTACCTTTAACTAGTAGCTACTGAGCTACTACGTACTAACCAGGGCGATGAATGGTTGGTCCAGCGGCGAATTGGGAGTGGACATGGCTACATTGGCAAAGATGGCGACGATAGTCGCCGGTATCACCACCGCGGCCGTGTTGGTCGCTGCGCCGGCATCTGCTGCCCCAACGGGCCCTGGCTCTGCGCAGGATACGGTGAAAAGCCTTGAGGACAGCGGATATACGGTCATCGTGAGCAAGACCGGATCCGCGCCCCTTACGAAGTGCGCCGTGAGCTCGATTCGACCAGGACGCGACGTCACCGAGATGCGCAGAGACATGCGCGACCGCACCGTGGAGCGGGTGGTGTACAGGACATTGTACGTCGACGTCACCTGCTAGGAGAGGCCGCGCTGCGGCGACGTGGCTAGCGGCCGATCGACCAATGCACACAAGGGTGTCGTGGCCGGGCTGACCCGTGAGATCAACGCAAGGATGTATGACGTTCGAGCGCGTGGTCCAACCGTGTGGCAGGGGAGGTTCGTCGCGGACCGTTTAGAGCTACTATACGTAGTACGTACGTAGAGTACCGTTTGTGGCGCACGCCGCGGTTGAACGAAGGTGGTGAAGGTTCGTTGCGATGGCTCCTAACCACGGCAGCCGTGGTGGCTGCTTTCCTGACGCCGTCGGCGGGCACGCCAGCCGCCGAAGCTGCGGCCACCGAGACTTTCGGCGTGATTCGCGTCCTTCCGGGTCCCGGTGAGGTGGTCGGGGTCGCCCACCCAGTGGTGGTGCAGTTCATTGCGCCCGTCGTCAATCGGACGGCCGCCGAACGCACGGTTGCAATCACCACTTCGCAGTCGACGACCGGTGAATTCACATGGCTCGACGCCACAACGTTGGAGTGGATGCCGACCGGCTATTGGCCGGCCCACGATACGATCGAAGTGCGGGCTGGCGGGTTGAAGACCGAGTTCAGCACCGGTGCTGCGGTGGTCAGTATCGCTGACATCGATGCGCACACATTCACCGTCGAAGTCGACGGCGAGGTGGTCCGTGAAATGCCGGCATCACTGGGTAAGCCCGGTTTCGAAACACCTGTCGGTGACTTCACGGTGTTGGAGAAGCAGCGCAACGTCGTGTTCGACTCACGCACCATCGGTATCCCCCTTGACGACCCGGAGGGCTACCTTATCGACGGCGAATTCGGCGTGCGGGTGACATGGGGAGGTGTCTACGTACACTCGGCCCCCTGGTCGGTCGACGCGCAGGGAGCGGCCAATGTCAGCCACGGCTGCATCAACCTCAGCCCGGAAAACGCCGAGTGGTATTTCGACATGGTGCGAGTAGGGGATCCCGTCACCGTTCAGGCGTAGCGGCTCGCGCCGATCCAGCGTGAGTTGACGCCGTTTCGGCGACAGCGGCCACCCCTGCGCATTTCTGTGCGCCCTGCTTCAGCGTCTGTTGAATCGCGCGTATGCCATGGTGGCCGGTAAGCTCTTCGTCGAACAGTGGAGGTTCAACGGTGCGGGTGCGCGGCTTCGGCGAGTTGGAAGCGGTCATCATGGAACGCGTGTGGGATTACGGACCTGATGCGTCGATGACGGTACGGGAAATTTTTGAGCAACTGGCCGCCGAACGGCAAATCGCCTACACCACGGTGATGTCCACCATGGACAATCTGCATACCAAAGGCTGGCTGGCCCGCGAACGCGACGGTCGGGCCTATCGCTACTGGGCAACACTGTCGCGCGAGCAGCACACGGCACGATTGATGCGCGATGCCCTCAAGGGCGGGGGGCGGTCTGACCTGGTGCTGAGCCACTTCATCGAGCAGATCGGTCCCCGGGAATCTGAGCGGCTGCGCACGGCGTTGCGGCGGCTGCCGAAGAAGCGGACAGGTAAACGGTGAGCGTCGCTGCGTGCCTGCTGCTCTACAGCTTCGTGGTGTGCGTGGTCGGCCCGCCGATTCTGCGTCGGCTCACCCGTGAAGGGCATGCTCCTCGCTACGGTGTGGCGGCATGGCTGACTGCCATCGGCAGTGTGCTTATCAGCTGGTTGATGGCCGCAGTGCTCATCGTCGGGGACCTTGTCACCGGCGGCGAACACAGCAACGGTGTGGTGGCGTCGTGTCTTGCCGTGTTGTGCGACGTGCTGACTGGGTATGCCGGTCGCATCCCTCAAGTACTGTTGCTCGCCGCCGCAGCCGCCGGTGTCATCGCCGCGTCGCTCGCCGGTGCCCGAATTGCCCGCGCTCTTGCTCGCCTGCGGGCAGGGGCGCTCGAGCACGCTGACGGGGTGCGGTTGGTAGGTCGGCCGGTTGGCCAGGACGTGTTCGTGATCGATGCTTCCGAGCGTGCCGCCTACTGCGTATCGGGTCGCCCACCGGTCATTGTGGTGACGACCGGTGCGCTGGCGGCCCTGGACGACGATCAGCTGGGCGCCGTGCTCGCACACGAGCGCGCTCATCTGGCGGGACGCCATCATCAAGTGATAGCCGCCCTCCGCAGTCTGGCGGTGGTCTTCCCGAAACTCTCGCTGATGACACAGGGTGCCACTGAGGTCTCGCGGATACTGGAGATGTGTGCCGACGACGCGGCGGCCCGTCGATTCGGTCACCGCGCGCTGCTGTTGGGATTGATGTCACTGGCCGGAGCAGCGCCGGCAGGGTCACTGGGGGCGGCCGATGTGGCGGTGCTCAGCAGGGCCGAACGTCTGGCGGTTCCTGCAACACCGCCGACGCAGATACGCGCCCGGGCAGCGTTGACTAGCGCATCGACGCTGATGGCCGGCGGACCGTTGCTTATTCTTGCGTTGATGGCATCGGGCACGCTGATGTGCGGTTAGCTCCAGGAATGTCGCGCAAGCATGAGACCAGAGGATCGGTGTGGCCGCCGACCGCGCGCTGGCCTGGTAGTAGGGCAAACCGCGTGGCCGGTGGCTGCTCCGGCGAACATGTGCGGCCCGTCCGACGCAGGCCCGCAACCGATCTTAGCTCTGTCAAGCGTTGTTCAGCCGACATCATCGCCAACTCGGATGCAGACAAGTTAAAACTCTGCGGAGTCCGACATTGTCCTACTAAGACGGCCAGTAGAAGATCACGGTATCCGATTCGACCGCCGGACACGCGACCGCGAACGGGCTGGCGACAGCGCCACCGGCCACACGGCGGCCCACAGAAGGAGTTGTGATCTCTCGCCCGGAGCACGGACATGCTGACCGACACCTCGAACGGCTCGGACACCACGCCCCTCAGATACAGAGTCCTATCCCGAGCGAACACGACCCCCAGGCCGGACACGGCGAACACTTGGCCTACGTCGCTTAAGATAGCCCGGGCTCGGGCCATGACCGCCATGGCGGGCACGGGGACGTCCGGGGATGTGTTGCGCGGCAGGTTCTCTGGGGCAGCCTGATTTTGTCCGTACCGGTGGTGCTGTTCAGCCACATGGTCGCCGAACTGTTCGGCTACCTCGGATGGCGGGCAGCGTGGTGTCGCGTGGATCGCACCGAATCTGGGGCACGCTTATCCGTCTCCGGCGGTATGCCTTTATCTCACCGGCGGGTGGGCCCGAGCTGAAGTCCGTCGCCCGGGGATGATGCTGCTGATCGGTATCGCGTCAGCGTCGCGTTCATCGCGTCGGTGTGGTGCAGGCTAACTGGCGTATCGCGTCCCGGTATCCAAGCCGCCGGCGTTCGATGCAGGCCGATGCGGCGCGCGGGGTACTTGTCGACGGCACGATCTTGCCCTACGCTTGGCCTACGGAGTTTCACCGTAGATGTGTGGGGTATGCGCCTGTCGTCCATGAGTTGTGGCTGTGCCGTCAGGCTGGCCGCGGTCACACGGATAGCCGCGTCTTGATGAAACCTCGCGGCACAACACCTGACAACAGTGATGGAGTGAGGCAAATGAGCACCGCGGCTGAAATGCTGGAAACCTACCCGCAGGATCTCGGCGGCATCGACCGTGCGGCATTGACGGCGTGCATCGAGGCGTGTATCGAATGCGCACAGGCATGTACCGCATGCGCAGATGCCTGTCTGAGTGAACAATCGGTCCAAGAGCTGACCACCTGCATTCGCACCAACCTCGATTGTGCAGATCTGTGTGAGACGACGGGTCGGGTGCTTTCGCGCCACACCGGCTACGATGCCAATCTGACCCGTTCGGTGTTGCAGGCCTGCGCCACGGCGTGTCAGTCCTGTGGCGATGAATGCGCTAGGCATGCCGAGCACCACGAACACTGCCGAATCTGCTCCGAGGTGTGTCGGCGTTGCGGGCAGGCGTGCGAACAGCTGCTCTCATCGCTGGGCTGATCGCTGCGAAGCCTCCCCGAGGGTAGCCAGCCTGCCGATGGCATCGTTGGCTTCTGTGATTCAGTATGGGCCCGGCCCGCTTCTGCGGCATGACACGCAGAGCCTGACCTGCCCCGGTTTCCTAAACGGAGTGAGCTGGCCGATCGTCCCCATGAGGAGGAATACACCAATGGCCACAGCGGAATACGCGTCTCCGGGATGACATGCGGTCACTGCGAGATGTCGGTCCGCGAGGAAGTCAGATCCCTCGGCGGCGTCAAGCATGTCGAGGTGAGCGCTGCCACCGGCGAACTGGTCGTCACCAGTGAGGAGCCCATCGCCGATGCGGCCATAATGGCGGCCGTAGACGAGTCCGGATATACCGCCGTGCGGATGACATGAGTACCGTCCAGGTAGTGTCCACAGCGGCGGCACGCCACGATGCCACACTCAGCCGAAACCAGCCCAAGTGCTGACGCGGGTGGCGCTTACTTATTGACAAGCGTCGAGAACGGCAGCTCTCTGGCACGGCTCCCCATGGCGATTCAGGGAGGCTGCAACCGCTCGAATGGCGCCGGGGGCGGGTGACGCTCCGGACGCTTCCAGCGCCCTTCGAAAGCCGCCTCGGTATCTGCAGCCGTGGCAGTTTGCCACGAACGACACGGCTATACGCGAACTTTCGATATCTGTCTCAGGAAGTACTTTCGCTATCTACTATTTAGGTTAGTATGTGTCGGGGCGGCTGGGGCGCCGGTCCGATCTCCCTAGCTCGGGTGGCGCCTCAGTCGTTCCTTACATGCCAGCCGGCGCTGATGCGAGGGCCGTCGAGGTCACGAGAAGCATTGTCGCTGTTGCCTGTCGGTGCAAATCTGAACCGGGTCCCTTCGTCTCGAAGTTCATGCGACCGATTACTGGACGCCTTCCGCGTGCGGTGCCGCATCTGGTAAGCATGGTCGTAGAAGTACGTAGCAGCTGCGTATGCCTGCGGCGGCGTAAAGAATGGACAGGCAGTGCGAAATATCGTGATTGTGATGGCGGCGGCCGCAGCGATGATGCTGTTGGTGGGCACCGGCATACCAGCCGCGTTTGCAGCGGCGAAGTGTCCTCACATGTTCGGCTCCCAACAGCGAGTGGCTGACGCCGGTGCGCCGGTGGTGCAAGAGTGGACAGCCATCGATCTGCAGCGAGGCGCCGACCTCCTGCCTGGATATTCGGCAGTCGGCAAGCTGTGGGAGGCAGGCGTGTCGGTGAGCGCCATGAACGGAGCGGTCACACCGATCATCCCCAATTTTCAGGCCGTATCGCGTTCCGGCGTCCGGTATCCGGCGCTCTGGCAGGTGCCCAGCCCCAACGGAATCCCCAGTACGACCCTTGCAGACGGACAGACCTCGACGGGCAAACTGTACTTCGACGTCACCGCTGACGACCCTGTTGCCCTGATCTATACCACCGGCACGCCACGACCTGTGATGATGTGGTGCTGCAGCGGACCCATGCTCGACATGCAAATGGGGCCGGGCATGCAGATGGGCGATTGCCAGTGTAAGGAATCGGCAACGCCGTGTGCGTGCTGCGAACTCCAGGCGACCTAGCCGCATGGAACATTTCGTCGTCTGGCCAGAAACGAGGAGTCCCAAGGACGATCGGGGACCGTGTCGAATTATTCGCGAGCTCGAATGCCCGAGGCCTTTATATCAGCAGGGCCTGACCCGGCCTCAAGCGTCTTCTACGTGGTGGAGTATCCACGTGCCCGCCCATCGAAGCGCCGGCAACGAGAGCAGTGGTCGCATATCGGGGCGCGACCTGCGAGCTCAACACTCCCACGACCATCGGACTACGGAACAGCGTGGTAGCGAGCACGCGAACGCACAAGGAAACAAGACAGTAGGAGAGGTGGCCGCAGAATGCATGGCGATGACGGGTGGATGTGGCATGACGGCTGGAGCTGGGGCGGCTGGGCGTTAATGGTTATCGCGATGGTGTTGGTGTTGGCGGCGATCCTCACGGTCGTGGTGCTGGCCATGCGCTTTCTGACTCGTAACAGCACTTCCTCGCCGCCTCGTTACTCACCCTTCGGCCCGGCCGAAGATGTGCTCGCCGAACGCTACGCGCAGGGTGAATTGGATGACGACGAGTACCGTCGGCGCCTCAGCGTGCTCAGGAAACATAGAGCAGCACCATGAACGGCTTCCGTCTGGCGCTTGGGAAGTCTTTTGCCTTCGGCGAGACCGGCTGTGTTCCGATGGACTCACTATGTGCCGCATCGGCTGAAGCCAATTTCAACCATGAGTAAAAGGGGAGTTCCGCTACATCCGATGGCCCTAGTCGTGATGCTGGCAATGGCATTGACGGGTTGCTCAGGCGAAGCGGATGGACCCGCGAGACAGGAAGGCGCATCGCCCGAGCCAGCTGGCAGCGTAACCGGCTCGGTATGGGTAGCAGATGAGGACGGCGACAGCATCACGGTCATCGACGCTTCGACGAACGCCGTGATCGCCACGCTCGACGGGATCGAGGAGCCGCACAACATTCAAATGGGCCCTGGCGGGGACACCGTGTACGCGGTCAGCGGTAGCGAAAATCTGTTGGTGGCGATCGACGCAGCGACATTTGCGGTCAAGGCAACCGCCCCAACCGGTGCAGAGCCTGCGCACGTCATCGAAGCCAACGGCAAGGTCTACGTGACCAATGCAGCAGATGGCACCGTGTCGGTGTACCGGGCTCCTGAACTGCAGCCGACCGGCGGCATCACGCTTGGCGGGTTGCCGCACGGTCTGCGACCCGCCGGCGACGGCTCGGTCATCGTCGTGGCCAACACCATGGCCGGCGCGCTCGATGTGATCGACCCCGCCACTGACACGCTGTTGGGTGCGGTTCCCGTGGGCAGGGGCCCGGCTCAGGTGGCCGTCACCGCCGATGGCCGCTACGCCTACACAGGGATCAGTGAGCCGTCGTCGGTGGCGAAGGTGGATCTGGCTACTCGGACGGTGGTCGGTACCGTACCCGTGCCGACCCCTCCAGTCCAGGTCTTTCTGGCTCCCGATGGAGAAACCGTCGTGTCCGCAGACCAGGGCACACGGGACCGACCGGGAAACACCGCGTCGGTGATCGACACCCATTCAATGACCGTGCGCAGCAGAGTAAACACCGGTTCCGGACCCCACGGTGTCGTTATCGATGACACCGGCACACGGGCATGGGTGACCAATAGCTACAGCGACACGGTCTCGGTTATCGAATTAGCCACGTCCTCGGTGGCCGCAACGGTTCCAACCGGCGCCGAACCCACCGGCATCAGCTATTCAATCCGCCGCCCCGCACCGGGCGCGTCCACAACCACGACATTGAAGTTGCCAGAACCGGCTACCAGCAGTCAAGAAGAGTCGCGCGACGACCATGGGCATTAGCCACAGACCACACCGACTGCAGTTTGACAGGCGTTCAAATCGGTCGCGGCCAGCGACGGGCTTGCACGCATCGCATGACCACACCGCTCGCCACAGGTGGACCGACCGGAAGTCATACTAACGAGGTATCAGCAGCACCGGGCATTACACCACTGCCGCACTCATCATGTGATCAAGACTCTTCATCACCGGGCTCGAAGGCTGGACTGATCACCAGCTCCCCGACGGCACCAAAGTGCTGCGCGCTCTCCGCGGGCACCTGTACGAGGCCAGCCCTCCCACGGGCCGTGTCATTCCGTCTGTGTAAGGCCGGGGTAGTCCATCAGCGGAGCGCCGTTCGGGCAGACAGTAAGGATGTTTTGCGGGCAAGACCACGTCAGGTGGCGGGTACGGCGGAACGCGCCTCGGCGATTGGCGGAGACGTTTACCGCTGAGACGTCTACCGCCCGAGTTGGATTCGCTGATCAAGGATGCGGTCAAAGAGGGAACCACGATCGACGGCGCTGATGGTTTGCGAAACGAGTTGACCAAGGCCGTGCTGGAACGCGCGCTGAACTCGGAGCTGACCCATTATCTTCGGGTATGAGGCCGGCGATCCGGCCGGGCCTGGCTCCGGGTATTCCCGCGAACGGCACGACGCCGAAAACGGTGACCACGTTCAATGGTCGCGTCAAGATTGACTCGCCCCGCGACCGCACGGGTCGTTTGATCCGGCGATTTGCGGCGAAGAAAGACCGCCGGTTTAACAGCATCAATTCCATTGTGCTGTCGCTGTATCCGCGCGGCGTAGCTACCCCCGATATCGTGATGCACCTGGCCGAGGTGTACGCGTGTCGGTGTCGCGGAGAGCGGATCTCCAATTTTTACCGAGGTCGCGGTCGATGAAATCAAGGCTTTGCACTCAACACAGCGAGGGCACGATGTTCCTGCAGGAAGTCGTCATCGAGGTAACCGCGGGGCTCGCTCGCCGTCTTCATCCTCGTCGGGGCCGTCATTGCGAACTGAGCGCGAGCCACATCGCAAGTTCACGCCCCCGGGGCGACACGCCGGAACGTTCGTTTTCTAGATGTCTGACTCGTCCCGGATCGCAGGGGTGTGTGGTCGTCTTCGGAAACTGCGGCCGACGCGCTGTGACTATGGGTGACTGCTTGCATTACCGTCGTGGCCGGTCTTGGAATGCGGGATCGGTTGGGGGGGCAGAGTTCCCAAATCCCGCCCCAGGCGGGCGCATTCCGCGGGTGTAGTGCAGGGCCGCCCCAGCACCGCTGGTACGTCGGGGTTCCCGGGGATGGCGCCTTGCGGTGTTCTGGGAACGAGGTGGGGCACACACGTCCCGGTCAACGGATCTGGTTCCTCGCCGGATACACACGGTTGCGCTGACGCGGTCGGCTCGCTGGTCACAGCCGGGACCAGGGCCAACAGGAGGAGCCCAGCAGCGGCTGCAATCCACACCCTCACAAAAAGCCGCCGCACGGGATTGTCGATAGCCATCACGATGCTCTCTGTCGTTTAGGCCCGCTGGAAGTTTCCATTGGGTGACCTAGTACTAACAATGTCCATATTAGCGATGGTGGCGTCCCGCGCAAGGCCGTCAACGACGTCTGCGAGGCGGCCCCTCACCGGTTGCGCCCTGCTCAGACATGACGGCTTAGTCTTAGGCCTGCCAACGGCTCCGAAATGCGCCGGAACAAACTGAGCGCATCGCACCAGGTCCCGATCTCCGTACGTGTCCGTGCGCACCCTTGAGGTACTATTTGCATCATCAGTACGTGACATATCAGTACTATCTATACCAGTACTAGAGTCATTAGGGAACCTAAATAGCCGCGCCAGCCCGGCGCCTGCGCATCGACGTCCCCGACGGAGGTTGAGTAGTTGCAAAACGGGGCCGCTACGCGGGGCATTGCGATCGAGGAGACTATGCCAACACCGCACTGCGATCCGGTAAGTGCGTCGTCTCTATGAAGACAACCAGCGAAGCGTATTGCGAGATCTAACATGATGTGAGCAGGTACCTTGGGACTGGCGGTCGGTCGCCACGAGTCGAAGTTGGGCTCGCCAGTGGCCGGGCGGTTGAAGCAATGAGAGCTTTCGGCCCCGCGTGGTGATCAGAAGTCCTCTTGCCGGTGTCGCACTTCTAAGTCACAGTCGTTGTTCATACACACAGAATGCATACATCGAGGGGACGTCAGGTGATTAACAAGAGGTTGAGCATCACGCGCGTGAGCTCAGCATTGGCGGTGTTCGGCGTCATCACCTACGTGGTCTGCTTTATCTGGCGGGCTCTGGCGCACTCGACGTTTACCGACAGTGCCTTTGCCGCCGCATTTCCCGGCTTCAGCTGGAGTGTCGTCGGATTCTTGACCGGCATGGGCTGGAGCATCGTCTACAGCGTTTACGCCGGGGTGGTGTTCGTCTGGGCATATAACCTGTGCTGCCGCGTCACGATCGACCGTCGTTCGCGTGCCGAACACCAGAGCGTCCGTTAAAAGCGGCACTGTCCGGCGCAAAGCTGTTGGCTCCGCAACCGTGGTAAGCGAACCAGCAAACCACGGCGCAAGCACTAGCAACAGTCGCCCGATCAGCCCGACTCATGTGGACTTCCAACGAAATTGGAGAAGTTCTGCGCGGCCTGGCATCGTCGGATACTTCAGTACTACCGGAAACCGATCGGCACATGTAGTCCACACCCGCGGCTGGTCATTGTCGCGTGTTCGACCGCGCAAGGCTCGGGCACCGTCTTTCATTCTCGGTCGACGGCGGATTTGCTGCCCGGATACGGCTGGACCAAAGTCCTCTTCGACACTGAGCCCACCGCCCACTCTGACTGAACCGGGCAGCTGAGGCGCGGATTGGCCTGGCTTGGTGGGAGGCTCATCGTTCCACATTGGTGCTCGTCGGCTGCGGCACCTCGAAGTAATCGCAATATCGCCTCCGCTGCCCTCAATCGAGACGACGCCGAACAATTGTGCGGTGAAACAGGCAACACCATAGTCCCGCTCAACTCACGATCCAGACGATCGGTAGGTCTGCAACTGACGATGGCGGCAACGATCGACAATCTCGCCGATCTCGTCAGGATCGTCGCTGAGCACAAGTAGCTCAACGTCATCGGCCGCAACCATTCCCGGCTCAAGCAGCCGTTCGCGGATCCATCGCTGCAGTCCACTCCAGTGCGCCGATCCCGCGAGCACGACCGGAAAGTGGCGGATCTTTTCGGTTTGTATCAGAGTCAAGGCCTCGAAGAGCTCATCGAGCGTTCCAAAGCCTCCCGGAAGGACTACGAACCCGTTCGCGTAGCGGACGAACATCAGTTTGCGGACAAAGAAATACTGGAAGTGAAGCTCGAGATCGACGAAGGGATTGATGCCCTGTTCTTGGGCGAGCTCTATGCCAAGGCCGATCGAACGCACGCCAGCCTCGCGTGCGCCGCGGTTGGCGGCCTCCATAATCCCGGGTCCTCCACCCGTGATGATGTCGAAACCCAGCGCGCCCAGCCGTGCAGCCAGCGCGTGCGCCAGCTTGTAGTGCGGGTGATCCGGCGGCGTGCGCGCGGAGCCGAAAACTGACACGGCGTTCGTGACGTTCGCCAAAGCCGTAAATCCGGACGTCACTTCGTCCCGGATCCGGGTCACCCGGTCGGGGTCACCGCCGGCCAGTGCAGCGAAGTCCGGTCCCAACCAACGCAGCAGTTCCTCGTCGCAAGTCGCTGGAGGGTGCTCTATTGACTCTGGCATCGCCACACGATGGTCCCACGCGCGGCGGAAATACATCTCACCAATCGACGGAAAGTTCTCCGCGCTCCAATCAAGTGCACGCTCTCGGTATCGTCGGCGCCGCACGTGAGGGCTGATGGCGACGAGCGTGGCCGCCCGGATGGCGGTGACGGCCGCGATGTTTGAGGCCGAGATCGGCGAGGCCTGCGGCCGAAGGGTAAGCACAACGGTGGCCGGGCCGCGGTGCGTCACGGCGCCGGGAAGCGTCTACTCGCCATCGTCCATGTATCCTTCTACAACGTCTGCTGTCGGGTGATTTCGGACCGTGGCTCCGCACCCGCATGCGAAATCCGTGCAATCCGACCACGATGCTCGGTAGCTGCAGCATCGTTGAACCGATGCGAACGCGCCAAGGCGTCCACTTTGCGACGCGGAACCGGCAAGCGCCGCTGATTCGGCGGAGGCCGGCAGCAAAAGAACATCAGAGACGGAGCAGATATGACCACACAGTCGGCAAGAGTTCGGGTTGCGGTGAACGGATATGGCGTCATCGGCAAGCGGGTCGCCGACGCGGTGGCGAATCAGGAAGACATGGAACTGGTCGGTATCGCCGATGTCGACGCCGGTTGGCGAATGAGAATCGCGGAGCAAAAAGGGTTCCGAATCTTCGCCTCCCTTGACGACCGTACCGAGGCCATGCGCGATCGAGGTCTGCAAGTCGCGGGCAATCTCGACGACCTACTCCGCGATGCCGAAGTGGTAGTCGATTGCACGCCCAAACCATTGGGCGCGCAGAACGCTGAGTACTACCGCGCGCACGGGGTGAGGTTCATAGTTCAAGGCGGTGAGAAGCATGAGGTTACCGGACACTCCTTTGTTGCCGATGCGAATTACGCCAGTGCGGTAGGCCGAGAGTCCACTCGCGTCGTCTCCTGCAACACCACCTCGATCGTGCGGACGCTGATCGCGCTCAAACGCGTCGGCCTTTTGAAGAAGGCACGGGGGACGTTGATGCGGCGGGCAACTGACCCTTGGGAGAGTCACGAGGGCGGCATCATGAACACGCTGGTGCCCGAGGCCAAGATACCCAGCCATCAGGCGCCGGACGCGCAGACCGTGGATGCTGAGCTTGACGTGGTGACGATCGCGGTCAAGGTGCCGCAGACGCTCGCTCACATGCACAGCTGGTCGATTCAGCTCACCCGGAACTCCACCGCCGAAGAGGTTATCGACGCCTTCAGGCAGTCCTCGCGTATCGCGATGATCCGCGTGGACGACGGATTGACAGCGCTCAACACTGTCAAGGAATTGATGGCAGACCTCGGGCGCCCGCGTGACGATCTCTACGAGGTCGCGTTGTGGGAAGACATGGTGGCGGTGAGCGAGGGCGAAGCCTTCTACGCCTACATGGTGGACAACCAGGCCATCGTCGTTCCCGATACGATCGATGCCATACGAGCTCTGACAAGTCGCGATCAGGACCCTCAGGCGTCGATGTCGAAAACTGATGCAGCCCTTGGGATTGGTTCAAAGCTGGTGTGACGGTGCGCCGCGCTGTCACATGCGCGCCACATGGATGACCCAACCCGAAGCAATGGGCGGATGGCCGGCACCCTTTCTGGCCGACCTACCGCAACCGACCTTCCCGGACTCTCCACCTCCTGTCTTTCGTCCTTACTTTGGGAGGATTCGCCCGCGGAGAACCGCACGTTACCCCTGCTGCGGGCTGTCAACCCGATGCGCGCTACAGGGTGGAGCCGCGACCAGTTTGCGGCGCGCGTTCTATGACGAATCGCCCCGGCCCGCCGCATTCGCGAGCTTGAAAGGGAGCTTTCGACCAATCCGTAGTAGTCTTCACCTGACAGGTGCGCTTCCTCGTGGAGATTCGTTGTGTGAGTAGCTCCGATATCCTTGAGGCAGTGCACCTTTCGGGTCTACGACACCCGATCAGACCGAATTGGGTGAAAGATCGAGGTCAAGAGCCAACAACATGACTGATAGGGCGATTGGGTTGACGTGGCGCGTCCCCAAAAACCGCCGTATGCAATTTAATAGAGATGTAGATCAAGAGCTGATACCCAGTTTAGTTGCACTGCATACGTCCAGGAAAATTGTGGGGCTGCTTCCATTCCGCCATAAGCCATTAAGAACAGAAAGCGTGGAAAGTTTCTGGACTGACTATTGGGTTATTGTCCTTGCGTTTGACACGGACCCCGACATCGTTTGGCAATCGATACGCAGTTCCGCGGTACCGAGGACGTTATTGCGAGCAGAAGTTCTTCTTATTCAACCAGGCATGGATATGTACTATCCCCGAGGCGGTGGAGCCAAAAGCTCTCCTGTTTGGCACATAAATGGAATACGTTGTGTCGAGATTTGAGACACGCGCCGAATATTATAGAGAGCAGTATGAGTTTTCACGACCTGTTATCACGCATTTTTGGAAAAATGACTCTGTAGAAAGGATGATTGGTTTCGAAAGGGAACGCCTCTTACAAGACGACGGTTTCCTTCCGGGGTGGGACATTATTCATATAACAGGGTTCAAACCGTCACGGTTAGGTAGGGTTGCCTGGCATCTTTTGCGATCTCTGGCCACCTTCAATGGCTATGCGGAGAGAATCGGTTACAGGTCAGCTATGGAAGTCCTCCGTTCCTGGGACAAGAAGCGAAGAAAATATCTTGTCATCGCCAGGCAAGACTATGCGCATACATTGCCACTATTTTGAAGATTGCTAATAATCCCGGAGGCTCGTGTGACCGTTTGCAGCCAGCTTGTTCGGTTCAATACGACCGATACGTTCCGATGATCATCGGGGTCAGTACATCCTTTTTCCGTGAGGGCAGAACACTTTGGTTAGGTTAGGCGTCGTCTGACTCGATACCCTAAGGGGTATCGTCGGTGTCAACCACGGTAGCGCTTCTGATGCGCGGAACGCAACGCCGACGGCGGAGAAAGTGCAGCGGGAGAACACATACGGCGCCACTCTCGGAATAACTGAAAATCCCGCGATCCGATGAACGGCTGGGCTTCGTCCAGTTGCCTACTTCGTAGCATCGGTCGCGCGTGCCTGTTGCCTAGCTAAGCTAGCTACTGGTGTGTGACTCGGATCGGACAGGGCCATTTCCCAGCGTTGGCCTGGGATCAGTGTTCGTGTGACATCTTCGAGGCAAACCCGGATCGGGCCGGTCGCACACGGATGAAGGTCCAGCACCACACGGTTGCTGCTGAGTTCGACGTCGATCGGTTGGCCGCGGTAGCGCATTTGGAAGGTGACGGCGCCGAGCTGGCGGGGCAGCAGTGGGTGAAGGCGCAGGACATCGTCACGGGTTTCGACTCCGGCGTAGCATCTGATCACCATGTCCGCGGTGCCGGCCATCGCACCCAAATGGATACCCGTGCGTGTTGTCCCGCCCTGGATGTCGGCGAGGTCGCTGTCCAATGCCTCGGTGAACAGGGACCATGAATGCGCACGGTCTGACCGAGCAAGCACCCAACTGTGCACCAGTCGGCTCAGGGTGGACCCATGGCTGGTGCGGGAAAGGTAGTAGTGCACGGTGCGGGGGATGAGTTCTGGTGGCAGCTGGTAGCCGAGGCGGGTGAAGACGGCCCGTAGTTCTTCGGCGGAGAACAAGTAGAACAGCATGAGCACATCGGCCTGTTTGGACAGTCGGTAGCAGTTGGTGCTGTCACCTTCGGCTTGCAAAATCAGGTCGAGGCGCCCGATGTTGCCATAACGTTGGCGGTAGCGGTCCCAGTCGAATTCGGCGAGGTCCTCATAGCCTTCGAACTGGCTGATGACGCCGTCATGAAACGGAATCCGCAGCCGCCGGCTGATCCGGTCCCATCGGTTCAGTTCCTCGGCGTTGACTGCGAGTCGAGACAGCGATGGGCCGCAGTCGCCCTGGTGTAGCAGGTCAATTATGTCGCGCGCTCGTGTCAGTACCCAGGATGCGAGCACGTTGGTGTAGGTGTTGTTGCGTATTCCCTCGCCGGGGGCGTTGGGGTAGCCGTCATGGAATTCGTCAGGGCCCATCACGCCGGTGATGTCGAAGCGGTCATCTGCCTTGTCATGGGTGGCAAGGTCGGCGAAGAACCGGGCGACCTCCACCACGATCTCGGCACCGTGATTGACGAGGAAATCGATATCGGCGGTGGCTTGGTAGTACTGCCATACGCTGTAAGCCAGGGCAAGGCCGACATGACGTTGCTGGTGGGAATTGTCGGGCATCCATTGCTCGTTGCGCAGATTGAACAATTCGGTGGGCGTCTCCTCGCGGCCGTCGCTTCCGCTCTGCCATGGAAACATCGCCCCTGCCAGCCCGACAGTGCGCGCGGCGGTTTGCGCCTTCGCGAGTCGGCGGTAGCGGTAGAGCAGCAGCGAGCGGGTCAGTGCGGGTCGGCGCAATGTGAGCATCGGGTAGATGAACAGTTCGTCCCAGAAGATGTGTCCGCGATAGCCCTCGCCGTGCAGGCCGCGTGCGGGTACGCCGGCGTCGAGTTCGGGGCTGGTGGCCGCCACGGTTTGCAGAGTGTGGAAGATGTGCAGGTTCAGGGCGAGTCGTTGGCGCGCTCCGGTCAGCATGCCGATGCCGAACCGGGACCACCACTGTTGCCATGTGTTGACGTGCGCGGTGAGCAGTTGGTCGAAGTGGGGTGCTTGTTGGATCCGGTCGGTGGCAGCTAACGGTGCTGTTGAGGTGCCCCGGTCGCGTGAGGTAGCGACCGCGACGACCTTTCTATGATCACCTCAGCATCGGGTTTGACGTCGAGCACGAAATCATGGCCGGCCAGCGCGGCTTCGGTGAAACCCTCTCCATCGGCCGCGGGGACCTGGCCCTGACGTAGCCGGGTTCGTGCTGCGGTAGCCAGGCTGATCCCCGACTGGTTTGTGACGGCTTCGACGACCACCGTCTTTGCGTCTGGCTGAATCACATCGACAATCGTCAGGTGGTGATGATTCAACGGCGCGTCGTCGGCGGCGTTGCTGTTGCTCACGTCGCCGTTGACCGCTGAACGCACTTGGATCTGTCCGGCCCAGTTCTCCGCCTGGATTGCGATCTCGAGAGCGGCTAGGTGTGGCGTTGCCAGCGAATGCAGCTGTCGGCTGGTGATTCGGGTAATGCGGTCGTGGTTGTCGCGGTAACGAGTGGTGCGGGTCAACACTCCATGGCGCAAATCGAGGCGTTGGTCATGACTGATCATCTCGGTGCTTCCGGGACACATGGGTTGGCCGTCGGCTACCTGGATTCTGACGTAGGTCCAATCGGGTGCGTTGACCATGTGTTCGGACTCGACGAGCCGGTCACCGATATCGCTGATCACCCTGTTGTATACGCCTGCGAAATAGGTTCCGGGATAGTGAGTTTCGTCGATAGTACTGCTCGGTGCTGAACCGCGGGTGGCCCAATAGCCGTTTCCCAAGGTGCACAGCGTTTCGCGGGTTCCCTCGTGTTCGGGATCGAAACTGTCGTAGCTGAGAAGCCAGCCACTGACTGCCGGGTCCGCTCCGCCGCACCATTGGTCGCCGGCGCCGTCCGACGGGCTGGCGGCACGCTCGGGGTCGGTACCGCTGAGCAGACCGGTCAGGTTGGCCTGGGCCACGTCGGTCACCACCACGTCCGCGCCCGATGAGGTCAGTTGCGAACGGTCGCCCGTGGTGTCCACCCCGACAATCAAGCCGATCCCCGCGGCCGCCGCAGTGCGCACACCCGCCGCATTGCGCGTCACCACGACCGTTTCCGCCGGCGTTGTGCGCAGGCGACGTGCGGCTTGTACAAACACTGCGCGGTCGGAGTTGTTACTGCGCAAAACCGGTGGGCCGTCGGTGCCCTCGACGCGCAGGGGCCACGCGTCGAGGGCAGCGGCATCCTCGAGGCTTTCGTCGGCGGGGAGCTCTTTGAGGACAACCGCGGTGGGTACGCCGGCCGAGTGGAAAGTGCGCACCAGCTTCGCCACTGATTCGTCCGCCCGGATCGCGCCGGCATCGATGATGACCGCGTGTAAGCCGCTGGCAAAGCGATTCTCATGATCCATTGCGCCCACCTATGTGTCGTGTGACTACGGCCGGGCCGGCGTTACCGCGAGGAAGAGGGTGAATACGTCGATAGGGAGGAACTCTCAATCCGCTTCCAAGAAGTCATGCGCTGCTGCTGATGGGGGCAGCCGTCGCGATGGTCTGTGCGTTGTCAGCCAACTGACGACTGGTGTCGCCCAGCACGTCTTTGGTTAGTACTATCTTCGATAGTAGGAGATCTTCTCGGCGCCCGACGTGTCAACTGCGCGTTATTCGCACGCAGTGGAAGGCGAGCCTGTGAGCGATGTCGTCCGCGTTGGCGTCTCGAAGGGAGGGGTGCGGCCGTGGCGGATGGTGGTGATCGCCATAGCGTGGGGCTCCTGCTTCCCGTTGCTGGACTGGGGTCTCGACGGTGTATCGGCGCTGTGGTTCGTCACCTGGCGCGCCATCGTGGCCGGGTTGGTGTTGTGGGCCCTTGGTGCAACGGTCAACTGGACTCCTGGGGCACCATCGCCGCAGATGAGGCTGGGTACGTGGGCGTTGATCGGCGTACTGGCACTGATGAATGTCACGGTGTCGTTTGCGGCGATGGCCACCAGCTCCACCGGCATCGCCACAGGTATGGCCACGGTGCTGGCGAATTCACAGGCGCTCCTGGTGGTCCTGCCGGCGTGGGCGCTGTTCGGCGAGCGGCCCCGAACCGCCGAAATCGCCGCGGTGGTGTTCGGGGTGGGAGGCCTGCTTATCATTGCGGTGCCCTCGGGCGGTGGCCAGGGTTACGGGCTGGCGCTGCTGGCGGCGGTAGGGGTCACGGCGGGCGCTCTGCTGGCTCGGCGGCTGACAGACGTCGATGTGCTGAAGTTGGGTTACTGGCAGTTTCTGGTCGGCGGTGCCGCTCTGGCCGTCCTCGCCGGAGTGATCGATGGGCCACCGACCGTGGGAATGTCGGCGCGCAGCTGGGTGGCGTTGTCCGTGCTGGCTGTTGGGGGCACCGCGCTGCCCTACCTGTTGTGGTTTGTCGAGCTGCGGCGCGCGTCGATCACTGCGGTGACGTCGTGGACGTTGCTGGTGCCTGTGGTGGGTTTGGCGCTGGGCGTCGTCGTGGTCGGGGAAAGGGTGGCTTTGGCCGAACTGCTGGGTGCAGCGACGGTGGTCACCGCGCTGGCGATCGTCGCCGTTGCCGGGCGCATCACGACCCGGCCGCAGCACATCAGGGGTGATGGCTGAGCCGACATCGGAGACAAACTCAGACTTGATCATGACAACGAGGAGAAGGGTCCTTAGATGGGGCAGTTAGCGAGTATGGGAGGGGACACGTCGGCCGACGACGTGGACACGAGCACCGGGGAATCCATCGCACCGCAGCCTTACACCCTGGGGGATGCTGACGGACCGCTGACTCGCGATGAGCTGAACCTGGTCGATGCGTGGTGGCGTGCGGCGAACTACCTGTCGGTAGGGCAGATCTATCTGTTGGACAATCCTCTGGCGCGTGAGCCGCTGCAGCCCGACCACATCAAGCCACGTCTGCTCGGTCACTTCGGCACCGTGCCCGGACTGAATTTGGTGTGGGCACACGCCAATAGGCAGATAATTCGCCGTGAGCTGAGCGCCTTGTTTGTTGCCGGGCCCGGGCATGGTGGTCCGGGGCCCAACGCGTGCGCGTGGTTGGAAGGCACCTATTCCGAGCTCTACAGCCACATCCCGCAGGATCTCGCCGGGATGAAGGCGTTCTTCACCCAATTCTCGTATCCAGGGGGCGTTCCGAGCCATTGTGCGCCGGAGACGCCGGGTTCGATCCATGAGGGCGGTGAGTTGGGTTATTCGTTGTTTCATGCGTTCGGGGCAGCGCTGGACAATCCTGACTTGACGGTCTTTTGCGTCGTCGGTGATGGTGAAGCCGAAACCGCGCCGCTGGCGACCAGTTGGCACGCGCACACGTTCTTGAATCCGGTCCGCGACGGCACGGTAATACCGGTTCTCGCGCTGAACGAGTACAAAATCGCCAACCCCACCATCTTCGCCCGTATGCCCGAATCTCGACTGTTGGAATTGTTGCGCGGATACGGCTATGACCCACATGTGGTCAGCGGTGATGATCCCGCGGCGGTGCATCAAGCGATGGCCGCGGCTCTGGATGCCTGTCTGAACCAGGTCGCACAGATCAAAGAGTCGGCCCGGTTGAATACCGATCGGCCCTCCGACCGGCGCTGGCCCATGATTGTGTTGCGCACGCCGAAGGGCTGGACATGTCCGCCCATGGTTGACGGGCAGCAGGTCGAGGGTACGTTTCGTTCCCACCAGGTGCCCCTGCCGGCCGCCCGCACCGATACCCGACACCGCGAGGTGCTCCGAGAGTGGTTGCAGTCGTACCGTCCGGAGGAGCTTTTCGACGAAGCTGGGCGCCCGGTGGCCGCGCTGTCGGAGCTGGTGCCTGACGGTGATCGGCGAATGAGCGCCAATCCGGTGAGCAACGGCGGAACTCAGTTGCGCGATCTGCTGCTGCCCGACTGGCGCGAGTACAGTGTCGAGGTTTCGGCTCCGGGGGCCACCTCGCACGAGGCCACCCGGGTGTTGGGCCGGTGGCTTCGCGATGTGACCGACTGGAATCGCTCGAACTTTTTGACCTTCGCGCCTGATGAATTGGCCAGCAACCGGCTGCAGGACATTCTGGAGGTGACCGGCCGTAATTGGCAGGCCGATATCGGCGAGTTCGACGAAGGGCTCGATCCGCACGGCCGAGTGATCGAGGTGCTGTCCGAACACATGTGCCAAGGGCTGCTGGAAGGGTACCTGCTGACCGGCCGACACGGCGTCTTCACCTGCTATGAGGCGTTCATCCACATCGTCGACTCCATGTACAACCAGCACGCCAAGTGGCTGCAAGCCAGCATGGCTGTGCCATGGCGCCGCCCCATCGCCAGCCTCAACTACCTACTGTCATCACATGTTTGGCGGCAGGACCACAACGGTTTCACTCACCAGGACCCAGGCTTCCTTGATGTGGTGATGAACAAAAGACCCGAGATCGTGCGGGTCTACCTGCCCCCCGACGCCAACACCTTGCTCTCGACCTATGACCACTGCCTGCGCTCACGGCACTACGTCAACGTGGTCGTCGCGGGCAAACAACCACAAGCCAATTGGCTGTCGGCGACCGACGCGGCCCTGCACTGCGCGCGTGGGGCGGGGACCTGGTCGTGGGCCGGCAACAACGATGTTGTGGGAACCGTGCCCGATGTCGTACTCGCCTGCGCTGGTGACATCCCAACACTGGAAACCCTTGCCGCCGCATCGATCCTCCGGGACCGCCTCCCAGATTTGCGGGTTCGTGTGGTCAATGTCGTGGACCTGATGCGACTGCTGCCCGAAGACAAACATCCCCACGGCCTGCCCGACTACGAATTCGACAGCCTGTTCACCGAAAGCAGTCCGGTGATCTTCGCCTTCCACGGCTATCCGTGGCTGGTTCACCGACTCACCTACAGCCGAACCAACCACAAGAACCTCCATGTACGCGGTTACAAGGAAAGAGGCACCACCACAACACCCTTCGACATGGTGATGCTCAACGACCTGGACCGGTACCACTTGGTCATCGATGTCATCGACCGTGTTCCCGCACTAGGCACCCGGGCCGCCGGGCTGCGCCAGGAAATGGCCGATGCTCGCCTTCGGGCGAGGACATGGACCCGGCAGTACGGCGCCGACATTCCCGACGTCGCCGAATGGACCTGGCCAGGGTAAGAGTGTGGAACACTCGTCGGTGGGGCCGGGGCCTCACTCATTTAAAGCCGGGCCTGACGTGGCTGTCAGGGGCGGCGTTGGTAGCTGTCGCGTGGACGTGGTGGCTATGGGCAACCTGAGGGTGAACGTGGCGCCGGCGCCTGGACCTGGCTGGTTGCGGGGGTAAGCCCCCTGGGGTGGTTGGATTTCGAGGCTGAGACCGAATGGGCTCGGACGCTACCAAGCTTTTGCGCCGTGGTACCCCGCGGTGTGCAGATGCACATGAAATGCACCCGGCAGCGCTGCCATGATGAGTCGGTGAACTGTTGGGCCACAGCGGCTTTCAGCCCGGCGTGGGCATTGCAGATGACCAGATGCACCCCGGCCAGGCCGCGGGCGCGCAGCGAGGCCAAAAACTCGCGCCAGAACTCGTAGGACTCACTGTCACCCACCGCGGTACTCAACACTTCACGCGTGCCCTCGGGGCAGCGACGTCGGCGGGGTCGGTGTGGGCGAAAACCGTCTTGACCGCCGCGGTCACCGCTGGGGCGTGTTTAGCCGATACCGCCAACCATGCGACATTGAATGCTCGATGTGCGGTCATAATTACTCGGCCATCCAACGCACTCCGAACAAGCGGCCGGCGTCGTCGACGCCGGTGATCAGGATGCACATACAACCCGGGGACGGCCTGCGCCGAAGTCAGCGCAACGGTCAACTGCAGCTTTGTGTTCCGTTGGTTGCGATCACTTCGGCGCGGTGGACCCCAAGCGGTCGATCATGGCGGCCGCGGCCGCGGCGATAGCCTCGCCGAAAACAACCAGTGGTGACCGCACACGTTTGCGCCAACTCCGGTCAGTTGTGTCTGTCACCGACAGTGTCGGCTGTTCGTCGCTGCCACATCTCTGGTGTCGTCGACAGATTCACGTTGGGCAGAATGTCAGGTTGTCTCTGCGGCTGTGGTCGACAACCGAATCAAGCCAATGAATTTCGTCCTGAAGGACATGCGGACACAGAAGCGGCTTTCACCGCTACGGCGCGGAGGGTCGGGTAGGACGGGGGAGGACGCGAATTTCACCGCCACCACGGCAAACCACCGCCGGATCCGGGACGAACGTCCAAAGCCCTATGCCTCGGCCTGCGCCGCCACCAGGGGCGCGGGCGCTGCCCGGATACGATTGGACGAAGGTGGTCTTGGATACCGGCCTCACCGCACAATTCGACCAGATCGGCCCGCTGTTGATTGGCCTCCTGGCTCGCCGGGTTAGTCATTGCCGCAGCGGTCATCCTCGCCCGCCGCAGCACGTCGCCGTAACACGACAGAACAGTCGCTGCAGTCGCTTGAGCATAAGTGCGAGAAACCCGTTCAGCGATGATCTCCGGGGGCGCGATATCTCTTTCGGTGATCTCGCATGGATGCCGCGCTCATCATCGCCTGCGAACGGCCCAGCGAGAAGGCGTGGGATGTTATCGAGCCGCCTCAGCGGCACCGCCTGGGGAGCGAAGTACCGCGTACACCTCGCAGTGTCCTCACCCACCGCATGCAACGTTGCCGGCGCTTCGGTGTCGCCATCGTCTGCCAATTCAAACAGTATTAGACGAGGGGCGAATGTCGCTGGCCGGCATGCGCCGGCATTGCGCCCCGTCGGGCACAGCCGGGGACTTTGGTCGGTTGCGATAGAGCCCAATTGGCCCGCCGGTAGTGGACGTTGTGCTGTTCGCGCGCCCCGGTGGGTAGCGCAAAATCGACACCGTAGCACCGATGAAAGGACTCTCAATGAAGAAGTCAAGCCGCCGTCGTCGTGGTGACGGGGGGTGAATCAGGTTGCCAGGTGCGGTTGTCACGGATCAGTGCGTAAAGGACGTTGGTACGGCGTCGCGCCAGGCAGA
>Ga0315336_1001506_pt1 | contig 44454 bp, 38 predicted proteins | sample ASW5metaG_FD_204512 | JGI IMG/M metagenome (GOLD analysis project Ga0315336, IMG submission 204512) | Ammonia-oxidizing marine archaeal communities from Monterey Bay, California, United States - ASW #5 | ecosystem: Environmental > Aquatic > Marine > Intertidal zone | place: USA: California... | reverse complement strand
TGTCCTTTTCGTCTTGTCTGGCGCCCACGCTCGTTTCCTCGTTGAGGGTTCCCCAATATTGAAATTAGGCTAGCCTAATTTCATGATCGCAGGCGGTTTGTCAAGAGTGTGCGCGGGGGTGTTTCCAAGGGTGTCGCATTGAAAGTCGCGCGAATCGATGTAGACTCGATCGGTGGCGGGCCGACTGATAGGGCCGGATGTGTGGACAATGAACGGGCGCAGGAGATCGGATGATTGGAATCGTTGGGGGCGGAATCTCAGGCTTGGTTCTCGCTCTCGAACTGCGCCGTTTGGGTGTCGAAGTCACGGTTTGGGAGGCGGCGAACGTCCCGGGCGGGGTCATGCGATCTGAGCGACACGGGGATCTCGTGCTTGAGATGGGTCCTCAGAGAGCGCGGCTGAGCGGTCCGTTCCGCCAGCTCGTCGAGAGCGTGGGGCTGACCGAGGATTTGGTCACGGCACCTACTGATCTTCCGCTGTATGTGTATCATCGAGGCCGCTTACGCCGGGCTCCCCTTTCCTTTTCGCAGGCCGTGACCACCAATCTTCTTCCGTGGTGGGCCAAGGCGCGAGTGTTGGTTGAGCCGTTCACCACGGGCCCTAGGGCAGATGAACGGGTCGGACCTTTCTTGCGTAGGAAGTTCGGCGGGGCCGCATATCGAGCTTTGTTGGGGCCCCTCTATGGCGGCCTCTACGCATCCGATCCTGACCGGATGCCGGTAAAGCACGCGCTCCAAAGGACGCTGGTGGAGCTTGGCGTTCGAAGGAGCATCCTTTGGCGGATGCTCCGTAGTGCTGGGCAGGCAGCCGAGTCGCCCCCATGCTCCTTCCGCGAGGGGTTGGGATCGCTTCCGATGGCCATCGCAGATCAGCTGGGGGGGAGTATCCGATTGAACGCTCCGGTGCAAACCCTTCGAAGGATGGCGGACGGGTGGGAGGTCGCTGTGGATGGCGCCGATGTCGTACGGGCCGAGACCGTGGTCTTGGCGTGCCCTTCCAGTGCTGCTGCCCGCCTCCTGGGGGGCGCCTATCCGGCGGCGGCGGCCCGGCTATCCGCTCTTCGCTACAACCGTTTGGCGCTCGTATACCTGAAGTCCGAAGCGAGACTCCGTGGTCTCGGTTATCAGGTGGCCTTCGGGGAGTCCCTTGAGACGAGGGGTGTGACCTGGAACGGCAGTCTTTTCGGACGTTCCGGATTGTATACTGCCTATTTGGGTGGAATGAAGACCCCCGAGCTGCCCGGCTGGGACGATGACCGGATTGGTGCGATCGCAAGCAAGGAGTTCGAAGTTGCCACCGGCTATCGGGCGGAGACGGTGCATGTTTCTCGAACCTCGATCCCCGCGTGGGACGAGACCTGGGATGGTCTCATGGGGGCTGAGTGGCCCCCGAACCTGCACATTTGTTCGAACTATACAGCGAGGCCGGGGATCTTGGGCAGAATCACCGAGGCCAAGCGCTTGGCGGCCACACTTTCGTAAGAGTATCCGCCCGGATCGTTCACTCCGCAGCGTTGAGGCAGAACGTGGTTGGCGTGGCCCGGCAGAGGCAGCGGCGCAGACCCAACTCGCCCATGATCGGTTCCGGCCGAAGCACATCTTCTACTAGATCGGCGAGAAGCTCTGCGAAAACGGGATCATCATGAGGAATGGGTATGCGGTGGAACTCGAGGCCAGCTTCCTCGGCAATGCCACGGAGTTCGCCATCCAACTCTGCCAATGTCTCGGATTGCTCATGCATGAAGCTCACCGCATCGACAATGACCCGAGCCGCGTCGACTTCCCGGACCACGGTCTCCACTTCGGGCTCGGTCCATTCGATGTCGCGGTTCGTGTGGTTCTGGTACCCGAGCGAATACTCGCTGATGCCCAGTTCCCGGGCCACGTTTCGGCACGTATCCTCGACGTACTCCACATACCTCGGGCCGTCGTTCAAGTATTTTAGCGGCGTACCGTGAGCCGAAAAGATCAGTCTGGTTTCCGATGCGCGGAGGTCGACTCCCGTCCGTTTCACGTAGTCTAGAATCGCGTCCGCGCGGAGCCGTCGATACGCCGGGTGCCGATGCCAGCCGGTGATCTCACGGAGGTTCACGTCCCACGAGAGCTCGCTAACGGCGGTCTGAACGTCCGACAGGGCCGCTAATGTGGTGGACATACCGCAGAGCGGATAGATGGGAAGGGCCACGAGTTCCTCGACGCCATCGGCTTGCGCCTCGGCCACGGCTGCACCGACGGAGGGCTCCGTAAACTGCATACCCGAGTAACACCGCACCTCCAAGTCGCGTCGGCGCAGAACGCGTTCGATCATGCGGGCTTGTTTTTGGGCCTGCTGGTTCAGCGGAGAGCCGCCGATCTCCACTAATTCCTCAATCAGGCCGGGTGCCCTTGCCTCGGCGAGTTTTCGGGCGCGACCTCTCCCCTTGTCTGGTTCCAGGGACGAGTTCCGTACGAAAATACGTTCCAGAAAAGGGACGACCTCCTCGAGCGTAGGATTCTCAGGTTCGCCGAAGTTAAGTATCAAAACACCGATCTTCATCGATCAACGATCCGGTTTCAGAATCAGAAAATACGGAGCGACGAACCTGGACGAGGCGACGGGCGACCCCACGAGCGGGCTACGCCGCGTACACACGCGTGCCCCACTATGGCGGATCGTGTACGTGTTCATGAAGCCCGGTCCGGCGTATGAAGGGGAGGCTTCGCTCAGTTACTGGGTGTCCTCGACAAGGCCCGATAGTATTCCTCGACCAAGCGCCTGAAGCCTGTTGGGACTTCATCAGAACCGGAGACGAAGACCCTGTCCTTCCCCTCACCCTCAAGCTCGCGCCGCAAACCGAACTCCAACTGCCTGAGTCCCTCGACAATCTGCGACTGGAGCCGATTCAGCTCAGCCAGATCCAAGTAGGCGTTCTCACGGTCCAACTCCCTCAGGGCCCCGATAACCTCACCGAGTTGCTGCTGGTTCAGGTCCTCCTCTTCGAGGATGCGCTGCAGCTCGATGGCTTCCTGGACGCGTTGGCGAGCTTCACTACGGAACTGCCGGATGTCTCCTTGGGTGAGCCGGCCTCCTCTCGTATTAGCATAGTCGCCGCCCCCACCGAAGCCCCCCTGATTTTGCCCGTCCGCGCCGCTCTGACCGCCCTGTTGGCCTCCTTGCTGGCCCTGACCTTGCTGCCCCTGCTGGTCTTGTTGCCCCTGACCCTGTTGGCCTCCTTGCTGGCCTTGGTCGCCCTGTCCCCCTGGGTCTTGTTGCCCCTGACCTTGCTGGCCTTGGTCGCCCTGTCCCCCTGGGTTTTGCTGGTCCTGACCCTGCGCGCCTCGCTCACCAAGCCTGCGTGAAAGCGATTCGGCGCCCCGTGAGAGGTCTCTTGCACGGTCGAGTGCCTCCGCCAGGCGGCCCTCTTGGTTCTCGCCAATGGCGTCGATCGCCTCCTCCAACTCCTGCGCGAGCTCCTCGACGATCCGGGTGGTTTCGGCCTCGAACTCGTTCGTGTACTCACCATCCTGGCTGCCGATGAGTCCCCGGGAATAACGGATTCGCTCCTTGAGCTTGTCGTCCCGTATCGTGTTAGAGGCTTCGCGCAACCGCTCCGACGCATCCCTCTGGTCGGCCCGCGCGTCGCTTGCTAGCCGGTCGATTTCCCGCTCCAAGTCGGCGGCTTCGTCGTTCATCGCTTCCTTGCGTTCGAATAAGCGTCGTCCAGCCTCTGTGCCAGGCCCACCACTCGCCTCGCCGAGGCGGTTCATGTCCGCCTCCATATCGCGCTGTTCGCGCATCAGGTCTTCCGCTCTCCGTTGAGTCTCCTCGACGTCGCTGCGGAGCCGGTCGATGCGATCTCTTTCGAGGCGCCGTTGAACATCTTCCAGTCGATCGAGTGCTGAGTTGGCGTCAGCCGTGGCAGCGCTCCCGGCGGCGGCCGCCGCGCGGCGCATATCGCCGGCTGCCTCTTGGAGTCGCCGCGAAGCGTCCATCAACTGCTGGTCGTTCGTCTCGCGCGCCAGGCGCTCGAGGCGGCGGGCCGCCTCCTCGGTCTCGGCGGCGAGGTCGCGCTGGTTTTGAGCACTGGCACCTCCAGATGCGCCCCCCTGCTGCGCGCTGGCCCTACGCTGTCGCTCAGCCTGCTGTTGCTGCCGCCTTGCAAGCTCCTTCAGCGCCTCCATGGTCTCTTCGAGCTGGTCACCGGCCTGTTGGCGCTCACCGCGCTCGACGGTTTCGTACTGGTTTTGGAGCTTGTCGAGTTCGAGTTCGAAAAGATCGGCCAGGTCATCCGCTCTCGCGCCGCCACCGCCACCGCCACCGCCACCCTGCTGCCCCTGACTGACCTCGAACTCATAGTTCTCTTCGGCCTTCTGGAGTTGCAGGAGTGCTCTCAGCTCAGGCGAGATCGCCTCTTGAAGCTCTCCATCCGCGAGGACTTCCTCCGCGGCCTCCATTTCGACAACGGCCTGGCTCAGCAACTCGGAAATCTTCTCGAATTCGGAATCGCCCCCGAGGCCGCGGCTCGTCAGTCGTTGCAGTAGCCCCGCCACCTGCTCCCTCGCACGGCCTTGCGCCAGACGCACGCTGACGAGGTTCTCCCGGAATTCACTTTCACTATAGAGTTCGCGGTCGCGCACCAGGTTGTACGTGGCCGCGACCACCTGCTCCTGGAGTTCGGAAAGCGCACGCTCTTCCTGTCCACCGCCGCCGCCGCCACCGCCGCCACCCTGCTCGGCTTGGCGGAACTCGAGACCGAAAGGACGGATCGTGACGAAATAGATATCGCTCTTGGCGGTGCGGCTGTCCGTCGCGGGGTTGCTATCCTCCACTTGTGCGTAGTAGGCGATGAGGTCGCCGGATTCGAGGCCGAATTCCTCCAGAAAGAGGGTGTGCCCCGCAGTAACCTCCGGTGTCGGACGGTCATCAAACAGCCGAACTGTATCTTCGGCGCCACCATTGACCGAGTACATGAAAAGCAACTCGGAGACCCCGTAATCGTCGTCGGCTTTCGCCTCGACATAGAATTCCTCGATGGGAGTCGCGTTCTCATCGCGCCCAGGCTTGGAAAACGACACAGACGGTGGTTGATCTGACAGGACGTCAATCGTGTATTGGGGAGAGGCCGAAACGAGTTCTCCGCCTGCCCTCGCCAGCGCGACTTCGTAATACCCCTCGCGCTCAACGGTCAAGCTCGCCGTCCACGTGCCGTCCCCTTCGTCCGTGAGCTCCACTGGCTCACCGTCGATGAGGAGTTGACCTCCGGGAGTGAGCATCGTCGGGAAGACTCTCAGTCTCACTACCGTCCCGCGGAGCGCGGCGATGTCTCCCCCGAACTCGACCTTGCGGGAAGGGAGCCCCGAGTATGCTGGAAAGCGATACTCCAGCTCGAGATGCTCCACATATGGAAGATCGGCCACCTCGATTCGGTGCGTGGCCGAGCGAATGCCACCGGATTCGACGAAATAATCGGTGTTCTCATCCAGGCTGAGAAGGAGGAGCTCGAAGCCCTCCGATCCGTCCATAAGCATGGATAGCTGGTCGAACGCGTCCGAGGACTCCCCTCGGAAAAAGATCTGAACGTCGTCGGTCTGGAAGCCCTGCAGCTCGGCGGTGACGAGTTGATCGGATCCCCGGGCAATCGTGACGTCACCGGGGCTCACGGAAACCGAATACGGGTTCACCGTTCCCGCATCCCGTGTCGGCAGGAGGAGGGCCGCCGCCCCGTTGCGGAGTTGACTCGGTCCCAGGAGCAGTAGCGCGAGCGAGCCGAGTGCCATCGCGGCGAGGGCTCCCGATGCGCGATAAAGACCTTTTTGCTCGATCCGGCGCCCGAAATCGACATCGGCAGCGCGCTCGAGCGCACTCTCGACCAGTTTTCGCTCGAGGCTCTCGGAGGCTTGATCCGACCCGGACTGCGTCTCGAGTGCGGCCAGCACCGCGGCTTCCAGCGAGGGCTCGTTTTCTTCCAGATAGAGTGCGGCCTGCTCGTCGGAAACTCTCCGCGCGAGAGGCCAAATGAGGAACCGGGCCACCAGTCCGGCCCCGGCCACCCACAGGATCACGCGGAACACTACGACCGAGGAGGCACTGAAACGTGAGACCTCGAGCCCAAAGACCGATAGGAGGAAAGCCAGTAAACCGGCTCCGAGCACAATGGCCATTCCCCGGATCGCGATACGTGTACGCCACCGCCTACGAATCTTGCGAACCATGGCGAGGACCCGGTTGTGAAGGATGCCCTTATGTGTTGCTCGGTACATAACTCCTCCCATCCTCCAATCTGGTTGTCGCTGCCCGGGAAATCCAGTTCGACATGGCGGTTTCCGTCAACAGAAGCACCAGTGCTGCCGCCATCAGCAGTCGCCACAAGGACTGGCGTCGCTCCTGATTCCTCGCCTGCATTTCGGGCGTCAACAACTCTCCACCCGCGCCCAACTCACCGCTCGTCTCCCTAGGAGCCACGGCCCCCGCGAGTTCGGTGGGATCCATAGATTCCAACTCGGACTCCGTCACGTCCACGTTCACCGCTACAGCGAACACACGTTCAGGATCCGTACCCGGCGGCCGGACTTCATAAAACCCCTGCTCTTCCAGTTCCAAGAAACGAGGTCCGGGAGTCGCCGGCAAGGCGACGCTCCCACCCCCCGGTGTAAGTGCGACCTGGTCCATCTCGGGCGCCAGCTCCGTTTCTCGATCTGCGACAAAGACCAGGCCGGTGGGATCGGCTATGTCGAGGACCTGCCCGGCTGTGAACCAAGGCACGCGTTCCCGGTATCCGCCGAGGTGACGCATCATCTCGTGGATGAAGGGTAAAAATACCGGCTGCACCGCGAGATCGTTCCAAAAAGCATCCATGGTGCTGGTCCAGACGAGCACATAGCCGTCTCCCAGGCGCCGCTCGGCAAGGGCGACCGATCCGTCATCGAAGCGCGCGAGTACTCGTCCCTCCGGGCCCATCTCCAGATTCCGCGATCGGAAGAACCGCGCCCGTGCGAAGTCACCACCACGGGAACCCCCGAACAACTCGAAAACCGGGTGGGAATAATCGACGTAACCCAATCGAGCGGTGCCTCTTGTGTGGTCCTGGGCTGGGCCGAAGCGTCCGGGGAGTATCTCTTCGAGCCCCGTCCGCCACGAGCTTCGTTCTCCGAGGACGAGCAGCAGTCCACCGCCCCCCTCGACGAACCCACGCAGGCGATCTGACGCCGCACCCTGTGGGAATGGGATATCGTTGAGAACGACCACGTCTGTGGACACCAGATCGGCCGCCGAGATGGAACCCGAACGCCTTACCTCCACCTGAAACGCCGACTCCTCGCTGATCTCAAGCGTGGTTCGGATATACAGGCTGGCATCGGGCCGTGGACTGGCGCCCTCCAACACGAGCGTCGTCATCGCCCTTCCCGGCGAAAGTACGAAGTGGAGCTCATCGTCTTGCGGAAGCGCATCGGGGTCGAGCCGGATCGAACCGCGCGTATAGAGGTTTGCGAGCGTGAAGGGCTCGAACGTGACCGAAGCCGAGCCAGTTGGATCAAGGGTAACGGTCTGGGCCTGAAGTTCCTGCCCGTCCAACTCGAGGACGATGGTTCGGTCGGCCTGTACCTCGCCCTGACGGCGCACCACACGAGCTGTTGCTGTCATGCGTTCCTGGCCCGAGAAGAACTCTCGCCGGAGGGCCACCGATGCCACGCCGGCGTTGGGCGTCTCGTCATCCGAAATCAGCACGGTATTCACCACCGTTCCTGGCGGAAACGTCACACCCTCGTCGCCATTCCAACCGGTGCGTTGGAAGTCGCTGATGATGAAGGCTTCACGGTTCGGGAACTGGGATTCCTCGAGGATCGTCTGGGCCAACTTCAGTGCCGGGCCATAAAGAGTCCCGTCTGCGCTCAGACTGGCCGTGTCCACAGCCGTGAGCAGACGGCTCTGGTCCGAGGTCGCACGAAGAAGCGCCTCCGCACCCCTCCCCATGAATACGAGACTGGCCCGATCGGAAGGGTCCAAGCCCTGGAAGACTTCTCGAGTTTGAGTCTTCGCCCGCTCCCAGCGATCTCCATAGCCCATTGAGTACGATCGGTCCAATACGACGACGACTTCGCGAGGACCGAGCGTCGAGCCGATCGCTACCTCATTGTTGGCAAAGAAGGGGCGGGCGAACGCGGCAACGAGCAGCGCCAGTGCCAGAATCCGGATCGACAACAGTGCCCAATGGTGGATCCGTCTGCGCTGGGTCGACCGAAACGGGATCTTCCTGAGGAACATCAGGGAGGGGAACTCCACCACATTTTTACGCTGTTTCTCGGTCAGGTGGACGACGATCGGCACCGCCAAACCAAGGAGGCCCAACAGGAATAGCGGGGCCAGAAGACCCATCAGCGCACCCTGGCCATTGCTTCGCGACTCGAGAGGTATCGGAAGAGCGCATGATCCAGGGGCTTCGACGTGTCGAGGACGGTGTAGTCGATCCTGCTCCCGGTGAAGAGGCGCCCCAACTCGTCGGTGTGGCGGCCGATGAGAGCACGATATTCCTCTGCGAGCTCATCGGGCACGACCGGAATCATCGTGCCACTTTCCAGATCCCGAAAACTCGCCGCGGCGTCGTACGTGAATTCGAGTTCGGCGGGGTCGAGCAGATGAAACACGATCACGTCGTGGCCTCGAGCCCGAAGATGGCGGACGGCGTCGATCACCTTGTCCGGCTCATCGTAAAAGTCCGAAAGAAGTAGGATGATCCCCCGGTGGTGGAGGTTGTCGCCCAGTCGCATGAGTGGGTCACGCAGCGTGCCGGGCCGCCCCGGCTCCGCTCGCGCCAGCGTGTGAAGGACGAGTTGGAGGTGGCGGGTGGAGGGTGGTACGAAGTCCACGATTTCGTGGTCGAAGGTCGCCAGGCCCACCCGGTCTCTCTGCTTCTGCGAGAAGTAAGAGAGCGCGGCCCCAAGGTAACGCGCGTAGTCCAGCTTGTTAACCGAGTGCGTGCCGAAGCTCATAGACTTCGAGACGTCGAGCACGACCATGAAATTTGCGGCTGTCTCTGCCTCGAACAGTTTTACGTAAAAGCGGTCCGTACGAGCGAAAAGCCTCCAGTCGATGCGTCGGATGTCGTCGCCCGGCATATACTCGCGGTGCTCCGCGAAGTCGAGCGACATCCCTAGGTGAGGCGATCTGTGAAGACCCTGTAGAAAACCGTCTACGACCGTGCGGGCCAACAGCTCCAGATTGCCGATCCGGCTCAATACGGCCGGATCGAGGAATTGCGTATTAGCGCCGTGAACGCTCGAACGCTCTCTGACAGCCACCTGCGGATTCGCCTAGAGACCCGACTTGGGTGTGGGCACGGCCTCGAGAAGCTGGTCGACCAGTTGGCCCGTGGTCACGCCTTCGGATTCGGCATGGAAATTGGTGAGAATCCTATGCCTCAGAACCGGGTGGGCGAGCGCTCGGATGTCTTCGAAGCTGACGTTGTAACGCCCCTTCGTGAGCGCCCTGGCTTTCGCTCCCAGGATGAGGTATTGGGCGGCCCGGACGCTCGCTCCGAACGCGATCCACTTGTTGACGAACTCCGGACTTTTCCCATTTTCGCTCGGCCGCGTCATTCGAACGAGGCTGACGGCATAGCGCATTGCCGCATCCGGGACGGGCACCTGTCGTACGAGCTTCTGGAACGCGATGAGATCCTTGCCGGTGATCGTGTGTTTGAACTTCGGAGCCTGAATTCCGGTCGTGGTACGCACGACCTCCATTTCCTCGTCCTCGGCGAGATGGTCCATGATGATCTTGAACATGAAGCGGTCGAGTTGCGCCTCCGGCAGAGGGTACGTGCCTTCGAGTTCGATGGGATTCTGCGTGGCGAACACGTAGAAGGGCTCTTCGAGCACGTACGTGGTGCCCTGAACCGTGACGCGGTGCTCCTGCATTGCTTCCAGGAGTGCCGACTGGGTCTTGGGGGGCGTACGGTTGATCTCATCGGCGAGCACAATGTTCGCAAAGATCGGTCCCGGGGCGAACACCATACTGCGCCGGCCCGTATCCGCGTTTTCCTGAATAATGTCGGTGCCCGTAATGTCGGACGGCATCACGTCAGGAGTGAACTGGATTCGCGCGAACTTGAGATCGAGAACTTCGGCGATGGTGTGGATCAACATGGTTTTGGCGAGCCCGGGTACACCGAGAAGCAGGCTATTGCCGCCGACGAAGAGAGACAGAAGCATCTGCTCAATGACCTCGGTTTGCCCAATAATGAGCTTCCGCACCTCGGTGATGATCTGCTGGCGCCCCGCCTTCATTCGATCCGCGAGGTCAATGTCGTCCGGACTCTCGAGGACACCCGCTGTGGATGCGTCGTCTACGGCTTCGACTGCCTCGTCCACGGTTTCGGCTGGCGCTTCAGTTGCGGTGACTTCCTGCTCTTCCTTAAATGCCATTTCGTGCTCCGTCGAGGCCGCCTTGCGGCCGTTGGCTCATTGTTATGGTTTCCTACCGTCCCGGGCCGATTCCTGTGTCAGTCAGTGCGTCATGGCGTAGCTCACCTAGTTGACACCCAGCTTGCACGCTTCGTTAGAGAGATTGATCGGATACCAACCGACGTCCGAGAACTCCCAGTATTCTCCGATGTCATCGTTATAGTCGGCTATCACCACCAGGCCGTCGGTCAGGATCGTTTTCCTCGTGGAGCTCGAGATATGCGGGCTCCACGAGGAAAGTAGGAGATGCCAGGGCTTTCAGCGACCGGATCTGAAAAAAAGAGTCGAAGATCGTGTGGGTCTGGTCGAGGCACATTGCCCTCTTTGGTAATTCCGGTACGCTCATCGCCCCGGTACGCCGGCAGGAGGTAGTTGTGAATCGGGACGCACCAAGCCCGCACCGTCTCTGAGATCGAGAAGTAGCTGTAGGCCGGCCTCGAAGTTCGGTGCGATCTCCAGGGCTCTGAGAAGCGACGAGCGGGCTTGAGCCGGGTTTCCGGCAGTCATGTACGCCAGAGCGAGCTCGTAGTAGGCACCGGCCAGATCGGCTGGCGCCAGCGCGACGATGGCCCGCCGCTCCCGAACGGCGCCGGCCGCGTCACCACGCGCTTGGTGAGCCTGTGCCAGTCGGTCGTGGAGCTCGATTTCGTAGGGATAGATCAGCACGGCCGCGTCCATCGCTTCGGCGGCACCCTCCGTGTCTCCCAGCTCGGTCCGAAGCTCGGCGAGTTGGAGGAACGCCTGATAGTGGCTCTCGTTCAGGGCCGTCAAGCGCGTGAGCGCGGTGGCGGCCTGTTCCGTCTCTCCTCGTTGCTGATGAAGCTGGGCGAGAAACCAGTACGGACTGTCCCCGCCCCCGTACTCCGGAAAGAGGCGGAGGGCTGCACGGAGATGCTCCTCAGCCTCGTCCAGCCGCTCCTCCTGAAATAGCGTGATCCCGAGGGCCAGTCTCGCAGGAAAGTTGTTCGGGTTCTCGCGCACCACCCGGGTCCAATCTTCGATCGTCTCGGGGTCCCCTGGGATGCCTGGGCTGCTGACGGGCGGCTGGAGGGCTTCCAACGGTCCGGCGAAGCGCTTCTGAAAATACTCGTCGAAGTCGCGGTCTAGATCGTCCATGCTGATGCGCAGGAGGCTCTCCATCAGCTCGGGCGTCGCTCGCCCGTCCCGATATCCCCGGAGCATGTCCCGAATGACTTGAAGTCCCCATCTGGATTCGATGAAGTCAAACACGAGCGAGGACTGCAGATAGGAATCGATGACCTGCTCGGGGTAGGCGGGCTGCACGAAGCCGGAGTTCAATTCGCTCACCGGCAGCAGCATGCCCTCACTGTACCGCATGAGGAACCCGGGCCCGGCCTGGTGGCCCCAACCCTCGCGGGCCTGGCGTTGTTCGTGGACCGCCAAGCCCTCGGAGAACCAGCGTGGGACCCCGTGTTCCGTAAGCCCGAGGTGGAAGACGTGGGCGAGCTCGTGCCAGAGGACGGACGCCCAGTTGAACTCCCCGAGGGGCCGCGCGGCGGGCGAGTCCATCGCAAGGACGCTTCCGAAAGTGACGCCGAGAGCGCCCATGCCCGCGAGTCCGACGGTGCGAACGGAGAAGTCGGCGTGACTAGGATAGACCTCGATTCGGATGGGCAGTGGGGGCTCGTACCCGCCGTAACGTTCTACCAGAGCCTCGAACGCCTCTTCGGTGATCTGTTCGATGTAGGGCTGGAGGAGTGCTGATTCCCGCCCGTGAACCACGAAGAGAAAGCGGGGGTCGTCCTGATTGACGTCGTAGTTTTCAAGGGTGTCCAGGAGGTCCAGCGTGTTGTAGAACCACACGCTGTAGGGATCTCCCTCGAAGGCGGCTTCGAGGTTCGCCCGGCCTTCTTCGATCAGTCCGAGCCGGAGTTGGTTCATCCCCAGAATCCCGTAGGCTCTCCAGGAGAGGGGGTCAATTCTGATGGCCTCCTCGGCCACGCGGGTCGCCTCGAGATACTTCCTGCTCTCGACGCTCAGATCCGCGATGTCGTTGTACAGCTCGGCGTAGGCTGGGCTGAGCGCGGTAACCTCGTCCCGGATCCTATCGTACTCCTCGGTCTCACCGCGCAGATAATGGCTGGCAGCGAGGACACTCAACGCCTCCAGGGAGGAGGGATTCACTTCGAGCGCCCTCTCAAGCTCGTTCCGGGCCTCGTCGTGGTCCTCCACCTTAAGGAGGAGTCTCGCCTTGAAAATTCTGGCTTCGATCAGGTTTTCGTTCTGCTCGAGGGCCTTGTCCACCTGGTCCATCAATCCGAGCGTGCCGTTGAATTCCATCGCACGGGCCAGTCCCAAGAGCGCGCGAGGGTGATTCGGATTTCTCTGAAGCACGTCCTTCATCGCCGCGTCGGCTTCCGGTCCATTGTACTTCCCGAGAAACAACTCCCCGATCAAAATTCCCGGTTCCAGGCTACCTGGATCGGCGGCCACGGCCTCGTCGTAGGCTCTGAGAGCATCCTGGAAGAGTTCATGCTCGCGAATGCCCAAGTACTGAACTGCTGTTCCAACCGCGATGAGGTCCCTCGAAGAAAGGGGCGTCGATCCGTTGTACAGGTCAATGAAGGCGTCGAATGCCGCGAACGCGACGTCGCGGTCTCCGTAAGTCCACTCGATAACGGCGAGGTTCAAGCGGGCGGAATTTCGATCAACCGCGCCACCCTGCACCGCCCGATTGAATTGGCCGCGGGCCCGGTCGATCTGTCCCAACTCGTAATAGATTTCACCGGCGGCGTTGGCGAGTTCGGTCGCGAAAGCCGGAGGGGCTTCACTTATGGCTTCAAGCGCATCGTCGTATCGGCCCACCTCGGCCAGTGCGGAGAGGTACGCTACGTAAGCCGTCTTTCGATCGCCCGGGCTCAGACCCGGCCCTGCCTCTGATCGGGAAATCTCTCCGAGGGCCTCGATGGCCGACTCGTAGGCTCCTGACCGAAGTTGAGAGATGGCTTCGTCCAGCGTCTGAGCCGCTCCATCGGTGGTCAGATTGAGAGCGGTGAACGCGAACACGAAAAGCCCGCGTTTCATTAATTCCCAGTCTCCCGAGCCTGGATCTCCCGATTCCCGAGAGCTAGCTCGACGAGCAACTCCTCCAGGTCGTTTTCGTAGCGGTCCTGATCGATCTGACCCCTCAACTCACGAAGCTCCGCGATGCGCCGCTCCAGGTCCGCCTTCTGCTCGTAGAGGGCCCTCAGCACGGGATCGTCGGTGGCCCGGGCCGCGGCCGTGGACGGGTCGGCCGCCAAGAACATCGTTCGCGCAAACGCACCGTCCATCGCGTCGACCAGTTCGGTGCTGCCTTCGCCGTCGCCGTTGTCGTCGAGGACGGCGTGCTCGGTGACGATCAAGTTGGACGTCTCGAACTCCCGTGTGACCTCGGTGCGGGCGAACTCGAAGGCCTCCCAGACCGAGACACGCCCATCCTTGTCCAGATCGGCGGTCTCTCCGTCGAACGCATCGATGAAGTAGCCCCCGAAGATCGTTTCGTTTCTCTCCCTCCCGCTCCTCGTGGCGGTCACGATGGCGCGCCCCGCTCCCGAGAGGGCTTTCACGAATTCTCCACTCGAGCTGGCGAGGTTGATGAACGCCACTCGCCGATCCGAGAACCGATCGAGGTGCAGTCCGAAATCCTCTGCCGTGAGGTCGGGCCCTGGAAGGTTGAAGCGAGACTCTCCGTTGGTATAGCTGCCGTGCCCGATCAGCACCACGAAGATGTGATCGTCAGGCCGTGAGTTGGAGGCGAGGTCGGTGAAGGCCCGGTCCACGTTTTCCCGTGTCGAGCGGTCCTGGAGGCGCGGATCGGTAGCCGGGTCCTCGCCCAAGTAGATGATGTTGCTCTCGGGTATACGGAATTTTTCGGCCGCGGCGGCTACGAGCGTGCCGCCCCACTCGGTGAATCGCTCACGAAATTCGGGGTCACCCCCGAGTCCGGTTATGACGAGGACGTGCGTGTCCTGACCAAGTACCGGTCGGGCCCCGGCCACCGCAAATAGCATGACGATGGCGAGAGCGCCGCGAGATATCATATGAGTCCCCTCTTCCTCCGGTAGCCCCACTCGGCGGCCATTAAACCCAAGACCAAAATCAGCAGGATCGGCATGTCCCAGAGATCCCTCTCTTCGGTAAGCGTGACCCCGGCCCCGGTCAGCCCGATGTCCTCAGGAAGCGTCTCCACCGTTTCCGGTGTGTAGAACAATCCTCCGGTCTGGTCGGCGACACGCCTCAACGTAGTCCCCCGCATACTCGCGTCGAAGTACTCGGCATCCGAGGGCGCCACATTCACATAAGTGACGGCCGTCGCGATGCTATCTCCGGCGCGGGTAGCGTGCACCGAGACCTCGTAGAGTCCCGGTCCAGCGGTCGGAAATCCGCCCTCGTAATGCCCGTCTTGTTCTACATCCCAGTCGAGGGGAACAGTAGTGGAGTTGCCGGATGGATCATGTACCACGGCGACGACATTCCCGTTATTCACCTCCGCATACGCGGAGTCCCCGACTTCCACCGTGAGATTCACCGGTTGCCCCGGCTCCACGACTTCCCGCTCGCTTTGGGCCTCCACCTGGTCGGGCACACCGTCGGACAGCCAGCGGAGAAGCTGACGCCAGAACGTCTCGTGGGTCTGGTCTTCGAGCGGGATGTCGACGTGCATCTGCCAAGTCCACGAGTCCTGGATCGGGAGTGCGATCACTTTGCCACGGCCATACCGGTGGTAAGCGAGCACGACCTGGCGATCACGGTCATCCTCCGGACCCCCCGTCAGGAGGCCGGTCGCACCGGGCTTGAGACGTGTGATGGGATTCAGGGTCGTCACGGGGGGAAGGGACTCCCACAATTCACGGACCGCCTCGCTGTCGTCCTGTCCCAGCTGCGTAGCGGGATGCGTGAGGCCCGTTCGCGTGGGAGTGATGAAGAGTTCGGTGTAGTAGGGCTCGGCGCCAATGCTCAGGTCGTCGTCCATGAAGACGGGTAGAGCCTCCGCCAAGCGTGTGCCTTGATAGCCTCCCTCCGCGAACGCGTTCCGGCCGCCGAGGACTAGGAGGCCACCGCCCCGTTGGGACACGAAGTCCGCGATCATGTCGAGTTGATCGTGCGTGAAAAAGCTCGCCTCGACGCTCCCGAGGATGAGCGCCCGGTAGCGGAACAGCTCCTCGCGAGTCTTCGGGAAACCGGCGGCGAGTTCCTCGGCGTCGTCCACGTCCAGGCGGAGAAACTTGCTTTCGGCCGTGCGTTGAAGAACCACGACCTGGAGGTTCTCGTCCTCGGACACCGCACGGCGCAGGAATTTCACCTCCCAGCGAGGCTCCCCCTCGAAGTAGAGGATCTTTTCGGCCTCGTTCACGACGTCCACCAAGACGTCGCGAACGTTGTTTTCGGTTACCCGTTCCCCCTCCTGGGCGGCGACCCTGAATCGAAGTAGACGGGGTCCTGCGTCCTCGGCCTCGATCCGGACCCTGGCGACCACGGGCTCGCCATCTCGCTCGAAGGTCACGTCCTCCGAGGCCAGAAGCACACCCGTGTCCTCCACCAGGAGCTGGACCGTCCGCCCTGAGTATCCACGGTGGGACACGATGACGTCGACCACCAACGACGTGCCCACCAGAACCGTCCTTGGCATTTCGACACGGCTGAGTTGCACGTCCGGCGAAAGCTCCTCTTCACCGAGGCCCACTGTATATACGGGAACGCCGCCGGCCTGTAGCGGAAGGAGTGACTCGGCCAGAGCCTCGCCAGAATTGTCGGCACCGTCCGAAATGACGACCATGCCCGAGATCGGCACGCCGGCCAATTCTTCTTGGGCCCGCACCATAGCGTTGCCGAGGTCGGTTGCTGTGCCCGAGTAGGACAGGTCGTCCATGTTGTTGAGGCGGCTCGCGTCGCGGCTGAACCGGAAGAAACGCAGCGTGAATTTTTCGGCCAGCGCGGTCAGAAGCTCGCTGCCCTCTGCGCTGAAGGTTGACTGCACGAAGTCGTTTCTGGCCACGCCGTCGTCGTCCGTAATGCGCATGCTCTGCGAATCGTCGATCAGAATACCGACAAAATTCCGCTGTGGGACGACCGAAGTGAGTATGAGCGTGGGCTGGAAGAGAATGAAGACGAGGACGGCGACCAAGCCGAGCCGGATGGCAGCCATCATGACCCGATCCGTTCGTTCGCTGTCTCCCCTAGCCGCACCATACGTGACGAGCGCGGGCACGGTCACCAACGCGACCCCAACCAGAATGAGCAACGCGGGCCATGGCGAGGCAAACGTGAAATTGCCCTCCTGGAAAAGGAGAGGCCTGTACTTGAACAGAAACTCGAAGATCGTCTCCATCAACTTGCGTCCTCGGTCATCAGTGGCTCATCGCATAGACGATAAAGTTGACGCCCATCTCGTACGCGTACGTCGAATACTTCAGGGGGTAGTAGGGATTGTCCGCCCACTCCCAGGCATCGCCCAGGTCGGTGTTCCAGTTGATGATGACCATGAGGCGGCCCTTGTCGTCGTGGATTCCCTTGACTGCGGGAATAAACCCGTCGCGTTCGTAGGTCGGCCCCCCGCGAGTACCGTTGCCCACGTTGGGCACCTGGAGAATTTCCTCGATTTCATAGAACGTCGTAAAAATGGGATGGTCGAGTGTCAGGTCGACGATTTCGTACTCGGGTAGAACCTGTCGGATCTGGTATTCGAATTGCTGCCACTCCTGGGTGCCCCAGAAGTCGTCGATGACCAGGAAACCGCCTGCGAGTAGGTAGCTCCGAAGGCCCTCAATTTCCGGTGGGCTGAGTGACATCCTTCCCACCTCGAGCGCATACAAGAATGGGTAACTCCGCATCTCGGGCTCGGGGAGCTGGACTACGAACTCCCGTTCGTAGGCGTCAAGGTTCGGGAGGAGTCGATCGATAAACGAGAGGAAGATCTGGTCCGCTTTCGGGTAATCTGTCGCCCAGGAATTCCCTCCGCGACGGTATCCACCGAACCCGCCGTAAGCGACACGAGAGAAGTAGAACTCACGTGGGACGCCGCTGGTTCGGATTTGCGGCGGCAGGGTTCGGCCCTCGTCCAGGACCGCAGCTGCGTCGGGGGCGGGGGGCTCATCGAAAACAGAAAGAGTCTCTGGCGGCGGGTCGCCGATCGTGGTGGTGTCCGTGGTCACTGTTGGGGAGCCGAGCACGACGATGAGTGCGAAGGAACCCACACATGACCATAGTGTTCGCACGATACGCTCCAGTCTGTCGTCCGTGATACTCTTTGCTAGCGTACCGGGCCGAGCGGGTAGCCGCGACACTCGACGAGGCCAGGCATATCGGTACGTCCTTGTGACGCGAAAGGTCCCTCACGCCCTGCGTCCAATTTTACTGGTCGCCACCCCTCTGAAGCAAAAGACCTAATAGCTTCGTAGGGTATCACGCAATGATGTACCAACGTGCTCTCATGCATTGAGGTATAGAGGTGGATCCCATGACAAAAGTCTCAGTCTGTGATTTCGCCATCCTTCAGCTCAAGTTGCTGATCGACGGGTTGAAGGATAGGGCCGTCTTCGCGGTGCCGTTCGTAGCGTTCGCGGTGGACCTCGTCTTCAGACGGCACGGACGGCGGCGATTCTTTTACAAGGTGACGAGGGTCAGTGAAAAGTTCGACCTTTGGCTAAACCTCCACGGTGCGGCGGAAGGGGCAGACAACGATGCGGACGGCCCGTTCGGACGGAGTGAGGCCAGAAGCGACACGATGCTGGATTAAATCGAGCAGATTGTGCGAGGGACCGATACGCCGCCTCCCCCGAGCACCCATATTGCCATGGATGCCTACGGCGCGGCGGCGTCCACTCGTCTGACGTAGTTCAGGTCACTACGCCAAAACCCGCGCTACACGCGAAACTAGGCGCTGTTTTACCGGAAGCGCCTTGCTGTCTCGACTCACCTGCACTTCCGGCCAGGTCACGGGTACAGCATGATGCGTCCCGGCCGGGTGGCTCGCGCACACCGTTCCACCCAGGTTGCCCCGAGTCAAAATTCCGGCTCGCTTCTGAACTCAGACACCGGTGCGAGGTCACAGCATGAACGTTGCGGTACAGGATGCCTTCAACGAACAGATCAAGAACGAGCTGTTATCCGGGTATCTATACCTCTCCATGTCGGCTCATTTCGATCGAGAAAATCTCCCGGGGTTCGCCCTTTGGATGCGGCTTCAAGCACAGGAGGAGCTCGCTCACGCGATGCGCTTGTTCGACTATGTGCTCCGGAGGGGAGGGCAGGTCGAGCTGCGAGGCATCGAAGCCCCCGAGACAGATTTTGGAGCGCCAATCTCACTCTTCGAGAGCGTGCTGGAACATGAGCGAGCGGTGACAGGCATGATCCATGAGTTGTTCGAGCTCTCTGGGAAGGAGGGTGACTGGGCGGCGCAGCAAGAACTCCAGTGGTTTATCGCCGAACAGGTCGAAGAGGAGGACAGTGCCTCGACGGCTCGGGACCAAGTGCGCATGGCTGGCGAAGACCAGGCCGCGCTGTTGATGTTGGATCAGCAGTTCGGGAGCCGTGCTGCGGTTCCAGGGGACGCCTGATCCCGATCTCTGGTGCCGCCTAACCTAGCAAGGGTCCGTACGGTCGATCTCCCACCTTTTAAGGAGCGGTTGATCGCCCTCCACCTCATACCGCGGTTTCTGGGCATGGTGTGGAGTGCTCAGCCCTTCTATGCCGCCGCCATCGTCTCGTTCCGGGTCCTGCTGGCCTTCTCGCCCGTGGTCCAGCTTTGGATCGGAAAGCTCATCATCGATGCGGTCCTGGCGAACATCGTGGCGGCTACTCCCGATTGGACCGGAATCTTTCGGTTGGTCGCATTGGAACTGGTGGTGGCGCTCGCCGCAGAGGTGCTCCAGCGCACGTCGAACCTCTTCGAGAGCCTTCTCGGTGATCTGTTCGGCAATCGGTTGTCGGTGCGGATCATGGAACACGCGGCCACCCTGGACCTCGAGAACTTCGAGGACCCAGAGTTCTACGATTCGCTCGAGCGAGCGCGCCGGCAGACCGCCGGGCGGATCGGGCTGTTGGCCATACTGCTCGGCATCGGGCAGAGCGGTCTGACCCTCATTTCCCTCCTCGTCGCGCTCATCGCCTTCAACGGCTGGCTCCTGTTGATACTCGTGTTCGCCGTGCTACCGTCGTTCATCGGGGAGACACACTTCGCGGGACTCTCATACTCCCTGCTCTACAAGTGGACTCCCGAGCGTAGGGAACTCGACTATCTGCGCTATGTCGCGACCAGCAACGTCACGGCCAAGGAAGTGAAGCTCTTCGGCCTCGCCGACTACTTCACGCGCAAGTATGAGCGACTCGCGGACGAGTTCTACGAGGCCAACCGCGCCCTCTCCATCAAGCGTGCCGCCACCTCCGGCGGGCTCACCACGGTATCCACCCTGGGATACTACGCGGCGAACGTTTTCATCATCGTCGACACGGTGCGTGGAATCCTATCGCTCGGCGATCTGACTTTCCTGGTGGGGTCGTTCCAGCGGAGCCGCAGCCTGATCAGTGGAATCTTGCTTCGGTCTGCCGATGTGTATCAGCAAAGCCTGTTCCTGAGAGACCTGTTTACCTTCTTCGAGATGGAGCCCCGCACGGCGAGTCCCGCTCACCCGATGCCGTTTCCGCGGCCGATCCGAGAGGGTGTGGTCTTTGAGAACGTGGGCTTCCGCTACCCGGACAGTGAAGCCTGGGCCCTACGGAACGTCTCTCTGAGGATCGGCGCCGGTGAGCGCGTCGCGCTCGTGGGCGAGAACGGCGCCGGCAAGACCACGCTGGTCAAGCTTCTGGCACGCCTGTACGACCCGACCGAGGGGCGGATCCTGTTGGATGGCGTCGACATTCGCGAACACGACATCGATGACATCCGGCGGGCGATCGGCGTCATCTTTCAGGATTTCGTGCGCTACGACTTGCTGGTGCGTGAGAACATCGCGGTGGGCCAGATCGATGCGATCGACGACCAATCCCGCATCGTACAGGCTGCGGAGATGAGTCTTGCCGATAGTGTGGTCGCCGGTCTGGAGAGTGGCCTGGATCACATGCTGGGGCGCCGCTTCACGGGTGGGGCCAACCTTTCCGGGGGAGAGTGGCAGAAAATCGGGCTCGCCCGCGCATACGTGCGGGACGCGCAGATCCTGATTCTAGACGAGCCGACGGCTGCCCTGGACGCCAGGGCCGAATATCAGGTGTTCGAGAGGTTTTCGGAGCTTACTGATGGGAGGATGGCGGTGCTCATCAGCCACCGGTTTTCGACTGTACGGATGGCAGACCGCATCGTGGTGTTGGAAAAGGGTACGGTGATCGAGGACGGAACGCACGACGATTTGCTCCTACTTTCCGGACGCTACGCGGAGTTGTTCACGCTCCAGGCGGCAGGGTACCGATAACCTGCCTCGGGTGGCCCGCTCCGCGGGTCCACCGAAGAGCGTTTCCTCATTCTTAATGACACGTCTCTTGCACTATTCGGTGCTTGTGACACGCACGCTCTCCATAACCACGGGCTCGAGCGGGCGGTCCCCGGGACCGGTGGCCGTGCCGCCAATCGTACGGACCGTCTCCATGCCCTCGATCACTTTTCCGAACACCGCGTGCTTGCCGTCCAGCCAGGCGGTGGCAGCGAGCGTCACGAAAAACTGGGATCCACCGGAGTTCGGGCGTTCGGACTTCGCCATGGAAAGAACACCCTCCGAATCGTGCCTCAGCTCGTCGTGAAACTCGTCGGGAATCGTGTAGCCCGGTCCGCCGGTTCCCGATCCTTGGGGACAGCCCCCCTGGAGCATGAAGCCCTCGATGACGCGGTGGAAGATGATTCCGTCGTAATAGCCCTTCTCGATCAGATCGATGAAGTTCTTCGTCGTTTGGGGAGCTCGTTCCTCGAAGAGTTCGATCTGGAAAGAGCCGAGGTTGGTGCTGACGTCCGCGATTCGGTTTGCCATGGGACTCCTTGGTTTTGAGTTCTTCAGCAGTCTTCGGTTCGGGGTGGTGGAGCTTTGGGCCGATCCGTTACCAGTCCTGCATCGCATACGGTGCAAATTAGCCAGAGCCGATCCCGCACGTAGGGAACATCGTTTCGCGGAGGGACGTCGGTGTGATCGAAGAGCCCTCCGCAACGAGGGCAGGACAAGTCCGACCCGCCGACAAGGGCGGCGCGGATGTGTTCGACTTCATGGGGCCCGAACGGTTCGGCCATGTGAACGGGACTTCTCGAGTTTGTTTTCGAGCTAGCCAAATCCTTCCGACTCGGCTCGATGCGAATCTCACGTTCCCAACATTATGGTTGAGAGGCGGGTCTTCCCCAACCGACGACTATAGTTGCGAAGAGGTGAATACGCATCGTTGCTCCATGGTTGGGCGCATGCTATCGTCACAAAGTGGTCGCAACGGATTCAACGAGAGAGGCGAGTGGCAAAAGAAGCGATTGAAATCGAGGGATTGGTCAGCGAGGTCCTTCCCAACGCCCGATTCCGAGTGGAGTTGGAGAACGGACACGAGGTTCTCGCTTATCTCTCCGGAAAGATGAGGCAACATTACATTCGCGTGCTGGAAGGAGATAGGGTGAAGGTGGAGTTATCGCCCTACGATCTCAGCAAGGGCCGCGTAACCTACCGATACAAGTAGGCTTCCCGGACGTCCCCAACGCGGCCCACTGTACTTCTCAACAGCGGTCTGAGGAAATCAGGCTTGGGCCAAGTCCCTGAGCCGAGCCACCTGACTTGCTGCCCCGGCACGATCAGGTCACCACTGATGCCGATGCGCGTATCAGCCGTCGGGTTGAAGACAAACTCATGCGTCTCGTCGATCTGTTTCGGCACCGCTATACGGCGTCCTGCCAAGGCCAGTCCTCAATGACCATATAGCCCATTGCCCCAACGACAGTCAGCACAACGAGATAGGCGATCGCGCCTAAGAATCGAGGAATGAAGACACGCATCGTTCGATGACTTCTCCGGGTGAACCGACTTGGCCGCAAGGACCTCTTCCTACGGGAACCTAGGCAGGGCACGGGTTTTCGGCCAATAAGTCACTTGACGCTCCGGTGAGCGGGCCTTACCGTTGTGGTGACGAATGCTTGCCGGAACCGACGCGGTCTGATGCTGGTCCGACTACGATGCGTGAAGGCCCAACACGCACGAACTCGGATGGGAACCGAGGAAGGCTGGCAGAGGCCGCGAAGTCAAGAGGTATCACCCCTTTTGAGGAGTAACAAATGAACAAATCCGATCTAGTAAACGCCCTTGCCGACAGCGCGGACATGACCAAGGCCGAAGCATCTCGGGCCCTGGAAGCGCTATTCGGTTCCCAAGGTGTTATCGCTAGCGCTTTGAGGGCCGAAGAGCGGGTGCAAATTACTGGTTTTGGGACGTTCGAAGCGAAGCATCGTAAGGCGCGTATGGGCCGGAATCCTCGTACTGGCGCCGCGATTCACATTGCGGCATCCAAGACTCCCGGGTTCAAATCCGGCAAGGGCTTCAAGGATGCCATTCAGTAGGAACACTGGGTAGTCCCACAGAGAAAATTTAGGATCGGATAGAGGCCACGCCTTCGGGCGTGGCCTCTTCTTTATTTACTTCCTTCCCGGCTGCGTTGGCCGCGATGCGTCCGATTTTCTCCCGATTTGGTTCCACTGCCTCGATCGTAGTCCACTCTAGCGCTCCGGCCACGGATGCTAGAGCCGTTCACGGCTTTGATGACCTTCTCGGCTTCGGACGGACGGACCTCGACCAAGGAGTAGGTATCGCGTACTTCGATCTTGCCGAACGACGATCCGTCCACCCCCGATTCCCCGGCGAGTGTACCAAGTAGGTCGCGGGGCTTCACACCTTCCATCTCGCCGATGCTTACGAAGAGACGGGTCCAACCGTCGGTTCCGGTCGCTTTTTCGGCGCGGGCCGTGGTGCTCGGGGGTACTGCGGCATCGGCTGGTCGCGGAATGAGCAGGGCGAGGGCCGCCGCTGCGAGTTCCTGAGGACTGAACCGCTCCAGCAGAGGTTCCAGGATCAGGTAGAGAGGGGCGAGATCCCCACGGGTGGCCGCGTCTTCGAGGCGACTGCGAATTTCGCCGATGCGGTCCTCTACCACCGACTCCGGTGGAGGCAGGGGTTTGACCCGGTAACCGGTGCGGCGGGCCGTATCTCTGAAGTGGGGAACCTCGCGGGGAAGCAGTAGCACTGTGGCCTGTCCTCCGGCACCATGGCGCCGGTCCATCGTGTCGATGTCCGCGGGGCAGTCCAAGCTCACGGTGGCCACGGCGTTCGGAGAGGCGCTGTCGTTGAGAGCCTCTCGGCCGGGAAGCGCGTCCACGGCCAACCAGACCGGCACTGTCTCATCGCCGGGAGCGCCCGCCACGAAGCCATGAAGGGTCAGGTAGTCCCCAACATCGGCCGCTCGGTCTGCGGAACGGCAGAACAGGAGCACATGGCGGGCGTCGTCGTGGAGAAGCTCGGAGACGAGCGGCGCCAACGCGTCCACTTTGTCCTCTCCGGTGATCCGGAAGCGCAGTTCCCCGCGTTCCAAAGGCTTTTCGGCTCCGCCCTCGACGGCCGGGACGGGTGGTACGCGGATCGCCTTCGTCACGTGTGCGGCAACGAGGGCCACGGTTGATTCAGTCACCGGCTGGCTCAAGACGACCCGCTGGACTCCAGCATCCACATACTCGAACAATGCGCCCAGGGTATCGAGGCCGGAGATGGTCTCGATCGCGCTGACACCATCCACAACCAGGATCCGGACTCCCTCCAGTGTGAGACTCGATCCATCGACCGCTGATTTCACATCGTTTGGCGTCGCGAAGAGCACATCACATCGCTCGGGTAGAAGCCACGCTCCACCCAATGCGCCTACCGAGTGGCCGGTGGCGGCCGCGAGGCGTCCCAGCGACTCGGCGAGGCCCGTTGCGGCGGCGGCCGTCGGCACGAGAACGAGCGCCCCCGCCCGGCCACCTTGGGGTTCGGTTCTTTCCAGTATCGCCGTTCCGTATGCCAGCAGCGTTCCGGCTCCGGGACCGACCGCTCCGAGGACATTATTGCCTCGCCGCAGCAGGGGGATCGCCGCGCGCTGAAACTCGGTGGGCTCCTCGAAGCCCTCGGAGGAAAGCGCCTCGGTAATCTCGGGAGGCAGATCGAGATCCTCGAATGACTCCATCACGAGGGGTCCCCAGAACCCCGTCCGCCCGCATCCCCGGTCTCGTAGGGGAGTTCTGAGAGGAACTTTTGGATTCCGTAGTCGAGACGCGAGGTTCGGAGCCGGTCGCTGGAGGCCACGACGTTCGTGTACGGACCGTGACGGTGGGCGGCGAGGGTCACAGTGCCTTCGTCGCCCGAGAAAGTCGCTCCATGAGAGGAGCTCTTCGTCCTGGTGAGGCCAATCCACTCAGGAAGCAACTCTGCGGCCTTCGATAGAATATCGGACGGAGAGAGGACAGTTTTTCGATGATACCCAGCCATTCGGGTGCTCTCGTGACTAATCGACTATATGAGTCGGGCGTGCTCCAGGAAGTGTCGAAGCTCGCCCATCGAACTAGGACCTTCAAGGCTCGCTTCACCAGACCGGAGGGTCGGCACCCGCTTAATGCCCTCAGCCTCAGCCTCCCTCCGAAGATCCACGACGTGGTCCCGATGTTTATCGATATCGAGGACTGCTTTCGATTCGCTCCGGTCGAGGCCGACCTTATGTGCGGCCGCGACCAGGACATCGACGCGTCCGATGTCGGATCCTTCTCTGAAGCGAGCCGAGAAAATCTCCCCATGCACAGTCGATCCCAGCCCGTGCTCGGCGGCGTGTAGGTGCAGTTCGTGAGCCTTCCGGCTCCAGGGAATGAAGGTCGGAAGATCCATCTGGATTTCTGCCTCCCGCGCCAAGGCCCCCACCGTCTCTCCGTACGACTTCCAATCCGGGTCCATGCCGTCGATGAGCTCCTGTGTCACCGGGCGCATTTCGAACGGGTGGAGCGTGGGTTCGACTCCAACGGGAAGGAGTTGATCCAATTGCCGGTGCATCAGGTACGATCCCGGATCGACATAGTCGAAATAAAAGATAAGGAGGCGAGCGGTGTCCATTCGGAGAAACTGCGCTCCACACTCGCTCCGATCAACCTCGTGGAATCGCTATGGAGTTTGGTGGCCGAGACCCTTCTTTCACGGTTGTGCCAAAAGGGTGATCAGAAGGGGGAGCGGGCCGCGTTAGGGTAACTTGATCCGGATTCAAGGTGCTTCGATATTCCCGGCATGAATTACAGCGAAAACGTTTCCCGTCTCCAGCCATCAGCTACGATGGCGGTTAGTACCCTTGCTAAGCGTCTCCGGGCAGAGGGCCGCGGCATCATAGATTTGAGCGCTGGCGAGCCAGATTTCGGCACGCCGGATTGGATCTCTGAGGCGGGTATCGAGGGGATACGATCCGGATCGACCCGGTATACGCCGGTGTCGGGCATACCAGAGTTGAGACAGGCGATCGCGGGATATCTCGAATCGGTCGCGGGCAAGCCCGTGGACTGGGAGGGTGTCGTCGTGGGCGCGGGCGCCAAGCAGGCGTTGTTCAACGCCGCTTTCACGCTCTTTGGTCCGGGTGACGAGGTGCTGGTGGGCGCCCCGTATTGGACGAGTTATCCGCAGATGGTAGCTCTGGCTCGAGCCGAGCCCATCCCGGTGGCTGGCGATCCGGACCGGAACTTCCTCCTTACGCGAGCGGATCTCGAGGCCGTGTGCACGGAACGGACTCGGGGGCTGATTCTGTGCTCTCCGTCCAATCCGACCGGGGCGGTATATACGCTTGAGGAGCTACGGGAGATCGCGGAGTGGGCTAAGGAGAAGGACATCGTCCTCATTGCCGACGAGATCTACCGTGCGATCTACTTTGGGGATGACCGGCCGTTTGCGCCCAGCATCCTCCAGTTGCCGGAGGAATCCCTGGGCCCGTACGTCCTGATCGACGGGGCGTCCAAGTGTTTTGCTATGACGGGATGGCGCATCGGGTTTTCGTACACCAAGGTGAAACTCGCGAAGAAGCTCGCTGCCTTACAGAGCCACGCCACCTCGAACGCGGCGACGCCTTCGCAGATGGCTGCGCTGAGCGCCTTCTCGGATCCATCGCGGGCGCTCGAGGCCACGCGAGAGATGGCCGCCCAGTTTCGCCAGCGAAGAGACCGCGTCGTCCAACTGATGAGTGAGCTCCTGCCGCAACTCTCGTTCCTGGAGCCGATGGGCGCGTTCTATTTCTTCATTCGCGTGGATGCGCTGTTCCGGGAAGGTGTGTCCGACTCCACGGCATTGTGTTCGTGGCTGCTTGAGGAGAGCGGCGTGGCCATGGTCCCTGGCGTCGCGTTCGGCGACGATCGCTTCGTGAGAGTCAGCTTCGCCACGTCGGAGGAGTTGATGGAGCGCGCGCTCAGGCGGGTGGCGGAGGTGGTGGGCAGTCTGGCTTCCCCGTCGGGCTGACGCTTGCCCCACGGCTCCAGAAGGCTGTTGAAGGAGTAGAGCGGGCCAGAAGTCTTCTCGTCATCTGGCGCGTAGGGCCTTTTGCAAAGCCCCTTCGGCGCCGTTGACGTAGGAGCCCCCAAAGAGGTTCACATGCACCAGCAGAGGGTAGAGCTGGTACACGTGTAGGCGCGCGTCTCGGTATCCGTCCGTTAACGGACGCCGGTTTTCGTAGGCGGTGTAAAAGGCTTCGGGAAAACCTCCGAAGAGTTCCGTCATGGCCAGGTCGACTTCCCGGTGTCCGCGATACACCGCCGGATCAACCAGGACCGGACCTCCGTCAGGACCGGGGTAGACGTTTCCGCTCCAGAGGTCACCGTGGAGGATGGAGCGCCCGTCCTCCACCGCGTCCTCAAGCAGTTCCGGGAGCTTCGACTCGAGTGCCGCCCAATCCCGGTCCAGGCCGGGTGGCCGTCCATTGTCTCTGGCCAACGCTAACTGCGGCTCGAGGCGCTCGGTCCACCAGAACGTGGACCAGTCATCCATGGTCGTGTTCGCTTGAGGGAGTGACCCGATGTAGTTGGAACGATGCCAGCCGTAGGGGCCTTCGCGAGCTTCGTGAAGGGTCGCGAGGGCCTCGCCAAGGTGCTCCGCGTAATCCGGTGCCGGGCCTCCCCGCGGTATGTACTCGAGAAGCAACCAGGCCGGATTCTCCAAGGCATCGGAGTTGCCAATGACTTCGGGGATGGTCAGGCCGGTCGATTCGCGTAGGGCGCTCAGGCCGTCGGCCTCCGCCGCGAAGACGTCCGATACGGCGCCCCGTGTCCATTTGAGAAAGAAATCCTCACCCGTGTTCGTCGACAAACATGCGGCCTGGTGGATACATCCCCCGGCTACCGGCGCCGTTTCGAGGATCTCGACGGTGCGGGCCACCTGGTTCGAAAGAACGACTTCCACACGCTCTTTCAGGGCGCTTGGGAGTGCTCGGGGCGGCCCGGCCCTCAACTCGAGAGCTCGGAGAGCAGATGTTCGACGAATGCGGCGCAGGTCCGATCGATCATTTCGAACATCAGGTCGAATCCGTCGGCACCCCCGTAGTAGGGATCCGGTACGTCGAGGTCCCCATCCGGATGGGAGTCGAACTCTCTGAAGAGGGTGAGTAGTGCTCCGCCATCCTCCGGTGACTCCAGGTGGTGGAGATCCCGAAGATTGCTGCGATCCATGGCGAAGATATAGTCGAACTCGTTGAAGTCCTCCGCGCGTACGCGCCGTGCTCGCCCGCGTAGTGGGATCCCGTGCCGCATCGCGACCTCGGTGGAGCGAGGGTCGGGGGGCTCTCCCACGTGCCACGCTCCCGTTCCTGCCGAATCCACGCGGACCCGGTCAGAAAGATCGGCTTGGGCCAAACGGTATGCCAAGACGCCTTCTCCCAGAGGAGAACGGCAGATGTTGCCCAGGCATACAAAAAGAACAGAGACGTCGTGTTTGGCGGTCATCTCTCGGATTCTGAAGAAAGGAGCGCCCCTTGGAGGTTTGGAATCCTGGGGCGTACCCCTAAACTTATAGGCGAATCCAAGACCGGTCGCACGCCACGTCACCTCGATGCGTGATCACACCGGCCTCCCCCCGTGCGGAAACAGTTGAGTGGAAGACCAGAAAAAAGAACAGTTTCCGGAGCCTCAGGCTCCCGAGCCTCAGACCTTCCAGGACTTGGGCGTATCCGATGCGCTCCGTGCCGCAGTGGAGGCCATGGGCTGGGAGGCTCCGACTCCGATCCAAATCAAGAGTATCCCGACCGGCCTCGCCGGGTCTGATCTGGTAGGGATTGCCCAGACGGGAACCGGGAAGACCGGGGCGTTCATGCTCCCTGCTTTGGAGAGAATCGAAACGGGGGGAGGGCTGCAGGTTTTGGTCCTGTGCCCGACGCGAGAGTTGGCGCAGCAGGTCTGCGACGACACCGAAGAGCTTGCCAAAGGCACATCGATTCGGACGGCCTCCATCTATGGGGGGGTAGGGTACGATCCTCAGTTGACCGCGCTCAAAGAGGGTTTTGAGGTCATCACCGCGACCCCGGGCCGGTTCCTCGACCACCTCGGGCGTGGCCGGGTCGACTTGAAGAATGTGCGCACCTTTGTGCTTGATGAGGCGGACCGGATGCTTGATATGGGGTTCCGCCCGCAAATCGAGGGCGTTCTGCGCGAAATTCCCAGAGACCGGCAAACGATGCTGTTCTCGGCCACCATGCCACACGGCGTGCATGATCTCGCTTCACGCATAACGAAGGATGCGGTGTGGGTCCAGGCCGCCCCGTCGGGAACCAAGGCCGAAGGGATTACCGAACTCGTGTACTCGGTCAAACCCGAAATGAAGCCGGACCTGCTCCTCCGCCTTCTAGAGGATCCCGCATGGGAGCAAGTGCTCATCTTCACTCGCACAAAGGCTGGAGCCGATGCGCTCAAAACCCGATTGGACCGTGAGGGCATCAAAACGGAGGCCATGCACTCGAACCTGCGCATGGCGCACAGGACGAGAGCGTTGGAACGGTTCGCGGAGAAGAAGGTTCGCGTTTTGGTAGCCACCGACATCGCTCAACGGGGTCTGGATGTCGAGGGTATCTCGCACGTGGTCAACTACGATGTACCGAAGGACCCTGAGGATTACACCCACCGCATCGGCCGGACCGCCAGGGCGGGGGCGATCGGGACTGCCGTCACGTTCTTGGCCGCCGCCGACCTGGGATCGTTCAAGACACTCACGTACCATATCGGGAGGGATCTGGAACGCATCCACCTTCCCGACTTCGACTACGCCGGCGCACCTCAGGCGGTGACCAGCATTTCTCCAACGCGCGGGCGGCACTCTCGCTCGCCTACGGGTATGGGATCTCGCGACGCCGCCGACTTGAGCGACGAAGAGCTGGCCGATCTGCTGAAGCACTGATTCGTGACATTGCCCTGAATTCGTAGCGCTCCCCAAGACGCTGACTCGAGATGATCCTCCGTCGATACGGCAACACCATACAAAGCGTCGAAACTAACTTCGACTCGAAGGCCTTTACTGAAATCGGGTTCCGGCGGGACCACGCGTACTCTGATTCAGCGGATGATTTCCTAGCCCGCCACGAACGGATATCAGGACACGCTCTGGAGGCCGAGTCCGAGGGGGCTGTACAAGACGAGGTCGAATCCGTGATGCTCCAGCAGCTGCTCGATGAGCTCTTGAAACTCGATGCCGAGTTGACCGATGACGAGTTCCTAGTCGTCGAGAGCGAGCAGGGTCAGGATTACCCGAAGACCCGTACGCAACAGAAGAATGTGATCGTGGACGGTGAGAATCGTCTCTACTTCTACTCCAGCGTGTCTCCGCCGCTGAAGGTGGCTGTCTTCAGGGCCCGTTAGGGATCCGCGGTACCTCCTTTGACAGCTTTAAAGAGTGGGACTCCACCAAGGTATCGGATTCCATCCGTACTCATGCTCCTTCAACAGCCCTCCTGCGCCAAGGCCGTCGGATATCCGCCGGTGTGCCAGAGAACCATCCGATCCCCCGTTGGTACCCGGCCACCCTGGGCCCAGTCAAGCATGGCTGCTGCCGTCTTAGCCGTATACGCGGGGTCCAGCAACACGCCTTCAGTGCGACCGAGTACGGCAGTCGCCGCCTCGGACGCGTCCGAATGGATTCCGTACCCCGGTCCGATGTATTCGTCCGTGGGGTGTAGAAGCCCCGGTAGGAGCGGGGTCTGAGTTCCGAGCAGCGCCCCGGCACGGCCCGCGAGACTTTCGGTGAGTTCCAGGATCTCCACTCGGGCGATGTCGGGGCTCACGCCTACCAACTTCACGTCCGTCCGCTCCAAGAGAGTAAACCCCAGCGCCAATCCAGCGAGCGTGCCGCACGAAGAGGCCGAGACGAAGATCCAAGTGCCCCCGGGATGGGGGTGATCACGCAGTTGGACCACGAACTCGGCGGCGGCGCGCACGTAACTGAGCGAGCCGAGCGGTGTCGAAGCGCCGAGGGGGATGACGAGGGCGGAGCCCCCGCCGGCTTCGATTTCGGCCGCCACTTCGGCCATGGTCGGCTCGTGCTCGTCCTGGGAGGCGACTGGCCGGATGTCCGCTCCGAAGAGTCGATCGAGGTATGCGTTCCCCCTGTATGGAGGCGAGGTGTCACCACTGAGAACGAGCACGCACTTCAACCCGAGGCGTGCCGCCGCCGCTGCCGTCAGTCGGGCATGATTGGACTGGCCGCCGCCGCAAGTGACCACGTGGGTGATTCCCCCCAAGCGGTTGGGGGCCAACTCGAACTCCAGCTTTCTGGCTTTGTTGCCGCCCAGCCCGAACCCCGACTCCGCGTCCATCTTCAAGAGCACGTCCGCCGGCGCTCGGTCGAACAAGTGGGCCAGGTTGGCTGCCTGGATCAAAGGGGTCGGCTCCCGGACGAAGGGAGTGCGGGACCACTCTTTGAGCTTGACGAGCTTGTGGTTCAACGCGCTCCCCCCTCAGGCGGGTGAGTTGCCTCAGTCCGCGGAGATGCCACCCGGGCTCCCCTTAACAGACGGCTAGCTTCCGGGCGCCGGGATCACGAAGATCCCGTCAGCGAGATCGGGGTCGATGATCTCGGCGTTCCCCCGAATCCCGACGGAGACGGTCGTGGGTCCGTCGAAGGATGCTCTTTCCTTGACGGTGAGCCGAGCTCCCGGTACCAGCCCCAACGTCTCGAGATGACGTAGGCGGGCAGGATCCTCATCCTGCACGGCGCGAATCTGCACCGCCACGCCAAGAGCGACCTCGTTGAGGGTCACGAAGTCAGGGACCTCGATCTCGCCGGATGGAGTGGGGATCGGTGCACCGTGAGGATCGTGGCTCGGGTGCTCGAGAATGGCCGCCATGCGACCGATCAGCTCGTCGGATGCAGCGTGCTCCAAGCGTTCGGCCTCTGGATGGACGTCGTCCCACGAGTACCCGAGATGCATGTGCAGATACGTTTCGAGGATTCGGTGTCGCCGGATGATCCTCAAGGCCTCCCGAGACCCGGCTTCGGTGAGCCGGACTCCGCGGTACCGGGCATGCTCCAGATACCCACACTCGGCGAGACGCTTGACCATTCCCGTGACGGAAGCCGGCTGCACGTCGAGAACCTCGGCCAGCGCGCTCGTCGATGCGGACTCCTCTCTTTCCGTGAGGGAGTAGACCGCCTTCAGGTAGTCTTCCACCGAGCGGGTGAGGTGCGGTTGGGAGGCCTGGTTCATATGTAAACATGGGCACGGCCACGCGACGGGGGAAGGCCGATGTTTGTCGCCCAACGTTCGGGATGGGATGATTCGCGTGGCGAGTCGGGACCGGTTAAGATGGCTTGATGGACTACGAGCAAATCACCGCCGGAATTCGTGTCTCAGTTCGCCCGAGTTTTTCGCTTCCGTTCTCAGAGCCGGAGGCCGGAAAGTTTGTTTTTACGTATCTGGTGGAGTTGGAGAACCAGAGCGAGGAGGTGGCGAAGCTTCTTTTTCGTCACTGGCGCATTCACGACAGCCAGGGCGAAGATTCGGAAGTCGACGGTGATGGGGTCATTGGGCAGCAACCCACCCTGGCCCCCGGGAAGTCGCACGTGTATGAAAGCTTTTGCGAATTGAGTTCACCGGCGGGCTTCATGGAGGGGTACTATACGTTCGTCCGCCCCACGGGCGAGGAATTTCGGGTCTCCGTCCCGAGGTTCGACCTCCAGGCACCTTGGACTGTCGGCGGGCCCGCCGAGTCGGACCTGATCAACTGAGGTCCGGGCAGTACCCCCACCCCTTCGGGATCCACGAAGCCGTCGCGAAGCGTTGGAGTAACCGCTGAGCACAGCTATTTTTAACACTTCCCGTGTTGTGTGTACCGTTGTCGGGAGGTGCAGTTGTCCGATTCAGTTGCCGTCGACGCCAAACGTATCCTGTTGCGTTACGGCGCGCCCATCAATGTCCTGGACGAGGTCTCGGACGAGGAGCGGATCGTGCTGGCGCGAGCCATTGCTAAGACCACCCTCGCGGAGCGCGAGGGGCGGCTCAAGGAGCTTTTGGCCGAGCGAGGGCACGGTTCGTAAGACTCCTCCGCGCAGGTGGATAGCCTCCTAAATCGGTCTGGGCCCGTGGTACTTCCTCAACAACCTTCTAGGGGAAGACGGTAGCTCCTGCACCCCCGAAGTCCCCTGCTTTGACGATCGTCATCTTGTTCAAGTCCAGATGGCGGCGCACCGCAGCGTTCACGTCCCCCACCGTAAGATCCTGGATGCGCTGCTCGAACTCGGCGTCCCATGTGAGCGTCCGTTCGAAGTAGAGCCCCTGGGTCAGCATGCCCACAAGGCCATCGTCTTGGGCCCGAGCGAGCTCCCTTGACTGCAGGTATCCCTGCTTGGAGGTGGCCAACTCATCGTCGTCGAACCCGTCGTCGAGGACCCTCTGGATCTCCTCGCGGAGTGCTGCCTCGACTCTCTCTGCGTTCTCCGGTGCTTGAATGGCGACGGCGAAGAACGAGCCGTTTTCGTCGACGGGATGCCCGCTGATCCCTCCGCCGACGCTGTAGCTGAGGCCGTCCTGTTGCCGGATGCGCACGGCGAGTCGGGAGTTCATCACTCCGCCACCGATGATATACCCCGCCAGTGTCAGAGCCGGGTAGTCCGGATCGTCATCGCGAAGCGCCAAGTTCTGCTGGGCGAACAGGAAGGAGTTGGCTTTGTCCGGCGTCTCGATCTGGAGCACCTCCGCGGGCGCCTCGAAGAACTCGGTGCTGATCCGCGTGGCGGGATACGGGCTCTCCCAGTCTCCAAAAGCTTCCTCGATGACCGTACGGATCTCGTCGGGATCGAAGTCTCCCACCACCGCCACGGTGCCGAGCTGCGGTCCGTAGAAGTCACGGTGGAAGGCCCGGGCCTCGGCGAGCGTGACGGCCTCCAGCATGGCCACTCGTTCATCCACGGTGGCGACGTAGTTCGGATGCCCGGGAGGCGCGGGGTTCATGTGCCTCCCCAGGGCGGTTTGTGCCAAGGCCGCGGGTTCCGAGCGCTGCTGTTCGAGACCGGCGAGTCGTTGCTCCTTGAGCGTCTCGAACTCATCGTCTGGAAAGGTGGGCTCCTTCACGATCTCCGCCATCAGGCGCAGGGCGTCACGCAAGTGTTCCCGGATCGTCTGGATGCTCCCGGACGCTTGGCCCAGGGATCCTCCCACGGAGCCGGTGGCCTGCATCCGATCCAACTCGTCCTGAATCTGTTGACGGGTATGGCCGGACGAGCCGCGCATGAGCATTTGCCCGGCGATGGATCCTGCCGCTGAGCGACCCGTGAGAGTGTCCTCGTCTCCCAGGATGACGCGGAAGCGGGCAGTCACCGTCTGGCCCCTGGTCGCCTTGGGGAGGAGCGCGACTTTGATCCCGTTCGACAGTGAATATCGCGTGGTGCGTCGCTCGACGTTCGACGGGGAGGGATCGAACGCCTCTCCAGCTGCGATGGCTTCTCGACCCGTGTATCCGTCCAGCGCCGAGGCGATGTCGGGAAGGTCGGGGACCTCGGCTCGGTCCGGCTCATCGGTGGGGTAGAAGAGGCCGACCGTGCGGTTGTCGGGCTTGAGGTACTCCGCAGCCACCCGGTGCACGTCCCGCGGCTGGATGGCCTCGATTCGGTCTCGGTGCAAGAAGAAGAGCCGCCAATCACCCATGGACGCCCACTCGCTGAGTTGCAGCGCGATCCTCTCGGGGTTGTTGAACGACTGTTCGAAGCCGTTGAGCATGGACGTCCTGGCCCGATCGACTTCCTCACCGGTGACGGGATTCCGAATTGCGTCGACGAGCACCTGGTTCATCGCGGCGACCGCCGCAGAAAGGTCGTCTCCGGCCCTCACCTGGGCGAAAGTGAGGAGCGGACCGGCTTCGCGGAGTTGGTAGGCAAAGGAGCCGGTGGAAGAGGCCAATCCGGGCTCGACCAGCGCTCGATACAGACGTCCGGAAGGCTGGTCCCCGAGAACCTGGGACAGGATGTCGATCGCGGCGTAGTCCGGGTGGGAACCCGGAGGCACGTGGTACGACATCAGCGCGATTTGGATGTCACCCACTCTGCGGAGCGTCACCGAGCGCTCCCCATCTTGAACGGGTTCCCGCGTGTAGGTGTCCCACAACGTGTTCTCACTACTTCGACCTGGGCGCGGAATAGCGCCGAACTTCTCTGCGATCAGTTCCAGTGCTCGCTCCGTCTCGAACTTGCCCGTAACGATGAGAAGAGCGTTATCCGGCTGGTAGTATTTCCGATAAAAAGCCTGGAGGCGGTCGATGGGTACGCCCTCCACGTCGGATCGTGCACCGATCACGTCCTTCCCGTAGTTGTGCCACAAGTAGGCCGTGGCTTGGGTCCGGGCGAGAAGTACGCTGAACGGGCTGTTTTCTCCGGACTCCATTTCGTTTCGGACTACGGTCATCTCGGACGCCAGGTCTTCTCCGGAGATGAACGAGTTGACCATGCGATCCGCTTCGAGGTCCAAGGCCCACTCTAGATTTTCGTCGGTGCTCGGAAAGGTTTCGAAATAGTTGGTGCGATCGAAGGAGGTAGTCCCGTTGGGGCGGGCCCCGTGCTCGGTCAGCTCCACATCGATATTCGGGTGATCGGGGGTCCCCTGGAACACCAAATGCTCCAGAAGATGGGCCATGCCGGCCTCCCCGTAGGCCTCGTGCCGTGAGCCGACGAAGTACGTGACGTTGACGGTCGCCGTGGGTTTGCTGGCATCCGGGAAGAGGAGGAATCGCAATCCGTTCTCGAGGCTGTACTCGGTAATCCCCTCGATCTCTGTGATCCGCGTCGCATCTTGCCCCGTGGCTGGCGTAACGGCTACGAGGATCAAGAACGTCAGTGCGGTCAGGCGGCGGTACCCGGATCGGACTCGGCTACGGGACATGGTTCCCTCCTCCTCGAATGGGCACCCTTCGGCGCCCGGGGAGAAACGCTCGTTCAGGAAGGTGCGGCGTCTCAGGAATCGACGCCCGCTGCCTCCTTAGAAGACACCTCTAGGGTACGTAGACGATTCAGAGCGGCGGCGAGTTCCAGCGGACGGAATTGAGCTAGATCGCCGACCCTCCTATCGTCCAGTTCATCTAGGCCTTTTTCCTCGATCATTTGTGTGACGAGGTTCAGAATCTCGCTCACTGAACGCTGCCCGTCCATAAACCGTGTTCGGGCCATGAGTAACCCGCGGCCCACGGCGAGTGTCTGGGCGTAAGACACGAGTTGGGTGACGGCGGAAAGGTTGATCGTCTCACGCCCGAACAACAACGAACGCCCCTTGAAGACCTTGATCTCCGCTTCCCGTTTCGCGGTACTGGGATCGACCGACGCGGGGTTGGGAAGTCGTGTCTGGAACGCCTCGATCGGTCCGGGCGCTTCCCTCTCCCGACCGGTGGGAAGGTCCGCCGCGACGCGTCGGGCTTCGTCGGTCACGTCGAATGGGCGGAAATTCTTCATGGCGACGACCGTGTCGGCCACGTCCAGATAATCGCCGCTCCCTCCGAGCACGATGACGCAGCTTATGCCTCGCGTCTCCCAAAGGGATCTGACCCGATCGACCAAGGGCGTAATGGGCTCTTCCTCCTTGGGAACCAGAGCCTGCATTCTCCGGTCACGGATCATGAAGTTGGTGGCGGCGTTGTCTTCGTCGATCAGCAGGGTGGTTGCCCCGGCCTCGAGCGCCTCGACGATACCGGCCGCCTGACTCGTGGAACCGGACGCATTCGGTGTCGAGAACGTGCGGGTCTCCTGTCCTTGAGGCAGCGTGCCGATGAAGGAAGAGATGTCGACTCCGGCCACGGAACGGCCGTCCTCAGCTCTGATCTTCACAGCCGAGGGATCTGTCACCACGGACTCCCGGCCGTCTCCATGACAATGGTTGTACACGCCGCGTTCGATAGCCCGAAGCAGGGTGCTCTTCCCGTGATAGCCGCCTCCCACGATCAGCGTGACACCGCACGGAATCGCCATCCCGCGAACCGTGCCAGCGTTTGGGAGTTCGACCTCCGCCGTCAGTCCTGCCGGGGTCGCGAACGGGACTGCAGCGTCCCCGAGCAGCGGTTCGTCGTCCACACCACTTTTTCGCGCCAAGTACGCTTCATCTGCCACGAAGGTGACCCAACCGTGTGTTTCCAACTCCGCCCGCAACGCATCGGCGTCTTCGTTGGTAAGCGCGTGCCGCAGGATGTTATGATGTCCGACCGATTCGGCTCGCAGGCTCCGGTTCACGACCGCGGGAACGTCTGCCGTGATCAGCTCTGTAGCCTCACGTCCAGCGGCACGCCGCCCGTGCGCTGGCAGGCCGATCCGGAAGCGGGCCTCCACGGTGCCGTCGTCTCCGACGATGACCGCGGTCTGCGCCAGGACCTCCTGGCCCGGAGTCGCGATTTCAATGACGCCGCTCTTGCCGCTTCCCCGCGAGACCATGGTCTCCTGTGCGGCTCGACTGAACCGGCTGGCGAGCAGGCTGGCAACGCCCAGTCGCCTCGAACGGGAGCCGAGCACATCGACCTCGAGGGTGGCGGTCTCCTTGGGAAGGATTACCCGTACCCGACTCGGCGCGGCGAACGGGTCACCCTGGACGTGGTCTACATGTAGGGTGAAATCGGGGAAGGCCCAGGTGCCTCGCAACCCCCTATAGGCCTTGTATCCTTGTCCGTCGATCCCATTCAGGAAATCGACCAGGGCGTCCACGTTGTTCATCGGAGCCCATCCGACACCTTGGGCACGTGCCGGTTCCCGAGGGCCCTACTTCGATTAGTTCCCCCGCTCCCTCCAATGAAAGCCTGGCGGATTCTTGGATAAGAGCCAGGAGAGGTACCACGGGCGCTGGGTCCGACGCTGTCCGTCATCCGCAGACCGTCGCCCGCGGCGCTTCCTCCGGTCCCACGGCAATGCGGGTGGCTCCACGTCCTCCGGGAGCCCAAAGTCAGCACCGGGATGGCTGGAGTCGGTTGGCTTCTCTGCGGACTGCCACTCGAACCCGGGGGGATCGTCGGGTCGATCTTTGCTCTCCCGGCCCCTCGACCGCCAGTAGAAGATCGGGACGTCCTCGGGGTCCCGAGTTCCCCACCGGAATCCTGAGTTGCGATCAGCTGGCGGATCCAGCCGACCCAGGTCCGGGCCGCGGCGGCCTGGACCCTCCCAGCTGCAGCGGGAGCACCACCGCCATTGAAGCCATGGCGACAGCAATCTCAGAGCTCGCTGAAGGACTACGGGGTTGGTCGCGCCGCCGCAGTGGGGGCACAGCCGTCCTCGAGGGAGTGCCAGGTAGGCCACAGAGGCGGTGACCAAGAGCAACAGCGAGAAGATTCCTACGAGTGAAATCAAAAGAAACACGAATTCGCCTCTTGATTGGCCGGGCAAGGATATCTCTCAAGAATACCATGGCCTCCACGGCTCAGTCCAGCAAACCTTCTGTGCCGCCTCAGGGCCCCTTGCGTTACCTTTCTCAGTACCTGGGTGCTCATCCTGGGATGACCCCACCGGGGATCCGGTGGCCTGTATTTTGGGCTCGACCTTCCGAGCCACCTCCCGACCGGAAGGCTGTTGAGAAGCAGAGCATGAAGATCAGGAACATCGCCATCATCGCCCATGTGGATCATGGCAAGACGACGCTCGTGGACGAGATGCTGCGCCAGACGGGTGTTTTTCGTGCGAACGAGAATGTTCAGGAGCGGGTGCTCGACTCCAACCCGCTCGAGCGCGAGCGTGGGATTACGATTCTTGCCAAGAACACGTCGATCCGGTGGGGCGACTTCAAAATCAACATCGTCGATACGCCGGGCCACGCCGATTTCGGCGGTGAGGTCGAGCGCATTTTGCGTATGGTCGACGGGGTTCTACTGCTCGTGGATGCTGCTGAGGGTCCGATGCCGCAGACGAGGTTCGTGACTCAAAAAGCGTTGGAGCTCGGACTTCAGCCCATTGTGATCGTCAACAAGCTCGACCGGTCGGATGCCCGCCCGATCGAGGTTCACGACGAGATCCTCGAACTCTTCATGAACCTCGAGGCGAACGACGCGCAGCTGGATGCTCCCTTTCTTTATGCCGTCGGACGAGACGGCTGGGCGAGCCCCGATCCGCATGCGGCGGAGGGCGATCTGGAGCCACTCTTCGGGACCATCGTCGAGCACATCGCTGCCCCGCTCGTCGATCCGGACGGCCCGTTCCAGATGCTGATTTCCACGCTTGACCACTCGAACTACGTGGGGCGTATCGGAATCGGATTGGTTGAGCGGGGGAGGGTGGCCGTCGGGGACGACATAGCCCTGCTTCCTCTAGGCGATCCAGGCCCGGTCGGTCCGGAGGAGGCGACGCCGTACCGGGTCGCACATCTCTATGGATTCGAGGGCTTGGAGCGTGTGGGCATCAAAGGCGCGGAGGCTGGCGACATTGTGGCGGTCGCGGGAATCGAGGGAGTCGAAATCGGGACGACCCTCACCGATGTCGATGTGCGCGAGCGGGTGCGCGGAATTGCGGTGGAGGAGCCCACTCTTTCGGTGGATTTCAATGTAAACGACTCACCCTTTGCGGGCCGGTCGGGTAAGTTTGTGACCACCCGGCAGGTTCGCGACCGGCTGATGAAGGAGCTTGAGCGCAATGTCGCCCTTCGGGTCGAGGAGACGGGGGCGCCCGATACGTTCACCGTATCGGGCCGCGGTGAGCTGCATCTCTCAATACTCATGGAGACGATGCGCAGGGAGGGATATGAGTTCCAAGTCTCGCGGCCGCGGGTTATCGAGAAGAAGGGACCCGACGGCATTCTCGAGCCGTTTGAAGAGGTCATCATCGAGGTCCCGGAACAGTACATCGGCGTGGTAATGGAGAAGGTGGGTCAACGGCGGGCCGAAATGACAGAGATGAAGCCGACCGACAGGGGCCCTGTCCGGCTCCGCTTCAGAGTGCCTTCTCGTGGACTCTTCGGCTACCGCTCCGAGTTCCTGACGGATACTAGGGGCGAAGGGCTCCTCCACCACCGATTCCTGGAGTACGGTCGGCACGCTGGAGCGTTGATCGGCCGTAAGAAGGGCGTACTCGTGGCCGACCGGGAGGGACTCGCCGTGGGGTTCGCCCTTTTCAACCTCCAGGAGCGCGCCACCATGTTCGTACGGCCGGGGCAAGAGGTATACGCCGGAATGATCGTTGGGGAGCACGTACGCCCGGACGATCTCGACGTCAACGCTTGTAAGGGTAAGAAACTCACCAACATGCGGACTACCTCCACGGATGAGAACATCAAACTGGAGCCGCCGCGGGAACTGACGCTCGAGTTCGCCCTGGAGTTCATCGAAGACGATGAGTTGATCGAGGTCACGCCGGGGCGTATCGGCTTGAGAAAGCGGCATCTCGACCCGATCACACGTAAGAAGGCTGCGCGTAAGAAGATCTGATGATGGCAATTTTCCAGAAGGACCTCGTCTCCGAGAACAACCATCCCCTGAACCTCGTCGAGCGCGAGGCGAGCGATGAGCCGTCGGTCGTCCGCCCGCCGATCTTCGAGGTGTACATGCGCATGGCCGAGGAGTTGGCCAAGCGAAGTACGTGTGCCAGGCTCAAAGTAGGGACGGTTATCACGGACCCCCATCTCGAGAACGTGATGGCCATCGGTTACAACGGGAACGCGCGAAGCTTTCCCAACCAGTGCGACGTGCCGACGCCGGGGGCGTGCGGATGCATCCACTCCGAGCAAAACGCACTCGTGAAGGCTCCAGGAGGCGTGCCGGACAAGGTGGCATTCATCACTGCGAGCCCGTGTGTGACCTGCGCCAAATTGCTCATCCAGGGCAACATCTCGCATGTCTTCTACCGTGAGATCTATCGGGATCCGTCCGGCCTCGACGTTTTGGCGCGCGCGGGTGTGACCCCGGTCCATTACGTCCGGTGGATGCAGGACTGGCGCTGACGTTTTCCGGACTTCCAGAACTCGTTCGTCACGTTATCTTCCGGCCTTCATCACTGCTTTAGGAGATCATTTCGTGGAGTCGTCATCCATAGATAGTACCCCCTCGTTCGGTCGCTTTTTCCTTCCAGGTCCCACGGAGGTCCATCCGGAGGTTCTGAGCGCTCAGAACCGGGCGCTGATCGGGCACCGGGGCCCGGCCATCAAGGAGCTCATCGGTGATTTGCAGACCGGGCTCAAAGAGCTGTTTCGCACGGAGAGTCCGGTCCTGATATCAACTTCTTCAGCGACCGGTTTGATGGAGGCCGCCGTTCGGAACGGGGCTCGATCTCGTGTTTTGAGTCTGGTCAACGGCGCCTTCAGCAAGCGGTTCGGCGAAATCGCAGAGGCGTGCGGATTCGAGGTCGAAACGCTCGAAGTCGAGTGGGGCCAGGCCATCACCGCCGATCGGGTGCGGGACAAGCTGGCTTCCGGTGGGTTCGACGCCGTTACGGTCGTTCACTCCGAGACGTCCACCGGCGCATTGAACCCGATCAAAGAAATTTCGGAGGCCGTCCGAGAGCACGACGACGTGGTGCTTCTGGTGGACTCGGTGACGGGCGTGGGTGGGGCCGAGGTTCGAACCGACGAGTGGGCTTTGGACTTCGTGCTCACCGGATCGCAAAAGGCCCTCGCGTTGCCTCCCGGCCTCTCTTTCGGCGTGGCCTCCGAGCGACTGATGGCGCGCTCCACGGATGCTCCGCGGAAAGGGGTCTATTTCGATCTGGTATCGTTCCGGAAGCAGCTCGACCTTCTCCAGACCCCCAACACGCCCGCGGTTACACTTTTCTATGCGGCGGCCAAGCAGCTGGACCGGATACGGTTGGAGGGGTTGGAGGCTCGATGGGACCGGCACCAGGCGATGTCCGACCGGTGCGTTCGGTGGGTGGACATGATGTGTGAGCAGAGAGGGGTGGCGTTGTCGGTACTCGCCCCCGAGGGGTTCCGTTCTCCGACGGTGACTTGCGTGGGGCTTCCGGAGGGGACGACCGGGCCATCGGTGGTCTCTGCCATGAAGGAGAGGGGCTTAACGATCGGCGGCGGGTACGGAAAACTGAAGGAGACGGCGTTCCGCGTCGGCCATATGGGCGATCATACCGTTGCCGAACTCGATGCGGTGCTGGACGCCCTTGGGGAGGTGCTCTCGTGAGCGAGAAATTCGTGGTCATCGCGACCGACGGGATCTCCCTTTCGGGCATGACAACCCTCACGGAGGACGACCGCTTCGAGGTGCTGGTGCCCGACGGCTGGACCGACGAGGAGATGCGGGAGGCGTTGGGCCGGGCTCACGGTCTCATCGTACGCAGTACGACCAAGGTGACTCGTGAGCTTCTCGGCCAGGCGCCGAATTTGAAAGTCGTCGGCCGTGCGGGAGTGGGAGTCGACAACATCGATCTCGAGGTCGCGACGGAGCTCGGGATTCCGGTGATCAACGCTCCGGAAGGCAACACGGTGTCCGCCGCCGAGCTCGCGATGGCGCTCATCCTTACCGTCGCGCGCAACGTTTCCTGGGCGGATGCGTCCGTGCGGAGCGGCGCGTGGGCTCGGTCCAAGTTTTCTGGAATAGAGATTCGCGGCAAGGTCCTCGGGCTCATCGGCGCAGGACGGATCGGGACCGAAGTCGCGTTGCGCGCTCAGGCCTTCGGCATGGAGGCCATCGCTTATGATCCCTATCTGACGGAAGAGCATGCAAAGGACACGGGCATCGAACGGGCCGAGCTCGCCGATGTGATCGCTCACGGGGATGTGATCTCATTACACGTGCCGCTCACACCGCAGACCGAGGGCATGATCGGTGAGGCCGAACTCAAGGCCATGAAGCCAACCGCCATCCTGGTCAACGCTGCGCGAGGTGGCGTGGTCAACGAGGGAGACCTGGTCGCTGCGCTCGAATCGGGGGAGATCGCAGCAGCCGCGCTCGACGTGTACACGACCGAGCCGCTTCCCGAGGATAGCCCGCTGAGGGGCACGAAGAATCTGGTGCTCACGCCACATCTCGGTGCCTCCACCGCCGAGGCTCAGGAGTTGGTCTCGAGCGAAATCGCGCGTGGCGTGCGTGCGGCGCTGCTCGAAGGGGATCTCTCCCAGGCGTTGAATGCGCCTGCGATCGGAGGGGAAAGCCTCGAATTTCTCAGACCTATCATGGATCTCGCCGGTAGGGTCGGACGCGTGGCCGGCGTCCTGGGGCGGGGCGGCATGAAGCGGGTCGGCATTTCCGTGGCGGGGCTAGACGAGGAAATTCTCGGACCGCTGACCGCGGCGGCCATGACCGGCGTGCTCACGCCGGTCCTGGGCGCGCGCAACGTCAACTACGTCAACGCTCTCCACCTCGCGAAAGGAAGGGGCATCGAGCTCGGCTCGACGCTGCAGCCCCCGCGCGACGACTATGCCAAGTTCGTCGAGATCGTCCTCGAGACGGAGGACCAGAAAGTGCGCGTGGCTGGAGCGCTACTGGGCGAACAGCATCATCCTCGGATCGTGCAGATCGACGGGTACGAGTTGATGGTCCAGCCTCAAGGGTGTCTGATCGTGCTTCGAAACAATGATGTCCCGGGCGTCATCGGGAGGGTGGGGACCCTTTTGGCGGAGCACGACTTGAATATTGCGGAGTACATCCAGTCGAGGGAGGCCAAAGGTGGCCTGGCGTTGGCCGCCGTGTCCGTCGATGGTAGGGTCAGCCCCGAGTTTCTAGGAACTCTGAGCGAGGACGGGGACGTCCTGGACGCGCGGGCCGTCTACTTCGACGGCTGAATGGAGTGGAGACGTCTAGCTGGCTTCCGGAGGATCTAGGGCGTAACGCCGCCGTCGAGCGGGGTCAGTCGAGTCGGACTACTTTACGACGTTGTACTCCCTCAAGACGCGGGTCACGGCTGCTATGTCGATCGCGTCCGCGGTCCTTCCCATTCCTGATACCGTCGTCGCTTTGAGTAGCGAGTTGTAGATCGCCTCTTCCGTAGCCTCCACGGTCCCTTCGAAGAGGGCCGACAGGCCGCTGTTCGGCACTTCCACCGACTCGGCCCACTCCTCGCCCAGCGGGCGTCGTACTCCGGCCGCCGTGGAAAAGGCGATCACGTAGTCGCCGCTTCCGTTTCCGGCGAAAGAACCGGTGCGGGCGAGTCCCATGATGGCCCGCTTGGCTAGGCGCTCGAGCTTGAGGGGGGAGAGAGGGGCATCGGTTGCCACGACCATCATGATCGATCCTTGGCCGTCGTCGGTGTCGGTCCATTCGGGATCGCCACGGCCCAGAAGGTCGGACCGCTGCACGGTGGCCCCGATATCGGCACTTCCCGCTTCCGCTTCAATCACCTGCCGAAAGGAGTACCGACCCAACTCGCGGCCGACCGGAGCACCGGCCATCGTTAGGATCCCTCCGAAATTAGATTGAACCAGGACGCCGACAGTAAAGCCGCCGAGGCCTTCGGGAAGAACGCGGCTGCTCGTGCCTATTCCGCCTTTCCAACCGAACGCGCTCGTCCCTCGCCCGGCACCCACGGAGCCCTCTGCCACTGGCCCCGCAGCGGCGGTCTCCAAGGCGGAGCGTACGTGTTCCGCAGTAATGGGACGGATCCGGATGTCATTCAGGCCTCCGTCGTTGGTCTCTCCCACGACGGCATTCAAGGATCCGACATTCTCC
>Ga0315336_1001505_pt1 | contig 44461 bp, 49 predicted proteins | sample ASW5metaG_FD_204512 | JGI IMG/M metagenome (GOLD analysis project Ga0315336, IMG submission 204512) | Ammonia-oxidizing marine archaeal communities from Monterey Bay, California, United States - ASW #5 | ecosystem: Environmental > Aquatic > Marine > Intertidal zone | place: USA: California... | reverse complement strand
CAGTGTAACAAACCAGTGTAACAAACCAGTGTAACAAACCAGTGTAACAAACCAGTGTAACAAACCAGTGTAACAAACCAGTGTAACAAACCAGTGTAACAAACCAGTGTAACAAACCAGTGTAACATGAATAGTAAACCGAATAGTAAATAAATTTGATTTTCTATTTAAAATTAACTTTCATCAATAAAATAAAATGAAACTCCTACTTAAGCCTCTCAATGAAGAAATCAAGAGTATGTATCATGATTCTGCTACGGCAGAATCAAATACGAGACGTGAAGTAAGAGGTGATGCTGGTTTAGATTTATATTGTCCCGGTAATCTAGAGGTCCTACCTGGTCAGACCAAGTGTATTGATTTTAAGATCCAGTGTGAAGGATTATCTGATAGTGATGCAAGGAATGTATGTTATTATTTATATCCGCGATCATCTATTTCAAAGACACCTTTTCGCCTAGCTAACTCAGTGGGTATTATTGATGCGGGCTATCGTGGTAATCTTATGGCAATGGTCGATAATACATCGAAAGAAGTTCAAACAATACAGAAGGGTACACGTCTCTTTCAGATCTGTGGTCGGTATTTAGAACCTATTCATTTAGAATTAGTGGAAGTACTTTCCGAATCAGATAGGGGTAATGATGGATTTGGTAGTACTGGATCATGATTGTGTAGTGATATATTTGATGAATGAAAAATTCTTATTATTAGTTCTTATATAAATTTCATACGAAAATCCACATATCGTAACAGCCACTATTAATTTTGTTATTAAATCACTATAATAATTAAAATTCGTGTATTCTACACTTTTTGTTTTCTTATTTTCATTTAAGTACTCTATATGATGATTTATTAGGTGATTCAAAATTATTAAGAATATAACCGTTAATAATACTAATAAATTAGACTTCGTAGCCATCAAATAGATACAAAATATATAAGTTGTCATTTTAAAATGATTAATATGATCTGTATATTCTGTGGAATAGCGTATTGTTAAAAATATCAATATATAGATAACCAGAAGTCTAATAATATAGTTATCATTGATAAATTTAATAAAATTGTTTCCAATTGTCTTCCCTGTAAAATTAGATAATATTATTACTAATAAAAGAAATAAGCCATCAAAATTATCATTCATTTATATAGATTATATAATATAATGAAGAATAATATATTTTACATAATCATAATATCCATAATTTTTATCCTATACTTTTGTAGATTTGAAAATTATGAAAATATTTATGATCCGAATAAGGTTGTACCCAATAAACCTGATGATAAACAGTTTTACGCCTGTAGGCAAGATAAATTTTCGGATAATACAGAATTTTCATTTCAAAAATATCCGAATAGTAATTACAGAGTGAAAGTAAATCAAGTGGCTAAACCTCAAAAAGGTACATTTAGCGCCTTCTTGGACGTTAATAAAATTAGAACTTATGATCATTTTTTTCATGCACCAATATGTGAAGATGATAATGAATCATATGATTTTGATACAGATATCAATTCACAATTCAGACTAATCCCCGGAGCCTTTCCAGAAGAAGATAAAGAAAGAATATATAGGATTGAAAACTATAAAGATTCACACGATCTGAGGAATCCATATTTTTTCTATGGAAATCCCGAGTATATCCAAAATAAAATACTTTATGACGATGAAATACAAGATAGATTCCTGAAAATTAAAGTAGAACAGCCCTTACATCACGAAGATGATAGACATTTAGTTCATGATCATCAATATGAAGGAACACACGATTAACGACTATTATATAACTTTGGTATTAATTCCTCATAATGATCTAATTTCGCTTTTTTTTCCCTCAATTCTACAGATAATTCTTTTAGTTTATATCTACCTTCGTGTAATAAATCCTCATAGGTAGATATTGTTTCGGATAATTCATGTTTTTGAATTTCGACTTCCTTGATTCTCTCAATTAATTTCTCAATGATTTCCTGTTGATATGATATTTTATCTTCTAACTCTTGATTTGATTTATCACCGACCACTGTCTCCTCTTCATCTAGCTTTTCGGGTATAAAGAATCTACTCTGATAGATAATATCACCTTCTTTATTGCGCCGACAAATAGGAACTCTCTTAGTAAAAGCCTTGTTTTCTACTATCAAGATATCATTACATCTTCTAGAAAATTTAAAATCGGGATAAAATGATTCATTTGAAATATTTCCGTCGTCATCCGTGGAACAAGTAATATAATGAATAGGACATTCATTTACAAAATCATATGGCATCTCAACCTCGGCATAACCGACTAGATGTTTTCTTATTTCTGTTAAATCTGTAATCATTTAATCTATTACTATACTATAATTTTAAATATGAGCGATATAAATCTTATTTGTCCAGCTATCTTGACTCAATTGATTACTTTGGTACTCTTTTTGAAAAGTAAGTCTCATGACAGATATCTATTATTTGTAATGATAATCGGACAATTAATACTTATCAGTGGTGAAAGTGATGGGGAGAGTGATGGGGAGAGTGATGGGGAGAGTGATGGGAGTGATGAAAGCGAAAATTTAAATAAAATACAGATATCACATATCATTTTTACATTGAGTATTGTATTCGGTTCACTTTATTTTAAAGAAACCCAAAATTTATATTTTATAGGAATATTGATCTTATTACGATTCATTACCAGATTTATTTACGAAGATTGTTTATTTAGTATGAGTAATAATCAACATCGATTTGAATTTGAAGAACATTTAAAATTTATTAATTGGAATATAGTTTTCTTTGTATCACTTATGATAATTTTATATCGTTTATTAAAGAATTAATATTTATATATTACTATGGAGCCATTACAAAATCTATTAACTATTTATGGTGATAAACAAAAGGTTTTGTTACACTATTTACCCAATGAATCAACAGGAAAACTAGATAATCATGAATATATTGAGGATTTGGAGACTTTATTTTTGAATGATCGTTTAATATTTATCAGTAAAGAATCGGGGAAAATATATAGAAGCGGTTCGGTAATACAAATTACAGATGAAAAAATAATGATCAAGGATCGTTCAAGAAATAATTTATCACTGAAAAAAGAGGATTATTATCTTTTCAGATATCTGAAGAAAAATAAATCAAAGAAAGATAATCGTAAATTCTATGAAGAACTTCTAAAGAGTTTGAGCTAAGTATCATTCTCCAAACTATATTATAAAATCCTAGCGTCTAATCACTAACTTATTTTAAAGAGTTACATATCATTCTCCAAACTATATGTTTCTTCACCTGATAATTTGCCTACTTTATTACAAATAAAACCTAAAGGATTTTTTACGTTTTCATATACATTGTCTACAAAATCTATATGTGAACTCATTTTTTTACAATTCGGTCTGATATCAGTTTGTAAGAGTTCTAGAATAGTCACTAATTTTAAATCAATTTCATTCATTTTAGATTCTAAATCATTGAGTTTTTCTTTACTTTCTGGATCCATATATCTTTGTTTTGATATAAATATAAACCGATTAAACTTAGGATAACTGAAAATAAAATCGCTAGAGCGCCCCATAGCCCTTTACCGACCTTCTGATAATATAATTTCAATTTGGGGAATATATTGATCTTGTAAATAACAATATCAGCGATAAATCCGATTACAAAAGTAATCAACAAGTAAACAACTATTTCATTATGCTTGTGACTATCTATATCGGGTAAGTATTTATCATATGTCATTTGAAAGATACTCATTATGATTCCTACAATAATGATAACAGTTAGGGCCGCGTATAATGCCGCTTTGGAAACAGATTTATTCGCGAAATAAGGTTTCAACGTACTTAGGAATTGAATATCTTGGTTTGCTAAGAGATTCAGAACTATATCAGAAAAGAAACCTATCAAAAAATTAAATACCAAGAAAAGTATTTCATTCATTATAGTAGATTATAGATTAATAATAAACCGCCAAAAGTTGTCACGTTAGACAAAAATGGTATCAGTTTATCAGTTGGTGGATGATAGAGGAAGGTAACAACAATCAAGAATAATAAATAGATTTGTAATAAATACTGCATGTATTCCTTTTCTAAACGGATACCGAAGATATCTTTTTGGCCCCATAAATAAAATATGATTATCAGGGATCCTAACACTTCCAAGAGTATCACCCCTAACATTCCTAATTCATTTATCGGATAAGGTAAACTGGTTTTTTTAGATAATCCTTTTGTTTTTTTAGCGAACCCGGATATTTTCATGATCCCTGAATAAATAAACATCACAAAGAATAAAAATACAGCTACTTTAGGTATCGTTAATGAAAAATTCATATATTAAAGACATAGATATAAATAATACTAAATGGGTATCCCTGTCTATTTTAAAACGCTCGTATCAGAATATAGTGATACAATTCTGAACAAGGATAAATATAATGATATTAATTCATTGTTTTTTGATTTAAATTGTTTAATTCATCCATCGGTAAGAGGATTAACCGATGAAGATGAAATGATCACTAAAATATTATCCGATATTACAAAACTAATTGAATATACAGGAGTAAAAAAGTTAGTTTATATTGCGATTGATGGTATCGCCCCTAAAGGGAAAATGAAACAGCAGAGACAAAGAAGATTTAAATCCGCTCTAGAGAGAAAGTATTCATCAGATAATTCGTGGAATACTAACGCGATTTCCCCAGGAACATATTTCATGAGTAAGTTGAATGAAGCTTTGAAGGCATTCATTAAAACTTTGAAAATAAAAACAATCTTATCTGATTCGGATGAAAGAGGAGAGGGTGAACATAAGATTTTACATTATATTAAAACGAATGAACTATCTAACAAGATTTGTATCTATGGCCTAGACGCTGATCTAATTATGTTATCCATGGTATCCAGGAAAGATAACATTGTTCTGTTGAGAGAGAGAACAGAATATAATATTGAGAAGACTGAGAATGATTATATTTATCTCAAAATTGATCCCTTAAAAGATCATATTATTCAATCATTAGATATAGATCAAGCAAATAAGCAACAAATCATCAATGATTATATATTCATATGTTTTCTATTAGGGAATGATTTTATGAATCATATTCCTTCCTTGAATTTACGATATGGAGGTCATGATTTATTATTGCAAGTCTACTCTGAATTACAAAAGAGATATCAAGGCTATTTTCAACTGATAGATTATGAGCAACCGGATTTATTACATATGACATTCTTCAAGGAATTTATACAGGAAATATCATTAAAGGAAACGGTGACGATGAGAAAGATATTCTTGATCAGAGAAAGACAGTCTAAAAAAATACATAACCAATACTATAATGATTTTCGGAATCTTAAAGAGTATCTCATGGACATTCTTCATAATGAATATCTACACACTGACAAGCTTATATCGCTGGAAGATATATATAGCTTTCAGCGTGATAGTTTATCTGATAAAGATAGTTCTAAGAAGATGATTGAAAATTTACCTATTTTATATTCATCTCAAGAAAAGAAAGAATATAATGAGATGAAATACAGTGATAAATTATGTGAAGATTATATGAAATCCTTATTATGGACAACTCACTATTATTTTGATAAATGTTGTGACTGGCGATTTTCTACTGAATACAATGAAGCCCCATTAACAGAACATCTATTCAGATATATAACGGATCATAAGGTTATTGTAGAATACAATGATAATGAGTTTAGTAATTATGAACAGTTATCGTATATCTTCCCCAAAGATTCACATCACTTGCATAAGCATGATATTGTATCTAAAGATTATCAGATGATAGTTAATTTATCATTTCATCGGTATTTATGGGAGTGTGAACTAGATTTTATTTAATCTATGTATCTTTATAATGTCTTCATTTGATCTAAGTAAATATAAGAATATCTTTGGCTATCCTGGTAAAGGTGTTCATCAGTATAAATTCAGGGGGACAGCAATTGTAGATTATGCGTTAACGATTGCTGGAGCTTTCATTATAACTTATTTTACGGATATACCTCTGGTTATTACCACGATAGGATTATTGTTGCTCGGTATAGTATTACATTGGCTATTCGGTATCAAGTCGCAAGTGATTCAATATTTTTCTAAATTTTAATAATATATATATATATATGAATCAAAATTTGGAGAGATTGATAAGATTAGATTCTATCAGAATAAGTAAAATCATAGAACTGATTTACTATATGTTGATTGGATTCATGATAACGATAATAATATCAAATATTTTGGAAATGGATCAAATCCCTGTTTTTAAGAAATATGATTATGAAAGTGTTTCACTATATTCTCTTTTATCTGATATAATTATAGATCTAGTTATTGTTGTCTTGATGATTTATTATATTCGGAAAATAGCGATAAGCGTACCATTTTTATTTGGCTTAGCAGATTATAAACCGAATCTAAAAAACGAGGCGTTCATTGGGGCTGAGTTTGGTGTATTTTTCATTATTTTTACATCACTTGAAACATTACAAAAAAAATTATCAGCTCTTAATAATAAAATACATGATCGCACGTCACCGACTGAATTATAAAGGTAATTTATTTCCTAGAAACATATTGATATTCTTTTTCTAGTAATTCATTGTAATACGTTAGGACCAATGAATCATTTTTACATTTCATATGACAGACTCCTAGATTAGGAGAGAAGAATTCTAGGATTGAGTTATCGTCATCCATTTTCTCAGGATAAAATATATTTTCATCGTATGGTTTACCACCCGTGCCTATTACTACGGTCGGTATTTTATGTTTGCCGACTTCAATTAAGCTTTTACAGTGATCATGTCCACATACATAGAGATCAAAAGTTACTTCCTTTAGTAGATCATCCATAAATTTTTCGTGTTTAGTTTCGGCGTTACCGTGACCACCGACAGATCTCCAGGTGTGATGGCCACAGAGTATCTTCCACTTTTTGTTTGAATTTTGAATTGATATGATTGTATCTCGGAGTTGTTTAAGTATGACATGATGATTTAGATGTTTGAAGTTAGTATCAATAAAGAAAAAATCACAATCATCGTATTCCTGTGAATACCATTGATGTGGCATATTCCATTTATGATCTGTATTGTGTTTACTAAATGTATAATCAATTTGTGGTTGGGCTTTGATATGATAATCATGATTACCTAGACAGAGATAAAAAGGCAAATCAATGTTCTTGTATGGATCTTGAAATTTCGTAATGAATTGTTCATCATCTACAGTCTGACAACCATCGGGATAAATATTATCACCGACGATCATAATAGATTTGATACCAGGATTCCTTTTTATTAATTCCGACATAGATTCTGAAACTAAGTATTGATCATCGTTGCCTGAACCAGTATCTCCGACTAATATACATTCAAACATCTATAGTATTAAGTTAAAAGAAAAATATTATATTAATTAATACATATAAATGGATTATCATAGTTTGAATGATTTTATTAACCTGATCGCACAAGGGGAAATAAGCCCTGGTTTTCCAATTGAGATAAGAAACATGAATCATAACACTGTTCATAATGTTCCTTTTATGGATCACTGCGATCACTTATGTCAAAAGCACAATACGGATCGCTTGCGATTATTAAGTGTGATTCAGCAGAAATTGAATGGTGATATGATTGTAAGATTAAATAGATCGCCGGTATTTAATGATAAATTAAAGGGTCTTATGGGAGAATGGGGTGAACAAAGTGAGCCTCTCGAATTATTTCGCTGTCCAAACGATTGTTATGATTCTACGAATATTGCTAGAATCACGGAAGCAGTAAAATCGAATGATGATGATTATTCCAAAGTAGGCGAAAGTGAAGATGCAGATTCGGGATTATATGAAATGATGGAGAAATTAAAAGGTAATTATCATACTTGTGGGGAAGATATTCAGAGAAATTTGGTTGAAATAGATGAAAGAAGGAACGAATATAGTCCTAATCCGAGATATCGCGATATTTTATGTGATCTAAGTACAAAACCGAAATCGTTTTATTTAGATGGATTATTAAATGATGATGAGAATGAAAAACTGACATCGGATGTAAATAGACGTATTAACCGAGCGATACCTGAAAAGATTCATGTAATCTTTCAAAATGGATCTATAATGATACCGACTTTAATCGCAAAGAGCATGGAAGATCATCGTTCAAAGTGTATGGGTTTAAAGAATTCATTAGTGGACAAAGAGAATAAATTAAATGATGCCATGATTCGCATCGGTCCCAGTGAACCTTTATCGGATAGTATTCTTAATTTGTTATCGGGGATTACTACTTATTTTGAAGATCAAAATGAAGATTTACCAAGCGATGACGAAGAAGATCCGTCTGAGGATCAAATTAAAACGGTATTAGATACCTTAGTGAACAGATCATTTGAAGAGGGTATAGATGTAAATGATGGCTTAGGGGATAGTGATGATGAAGTGGATGGTGTTGGCGATGATGGCGATGATGACGATGATGGTGATGATGGAACTCATTATTTAAAAATTGAGATGGATAAAGTGAAGGACGAGGTTTCAGATAAGGTCGCAGATGACGAAAACGAACAAAATGGTGGCGCTATTCTCAGTACATTCTTCTAAAATTTGATTTGTTATCCATGAGTAACATCATTACAATAAATATATATAACAAGATGAACACAAAGCTCACCGTGAAGGAAAGGGAACTCAGGAAGACGAATAAGAAGATCCGTCACCACAAGTCCAATGAATCTTGGGACATGGAAAAGATCGGTGAACTGGATCAGAAAAGTGAACTCTTGAAGAAAGAAATCACTTACGATAGGGAAAAGAAGAATGAGATTTCGGCGAGGAAGGCTAAGGAAGCGGATATGACGGATGATGATTGGATGGCTTACTTCAGGAGTGAAGGTGAACCTATGGATATCGATGATCATATCATTCCAAACACTCGCGAAACACGTCTCCATAGGAAGCGGGTCATCAAGAATATCCAAACGCATATGATTGATGAGGAAGTGGTGAGACAACTACAACTGACAAGAATTATGGATGCCATTGATGGAATTCAAAAGGAACAGGAGAAAAAGAAAAAGAATAAGACTAATCAAATTACATCTTGAGTCCATATAAATGAATGCTATATTTCAAGATTGTTAATATATCTACCATATACCCAATGCTTCATATTCTTTTTTAATATCATCCAAACCTAACCAATCGCCACCGAAAAGTCCATACATTTCTTGATTATTATCATGCAAATCCATTACTAATTTACTATATCTAATGGTTTTCATTTTTTCACACTCTTTCTCTTTACCCATTCCCTCCCTACAATCTTTAAGATATCTAATTGGTCCACTATATCCGTTTTCACCGTAATATATATCATTGTCTAAATAAATTATAAACCCGTATTCATCTCCGCCAGCAGTACCAACAAATAATATATCACCTAATTTTAAATCTTTTAATATTGTTTTTTTTAGGCCATTGATAATATTTATAAAATGTTTATCATTATCATATTTATCATCAATTTCATAACCATCGTTATCTGGATCTATTTCATCAATAATGTTATAAAATTTAGCATATTGTTTCAGTGATGGTGATGGTGTCTTGGGTGATTTGGGTGTCTTGGGTGTCTTGGGTTTCTTGGGTTTCTTCTTAGATTTGACCTTATTACAACGATTAGTTTTAGGATTTAATACTTTTCCTGGTGGACATTCTTTTGGTTTAGGCGATGATTTAGTAACGGATTTCTTAGGTCTGCCTCTCTTCTTTTTTGGTATAGATTTATTGGGGGCATCAAGGAGATTCATCAACTCCTTGGCGATCTTCTTTTCGGCGGGTGTGGCGGAATACTTTGACATATATATATATATATAAATAAATTAAGGTAATATCAAATTTTATTACATCTTGAGTCCATATAAATGGGTTCTTAAATCATTCTTGTTTGTAACTTTATCTATTTCAGATACATGTTTGCCCTGAACAAAGATCGGTGGGTAGTAATATTGTTTAAAAAATTCCATATCAATTAAATGAATATCATAATTTTTTATCTTATCTGTAATTGTTGTTTGGAACAATTCCATTGATTCTTCAAATGTCTTGATAAAATAAGAGTGAGCCATCAAGACACTAAATGTACCGTATTCAATAGAATTTAGACCCTTCTTAGGATGAACATTCATTTTTACTAAACCTGCTTTGGTTACCTGAGGTGGGATAATCCATCCCCCGAGATAACAAGAGTTTTGTGGCGGATTAGGTAACTTCGCTGATAATGTAGCGTCAGCTTCCAGAATAATATTATTGTCTGTTTTATTCATATAGATAGCTAAGAGTGCTTTTCTGTGGGCCGCGATTGTTCCTAATTTCGCTATGATTTTTTTACCATCAGTATTCCATCGTGTATTAAGATCTTTTAGAAGTTTCTTGTTACACTGTGTTAATTTAAGATATTCTGCGGGGACCCACTGGATATGACATATTTTAGCTTTGTATTGATCCGAAATAATTTTGGATTTTTCCAAAAAATCTGCTTCTGTTTTACAGATAATATAAATATTATACTTTGGCATTATTATAATAATAGATACAATAAAATAATGAATTATATTTATATCCTAGGTTTAACTGTGACAGGAATCATAAGTGGATTAGCAGCTGGGATAATAGGAGCTGGAGCCGAAGTATTAGTTGTTCCATTACTAACGATATTCGGTATATTAGGTACTTTAAAAATGAGAATTGGGACTTCATTGCTTATGTTATTGCCACCAATCGGTTTATTCGCGGCAATAAAATATTACAAACATGACTTAGTTGACGTGAAAGCGGGATTATATATGGCTTTATTATTTATGATTTGTGCCTATATATCTTCTCAGTATAGTATAGGATTAGATCATGAATTATTAAAAAAACTATTTGGTATTTTTACGATTGGTGCTGGTTTTTATATTTATTTTCATAAGGAATAAGTTAGTTTTTTAAGAATTTCATAATCTTATCAAATGTTCTTTCGCCTCTGAATAATTCGTGCTTCCCTGATCTCACTCTAACTAGTGCAGGATATGTTTTGATTCCATATTTCTTTGTTAAATGAGGATTCTTAGGACCATTTATTATTTGTGTTTTAATTTCTTTTTTAATTTTAGGCCATAACTCTGATTCAAAATCTGTACACCAATGACAGCCGTTCATTTTAAAAAAGATTAATTTTTCTCTTTTATGTTTCGTTTTAATACTCTTACGTTTTCCTTTACGTTTTGTGGCCTTATTTTTCTTCAACGTAGCATAGTGATTATCTGATTTTACTAAATATGAATATTTACTAGTAAGGAATACTTCTCTGAATTTTTTATTTAAGTAGAATTCTCTTGTCCCAGCATAATACACGGCTTCTTCTTCGGTTAAATCATCAATAGGAGTACCCTTTAATCTACCGATATGAATTTGTTTTTTTCTTAGTAATTGAGTCTTTTCGGATAATGATTTATCAATATGATCGGGATAGGTGATAATTGTCCTATCAAATAAATATTCACCGTATCTATCTTTTGTTTTTGAATGGCAAATTGATAAATATTTATCTTTTACTTTTACAACGAAATATTTATAATCATTTAGTAAATTACTAATATATTGCTGTGAAATACTTAATTTTTTGTAATCGGGATCTTTTTTAGGAATATCTCTGATAAGTTTATATTCATCTTTCCCTGATAAAGGTTTGAATTTATCTTCACCAAATGATATTTTTGTCCCATAAATTTTTGTATCTTCTAAGAAAAAATCCACTAATTTAGAATAATTAACGAGACCCCAGATAATTAAATCATTAAATAATTCATATGAAATAGATATATTTTCAAGGATTAGATTTTCATTTTCAGGTACAACTGCTTTTGGAATATCAGATATAAAAATATCAGGATCAAAATAAGGATTATATCCCGGAACACCCTTAATTTTACTATTCGCGGGTTGTTTAAACCAGGGCTTTGGATTAAATGCCGCCATATGTATTCCAAATGAATTACAAGGATCCAATGACCAACTTTGAAATGAATATTCAATATAAGTCCATTTACCTGAATATCGTTTTGTTAAATAATTTTGTTCAGGATAACAATAGGAACTATCTACAAATTTACGACCAGTAATTGATTTATCTCTGTTTAACTCCATATCATAAAATCCAATATGTTCTTTACCTGGTCCCATCCATGTTGATGCGGGACTCGTTAATTGTTTTATTATCGCATCATATTCTTTTTTATTAGGTGAAATAACTAATAAACCAGCATTCACATCCGATGATCCTTTTGTTCCTATATCGGTAAATATTTTAGGTATCGGTTTACCGTGTTCTAAATAATCACACCTATCCCAGTGAAATGATTTCTGAAAAGGATATTTCTTACGATATTCTACCCATCCCGCAGGTGTATTGAGCATGAATAATGAATCAAAATAATTCATAGGAACTAAATCTGAATCAACGAAGCAAACCTTTTCATAAGGGAATAAATCTGGATTAAAAATATGAATCTTGAAAAATACATGGGAATAAGGATGGTCCTTCGTATAACCTTGACAATTCTTAAAAATATCTGGATCCATCATTATCGTTTCTAAATTACCCGAGCCTGCCATTTTGTATGGTGAAATATAAGGAACATACATTACCTTGTCAAAGACAACTTCTAATTTAGTTTTAACATCTTTTGAAATATCAGGAGTAATAAAACAAATAATATCAGCGTGGGTACCCTGTCTTCTTAATCCGATGGCCCCCAAGATACATCCATCTAGATAGGCGGCTTTCCCATTTTTAGGATTTGGAAACATACCGAAAGCATATGCAAATCTAGCCCTACCAGATTTTTTCATGAAACTTTCCTTAGGAACTTGAATTTTTATTTTATCATTACAATAAATCAAACTATCGATATCATTCGTAAAAACTTTATCAGAAGTATCACTATCTTCTGAATCAGTTTCCGCGTCTTTGTAAGTTATCACATCATATTCAGTGAAATCTTTTGTATCTTTTATCTTCTTAAATTTTAATTGTGGTGGTCTTACATAATTTACACCCATTATATATTCCCCGTCCTTCATTATATCTATATATATATATATATTTTTTTTAATTTAAAGAAATTAGCTGTTGTTACATATAATGGAAGATTTACTAAAAGCAGTAGAGTCCGAAAAAAACACACGGTTCACTAAATCCTGGTCTAAATTAGAAAGAGGTAATAAATTAAACCGAATCAATGAATTTATTGAATCTGAAAAAAATAAAAATGAATTAAATGACGAAGAATATCTGAAATTACAAGAATTAGTAACTGGTTTATTTGATAAATCAGTATTTTCAAAAAGTAGCGACGTAGAATATTCGGAACAAGAAGCTAAAATTATATCAATTACGAATTTGATTTATGATGAAGAGACTAAAACGTATTCATTTAATTTACCTAAGAAATTAGTGAAACCGACACAAAAATCTAAATCCAAAATAGATCGTCATTTTTCACGGAGCAAAGAGAGTAAGAAATAATTATATATATATATATTCATAATATAATGGACGAAATTCATAAACAACTTGATAAATTATCATCAACGATAGTTCGGGAATTTAATAAGATATACGAAGAGACGCCGGGTGAAAGACACGATCGTTTAGTAAGGAAAAGATCTGACAAAGAAGTTGGGGAGACGCATGTTCGCGAAGACCGCTTATATCGTACGCCCGGTAATTTACCAATGGGACCCGGTTTGGGTCTTTTTCAAGGCGATTGGAAACGGAAACCAGCTAAAAGTAAAAAGAAAAGACCTAAGAAACAAAAAAGAAAAAGAAAAACGGGAAAAAGAAAAACCAGAAAGGTTAGTTACTGAAAATTGTTCCTTAAAAGATAAAATCCAATAGATCCCATTAATAAATAATAAAATAAATATGAATTATCATTCTTAAAATATTTTTTGTTGATAAAATCGCTAATACCAAAAGCAAATATATAAATAAACACCCATCCTATTTCACCATTCATTTATATCTATAAATTTTAAAAATCTTCATTATCAAAGTTAATTTCATTTTTATCAGAGTCAATATTCGGATTAGCTTTATTTGAATATTCACCGACTCGCTTCTCAAAGAAGTTTGTTTTCCCCTGAACTGAAATCATCTCCATCCAATCAAATGGATTCTCTGAATGATAAACCTTCTCTAAACCAAACATGAGTAGTAGTCTGTCGGCTACATAATCAATATATTGACTCATCAAATCTTTGTTCATTCCAATTAGCTCACAGGAAAGTGATTCGGTGATAAATTCTTTCTCAATTTGAACAGCATCCATAATAATTTCCTTAATGACTTCAGGTGATGGTTTATTCACTAGATTTTGATACATTAATACAGCGAATTCTGTATGAAGACCTTCATCTCTTGAGATTAATTCATTGCTGTGACACAGACCAGGCATAAGACCTCTCTTCTTGAGCCAGAAGATCGAACAGAAAGCTCCTGAAAAGAAGATTCCCTCTACTGCCGCGAAACCGATAATCCGATGAGAAAAGGGACTCTTATCATCATTGATCCATTTCAGAGCCCAATCCGCCTTCTTCTTGATACTCGGAATATGATCGATGGCATTGAGTAACTTGGTCTTTTCCTCAACATCCTTGATATAAGTATCAATGAGTAGGGAATAAGTCTCTGAGTGAATATTTTCCATCGCAATCTGAAATCCATAGAAGAACTTGGCCTCAAGGATTTTTACCTCTTGACAGAACTTCTCAACTAGATTTTCATTCACAATACCATCCGAGGCAGCAAAGAATGCCAAGATATTCTTGATATAAAATCGCTCGTCATCTGTCAGTTTTAACCAATCATTCATATCTTTAGATAAATCAAGCTCTTCGGCTGTCCAGAAGTTTGCCTCGGCCTTCTTATACATCTCCCAGAAAGGCTCATGCTGAATGGGGAAAATAACATAACGGTTTTCTCCTTCATTCAGCATGGGCTCACTGGCTAGTTGATTGGTCGGCACAGTCATATTTTTAGTATCACTCATTGATATATATTCTTAAACGTAATTGTTTAAATTAATTTAAAATATCAAATTTTAAATGACTAAAGATAATCTAATTGTGAGGCTCATGATGTTCTTACTTTGCTGAAATTAGTTAAAATTTGATTCGATAAGATAGTATCTTATCACTACACTAAACAAAGAACTCTTGAACTGCTCATATTTACAACACATAAATCAACCGCAGAACAACAACCAACAACCATGGGTAACGCTATGACAACTGGTGGCTCGGTGCCGAAGGACCAAGTCGCGATCAGTGACGAGATGGCGACATATCTCGGAAAGTGGAACTCTCGCTCCGGGCCAGGAGTAACTCCTGGTTCCCAGACGGATGTATTCCGGAAGTCAGTCCCCACCGGCGAAGAGTGGGACTCACGACCCGCCGATTTTACGGAGACGTTCAAGGCGGAGCAGCTGGCAAGCATCTTCACTTCCGAGAAGATTGTTCTTCCGATGATGGGTCCTTACAACAGCAACCATCTGTTCAGGGATTCTCAAAAGGAAACCAAGATCCCTATCTACAGCGATGAGAACTACACTGTGATGCATCCTCTCGGTGAACCTGGTCTCCATCTAGGATCGGGTCACGGCTCTAAGGTCTCTCATCTCATGATCGTAAAGCATTCCACAGAAGGTCCCATCACATTCAACGAGATGCTTCCCTCCACGATGGAAGAGGTGGTTGATCTCAAGGCGAGGCTAGCGGTTCTGGACAAGGTCCTGACAGCGTTCAAGGAAGACGCCCTTATCTCCGGACTTGGACCCAAGGTGATGGAGCGTGCTACCAAGGGATGGAACGGAACACCACTCGGTAATACAGAGACGATGACAATCAGGGATTATCTTACACAGGTGATCGTTACGATGCCCGATGATATTCGGTCGGGTCGCCCTGGATACAAGCTCCTGAACAAGGGTGATGTTGATGTATCTCAGGACCCCGATAGTGTTCGTGCTCTCATTGAAGAAGTCTACGAGAGCTCTGTACTGAGGCCATTCATCGCCATCCAACCTCCATCGGAGAACAGTCAGCTTCTGTCTCACATTCACTGCTTCATGGTCTCTTCTGTACCGGAAGGGATGGTTGAGACCTACAGATGCTGCGAGACAATCCTAGCAATCAAGGAACAGCATATGAATCTCGACCAGAGTGAAGAAGAAGATGATGGTGGATTTATTATCAAGACACCTCTTCGCAAGTTTCTTCTAGGAGTCCCAGTTGAACATCTGGAAGCCGAATCCCGGGCGGAAGCACAGGCCCAGGCACATGTGCGACACCAGCACATGTAGAGCACCCAGGCACAGACGGAACCTGAATCCTATAAGGGGGAACTGACCCACCAGAGCACTCGTGTATCATAAATTACATATCATAGATTACATATCATAGATTACTAATTATAAATTAATTCTTATCCCTATTAACTTTTTTGCTTAGAGATTATATTAATATATAATATCAGGGATGATTCATTATGTTTTTGATTTGGATGATACTTTAATTATTCATAAAAAGGGAGTTCGTATCAATTATGATATGATTCAACCCGACATAGAGTTAAAAAAACTTTTGTCAAAATGTAATGGTTCGCGTTATATTTATACAAATGGTACCGGTGGTCACGCTCTCGATGTTATTGAGAAAATGAATATTAAAGAGAATTTTGACAAAATCTATTCAAGAGATACTATTCCCTATATGAAGCCATTATATGAATCTTTTTCAAGGGTTCATAATGATTTATCGGAGAGAGATCCGTTACCCAAGGTTGTCTTTTTTTTTGATGATCTCTTGGAAAATTTAGAAACAGCATCTCAATTGGGATGGATTACTTTCTGGATTCATCCAAATTATCAGACTGGTAAATATTATTCTTTTGTAAAGATGTCGTTTTCAAATATTAAGTCATGCTTACGATATCTAGAAACAAAATATTGAGTTATAGTAAATGAATGGAACTAACAGAACCAACGGAACTAACAGAACCAACGGAACTAACAGAACCAACGGAACTAACAGAACCAACGGAGAAAATGAAATGAATGAAATTATCTTAGAATCGGATAAATTATCTTGTACAATATGCTTCGGCGAAAATTTTACTGATGATGATACCTATAAAACAGAGTGTAATCATATCTTCTGTAAGAATTGTTTGAATACTTGGTTTAGCCGTGGTAATAAATGCTGTCCCTTATGTCGTTCCGATATCAACGAATATCAAGATAGTGTTAATCATTATAAATTAGTGATTTACGAAAGACAGAATAATAATCAGACCAGAAATGAAGCTGTTTTACTCGCGCAACGATTAATCTCTGAAAACCTAAAACTCAAATTCTATATGTGGTTTTCTTTCGCAGCCGATATCTTGTATTTTTATCAGTATTATTCTTTATTAAATAATTACGATAATTTGGCGAATACTTATCAGAAATGTTACAATAATAATACGGAAATAGAGGATCAACTCAGAACAATGCAAACTAATTATAATATCCCTGGAACATCCGTTAGTATTTTTGATGGTTCAATAAGAATTTATTGTTTCCGCGCCTATGAGTATTTCGGCTGTGATCAGAAATAATTTTTAATCTACTTATAAGTAATGAATTCAATTATCTTTCTTACAATACTCTTGGCGATTTATTACTATGTTTATCAGAATTATTACGATAGGTTTGAAGAAAAATATCACTACTATTTTTACGGCTCAGTAGGAGTCTATTTAGTAATCTTATATATTTATCACTTTGAGTATGAATTCTTTTACAGATTGCTAAAAAATGTATATGATACAAATCAGCAGCCTTTGTATACGTTCAATTCTATGAATTCCAATGCCGAACTCTTTGAATCACAACATCCGAATTTCAGTGGAGCTGCTGACCCTTTCAGGGGATTCAATATCAAAGAAACTCTTTTACAAAAACAATCGGGGAGATGTTATGCTTGTAGTAATTTCATCTTAGCTAGCGATTTACATCATACTAAACTCAAATATAAGACATCTTTACAGAATGGAGGTCAGAATAATATTGAGAATATTGGATTGGTCTGTGAGCAGTGCTTCGGGTTTCAGTAAAGATCTATAAGGATAAGATGATATAGAACATGTCCGGATTGGCTTGTTGGAGTTTATAGAGATATGGAATCATGATGATCGCTAAGAGGATGTAGCAGAAGCACTGACCAACCTGGTTTACCATCTTTACTTGTTTGGCGAACATATAATTTATCTTGATCAAATTTATGATCTTCTTATCATTATTTTAAATTTGATTTTAAATTTGATTTAAAGTAAAAATAATCTAATTACAATATATATAACGATGTTTAAGGTTCTCAGTATGTTCAACCTTCTGGCTCTTACTCTTCCGCAGACGAACTCTCAGTATGTGACGTCGCCTGTGGGTGGCACTCGGGATGAGAATGGTTGCATGATTGGTGCCGGATACACCTGGTGTGAATCATCTCAGTTGTGTATCAGGCAATGGGTAACACCGTGCCCAGATAATTTCAATGGATGTTCTGATTGTCTCACTAAGCAGCGTAAGGGTATGAATATTGCTTGTCCTATGGAGTGTGATATTGTAATTGATCCTATGCCTATTCCGATGCCTCCTGTTCCTGGCCCGATGCCTATGCCTCCTGTTCCGTCACCGTCTTTACCTGATCATCCTATTGATCCGCACATATCAGTTTGCTCTGATGTGATGTGTATGATGTATTGTGAGAACGGATTTCAACAAGATCAAAACGGATGTGATGTATGTACTTGTAATGATCCTGTCATTCTTCATCCAGTAGATCCACTAGTAGATCCGTTAAGTGCGTGTCCTATTCCTTATAACGATTGTAATAATAATTATGTTTGTCCCAAGGTAACTGAAGTTACTCATTGTTCGCAAGATGGTATTTCGGGATATACTACTTATCAACTATCATTAGTCATTATAAATCCAAATGTTCGTAATATTTACGCGATCTATGGTGATACTCAGTTCGGAGAACACCCGTTAAGTTTCCCTCCGGCTTATCAGGGATCAAGTATCTACGACTCCAATCTAGGAGGGATCGCCCCTGAAATTGTTGCTATCAATGGCGATGCCGCGTATGATTCTTGGTTGACGATTGGTTTAACCGAGGGTGATAGAGATAATCAATTATCTGCGGTGGGTATTGATTTTAAATCGTGGACCGATACTACTGGTATTTATACAACAAATGGAGCTATATTCGTTATGGATTCAGAGGAAGTTATTATTTCTGGATCTGAATATGTTGTAGCACAATTAACAATTCCCGATAATCAGATTGAGGATGTTCTTATTAATGTTCAGGGGAAGTTACATTGTGATAATTGTCCCATTCTCCAAACGTGGCAAGAGACGCAGCTCACATTTCATCTTGAGAAACCTCAGGTAGCCGATCAAAATACGATTCCTCAAGATTGTGTTTCATGGCATGACGGATGTAATACCTGTTCGGTTAATAATGGCGTTATCAGGACGTGTACTCGGATGATGTGTTTTAGAGAGGATACCCCTCATTGTTTATCATTTGATTCTGGTCATTAAATATAGATAGAATATTATCATTTACAGATTATTAACTTTTTTGTAAATTTGATTTAAAATTAATATTGTAGATTAATACTATAAAGAATGTTAATTCCGCCGCGTTGTTATACTTGTGGAGAAGTTTTAGCGGACAAATGGATTCCTTACATTACAGCTGTTCAGAATGATAAGAATGAGAGTAAGGAGGAAGTTGATCCTGAAAAAGATATTTTAGAATTAAAATTTATTGATGTAAAGGATAAAAATCCCGAGAAGTCAATTGAAGGGAAAGTTTTAGATGAATTAAATTTACATAAGTATTGTTGTCGGAGAATGATGTTAGGGAATGTTCATATTATTTCATACTTATCTTAAAATATTATTTCATATTTCATATTATTTTTTATTTGTTCATAGTATAAAATGAATCAATTAATGCTTGTTGTTGTTGCTTTAGTCGCGCTTTGCTATTGTGGTGGTAAATATTGCCCCTCTATCTTAAGACAGAATAAAGAAATGCTTTTAGGTGTTGTTGTTGGTATGGCTCTTTGTTCATTTATGGATATGCGGGTGGAAGGCTATGGCGACGCGGCGATGGACGCTTGGAACGATGCGGCGGAGCGGCAGGCCGCGCACCAGGCGGCCGCGGCCCGCGCTCCCCTGCCCCCCCTGCCCCCCCTTGGCGGCGGTCATTAACGACACAGCGTGTGAAATATCCTAGATAAACTATCTCATATCTTAAAGAGGCTTCTGATAGATTAAATATCCTATGAGATAAAAGCATACAATTGAGATGAAAATATTCACATTATCATTATTTTTTTTGAGATAAAAATAGAGTAGAGGAGTAGCTAAAAGATACATAAACGAATCACCTATCACAGCTCCAGTCTTGACTTTATCGGCATAAAATTTAAATTCATCCATCACTTTGTTTTTATTTTTAGGATATGGTTTGATAACAAATAAATAAAATAATAAATCATGAGTGATTTGAACCAAGAGAACTAATCCTAAAAATTTCATAAATTCATTTTTTGTATCTAGATATTTATTTGCTACTAAATATTCATAGATAAACTTGGCTATATAAAACCCGATCAAGAGTGATAAAACATCTAGGATAACCGCCGACCATCCTAAATTATTATACCAACGATTGATTGCTAAACCCGTAAAAGGACTTTTTGTAAATCTGAATAAATATAATATGAATACTTCAATCGCAGCCGCCGCGGTCAAGAAATGTAAAAATGTTAACTCTTGAATCATTTTATATTATATACATATATAAATGAATTATTGGTGTCGGATTGTTATGGAGGCGTTTATTGTTGCTCTATCAATAGTTGCTTTGGGCTATGTATTGAAAGAATTTGGTAAGATCAGAGATCCCTTAATTCTCTTATTTGTGACGGGTTTCTTGATTCATATCATGTATGATTTGTTGGGTCTCAATAAATATTACTGTAAGATTTGTGCTGGTTGTAAATAAATAATTTATCTCATTTTTTTTATTTGGTCATAGTATAAAAATGAATTCGTTAATGCTTGTTGTTGTTGCTTTAGTCGCACTTTGCTATTTCGGTGGAAATTACTGCCCCTCTGTTCTGAAACAGAATAAGAAAATGCTATTGGGTGGGGCTATCGCTCTCGTCCTATGTTCCTTTTTTGGTATGAATTTGGAAGGATTTAATTTAGCAAGTAATGACGGAGCTATTCAATTTCAAGAGAGTTGTTGTAATTCTGATGGTACTTATAAAACGGATGAAGATTGTAACGATAATGAACCCAATACTCCGGCTTTGAAAAATGCTTTATGTTCACAAGTATCTAATATGGAAGGGACAGGGTCATCAATGACGGGGGAAATTGGAACAGAGACAGCTTCTGAATTAATGAACCGAGGAAGTGTATCTTCATTATTAGCGGGTTTAAGGAATACAAGGTTAGCAAATCACTCTTTCAATGAATTATGTAATATGGAGCGAGAAGGTTTAGTTGGGGAAGAACTTGATTTTTATAAATTGGCTTGCGGCCCTCCGTAAATAATTTATCTCATTTTTTATTTATCTCATTTTTTTTTATTTGGTCATATTATAAAATGAATCAATTAATGCTTGTTGTTGTTGCTTTAGTCGCACTTTGCTATTGCGGTGGAAATTACTGCCCTACGGTCCTAAAGCAGAATAAGGAAATGCTTTTAGGCGGGGCTATCGCTCTCGTCCTATGTTCCTTTTTCGGTATGAATTTGGAGGGAATAACGGACACGCGCGGGGAGCCACTGCCCAGTTTTCTCCAGGCCACCCCCCCCCCCGCGCCCATGTTCCGCGTCAAGCCCCTGGGCGGCGGTCCCTGAGGTGATCTCTAATTAAATAATATTACTTTTACTTTTTTACAATTAAACTGATAATTTAAAATATTATCAAATTATTATAGATGGCAACAGACGCTCAATTAGAGGCTATCCGTGCAGGATTAAGAAGTGAATTAAATATAGACTTAACTAATTCGTTGAATAGAGAAATGCAAACTAGAAATGAAGTTTTACAAGCTGAATTGAATGAAATAAGACAATCCTTACGAATGAATATATCCCAAGAAGAAGAAGAAGATAATATGGATATTCTGATTGATTCACACATGAGAGATGTTACCGCTGATCCGAGACCCCAGATGAGTGGTGCTGGTCTAAGTGTGAATAATAAACACTTCAAAGATCTTTCAAATCATGAATTACATCAGATTAAGAAGATACATGAAAAAGACCATCAAATCAAGCCTCAAACGATTCTAGATGAACCACTTGGCGAAATCATGAATAAATGTGTCAACTTCTTGACTTTCTCATTTGATGGATATACAAAGGCTCTCTATGAAGCGGAAATTATGGAAGATGTTTATGATGATAAATCTACTTATGAATCAATTAAAGTTCATTTAATAGCACTCACATTATTTATAAGAGATGATGAAAATATCTTGTATATCGGTATCTTATTGGTATTTTTATCAATAATAATCTATTTGGTTAATATAACGACATCATGATTGATTCAGTTGACATGACTAAATTTTTAAAAACATTCATTCAGCCAAATATCAAGTTTTTGGGATTAGTAGCTGTAATATTAATTCTAGCAGGTCAGTATCTAGAGACAAATATTATTTTTATGATATCAATTATTCTCTTCGTCTTTGTCAATTACAAAGAAATCTTAGGAACATTCAAAGATATCAAAGCAGGTGAAAAACGTATAGAGAGGATTGTTGAAGATAACAAAAGAGTAAAAAAAGAAATTCATTTTTCTGAAGAGTTAGATAAATATCTTCATAAATTAAGACGATTCAGGAAATATAATCCCCAATCATACGACGAGGGATATAAGTATATTAAGATGTTTATGTATCAAGTTCATGATTTAGAAAAAGATGATATTGCTCATCCGAAACAATATTTTGAGAACGCACAATTATATTTAAAAAAATCATTGAATTTATTTCAAGCCATAACATTGTCTGTTCCCGAAGAAAAGATGATTCATGCTTTGAAATACAACAAGTTTGAACAGACTAAGTTATCAAACCGAATAGGTAAATTATGTAAGGGATTACACAAGCATTGTTATTATCTCCTGTATAATTTATCATTACGTTTTAATGAAGATTTCTTTGAGAAACCCGATATCTATAAAACAGAGATTAATCTCAATGCCGATCAGGTTGAAGAATCCAATACCTTCCAAGAGAAATGGGAATTATATTAAAATTATTATCAAATGATATTATATAAATGCCTAGAAGGGGATCTAGAACTCGTCGGAAAATAAAAGGTAGAGGTGGTGCTGCGGTAGCTGCTAGGAACACGTCAAGAAGCAGATCAAGAAGCAGATCAAGAAGCAGATCAAAAAGCAAATCAAAAACAGGAGCCAAGGACTCAGCCGACGCAGTAGCGTCGGCGACGGCGGTGGTAACGAAGGAACTAAAACAGGACGAAGATAATATAAATAATATAATAGAAAAAATAGGTAAATGGGTTGATGATCATCCAGGTGATGCAGCAGAAATACTAAGTGATTTTGAAGATAGATATAAAAAGCAGAGGGGAGGTGCTGCGCAATTCGATCACGACGGTGTGGCGTTGCAGCCCGAGCAGGCGATCGCCTTTTTCTTATCTCAATTTGCATTTTGGGTTTGGCGGTCGCTGACGAACCAGAGAGACCGTACAATCTTTGCGGTTGTAGTGATGGTTGCGACTGGTGCTGGGTTTGGTATTGGTGTCGCTCTTAGAGTGGGATTAACGCTGGCCCTCGTCGGGGTTCCGTTGGATCATTTCTTTCCGCGGCAAAACCCGATCCAACAACACCATTTCAATCCGGGATATTTAATTCGTCCCGAGCTCTGGGATATCGAAGAAGGCTGATCCGCATCCATCTTGGTAAGACCGAAGTACCGATGAGGACCACCACTTCCATAGGACCTTGGAAATCAATATCTATAACAAGACTGAGCTTTGTCGCTAAGATTTATTATTGTATTTAAGAAACTAGCTGTGAATGAAACGAAAAAGATTTATAAATTCAATGTAATACCTCTATCGGTACTCTTTCTATCTGTATCACCGCTCATGAGAGATATCGCATCTAAATCTGGTATTTTATCAGGTTGTAGATTCATCTTGTTGATTAAATCATCTATTCCATCTGGCGCTGACATATCTGATCTAGCGGGTGATACAGGCCTTCTTTGCTGAGGCGGACCCTGTTGGGATTGTCCCGGTCCTGGACCTCTACCGCCTCCACCCATCATTCCCCCCATTAGACCTCCCATTAATCCGCCCAATGGATTTCCCCCACCCCCAGACCCTCCTAAGCCCATCATCGCCGCTAGGGGATTAGGGGGGTCTGGAGCTCTTTGCTGTTGCTGTTGCTGTTGCGTGCCAGGTCCTTTATTCATGGATCCGACAGCCGCTTCTGCGAATTGTTTCATTAATTCTGGATTTTGTTGTAAGACATCGTCCATGCCAGGAATAGACGACTTAAACATCGTATTACTTAAGTGGAACATAAACGCTGATCCGGCTAAAGTAAACATTAATCTGAGTTCAGGAGCCATATCACCCCCTCCCCCGTATTTCTCATTGAGTTCTTCAAAAATTTCATCATAATCGTTAACGTTTTCATTTACGGATTCACCCCAGCCGTCTAGTTTTACAGAGAACGGATCAAAACGACCATTTAGAAATTCAATCCCCGTAACACAAGCCATTAACATTTTACGTTGAAATTTTACGGCATTATCAATTTCCCTCTGTTTCTTAAGTTTAATATATTCATTTCTCATATCCTCTAAATGAGAATTCATATTGTAATTCATCGTTGTTCTTATCCCTTGCGACTCAAGCTTCTTAAATTTGTATAACAAATCAATCTTTTCATTCTTAATATCCTGAGGAGTTAGACGATGAATCGGTTTAAATTCTGATTGTTCACTCTTATTTGGGTTAACTAACATGTCATCTGTATCCGAGGAAGGATTGGGTATATTATCACTTACTTTTGGTTCTTCAGAAGGTTTGAAAAAATTAAATTCCTCCGATTTAGTAGACTTAGGTGTATTTTCACCAGAGCCGGGCTGTGCTGTTGATCCCTTCACTAAAAATTCAACACCCATTGGATCCGATACAGAAAGATTGGGTTGCACGTTCTGTGATGGCTGTTGAGTGATCTGGGGTCCCGATGTCTGGGGCCCCGATGTCTGGGGCCCCGATGTCTGGGGCCCCGATGATACCTGTATATTACTGCTACCCGACGATCCCATCGTTACATTTTTTAATCCACTATCAAAATTTAGATTTAAATCCGACATCTTTTTAGATTCCCATAGAAAGAATTGTTTAAATGGAAACGCATTAATTTAAATAATCCGCGATATTCTGAGGCATCTCATTAATCTGTGTATCATAGAAAGATTCAAGCTCTTTCAGATAATCTATCTCTCTATCATTAATCAAATTAATAGCGACTCCTTTCCTACCATATCTCCCAGACCGCCCTATACGATGAATATATGTTTCTTTTTCTCTAGGTAGATCAAAATTAATAACCAGAGATAATTGCTGAATATCAATACCCCTAGCTAAAAGATCAGAAGATAATAAGATTCGTAATGATCCCGAGCGAAACTGTTCCATTACATCATTTCTCTCTTGGACACTCCGACCACCAGTTATATATCCCACAGGGAAATTATCTCTATTTAATTTATCGTAGATTTCCTCAATCTTGTTTTTACTATTCAGATAAATAATACACTGACCAACATTAATTGTATCATATAAATCAGTGATTACATCATATTTCCAATCGTTGTGTTTTACATTCACAAAAAATTGCTGAATTCCTTCTAGCGTCAACGCCTCCTTCTTAACCAAAACTTTATGAGGTTCATTCATAAACTTGTCAGTGAGCTCTAAAATTTCATCAGGTAATGTAGCCGAAAATAGACAAATTTGTGTATCTTTGCTAAGCATTTGAATTATATCATGAATATCATCCTTAAACCCCTGAGATAAAATCTCATCGGCTTCATCAAGAGTTAACATCTTAATATCTTGAGTCGGTAAATTTCTCTTATTGATCATATCTAGGATTCTACCAGGCGTTCCGACGACAATATGTGGATCTTTATTTAGATCCCTTTGACATTCTCCTACATTTGTCCCCCCGATAACTTTCAGGATAGTTATTTTGGTGTAAGAAGATAAATCTTTAATAATCTTAAATACCTGATCGGCTAATTCTCTCGTCGGAACAATAATAATACTCTGAATCTTGGATACAGATTCATCTATCCTACATAAATTTCCAATTGAAAAAGCCCCCGTTTTCCCTGTCCCAGATTGTGCCTGAGCAACAACATCTTTACCTGATAAGATTATCGGTATAGATTGTGTCTGTATTTGTGATGGTTTCTCAAAACCATGGGCATATACCCCTCTCAGGATATTTTCATTGATATTTAATTCGTCGAAATTCATTCTTAAGATAAGTAATCTAAATATCTTTAAATTATATTAGAGACAAAGAATAATCTTAACAAAATTGAATTTAACTGGGTTTTCCTGGATGTTTTCCTGGATGATTTCATTTATTATGGCTTCATACCCCCCATTTATATTAGTGTGAGTTTGTGTACCTACTCCGGAATATATGCCACCACTAACACGACATAATATCGGTACCTCAATCCCATCATTATTCATCATTTCTAAACTTGTTTTGAATGATTGTTTTACACACTCCCTAAATATATAGTAATGGTACGGATCACCGTGATTATAACCACTTACAAGTGTCCTCGCCATTGTACCAAGATTTGCATCCCTACCTACGGCAGCAACATTCGGACCAAATGTAAAATATAAAGATGTTTCAAATCGTATCGCTTCACTAAATGAATTAGTAGGATAATGAGCGATTTGTTGATTGCGTACATGATGACAAAAAGCATATTTTATAATATGATCTCCAGGCTCGCGATCACTAAATGATTCGGTATAATCATGTCCCTGGAGAGTGGCTGTGCTTCTGTCACGATTCCCGCTAAGTGGTTCGTCTGTATATCTTAAACCCCACGGCCTACCATCTGGCCCCTGACCCTTATCGCCAATATTATGTCTGAATACTTTTTGAACATTATGATTCAGTAGTTTTGTCGCATGAAACCACGAATTAACGACGCTTTCCTCCTGAGTTTTGTAAAATCGTGGTTCGCTCCAGAATGTACCACTCCCATCCAGAATTTTTGATCCAAACCAGCCTTCCTTTTTACCAAGGTCCCCACCCGGTAATCCAGCATTTCCAGCTATTAATATTCCGGTTGTGAAACCTCTCTGACTCTCTTCATACGCAGCTGCTTGACTAAATAATCCTTTTTTTATGATCACTTGGTTACCACCAGCTTTAGCCCGCCCCGGATCAGGCCCACCCGCCGCACCATGTCTAGGTCCAGGTGTCACACCTCTCGGCGTAGCCATTGTGCTAGACCAATCACTATTTCCTGGATGACTGAACTTAGCTGCGTGTTCTGGGTTACCCCGCCTGTAACATGTTTCACCATACATACACGGCTCGATAAAGGGTCTACCCGCTCTACCAGTTGCTCCTCCCGTTGGAAAACTGGATACCGCACCACCTCCCGGGGCGCCACCTCCTGGTGTCAATAGTAAATCAGCAGCTAATTGAACATCACCTTTCGTTTTAAGCAAGGCATTTCCGACATCAGCTGGAGAAAACCCCATATTTATAAGCTTTTGCTCGTTGGGACTGGGACCGCTGGTGGCTTTGCGTTGTCCCGCTTTGTGATGACCCATTTGTTGTCCGATCACATTTAATATATTTGTACAAACGTTATTTACCACAGGATAATACGTATCTGATGTGACCCTTTGAAACAACTTACACGTTGCCACGAGACACCAATCATCTATACCAGAAAGGGTCTTATAATGAATCCCTCCAGTCAGTTGTGCAAATACGGCCCTCATGATTTCTAGCCATCTTTCACGGAGCCATGGATCCCCAAGAAAATCCCTTGCTTCCTCATCAGTTAAAGAATATTTTTTCCTTTGATAACTTCTACCCGCGGCATCTCGGTCACTTACAGGCCAAATCCACCAGGACCAACAACTCTTTTTTTGTCCAGCATTGATCTCTAATAATGCTTGAGCGTGGGTTTCTGCATACCTCGCTTTGAATTCTGCTAGCGTAGCCCCACCCCTTTGATTTGTCCTGACTCTACGTTTGGTATTCCTACGTTTATGATATCTACGTTTGGTATTCCGTTTCGTATATTTTCTTTTCTTAGCCATAATAAATATAATAAATATATTAATTCATCATCTTTAATAAATCTTGGACTTTCTTAATATCGGCACCACCCGTCTGTCCTTTTAGGTCTTTCTTATGATACAGATAAAAGGAAGGAACACTTCTTATCTTGAATTCCGATGCAATCTTATCATTTTCATCAATGTCAATCATATAAACTTCAAGTTTAGAAGGATCAGCTCCTTCTGAAATCTTTTCTAAGAGAGGCTTGATCTTCTGACACGGACCACACCAAGATGCCGTAAAATAAAAAAGAAGATAACATTCTTTTCCATCGCATTCACTCATATCATTATCAACAATACACTTCATTATTTAATAGTACTAGTAAGATTAATTTTAAATAACTAATAATCATCTTCTTCATCACCTCCATTACAATCTGATTCAGAGCTTCCTTCTATACATAAAGTTCTATACTCTTCTTCTTCTAATTCTTCGCGAAACATAACTAATTCCTGGTTAATCTCAATTTGTTTATCTTTTTCTTCATAATATTTAGCTTTATCATGATCTTTCATATTTTGGATTTCAGAAAGAGTAAGATATTCAAAATTCTTCTTGGTTTGTTTTACGACTGGTCTGATTAATCCATCATAATCAGACTGATTCACGATATGAGACCATAGATTACTAGGGAGAGAATTGCTTTCAATTAGTCTCTTGTAACACGAATATCCGCAGATATGTTTATCAACATATGATGTAGTATCTTCTTCTACAGGGATATTCTGTAAATGAAGCCAAGATTTAGTGATCGCTTTATTACAATGATAGCACTGCATTGTTTATGAAATAGTTTGTTGTTGTTGTATCATATAAATATCAAATCAAATTTGACTTGATTTTAATCAATCATTTAAACAAATAAGAAGATGAATTGTACAACCAGAGACTCTACTATGGATATTATCTTACCCGATGATTTGAAACAGAAGATATCGGAATATGATGACAAAATCTATGATATTGTTCGTGATGGGATGAGCGGTCCTGCCCCTGATAGGACACATAGTCGCCTGATACGAGTGACACCACGACAAAAAACCTCTAATTTACAGATGAGGGCTGAGATTTATGAGGGATTTAATGATATTTATCAATTAAGTGATAAGGAGGATACTTTATCGGTGGCGAAAGATAAATATCTAAGAGATTTCATTAATTCATATATAGTGGATAAGATTCGGGAGTTTGAAGGACGTATTTTAAATAGAATTGATATTTTGGATAAGTTAGAAATTCTGAAAAAGTTAGAATTACCCGAACAGCGGTCGGAAGAATGGTATACGATTAGAGAAGGAATTCTGACCGCATCCTCATTAGCTGATGCTATCGGTGAAGGTCATTTCTCTACAAAAGACCAATTATTAATTCAGAAGTGTGGTGGTCCTAGGGGTGATATTCCATTTAAAATCGTTGAATGGGGTGTTATGTATGAGCCGGTCGCTACAAAATTCTATGAACTAATGAATCATTTAACAATCCTAGAGTTTGGTTTAGTTCCTCATCCAGAGTTTAAAATCTTTGGGGCCTCACCCGATGGTATTTGTGATTCCGATTCTCACCCTGATTATGTTGGTCGCATGCTGGAGATTAAGTGTCCCCCGAAAAGACAATTTACTAAGGAAGTTCCCAGTCATTACTGGATGCAGATGCAGGGACAATTAGAGTGTTGTAACTTGGAAGAGTGTGATTTCCTCCAAGTGAAATTTATAGAGTATGTTAGCGAACAGGAATATAATGATGATTTACTCTTAGAAGCTGGTGAAATCAAAGATGGTTATTCATCTAATAATTTACCGAAGGGATTACTCCTCGCATTTGTAAAGGATAATCCAGAGGGAAATCCCACGATAAAATATGAATATTCAGATTTCTATCAATCTTATGATAAATTAAATGAATGGTCAACCAAAATAATTAATGATTATCAAGGATCCGATTATCAATATGATAGTGTTGTTAAACATTGGTGGAAGATTGAAAGATATGAATGTACTTTAGTCGGCAGAGATAGGAAGTGGTGGCTAAGTGTCCAGCCTAAGATTATTGATTTTTGGGGTGATGTTTTATATTATCGTGAAGTTGGGATTCAGGTATTTCACGATAAGAAGGCAGAAAAGAAAACAAAGAAAATCAAGCTAAAAGAAACTTCCAAGAAAAAGAAAAATATATTTGAGATTGATAAAGCAATAGTAGATAAGATCCAGAATAATTATTTAATTGATGATTCAGATTAAGCTTTATAATCCCTTCAAAAAAATATATATTCTTTAAAAAATATATATATATATAGAAAAGATGGAGGGAGTTCAGACATTTAAAGGTTCAATAAAAGAAGCACAAGATAAAGTTGTGGCCGCGTATGACCCTGAGTATTCACGCTCGCAAGCTCATCTGACCTCGCTCTTCCAGGAAATTACCACCAAAAAGGCAAAATTGAACGAGCTCATGAAAGGCGAAGCGTACCAACAAATACTTACACTTGATAAAGAAATTAAAAAATTAGAGGCCGAGGGGGGCAAGGAAGCGGAGGCAGCCAGGCGTAAATTTGGACCGCATTTCAAGAAACTGGACAAGGCGGAGGCGACCCTACGAAAGATGGCTGTGACGGATTTACCGGCACTGAACACGCCGTGTACGCTGAGGGGGCAGTGCCGATGCCCGAGGCTCGCCGACAAAAAGCTCGGCGATAAAGTGCCGTGCCCGACATGTAACCTATCAGATTATAAAGCAGCAAAGCGTGCGCAAGATCACACTACTAAAATGGAATTAATATGTAGTAAAACGTCGTCGCCGGGCCCGCTAGATCGGTACGGTGTAGGGAAGGGCGATTACAGATTTAGACATCTCGATAATCCAGGTGACCCAAAATATGACAGCCTCATAACGGGGCGAGTCGGGAGGGATGATCCCTTCCATTTATTAGAATGGGATTCGATGTCGGACGATTTGAGGAAAGCTATTGAGGGAAACAAGGATTATTCGAAGGTCGAAGGCGGCTGCGGCGCCGGGGTGAACTATAAAGTAGGATTGAAACTGGGGAGGGAACTAGCGATTAAGGAATATGAAGAAGGCGTGAAGCCTGGAGAGGAAGGTGATGAGAGACACCCAGGTGTACCTATCACTGTGTCAGATAGAGATCGCTATCTCGTCACCTCAGATCGTGGAGCACCTTTCACTGGGAGGATGGGTAATAACCCAGATGAGATGGCTGGTAAATTAAAGAAAGCTCTGATGGAGAAAATCTATCGGAAAGACGGTACAGCTGCCGCGTTTGTTGACACGTTGGGGTCCAAAGTAGGTCAGGGATTTTTCGAAGGGGATAGGGGGGATAAGATGGCAAAAATGGCAAAATCTGCAGAGTTGTATGATGCACAGTCTGAATATTTCCAGGAACAAGCAGCTGAGCTTATGGCTGAAAACACATTAGAAGAACTAAAAGAGAAGGTTGGGGACGCCGAACTAGTAGACAAAATTGCCACCTTCGAAACAGATGAAGAAAACAAAGTAGCATTGGTATCACACTTGAACCAACTAGGTGTGGAGTTTGACGAGCCGACCAAGACCTGGGTGGACAAGCGGATCATGGAGGCACCCCGAGAGGATCATCCCCAGTATCCAAGGCGTAAACAGGGAATTACAGATGAAATGAAAGAAGGTTGGGACCCTAAGACAAATACATTTGGTAAGCCGATGTTAGAGAAATGGTTACAACACTACGACTTGGATTCTCTGAAAGAATATGCGGAAAATCAGGGTATTAGTTCTGTTGTGATTTCTAATACGATCGATGAGGCGGGGTCCGGGGACAAGGAAAAGACCGAGGCGATGATCAAGTTGATAATTACCCCGCCTGTAGAGCTACCATCAGAACCAGTACCAGAAGTAGACGAAGAAGAAGAAGAAGACGCATTCGGTGGCGGTGGTAGACGGAAAAGAAAAACTAAGAAAAAAAGAAAGTATTCTAAGAAGAAGAAAAAATCACGTAGAAGAAGTAGATAAGATTCAGATTAAACTTTATACTCCCTTCAAAAATATATATATATATATAGAATATAATGCAACCCAATTACCTTTCATCCGAACCGCAACCCAAGCCATCTCCGGTGCCCACTGGGATATCCAGTGGGTGGCTACTTAATTGGTTGGGTAATGAGATGGACCGAACGTCTGCATCCATTCCGAATTCCGAATCTCCACTTGTTAAAAAAGCTATGAAGGGGATGAAAAAAAATGTTATAAGAAACGCGCCAATATGGTTACAGGGCACTGGGTTATCCAGCGAGAATCTAATGAGTTCGTTGAAATCCGAGATGGATCAAACGTCTGAAGAAGTTAAGAATTTCAAAAGGTTCCGCGACCCTTCGGGTGAGCCGCTGGATTATATTGTAACAGCTATTGATAATATGAAAGATATTGTTATAAAGAATGCCGAGGCGGAACTGGGGGCAAGGGGAACACCTGCAATTCCGCCTAATGAGCCATCGGCGGGCGGAATGAACTTCCAGGTTGGTGTAGAAAGCCGTGCCGAACTAGAGCGGGCTCTCGCAGGCGTATCAGACGAGTATAAACATCAGATGGCCAACCGCAAACGAACGGAACAACGAGATGGAGACGGTAAGTCGCACAATCCATACGCGTTTGATGACGTAAGGGGTGGTGGTAGAAGGAGAAAGTATTCTAAGAAGAAGAAAAAATCACGTAGAAGAAGAAGAAGTAAAAGAAGAAGTAAACGATCAAGATAACTCTATTTATTTTTTAATAGTTCTACTAGATAATTTTTCACATCGTAGGCGTCATCAATGGGGCCATCGGATAATGAAATAGGTTCCCATTTCTTAAAGAATTCATTATATTTACATTCAACTAGGGTAACATCATCAAATTTTTTATCTTGGAACCACGTTAATAAACAGTGACTTAAGAGAGTCGTTTGGACTAATGCGATATCCAACTTCATTAAACTATCCTCTTTGGATAGATATAATTCATAAACATCTGGTTTCATTGTTTTCATAATACGGAAACATTTCGTTTGTTTCTGAGGTAATTCTGTCATTTGTTTTGTAATATTTTTCTCTACTGGATTTGATTCTTTCGGAAAGATATACAAGATATTTGAATAATCAACTCTCAGAGGGACAAAATATAATCCTCTTGTATCGTAATTAAGCTTCGGAGCGAATTCATTTAATGCGAAAGTTAAATCTTTATAATCAAAATATTTTTTGATGAATAGATAGCAAGTTTTTGTAAAATGATTTTCTTGATAATCATTTTCTATTAATTCATGAATCTTATTGATACGATCAATAATGATTGTTTTTTTCATATTTTTGCCTTGATGATAATAGATATCATTAATACCAATACACCACTGTTTGTTTCTTTTCCGAATTAATTCGCATTCAAGTAAAGTACCCTTGTATAAATCGGATGAAAATTCATAGGGTAAGATAAATATTTTAGGATAATCATAGCCCTCTTTTATTTTCTTATCAATGAAAAATCCATAATTTACACCATTAATTTGAGTGAGAAAGAGTAAGTAAGGAGTTCCGCTACTTTTAAGAAAGAAAACATGAGGATTATTTAGATTTTTTGAGAATTGTTCATTAAATACTTTCGCATAGCGAGAATTGTATTTAATGCCAGAACATAAAAGGCTTAATTGATTTAAGATATATTGCTTTGATTCATTCTTTGTGATATTATCTATTTCTGATCCGCAAAATGAAGTCTTTGTAAATGAAGAAGGATCCATTATTATATATATAATACTAATTATATCTTTTTAAATCAAATTTAATTGTAGTATAATATATAGTAATGGACGCAAATACAATGAAATATGTTTCAATTGCTTCGGCTATAACATTTGGCGTTCTCATTCTTATTGGATTAATGTATAAATTATCTAGTCTAAAGGGTGGTGGATCAAGTGGATCAAGTGAATCATACCGAAGAAGTTTAAGTATGGATAAATTATATGATGAAGCTGGTGGTAATGATCCGCTTTCTGACGCTATAATGACTACGCAAATAGATATTTCAACCGAAAATAATTCTTGTGCTTTTCTAATGACACATAAAGGTGTTAAAGGAAGGCAAATTGAATGTAAATCGGGGTGTACAGATGATCCAGAAGATGATAAATCCAACTTCTGTAAACAATTTATTTATAAAGATTCTGTTTATAGTAAAAAAGAAGGGGAAGTGGGTAACGAAACCGGGTCATTAAGTGATAATCTTCTAGATGAAACATATGTTGGAAGAAGAAATGCCGCCAAATAATTTAAAACTTTAATCTTATTATTTAATAAATGGAACATCAGGATTGGAAGGCTATTGTTGTGAAGAAGAAGAATAATCCCCTTAATGAGGATGGATCAAAGAAAAAAGAACATGTTAAATCAACTGCGACAAAGTTAGAAGAGAATATTGAAGAAGGAATTTTAACTCACAAAAAAATGGATTTATCTTTTGGAAAGGATCTACAAAAATACAGATTAAGTCAAGGATTCACTCAGAAAGATTTAGCTAATAAATTAAATATTCAAGTAAAAGATATTAATGAAATTGAATCTGGAAAGGCAAAGCATAATGGTCCTCTGATGGGTAAAATTAAACGGATCATGAAATAAATGAATACAGAATTTGGATAAATCGCAGATTAAAATATTATTGTTAAATAATATAGGATGGCAAAGAAAAGAACTATTGGGAAAAAAATACCAAGAAAAATTAATAGAAGATCTAAGGGAAGATCTAAGAGAAGATCTAATAAAAAACTATCTAATAAAAAACGATCTAGGAAAAAGAGTATTCAAAAGGGTAGCGGATTAATCCCTGCGATTGGAGTGGGATTAATAGCTACTTCGGTCGCCGCCGCTGCATATAAAGGTTTCAGATTAATTAATAAAATAAAAGATAAAACTTTCATCCTGAGACTTTTAAATAAAGAGTATATCGAATATGCTCCTAAAGTTATAGTTACGGAAACTCCTGATTTTATGAATTATTACCTACAATGTGTCAGTACATATGAATTTTTTCAAATACTATTGGAGAGACCTGAATATTTAAAATCAAAGACTCTTCAGAATATAATTAGAAAAACGGCTGAGAACGAAAAAAAATCAAAGTCGGATGTTGATAAATCTTATGGAGATGATTTCTCCGAAATAGATAAAATTATATCGGCATTACACGGTAAAGACAGTAACGATATCAAAGATAACTTGTCATTGGAGGCGGGAATGTTAGAAACGAGCAATAATAAATATATTACTGATCTAAAGAATTTATTACTTTTGACTGCCAGAATATCAGGATCAAATATTGAAGATAAAGCAAACGATAATATGATAATTAAAATAACTCCCTATATAACTGTTAGCTCATTTAAGTGGATGGATGTTATTATCACGGGTTTATATGATGAGTATTTTGATGAATCTGTGAATGAAATATTGAACGAAAGAAATATAAGTGATTCTATTGATGTTACCGAAAAAGAAAGAATCCAAAGTGTGATTGAATCATTCTCTGATAATGAGAATTTTAAGTCTGCATTACATAACAAAATGATAGAATGCTCTAAGAAGCCGAGGGGGTATCTAGATTATGTATCATCGTCCATATCATGGGATAGTCAAAAAGAATGTTTATCGTGTCCTCAACAGGATTGCTTAATTTATATATATGATTTTTACTATGATTTCTTAAAAGAAAATACTCCAGATATCCCCATTGTTGATAAATTATACGCTCTAATGATATGTGAAGCACGAATTTGCGTATTATCTAAATGTTTGGCATTAGAAGCCATCCGTCAACAAGATGATAAAACTACAGCGGTCCGACAGATTATTCACAAGATATATAAAAATGATGCTGAATCACCATTTGATAAGTTAAAACAAAGCCCACAAATTATGCAAACCTTCACTCAAGGTGGTGGGGGCGACGCATTAGCACCAGTAGCACCAGTAGCACCAGTAGCACCAGTAGCACCAGTAGCACCAGTAGCACCAGTAGCACCAGTAGCACCAGTAGCACCAGTAGCACCAGTAGCACCAGTAGCATCAGTAGCACCAGTAGCATCAGTAGCATCAGTAGCACCAGCAGTAGCAGTAGCACCAGCAGTAGCAGCAGCACCAGCAGTAGCAGTAGCACCAGTAGCATCAGTAGCACCAGTAGCACCAGCAGTAGCAGTAGCACCAGCATCGGTGCCTGGGGGATTATCTATGGCAGAGCCTGTTGTCGGTTCAGCGGTGGATGAAGCCAAAGAGGGATCATTTTTGGACATGTTTAATTCCGATAAGACACCAGAGCCGACATCAACACCAGAACCGACTACCCTTGATGAGACGCCCTTGACGCCTCCTAATACGGTAAGCGACGAGACACAACCCGATAAACCAACTCAAGAATCAAAACCATCTGAAGATATCGAGTTAGATCAAATGATTAATAAAGAATTACAAACTTTCTTGAATGACCCCAATAATACCGATAAAAAAACTAAATTGCTATCTGAATTAACTGGTTCAACTGGTTCAACTGGGGAAACTGGTGAAACTGGTGAAACTGGTTCAACTGGTGAAACTGGTTCAACTGGTGAAGCGGGTGAAACTGGTTCAACTGGTGATATCGGGGAAACTGGTGATAAAAAAATATTGGATAGTTATGGTAAACATATCGTTGTTGAAAACTTAACTCTAAAAGAATTGACACGAAGACTCTTTATGAAAGATTATAGTGATAATGAAAGTGGTTATTCATCCACTTTGAATTTACTGTTTGATTGTATAAGAGAAAAGGGAATGATATTATTTGATATATTTGGATTTAATTATCTCAGGGAGCCGGGTGTATTATTCAAAGGTAAATTAGATTTCTTGGAAGACGAACAGATAGCGTTTCATATTAAAAAATTAAGAGATACGAATAAAGAATCACATATCTATATATTATCTTTCTTATTATTGAGAATGAGTGAAAATCACAGAGTTAATGAAACCGGACAATGTCAATCAGATCAAGAAATTAAAAATTTATTATTTGTACTGGACGACAATTCTGATACACTAAATCTACTTCTTACACACGTATTTAGTCTATTGAGTGTAAAGAATAAATCAGATATGGAATACCGAATAGCTACAATATATAATTCTGTTAGCGAAGAAAAAAGAAGGATGTTGGACAAAGTAGATGTTATGTTCCACAGAGATATTTCTGTAAATACGAAATTATTTAATGAAGTCCTATATAGAAAACCCAGAGAAAAAACAATTAAGAGGCAATTCAAAGAAAGAAATCCTGTCTGTATTCAAAAAGAAAATGATCTTCTAACTGATATAAAGAATAGAAGACCTATTATTATCGGATCTTCGGAAATCGCCTCATTAGAGCGATGCGGTAGCTCTATGAGAAAGTATGAAGATGAAGCAGATGAAGCTGCTAAAGCAGATGAAGCAGATGAAGCAGATGAAGCAGATGAAGCTGCTAAAGCAGATGAAGCAGATGAAGCATCTGAAGCTGCTAAAAACGATTCAATAGAAAAGGATACTCCTAGCGATACTCCCAATCAAACTCCCAATCAAACTCCCAATCAAACTCCCAATCAAACTCCCAATCAAACACTAGGTGGCGATCAATCTACTGGCGCAATGGCTCCACCTGTTCAGATCCCCGATAGGTCCTCTCCACCCGATCAGACTCTAGATGCCCTCCCTGCTCTTGATAGGACTGGTCCGGGTGATATGCCATCTGCTCTTGATAGGCCTGGTCCGGGTGATATGCCATCTGCTCTTGATAGGACTGGTCCGGGTGATATGCCATCTGCTCTTGATAGGCCTGGTCCGGGTGATATGTCATCTGCTCTTGATAGGACTGGTCCGGGTGATATGCCATCTGCTCTTGATAGGACTGGTCCGGGTGATATGTCATCTGCTCTTGATGGGGCTGACCCGACCTCTCTTGATAGACCCAGTCCTGACCCGCTCGCTCCGACCGCTCTTGATAGGGCTGGTCCGGGTAATATGCCACCAACTCTTGATAGGGCTGGTCCAGGTAATATGCCACCAACTCTTGATAGGGCCGCCGATATATCTCTCATTGATCCCATTTCTTTAGCTGATCCCATGGCTCCTATGCCGAGATCTGACTCGTCTGCTTTACCAGGACCCATAACCGATCCATTAGCGCCAAGATCATCTTTATCGGGGCCGTCATATAGTCCCGTGCCATCTAATCCTATCTCCCCGCTGGCGCCACCTTCATCGGTTCACGCCACAACTAATTCTCAAATACCAAGCGACTTTTAAGATAGGGTGATCAAAAAAAAAATTTATAATATAATTAAGTTGAGAGTGTATTGCTTATTCAGCTTATTCAGCTTATTCAAACGAGAATTTGAAATCATTATTTATACATTCGCCTTCTTCTTCATCTTCTAATAATTTATCAATATCTTCTTCGTTTTCGTGGTATGTATTATCGGTTTGAGATAATTCATTATATTTATACAATTCTTCTTCATCTAGATAGATATCACACATCCCCGTTCCAGACTTGATACGTTGTCCCATCATAATATTACTGGAAACACCCTTGAGATTATCTTTTTCAGAAAAGATACCGGCTTTGATTAATTGATCGGTAGTATCTTCAAACGAACATTTTGCCAGAGGGCCGACATCGCCTCGCTTAATTCCCTGACGATTAATGGAAGTTAATACTCCTCTAGATGTCATTACATCACATAATAATTCCATGTGTCTTAGATTAATGTATTCTCCGGCATGATCAATTACATCAACCATTTCATCGATTAATATACGGCGTCCAGCTTCAACACCTAGTACTTCGAAAATTTCAATAATGTCATTTGAATATGTATTGATGTAATCAACATAGGGAGAATTCATTAGTTCTACAAGATTAACACCGTCAGAAATTAATAATTTACTTGTTTCGGTTTTCAGGGAATAAGTTTCTTTTTCATGAATTATCCTTGATTCATCATTAATTTTGGATTTAGATTCTTCACTAATAATAATATTAGTTATATTTGAAATACCTTTGATTGGGACATTATTGATTAAATCTTCATTAATATTCTTGATAGTTGATAATATATCAGTTTGATCTTGAATACCATTCATTGTATCTGTGGTGACAATATCACAATTGATTGAGATACGACCGATTAAATCTTTGGAATTATCGTCGGTATAAATGAAATTAATTCTGTCTGAATCATATTTTAATAATTTCATATAAATATCTTCCATGATAATACCATACTCGAGCATTTTTTCTTTATCAAAGATGAATCTTATAATCCATGGATAATTTGTATTTTCCTTTTCATGGTTTTCGATACTCAGAAATTCTTTATAAATCTTTAGTAAGTCTTTATCTTCTGAAATAATTGTTTCATACTTAGAATTTTCGGGATCATAGAAGATACTACTTGATATTAGGATATCTTTCATCTTGATAAACTCTAGCTTATTTTTAACAAATGAAATCTTGTTATCACTGTAATATTCAGGATATAATGAAATTACTGATGACGGTGATTTGATATTCTTACTAATATGTAATAACTCGATTAATCTTGGAATACCACGTGTAATATTTGATTTCGCACTGACCCCTGCGAAGTGGAATGTATTTAATGTCATTTGTGTAGCTGGTTCGCCAATACTCTGAGCAGCAATTACACCCACCATTTCACCGGGAGCAATTTTTGCAGTATGATATTTATTTTTGATTGTTTCACAAATTATCTTATATTCATTGCGAGTAATTTTGTATTTTGTAATAAGAACTTTAGGATTAAGATGAATATCAATAAGTATTTTAATTATCCGATTATTTTTGAAATCGGTAGTAATATAAAGTGAATCTATTAATTTTTTATTACTCTTATAGATATCAATTGGCAATATATTACTTTTGTGATTCTTCTTGGCAATATTTTCAACAATCCTTTCAATATGTACAGGAAAATTAATGTTATTTTGAATATTTCCATTAAACAAGACCGATACTAAATATTCTCTGTGATCTAATAATTCATAAAATATATTATCAAGTGTTTCTTGTTTGATATTCTTACACTTATCAGCCTGTGATTTACTATAATATTGGTTCCATGGTGTTTTGTTATCAAAATAATATTTCTCCATTAATTTTTCAGGATCTAATTTTGTGAGATAAAGTGATTGAGATTCAACATGAATAGCATCCATTCCATCATTTCCATATGTGAATTGAACAATTGTCCCCGAAGAACTTCTAACAGAATAATCATAATTTACAGTTAAATCCTCGGTGGCCTTGACTAGTTTTCTCTGAACATAACCAGTCTGTGCTGTTTTTACAGCTGTATCAATTAAACCTTCGCGACCACCCATAGCATGGAAGAAGAATTCTTGTGGAGTTTGTCCCGAAATGAAAGAATTTTTCACGAATCCACGGGCCTCGGATGAATCGTCATACTTGTGATAATGAGGAAGCGTCCTTCCATTAAAACCATATGGAATTCTTTTGCCATCAACGTTTTGCTGACCTAAACAAGCAATCATTTGAGCAATATTTGTTAATTTACCTTTACTTCCCGCATTAATCATGTAAGTAGCTCTATTCTTCGGATCTAAATTCGCCAAAGCTATTTTTCCAGTTTCATTGATTGTTTTGTTCAGGATGCTATTTACTTTGCTTTCAAAATAAGCATGATTACTTTGCCCAGGAATCTCGTCCGAAATATTCAGATGAAATTCTTGCATAATTTCATCAATTTGATCTTTTCTTTTTTTGATAATAGTATTAATTTTCGTGTTAGTTTTGGTATCTGCAACCATATCACTGATACCAATACTAAATCCCTCAATTAACAGAATACGATTTGTTATTTTTTGTAAATCATTAATGAAATGATTAGTCCTTTCTGATCCCAAATCATTGAAGATTGTATGAATAAGACCTTTTGAAGTCTTTGAAAACATCCCCTTATCAAATGTCCCTTGTTTGATAGAGCCATTAATAATTTTAACGATATTAATTTGATCATTATATTGTGATAATAATTGTTTTACAGGGTCATCAGTATTGTTTGAAGATATATTATCATAGCTGGAGTTTTTTAATTTCAAATTTACATTTGCCGGAATAATATAGGATAAGATAGATTTGCCAGACCATAACTCAATTTTCTTGCCATTTTTTTCATAACTATTATCGGATTTCGGAATACTTCCATCATATGTTGATAAATCTGAAATAATATTTACCATCTGATTATGAGTATATACACACGAGTCAACGCATTTGTAATCGTTTGGTGTATCAGATGTATCATAGATATTCGTGTTGGATACGAAAGAAAGAGAATTATTATCATTAAATCTAATAATTTCTGATTGTGTTAGTTTATATAATCCTAGAAGAGTATCCTGAACAACTGTAATGATAGGTTTATTTTCACGCGGTGATATAATTTGATGATTTACAGCCGCGATATTGATTAGTTCGGCCATCGCTTGAGTACTTTGAGGCACGTGCATATTCATTTCATCGCCATCAAAATCTGCATTATACGGAGGGGTAACACTTACATTTAGACGAAACGTATCGCCATCCATAACCTTAACACGATGTCCCATCATGCTCATTCTATGTAGTGAAGGCTGGCGATTAAATAAAACCCAATCATTATCCACGATATGCCTATTTACTTTATCGCCTATTTCCAAAATAATATCTGCTTTATTAGAATCTGTTAGTATAAAACGATTACCATTATTTTTAACAATACTCTTTGCGCCAGGCCATTTAAGAGGTCCGTTCTTTATATATTCTTTTAATTCGTCTATATTAAATAGATTTGCTACTTCCGGAAATGTTAAATTCAAAGCGATTTTAATAGGAATCCCTAATTGATCTAAATCAATATTTGGATCGGGTGTAATTACACTTCTTGCCGAAAAATCAACTCGCTTACCCATAAGATTTGATCGTAGACGACCCTCTTTACCTTTTAACCGTTGCCTAATAGATTTAATAGGTCGCCCAGAACGATGAGTTGCCTGACTGATCCCTTGTTGTTCATTATCAATAAATGTAATAATATGATAAACTACCATATTATACCAATCATCAATGATTTCCTTGCGAGCAAAGCTATTAATCTTTGACTTTAATGAATTATTATATTTAACAATCTCTGATAATTTATGAGTTAAATCATCATCCATCCTCTGAGAATCACCTTGCTTTACAGTCGGTCTCATGGCTGGTGGTGGGACTGGGAAAACAGAACAGATTAACCATTCGGGACGACACCATACCGAAGATAAACCTAGTAAATTACAATCCTCATCCGATATTTTTTCAAAGAGAGTTTTTACATATTCGGCGGTTAGATATGTCTCCGATATGGGTATCTCTAAATCCTTCCAAATCGTCTGTATCCCATTAATACCATCAAGTTTATAACGATGAGGCTGTATACAACCACATCCATCATCGGCATCTTCTCCACATCTCGTAACACCAGATGATAATTCATAGATATCAGTCCATCTTTTCTTATTAGATTTCGTCTTTAATTCTTGAACTAAATCTGAATCTTTATTTATCTTGAGTTTCCCACATCGGAAACATACACATTTCAAAATTTTCATTGTGATATCAATAAAATGATAGTTATAAACTGGTTTCGCAAGTTCAATATGACCAAAATGACCAGGACATCCTATATTATCTAGACCACATGTATTACATGATTTTCCCATATCTGTTGTACCCATACGACTATCAAATAGACCCTTTACAACCGGAATATCTTTGTCGTAAGTTTCGTGTTTGGTAATTTCAACAACCGAGTTTTTCCTTATTTCTTCGGGTGACATAATACTAAATTGTAATCCAGTAACATCTTTGGAGATCGGCTCATAATCTGTCATTATGATAGTTATATATATTAATTATAATTTTAATTTTAAATCAAATTTATTTAAAATTTGATTTAAAATTAAATTTGATTGCTTTATTAAAATGAGTGATAACACACATAATATGACAACTAGATCAAAAATTATAATCCAAGAAATGAAATCTCCTGTATCTGAAGTATCTCCTGCATCTGAAGTATCTCCTGAATCTGAAGTATCTCTTGAATCTGAAGTAGATGAACACGGTAATCTCAGGGGATTTATTGATTACGAAGAGGATGATTTTGATTCAAAAGAATTTGGCAAAGTTATCCAAAGGCTATCTGGTAAGAAACCAAATAACAAATTACCCAAAAAGAAAATTAAGAAGAAAGATAATAAGAAGAATAAACTGAATGATGTATTCATGACATACTTAATCATGAAAGCAACTGAGAAAGCAAATGAAGATATGAAAAAGAAACGTAAGAAGAAATCTAAGATTAAGGTCACTGAAGAGCCTCTAATAAATGAGAATATTTCATTCAGTGAAGAAATCAATTTAGATTCAGATACCGATTCAGATACCGATTCAGATACCGATTCAGCAAAAAAAAAATCTTCCCTTATCACAATACTCAACGCAGAGCTTCCAGATACTGAATCTGATGATGAATCTTTTACAAGTTGTGAAAAAACTACCGACGAAGATATTGAAATGCCCGATCTATTATCCGATAAATCATCTGATAAATCCTCTGATAAATCATCTGATAAATCCTCTGATAAATCCTCTGATAAATCCTCCGAAGAAGAATTTTCATATGAATATGATGATCTTGATGACAAATATGAAAATTTAATTGATAAACATATGTTATTGAATT